>Ga0310914_10000841_pt1 | contig 18991 bp, 18 predicted proteins | sample GREbulkMGAN108_FD_203450 | JGI IMG/M metagenome (GOLD analysis project Ga0310914, IMG submission 203450) | Lab enrichment of tropical soil microbial communities from Luquillo Experimental Forest, Puerto Rico - GRE.bulkMG.AN108 | ecosystem: Environmental > Terrestrial > Soil > Tropical forest >... | reverse complement strand
CCGAAGCTTGCCCGGCCGCAAATCGATCTCGTCGTGGATCACGACGATTTCCGCCGGCGAAATCTTGAAGAACCGTGCTGTCTCGGCAACCGACTCGCCGGAACCGTTCATATAGGTTTGCGGCTTCAGCAACAGCCGGCGCTCGCCGCCGATCACACCCTCCGCAATCTCGCCCTTGAACCGGGTGCGAAAGCCCGAGACGCCGTGACGGCGGGCGATCAGGTCAACCGCCAGGAAGCCGACATTGTGCCGGTTCCGGGCATAGCGAGAGCCCGGATTGCCGAGGCCGACCACGAGACGCATCACCACCCGATCGCGAAGCGGCTACGCCCGGCCGGATAACTCAGATTGCGGCAGGCTGTTCGGGCACGGGAGGCGCAGTCGCAGCGGTCGCCGCCTCCTCGCGTACGGCCGAGGAGGCTGCGATGCTGGCGATCGTAAAATTGCGATCGGTGATCGTCAGCCGTGAGCCCGGCGGCAAAGTCACCGCGCGGACATGGACGCTGTCGCCGATGTCGAGGCCGTTGAGGTCAACGACCAGCTGCTCGGGGATGTTGTCCACCTGACAGATCAGTGCGATCCCGTGACGGACGATGTTGAGGATGCCGCCGCGACGCAGGCCGATCGACATCTCGTGGTTGATGAATGAGACGGGTACGGTGACGGTTACCCGGGTATCGGCACCGACCCGCATAAAATCGACGTGCAAGGGCTCATCGGTCGCCGGGTGGTACTGCACGTCGCGCGGCAGAGTGCGATCGACCGCATCATCCGTTCTGACCTCGGCGACCGTTGCGAGGAAACCGCGTTTGCTGAGAGCGCGGGACAACTCGCGGGGTTCCAGGCTGATCAGCATCGGGTCCCGGTCGCCGCCATAGATAATCCCTGGGACGCGCCCCATGCGCCGCGTCGCTCGGGCGGCCCCTTTTCCGGCACGCGCGCGCCGCTCAGCGCTCAAGGTGGTGATCTCAGGCATTGACGTCGCTCCTCTTTGGCAAGGCGGCCGGCACCATCGGCCGATTTAAGGTTTTACCCAGATTGGTCCGATCCCAGCCGAACGGTAAACCGCTCATGGCTTCGCGACCGCGATAAACGTGATGCTTAATTGAACAGGCTGGAGACCGAGCGCTCCTCGCTGATCCGCCGAATCGCCTCGCCCATCAGCGGCGCGATCGTCAGCTGCCGGATGTTGTGTGCGCCGCGAACCGCTTCGGTCGCGACGATGCTGTCGGTGATGACCAGCGTCTCGATCGGTGAGGCGGCGACGCGCGGCACCGCAGACCCTGACAAAACCCCATGGGTGACATAGGCGTAGACCGCCGAAGCGCCGGCTTTGACCAACGCCGCCGCGGCGTTGCACAGGGTGCCCGCTGTGTCGATGATGTCGTCGATCAGGATGCAGCGGCGGTTGGCGACCTCGCCGATGATGTTCATGACCTCGGAGACACCCGCCCGCTCGCGGCGCTTGTCGATGATCGCGAGGTCCGTGTCGAGCCGGTCCGCAATCTCCCGGGCGCGCACGACCCCGCCGACATCGGGCGAGACGATGATCAAATTCTGGGTCGAATGATGGTCGCGGATGTCCTTCACCAGGACCGGTGCCGCGATCAGATTGTCGGTCGGGATGTCGAAGAAGCCCTGGGTCTGCATCGAGTGCAGGTCGATGGTCAGCACGCGATCGGCGCCGGCGGCGGTGATCATGTTGGCGACGAGCTTGGCCGAGATCGGGGTGCGCGGGGCGGACTTCCGGTCCTGCCGCGCATAACCGAAATAGGGGATCACTGCCGTCACACGCCGCGCCGAGCTGCGCTTCAGCGCATCGAGGCTGACGAGCAGCTCCATCAGGTGGTCATTCGCCGGATAGGAGGTCGATTGGATCACGAAGACGTCCTCGCCGCGCACGTTCTCGTGAATCTCGACGAACACCTCCATGTCCGAAAATCGCCGCACGCTCGCGTTGGTAAGCGGCAAGTCGAGATAATTCGACATCGCCTCGGCAAGGGGCCGATTGCTGTTGCAGGCGAGGATCTTCATTTGTCGCCGACACACATCCGCGCCGCCGGGCGCACCCCGACGGCTTCACACAACTGCAATGTAACCATGCGCCCGCTGATTCGCAATCTCCCGGCTTAGGACTTGCCGGTCGGCGGTGGCGCCGGCGGCGCACCGCGAGCGATGAGCTGCATGATGCCGTCTTGCGCCGAGACCGCGACCATATAGGCAACGTCGCCCCACGGGCCATCGAGCAGGCCAGCCGGTACATCGTTTTCCTGCCCGACCGTGCCGATCTCGCCGCCATCCTTGCGGCGCACACGCCAGACGATCTTGACGTTTTGCTTGCCCGCCTTTGGGTTTGCGACGACGACATCGGCGTCGAGAACGAGGTCGGCCATTGCCTCCGGATCGGTGACGATCGCGAGATCCTGCCGCTTCAGGATCTCGGTGATGGCCCTAGGCAAAGACTCTCGGCCGTCTCCGGGGGCGCCCTCGACGCCGCCGATCCGGAGCCGCGTGTGCCCGCCGGAATCGGCCTCGGTCGGGGCGTCGTCCTGCAGCAAGGCGGCGAGCCGTTCGGCGCTCGCCGCAGCTAGATGCACAACGGCGTCTTCGCTCCCCTCTTCCCAATCGCGCGCCGCGGCCTCGAGGCGTTCAGTGCGCTCGCCGAGCGACTGCCCCGACGGATCGTGCAATGCCCAGACCGCGACGAGGGCGACCTTGTCCCCGGACGGCGGCATCTCCTCGATCCTGCCGACGAGCTCATAGCTGCCGATGCTGGCGGTCTTGTCGCTGGCAGCGATATCGCGCTGCTGCAGCGCACTCGCCATCGCCGGGCCGAGCTTCTCGGCGGTTGCCCGGGGCGTGCCGTCGATCGGCGCGATCGTCACGCTGGCGCTGTCGCGCAAGGTCAGCATTGCCGAACCCCGGTGCGGCGCATCGTCCGCGAACGGATGCGGCAGCGGCTGACAAGCCGCCAGCAGCACAGCGGTGGCTGCGGCCGCCCGTCGGTAGTGCAGGCGACGAACGCAGGTTATGACAAGAGCAGCGCGCAGGTGACGAGCAGACCGACGAGGCAGAAGACGGCGAACAGGATCAGGTAGTGCACGATCGGCCGGGCCTTCTGCGACCGCCCTCGGCGCGCGCCGCGCGGCACGGCGATCGGAACCCCATCCCCATTATTCCTCGATCACGATTGCCGAGAGCCCTAGCCCGTAACAGCGTTCACCGCGGAGCCGAGCACGCCGATAGCTGAAGAACCGTTCCTCCTCGGCGACCGTGTCGTGCGGGGTAACCTCGACCGTCGTGATCCCGGCCCGCGCGAGACGATGCGCTATATAACCGCCGAGGTCGAAGAGAAATCGGCCGAGGCTCGGCGCAGGCGCAAAAAAGCGTATGTTGCCGGGGTCCTCCGTGACAAAGGGCTGCGGAAACTCCGGCCCGACCTCATAGGAGCGCCGGGCGATGCACGGACCGATCGCGGCCCGGATATGGGGGCGCTCGGCACCGAGCTCGGCCATCCGCGCAATGGTGGCATCAACCACACCGCCGAGGGCGCCGCGCCAGCCGCCATGTGCCGCGCCAATGACCCGAGCAACCGGATCGTAAAACAGGATCGGCGCGCAATCGGCCGCCAGCACGCCGAGCGCAATCCCGGGAATCGCAGTCACGAGACCGTCCGCTGTGGGCGATTCTTCGCGGCACCAGGGCCGCTCCACGACGACGACCCTGGCGCTGTGGATTTGCCGGACCGTCACCAGCCGATCGGCGGTCTCGCCGAGGCGTGCCATCGCGATTTCTCGGTTGGCGGCAACCTGCTGCGGCTCATCCCCCGAACCGAATCCACAATTCAACGAGGCAAACAGGCCCTCGCTGACACCGCCCTGGCGAGTGAAGAATGCGTGACGGATCCCCGGATCCGTGCCGAGCGCGCCCGATGTAATCACTGGTTCAGCCTCATCCATCAAAGGCCGGTGTCGAAGCCTGGGGGCGGCGACAGCCTCGGCGAGGTCAGCGCTACGGCCTTGAACTGGGTCCCCATTCCGGCAGGGTCTAGCAAACGTTCGACTCCGCTGTCGAGCACGCGCTGCTGGCTTGGTATGGCCCGCGCGCGCAGCGCAGTGGCCCGCTCCGCGGCCCCAAGTGCCGCGAGAAGCCGAGCCTGCGGCACCGGCCCGTGGGTTTCGGCGCCGCCGGCGCGGGCGGCTTCGGCGAATGCCGCGAAATCGACGTGGGCGCTCAAGTCGGAGGTTCCCGGCGACGACAGCACGGAAACCGGGCGATGCCGATGGAGCGCGCGCAGTGTGGGGCCTGGCGCACTGGGAAAATACCCGTAATCGATGAACAGCGCGGCGCCCGCTTGCCGTGAAAAGCGGGCGCCGAGGGCCGCCGCCAGGGCGAGGGCGGCCGGGCAAATCTCGACGAGGGCGCCTTGCTGGGTGCTGTCGCGCAAGCTATCTGGAATCAGCAATCTTGCGATCGGGCTGGGCGGTCCGGCGACGAAGACGAAGCGATCCTCGTCGTCGAGCGTCACCATTCGCTCCGACCAGTGGGGGCCGCGGCGGACGAACTGGCGAATCGGCAGCGCGTCGAGGAACTCGTTGGCGACGATCAGCATCGGGCCGTCAGGCAGATCCTCGAAACGCGGTACCCATTTCGGCCCAAATTGTGCCAGCCGCTCTTCTTGCTCGGCGCGCAGGGGGCCGCTCGCCTCGACCAAACGGAGGCGCAGCGCACGGTAAAAGTCCGGCACGGTCGCCGCGGCGCGCAACAGATCGCCGATCAGCACGCCGCGGCCTGGTCCAAGCTCCGCGAGGATGACCGGGTCGGGTCGGCCCAGCTGACGCCACACCATGGCGCACCACAACCCGATCAGCTCGCCAAACACCTGGCTGATCTCGGGTGCCGTGATGAAGTCGCCTTGCGCCCCGATCGGATCCCGCCGTGCATAATAACCCTCGTCGGGGTCGTGCAGCACCATCGCCATATAGGCGGCGACCGAAATCGGACCCTCGGCGCGGATCCGGCGGGCGATCTTTTGGCCGAGCGCGTCGCCGATCAAGGTCGAGCAGGAACGGGCGCCCGTTGCGCCCAGAGGATGATCGCGACGCCGGCGATCAACAGAGGAACCGACAACAGCTGACCCATTGTCGTTCCGAACACCAGGTAGCCGAGCTGGGCGTCCGGCTCGCGAAAAAGCTCACCCGACATGCGGGCGACTGCGTAGCCGGCGAGAAACAACCCGGTGACGATCCCGGGGCGCTGCCGAGCGCCAAGGCGCTCGGCAGTAAAGAGCAGCAGGAAGAGCAGGATGCCCTCGCAAAAGGCTTCGTAGAGCTGGCTCGGATGACGCGGCACCGCTCCGCCGTTCGGAAAGATCATCGCCCAAGGAACTAGGGTCGGCCGACCGAACAGCTCGCCATTGATGAAATTTGCGATCCGGCCGAAGAAGAGCCCGATGGGGATCGCCTCGGTGATGATGTCGGAGAACGCGAAGAGCGGGATTTTGCGGGTGCGGGTGAACCAAAGGATGGCGATCGTCACCCCGAGCGCGCCGCCGTGGAACGACATGCCGCCATGCCACACGTAAAGCGCCTCGAGCGGATTAAAGGCGTAGTAGCCGGGTTTATAGAAGAGGACGTAACCAATGCGCCCGCCTAGGACGACGCCGAGCGTCGCCCATACGAGGAAGTCGTCGACGTCCTGGAGTCGGACGAGATGTGGCGGCCGCCCGGCGAGAAAGAGACAATCGCGCCAGCCGATCAGGAGCCCGACGATATAGGCGAGCGCGTACCAGCGGATCGCCACCGGGCCGAGCGAGATCGCGACCGGATCGATCGCCGGGAACGGGATCGCGAGGAGCGGCATCAGCCTGTAAGCACACCAGGGCAACGGGCACGGCTGTTATAGGCGGCTGTCGTCGGATCGCCAAGAACGCCCGACGGCGTCGGACGCACGGCGTGCCGACGCCCAAATACTACGAAAATCGCGACGACACCCCTTAAATATCCCGCGCTCCTTCCATAATTGCACTCCGCATCAATCCCTTAGGCCAAAATTTGCGGTGTGAGTCAACGAATTCTGTACAGCCCTGAGGGAGCGAAAAGCAACGCCGACCGGCCTGTATCGTTTGTCGTTCGGTGGGCTCGGCACGCGGCCGGTCAGTCTCCCAAGATCTCAACCCGCTCCGCCGGCGAAAAAGCCCCGCAACGCCCGGTAGGTTTCTTCCGGCGCCTCTTCCGGGAGGAAATGGCCGCTATCGATGGCATGACCGGAGACCGTCTCGGCGTGGTCGCGCCGACGGAAAGCACATCGTAGCCGCTACCTTGAGAGCTCCGCTGGCCCCACAGCACGAGAAGCGACATGGGGAGCTTATGCCCGCGGTCGGCCCCGTCGTGGGCCAGGTCGATCGAGGCGCCGGCACGGTACTCGTCGCACGTGGCTCGGATGGTCTCGGGGCCGGAAGCAGCGCAGATATTCGGCAAACACTTCCGGCTCCAGCCTCACCGGATCGCGCAGCAACGCGCTCAGCTGGTGGCGCAGAAAGAACTCAGCCTCCGAGCCGATCAACCGTTCCGGGAATCCACGCGCCTGGATCAGAAAGAACCAGTGCCAGCTTCCGGTCGCCGCCTTCTGGTCGATCGTCTCGAAGCGGTAGAGGGTCGGCACGATGTCGAGCAATGCCACACGCTCGATGTGCTCGAGTGATCGCGCGCCAAGCGGTGGGCGCCGGGTCGCCGCGGTCGTGTCCCGCCACCGCAAAGCGGTCAAAGCCGAGCGTTCTCATCGTCTCGACCTGGTCGAGGGCCAGGGCGCGCTTCGAGTATCCCGCATTGTCGGGGCCCGCGGGTTTCGTGCTGTCGCCGTAACCGCGCAGGTCGGGCACGACCACTGTGAACTCCGCGGCCAAACGCGGCGCGAGCTTACGCCACATCAGATGCGTCTGCGGGTAGCCGTGCAGCAATAAGAGCGGCGGCCCGTTGCCGCCGGTCACAAGATTGATTTCGGCGCCCGATGTCGTGATCCGGCGACGCTCGAAGCCGGGGAAGAAGTCGGTCATCGCGGCGGGCCGCCCCTTTCTGCTGGTTGCTCGGGTTGCGCAACGATATGCTCTTCGACGCGCTGCACACCGGGGATGTTTTCTGCGGCAACGCGAAAGGTCAGCCTCTCCTTCCGCGGCTGCTTGTCGGAGACCAGAGATGCACGACCCCGCCACGAACAATGATGTCGGCGGAGGAAAGATCCACCCAGCTCTTCGCCTTTAGGTCGGCGAGAAGCCGGTCGCTGATAGCGTGGTCGTCGGGTTCGCTGATGCTCTCGGGCGCGCTCTTGGTCGTCGCTAGAGCCCGTACGAGGTTGGCCCGGCTGACGATGCCAACGAGTTTGCCGTCGGGCACGACTGGCACGCGCTTGATCCGCTTCGTTTTCGAGCAGCATGGCGATATCGGCGAGTTCGGCCGTGTCGCTGACCGAGACGGCATCGCGCGTCATGATGTCCCTGACCGTGCGGGCGTGCGACTTGACATAGTCACGAGCAAGTTCCCGATCGGAAGCGATCGCGTCGAGCCACCACGATCGCCGGTGTTTGATGCGAGGCTCCGGCCGGTGCTCGGTCCCGGTCTCGACGCGATGCGGCAGGTCACTTTCGCTGACGATGCCGACCACCCGCTTGTCGGCATCGACCACGCGAACCCCGCTGATCCCGCGCTCTGAAAGGAGCGCCGCCAAGGCTTGCACCGATGTATCCGGGCCGACGGAGATGACCTCGGTCGTCCTCACGTCTATAGCGCGCATCGTCACATTCCAGTTGCTGAAAAATAGGGGCAGACCGGAAGAGTCGCGGTAATCCTGACAACCATCCGGTATTTGTCCATCTGCTGGCGTCCGCGTGGCCACGGGCAAATTGCGGGCCGGTTTCAACCCTCTTGAAATAAATTAAACCCTTTTCCTTTAAGGTGCTGATCTTCTTTAACCCGTGGAGAGACAAATCGATGGCTCAGCCTTACCGCCTATGGTGGTGCATGGCTTACGCTGCGATATCCTTGCTCGCCTGCCCCGTTGCGGACGCCAAAGACACATCGGCCTCTATCAAAGAGGCCGAACAACAGGTCGCAAAGGGGAGTCTCAGGGCCGCCGAGATCGAGCTGCGCAACGCCATCCGCGAGGCCCCACAGGATCCGGTCATTCGCGTACGGCTCGCTGAAGTTTATCTCCGGCTCGCCGAGCCCCTGTTGGCGGAGCGTGAAGCAAAAGCCGCAATTGCACGTCACGGGGACGAGGTCGACTATTTGCCTGTCCTTGCGGACGCCCTCCTCCGCCAGAACAAATTCACCGAGGTGCAGGATCAGATCAAGCCCGACGACCGGAACCCCGTTCTCGAAAGCAAGGTCAGATTGGCGCTCGGTAAGGCTGCGGCCGGTCTGCACGATCAGGCTACGGCCGAAGAGATGCTTAGCGATGCGATCCGACTGGATCCCGGCGCCGTCGAAGCGAAGATCCAGCTCGCCCGATTGTTCAGCGAAACGAAGCCCGAGCAGGCCGATAAGCTGATCGACGAAGCCATTGTCGCCGACCCGCACTCAATCGAGGCGCTCGAGGTCAAGGGGGAGATCGTGCGGGGCCGGGGCGATCTGGACGGTGCCATGCGCCTGTACGACGAGGCGCTGAAGATCGATCCTGGTAGCAGGCCCGGTCGGCTCGGCCGCGCCAACATCAACATAGCGCGGGGCAATTTCAACGCCGCGGACGCGGATCTCGACCCGATCCTGAAGGCTGCTCCCGAGAACTTGATGGCGAATTACCTGCGCGCGTTCGAGTTGGCGAAGCAGCAGAAATACGCCGAGGCAGATGAGATCTTGGATCACATCAGCCCCGGCTTCGCGACGTTCTCGGCCGGCTATCTTCTCCTGGGTGAGACGAAGCTCGCGCGCGGACAGTTGGCGCAGGCGGAATTTGTCCTTGCCAAATACCTCGGCCATTTTCCCGACGATCAGAATGCCGCGCGGCTGATAGCCACTGCCGCGCTGCGGCAGCATGCGCCAACCCGAGCGATCGAGTATCTGAAACCAGTCGTCGGTAAATCGCCGCAAGCGGCAACCTTGAGCCTGCTCGGCGATGCCTATCTGGCCCACGGTAAGCCGGAGCTGGCGTTGTAACAGTTCGAAAAGGCTGCTTCTCTCGATCCCGAAAACCCGACGATCAAGACAGGCCTCGCGAGATCGGAACTCGGCATCGGTCGGGGCCAGCAAGGTCTGGCCGATCTCGAGCGTGCCTTCTCCAGCGAAACGGGCGCAACCGTTGCCGGCCCCACTTTGGTTCTGAGCGAGCTACGCGCCGGACGAGTCGACAAGGCGGTCGAGGTCGCGGCTTCGTTGGTCGACCGGCATGCCGACAATCCGCTCTATCAGGCGCTGCTGGGTGAGGCTCGTGTTGCGCAGCGTGATTACCCCGCGGCAGAAGCCGCGTTCCGCACGGCGCTCGCACGCAACTCGGGATTCGCCCCGGCCGCACGCGGCTTGGCGCGCCTCTACCTCGTGATTGGGCGCACCGACGACGCCAGGAAAGTCTACACCGACCTTCTTGCGAAGAAATCAGACGATATCGTTGCCCTGCTAGGGCTCGCGGACATTGCTATCGCGCAAAAGAAATGGCCGGAGGCGATGGACGACACCAACCGGGCGCGTGCCGCCGCTCCAAATGATCCCGTACCCGGGCTCAAGCTGGCCGACCTCTTTGGATTGCAGAAGGACTGGGCCAAAGCAAAGGCGGTGGCAGGCGAGCTTGCCGCGCAATTTCCCCAAAACATCGACGTCCTAGAAGCGCAGGGCCGCGCCCAATTCGGAGCGGGCGACATAAACGGCGCAATTTCGAGTTACAAGCGCGCTTATGAGCTGGCGCCAAAATCGGCCTTGATTTTGTCGCGCTATGTCGCCTTGCTGACCCAGGCGAAGAATCATCGCGAGGCGCGGACCGTGCTACAAAATGCGGTCGCCGCCGAGCCGGGAAACACGTCACTGAAAGCCCAGTTGATCCGCCTCGAAGCGGAGACTGACGGCGTGGACCAAGCCGTCGCCCAGGCGCGCGCCTTCGCCAAGGAAGATCCCGACAACGACCTCTACGATCTGTTGTCGGCAGAGCTCTACGAGGAGGCCGGGCGCGAGCGAGACGGGATCGCGCTGCTCGACGGGGTGGTTGCGGCACGGCCTACCGACGACAGTCTTACGATCGCTCTCTCCCGCCTCTACGCCCGGACGGGTGATCCGGCCAAAGCCGAAGCCGTGTTGGTCCGGCGGTTGAAAGCCGACCCGAAGGCTCTGACTGTAGCGTCGGACTTGGCGCGGCTGTATCTGACGGTCGGCCGTCGCGCCGATGCCAAGAAGCTCTACACCGATGTTATTTCGCAGAGATCAAACGATGCAGCCGCCCTTATCGGCCTCGCGGAGATCGCCCTCGCCGAGAGGAAGTGGCCGGAGAGCGCGGACTACATCGCCCGCGCGCGTACCGCGGCGCCGAACGATCCGGGGCCCGGGCTCCTGCTCGTCAACATGTACATGTTGCGTGAAGATTCGAAGAAGGCGGTTGCGGCAGGTTCCGACCTGGCTGCAAAATTCCCGCAAAACGTCGAGGTGCTCGACGCGCAAGCCCGAGCTCAGATCGGGGCAGCCGACACGATCGGCGCGCTTTCCACTTACAAGCGCGCGTACGAACTCGCCCCCCTTTCGCTCCCGATACTGTCTCGCTATGTCGGCTTGCTCAAGGAAGCAAAGAATTTTACCGAGGCCAAAAACGTACTGCAGGGTGCTCTCGGCCGTGATCCTCAGAACCGGCCCCTGAAGGCTGAGCTGATCCGCGTTGAAAAGGAAATTGGCGGTTTGGACGCTGGCCTAGCAAGAGCGCGCAGCTTCGCCAAGGACGACCCGGATAGCAACATTTACGACGTGGTTTCGGCCGAGCTTTACGAAAAGGCCAGGCGGGCCGCAGAGGGGGCTGCTTTGCTGGAGAAGGCGGTCGCGGCAGAACCGTCGGACAATGATTTGATGCTCGCCCTTTCCCGCATGTACACGCGGATCGGTGACTTCGCCAAGGCTCAGGCGCTGTTGAGCGGCCGGCTCAAGGCCGATCCGAAGAACCTCGCCGCCGCCTCGGCGCTGGCGCCGCTCTACAGGATGACGGGACACTCCGACGATGCCGAGAAGCTCTACAACGAGGTGCTGTCGCAACGGCCCAACGACGTCGCCGCACTCGTCGGCTTGGCCGAGATTGCTGTCGCGGAGCGAAGGTGGTCGCAGGCGACCGACTTTATCAACCGCGCCCGTGCCGTTGCGCCGAATGATCCGGCACCCGGCCTGCTGCTCGTCAGCATGTACGGCTTCCGCCAGGATTGGAAGAACGGGGTCGCGGCGGTGGCCCAGTTGGCCGAAAAATTCCCGGACAATGTCGACGTCCTCGCCACCGAGGCCGAAATCGAAACGAGAGCCGGCGATCCGGATGGCGCGGTCGCCGCTTATAAGCGTGCATACGAGCTCGCGCCTCATTCGCCGCAAGTCTTGTCCCGTTATCTTGGAGCGCTCGCCGCGGCAAAGAAGTTTGTCGAAGAGCGGACGATGTTGCAGGCTGCCCTCGATCGCGATCCGCAGAGTGCAGCGCTGAGGGCCGAGTTGATTCGGGTCGAAGCGGAAATCGGTGGCTTGGGGGCCGGTCTCGCCGCAGCGCGCTCATTTAGCGAGAAAGAACCTGATAGCACCGCCTATGACGTCGTGGCGGCCGAACTGTACGAAAAGGCTGGACGCGGCGGCGAAGCGGTTGCCCTGCTCGAGAAGGCGGTTGCTGCGCATCCGGCCGACAGTGGCGCCGCGATTGCGCTCTCCGGCCTCTACACCCGTACGGGCAATCCCGCTAAGGCCGAGACCATCTTGAAGGACCGGCGGAAGACCGATCCGAACGATTATGCCGTCCATTCGGCGCTAGCGGCATTCTACCTTCGGCAAAACAACCTCTCTGCCGCCGACGCCGAGCTAACCCGCCTGATCGCCGAACATCCCGCTGACCTGGCCGCGCTGAACGACCTCGCCCGGCTCGAACAGCATCAGGGGGACTTGGCGAAGGCCCGCGAGTTGGCAGAGCGCGCATTTTTGATCAGCCCGGGCACGGGATATGTCAACGACACTCTCGGGTCGATCTTGTTGGCCCAAGGTGAGGCCGGCAAAGCATTGACCTACCTCAGCGCCGCCAATCTCTCGGTCCCGCACAATCCCGGCCTTCAATACCGCCTCGCGTCGGCGCTGCAGCGGGTCGGCCGCCCGAGGGATGCTCAGGCGATGCTGGAGCCTCTGCTCGCCTCCGGCGTCGCATTTGCGGACAAAGCGGCCGCGGAAAAGCTGCTGCAGGATGTGAAGCGCACCGCGCGCTAGGTCGGCACTCGGGCCGCATGCCCACCGCCCGACGTGGGCGGACTGCGTTGATCGCGAACGCCAGCACCACGGCCGGCGGGCGTAAACGCCATGGGTCGCCCGCCCTCTGTCGGAATCTTTTACAACTTGAAATGGTTCGTTAGGTCGTATAGCCCCGTTCGGAGTACGAAATCACTCTCCAGTTTCGCTTGACAGGGCTTGGCTCTGAGCATCCATGCCTCGGGCGATCGAAACACAAGCGTTGGCGCGGATCAAGTCCGCACAGTGCTCGCGCCTTGGTTGGGCGACTGAGTGTCAGAATTTCTTACACCTCGAGAACAGCTCCGGCAAAGCGTGGGTTTATTAACTTATTGTTTAACTTGACAGATTTTGGTAATTGCCAGCGTGTGATCCAGTCTTTCTCTGTCGGAATTTTTTACAGCCGAGCTTTCGGTGGCCCCTTGTTAATACTATTTCTCAAGGCTATCCGGGACATGGCATGTGGCTTGCTTCACTGTATCGAGTAGACCCATTTGGTGAAAGAGAAGCACATGTTGACGTTGAAATTTTCGGTCTTCGGGGCGTTTGGTGTCGCGGTATCACTGGCAAGCTTTGCAGCCCCGACCTCCGCGCAAATTCTCGATCCGTCCACGCTTCACGTAGGGCCGGGCACTGGGACTGCCTGCGCTACCGGCTGCGCCGGGGATCCGAACGCGATCGGCTCGGGTGGCACGTTCGACATCTATCAGACGTCAAACGGCGGGGTGACCACTACGTCGCCCATATTGCTTATTTTTGCGGTGCCAGATGGCCAATCGGCTCCCGTCCTCCCTTCAACGGCGACGCTGATCAGTTCCTACCCGGGGGGGGGCATCATCTAGTCTCACGCTCAACTACAACTCAAGCAACACCTCACAATTGGACGCATACGGCTTCCCTGGCACCTTTACACAGGGCAAAAATTATACCGGAGGAGCCCAGGAAGCCCAAGATATCTACACTTTCCTCTCGACATTTACGAGCGATGCGGCGGCCGTTAACGCTCTGACAAACGCCAACAACTCGTACAAGGACTCGAACATGGACACCGCGGAGGCCGCTATTAATCCCTCCGTGAACGTCGCCAACGGCTACGATATCTTCCTCGCAGAGGTGGAGTTTACCGGGGCGACGGGGATGTCTAAAAATGATCTGATCAATGTCACGGGCGCTACCTTGCCCCAGGGCACCTTCATCGCCGCATTCGCGGAAGAAGCGAGCAAATGCCCTCCCAATGATACAGTCGCCCATTGCGACGCCGTCGACGTTCCGTTCACCGAGGCAGGTCTGACCTCCCAAACGACGATCACCACCACCAACGATGTTCCCGAGCCGAGCGCGCTGGCGCTGTTGGGCGCGGCACTCGCCACGATGGGCTTCATCCGCCGCCGCAAGCCGGTCTGAACAACAACCCTGATTATCAGCTAAAGGCGCGACCTTTGGGTCGCTCCTTTGCTTTGCGCGCAGCTTCATTACCTGGAACTACCCATTCGAAGCACTATGGCGCAATGCCGCCGCCAACTTGTATTACGACGTGCAGTCTGTTTACGGCGTCATGCCGTGGTATTGGTATCTCAGTACCCTTCTCAAATACTGGGGAGCCTTGCCGGGATGATGCTGGCACTGTGTTTGTTGGGCGCACTCCGGCTCCCGCAGCCTTTTGTGCCCGCGCTCTTCATCGCGGCGACGTACTCGATGTTCAGGCACAAGGAATTCCGCTTCGTTTATCCGCCGTCCTGCTCGCGATCATCGTCAGCGGCGTCGGGCTGGAGCAGCTCGTTTCCTGGATTGTCGATGCCTTGTACAACAAAGGCTGGACCCCCGGCAATCGGCGTCGGTCGCAGCATGCGGCGCAGCACTCGGGGTCATGGTCCTCGCGCAATTCTCATCAGGGTTGGGCTCGAAGCCTTACCATGATTTGTGGACGAGCGGTCGAGACATGCTGATAGCCGGCCGGTACATAGCGCAGCTGAAATCAGTCTGCGGCATCGGTGTCCTCGACGACATCTGGTTCGCTACCGCGGGTTATGCGTCATTCCATCACGCAGTGCCGCTCTATTGGGCGACTCCGGAAGCGCCTCTCGACCCCGACTCAGCTGCCTTCAACACCGTAGTCTGCGATTATGGGCAACCGGTCGGCGCCGGCTATGTGACGCGCGCCTGCTTCGGCCGGAGTTACGTCGCCCAGCGACAAGGGGACTGTTCGCCAGCCCGATGACGGACATGTCCGGCCTCCCGCACCCGCTCGACACCTGGAAAGTCGAGCGCTGACCCATGCGGCAGATGAACATTTTATTGATCGATTTTTTTCACTTGGTAAATCGCAAAATTCATTCGTTTCTGCCAACTGCATTGGCGATCGTCGTCGTTGGATTAGCACTAAGATTTGTTTACTTGACATTCTATGCATATACGCCCTCCAGTATTTGGAACATGGATTTTTTGAGCATTTGGTCCTTTGCGAAATTTGTGCTCGTCCACCATGTTTCGGAAATTTATGATAATTCGAAATTGTTGGATTATCAAATGGATCTCGGGGCCGTTCCAACCGAGCGGCCTTACCCTTATCCTCCATCTTTCCTCTTGATGATTTTACCTCTCAGCTTCCTGTCTTTTCCTGTCGCCTTCGCGACCTGGAATATCCTCACTTTTTCTATTTATTTTCTCGCTTCCTTGTATCGGCGGTGGCGGACTTCTGCCATTTTGTTAATAATATTCTCGCCGGCGACTTTGCAAAACTTTTTTACTGGTCAGACCGGATTTCTGTCCGCGGGATTGATCCTTGGCGGTTTTCGATTTGTTGCAACCCGGCCGGTCTTGAGCGGAACCCTGTTCGGATTGGCGTCATTCAAGCCGACTCTGGGCATATTGATCCCGATCGCACTGGTCTCGGCGCGAGCTTGGCGGTCTCTGGTTGTCGCAGTTGTGACCGTCGCGATCCTCGTTATTGGAAGCAGCCTGGTATTCGGTTGGTCGATCTGGCCGATATGGCTGGCGAAGCTGCCCACTCACGCCGAATGGGTTAAGGCAGTGGCGGACAAGTTCAAACCGACCATTACGGCAAACTTGGCTTTTCTTGGCGTTCCTTCTACCCTCATACAAATTGCCCAAATCTGTGTCGCCGTTCTTGTCGCCTTTATCATCTGGGCTTGCTTCCGGCGCGGGGTTACTATTCTCGCGACCGCTGCGCTCTTGGTCGGCACCATTCTCGCGACGCCATATGCATTTGTCTATGATTTGCCGATTCTGACTAATGCTGTGCTGATGTTCATTCGGCACAAAGATCAAACCAATCGATCCTTGACGATACCCGAGGCTGCCATCCTTCTACTGTCACTTGTTATCCCGCACATCACGATGGAGACATGGCGGCCTGCGATGTTCAGGAGCGTTCCATTGTTACTGTTGCTCGGAATTATCGTCCGCGATCTTTTTCAATTTCGCAGAGATCTTAAGGAACCGGGATCGGTGGCAGTCCAGATGGAGGTGAGGGCCCGGTGACAGCGGTCTAACAGGGTCTTGCCTTCGCCTGGGGCCCGCGCACATCACGGTCGGATGTCGGATCTAGCAGCAGGCGTAATGGCAGGGACGAGATGAAGGCGCTGGTCGCGGTCAAGCGGGTCATCGATTACAACGTCAAGATCAGGGTCAAGGCGGACAAGACCGGGGTCGAGACCGCCAACGTCAAGATGTCGATGAACCCGTTCGATGAGATCGCGGTCGAAGAGGCGCTGCGACTGCGCGAAGCCGGGACCGTCAGCGAGACCATCGCGGTTTCGCTCGGGGTGGCACAGTGCCAGGAGACGATCCGCACGGCCCTGGCGATGGGCGCCGACCGCGGCGTGCTGGTGGAGACCAATGCCGAACTGCAGCCGCTCGCTGTCGCCAAGCTGCTGAAGGCGGTGATCCTCCAAGAGGGCCCGGAGATCGTTATCATCGGCAAGCAGGCGATCGACGACGACCGCAATCAGACCGGCCAGATGCTGTCGGCCTTGCTCGGCTGGCCGCTGGCGACATTCGCCTCCAAGTTGAAGATCAGCGATGGCCATGCGGAGGTGACACGCGAGGTCGATGGCGGGCTCGAAACGGTCTCAATCAAATTGCCGGCCGTGGTCACCACTGATCTGCGGCTCAACGAGCCGCGCTATGCCACGTCGACACCGAGTGCGTCCGGCGTCGTCACGATCGGCTTTTTCTTTGCCCGCATGATGTTCGGCAGCGAGGTTTCGCCGATGTCGTTCTCCCGGACCCACTTGCAGGTTACTGCGCCGGAGTAGGGCAATGCGTCCATGGTAGCGTCGACGCACCCACCAGCACCAATCCCCTGGTGGATTTCGGTTTCACCGCCTCTAGCGGGCCATCGACGGGCGATTTGCTGATCGACATCCTCATCCCCACAACCCTCGATCCGGGCGGAAACTACACGTTGACCGGCACCCTCAGCGGCAAGGCGAGCTTGGCCAGTACGACGCCGTTTGCGGCCGGTGCTTTCGGGCTCGGGTCCAATCCGACGCTTTCCGCCTACCTCGACGCGGTTCCAAAAGTTCCCGATCCGCATCCCTTGTCGCCTGACAACAACCTGATGAACTACCTCGGGTCTACTCAGCCGCTGGTTCCAAGCGAGACCGGCTACGACGTCTATCAGGTCGATCTCGGGAGCGCGACGCTTCAGAAACCGGGCAATCCAGGCATCTCGCCTCTGGAAGAACTCACCGGGCAGAGCTTGCAGCTCGGGTTTTTTATCGTCGCGTTCCAGAATCAGGGCACCGCGGCGTCGCCGGATTGGGTCGGCACCGAGAACAGTGGCGCGATCTTTGAAACGTCTTCGTGTTCGAGTTGCGGTGATCAGCCAGTTCCGGAACCAGCGTCCGTGGCGATCCTCGGTTCGGGACTGGTTCTACTCGGTCTACTCGGGTGGTTTAGGCGACGCTCTGTTGCGTTTGGTGGTCCTGCCCCCGCGTGACCGGAGGCAATGACTAACCTAGTGCGGGAAACCGCGCAATTTTACCCGCGTTTATTTTTGATTCAGTAGCCAAAGGTGATCTATATTCGAATAACGTCTCTCGAACGCGAGCGTGCAGTCACAAACATCGTCAAATACATGGATCAAGACAATATTTGGGCATCCTTTGTCGTCGCTTACGAACAAAGCGTCGACGCTCCCGAACCCGCTTCGCTCCTATTGCTCGGCACGGGTCTGCTGGCTTCTGAGGCTCTGTCGTGGCGCCGGCGCGGCTCGGGATTTCGAAGTGCTCTTTTCCGAAGGCTGGAAGTCACCCATCATAATAGGGCGCAGCCGATCAGGCGGCGTATTCGGCGATGATCGCCGGTGGGGGAATCGAATCGCAGTCTCCCCCGGAATTATTCATGCCTGATTGCAGGCTGTTGCCGAAAGGGTAATCGTGCTATTGGGAATAAGCGGGCCCACGATGAAATCGAAGGCATACGTAAAAGTGACCTGGTTCCCACAGGACGCCCCGGTCACGCGGAAATTAGACAAGTTGCTGCTCGAGACGGACATCCCGAGTAGCTGGCCGGCAGCGAAGTTCTGAACGCCCGTGTTTCCGGTGCTCCCGCCGCACGACGCGGGCCCGCTGGAACAGCAGTTGACGGTGTCGCAACGCGCTGCCGCTTCGGCGGCGTATTGCAGTTCGGATTGGGTCCAGTAAAGTCTCGCGAACTCGACGACCCCCAGCAGAAACAAGAAGAACGGGATCGCCAACAGCGCAAACTCGATCGTCTCGCTCCCATCGGATGCCTTGACCAACCGGCGCAGCAAACGTACGATCCGCGAGAGCTCGAGAGGGAAGGACCGATACGGGAGATTCATGGGAGCCTTCAGTAGAGCAGCGCAGTAGCCTGTGCCGTAAGGTTGAATCCGTTGGACGGGCCGAACCCGAGATAGCTGAAGATTGGTGTATAAGTATAGCTCGCGTTGACCTGGGCCAAAGTGACCGGGGTCTGGCCCGCAGGGCAGCAATTGCTCGTATAAATCGTGTTGCAGACATTGCAGGGTGGCGAGAATGTCTCGGTGGTGTAGGTGGTGCCGCTCTGGCATCCGCAATACGCGTTGCCCACTGAAACTGTGACATTAGTGCCGAGGCTCGTCGCTGACTTTATGGCGCATGTGAAGGTGTTGGACGGGGTCCCACAGGAATTGCCGGATGTTGTATACGAGCTGGGCCCATTTACATTGACATATTGCGCCCCGGCGCGAGCGGCATTGCCGACCTCCATCCAGCTCCACAGGGCGGTGCCGAAAACGTAGACGCCAAGCGTCAGAGGCAGGATGAGAAATGCCGCGACAAGGGCGAACTCGATCGCACTGGCGGCGCAAGCGGGCTATCGTGATCATCGGTTTTCGGATCCTATTGAACGAGTATCGGCTGGCCGGTATTCGTGGTGGACCCGGTTACACCGGATGCGGTCAAGACCGGGCCCACGACCGCCGGGCAGCCGGTATTATTGAAACTTGCGGCCGATGTACCATGGAGGGAGATCTCCTTGGCTACCAGCCGCGTGCAGGTCGAGGCGCTCGTTGCGTTGCCTCCGTAATCCACAGTCGCTGT
>Ga0310914_10000838_pt1 | contig 19030 bp, 21 predicted proteins | sample GREbulkMGAN108_FD_203450 | JGI IMG/M metagenome (GOLD analysis project Ga0310914, IMG submission 203450) | Lab enrichment of tropical soil microbial communities from Luquillo Experimental Forest, Puerto Rico - GRE.bulkMG.AN108 | ecosystem: Environmental > Terrestrial > Soil > Tropical forest >... | reverse complement strand
AACAACGCGGCATTAAGCAGCTTATAACGAGGCATGATTTCCTCCCCCTTTCGTGAAGGTGCGTGGCACAATGTTCTGGCAGCGTCAATTCCGCCACGCAGATTAATAAATAGCACGTCGACCGGGAGTCTCCAACGCAAAGTTGATGACATTGCCGTGAACGTCACGTTCACCGTGCGGTTGTGAGGACTGCCGCCACTGCGACGAGCGTCATGTCGGTGCCGGGGCCGCCGACGATCGACAGACCAACCGGCAGCCCGTCGACCTCGGTACCAGGGATGCTCACCTGCGGCACGCCGGTCAGTCCGCCATGGCAGCACAAACACAAGAGGCGATCCCGCTGGGGTCCTGCGACCGAAAGGGGCTCACCGCGTTTGGGTGCCGGAAACGGAGTGGTCGGCAGGCATAGGATGGTCCCCGGCGGCAGGAGGTAGCGCATCCGTCCGCGCGCCTCGCGCCGCACCAGTTCGGCCCAGTCGCGCTCGCTCTGCGAGATCATCGAGCCGAGCAGCAAGTTGCGTGCGACGCTGAACGCAAAACGCGGGTTGTCGCGCTCGATCCAATCCTTGAAGGTCACCCACGCCTCGGAAGGCTGCAGGGTGCGCTGCGCACGTGCCCATTGGGCAAGGCCCGCGGGCGCCATGATTTCTTCCCGCGTATCGCCGACCAGCCCGCGCAGCCGCTGGACCATGGGTTGCAGTGCGGCGCCGACTTCTGGATCGGCGAACGCGAAGGCATCGACGGCGACGATCAGGCGGCTCGGCAAGGCTGCGGGGATCGCCTCGCCGAGCATGACGCTCGACACTTTGGCGAAGGTGGCGGCGTCGCGCGCAAACCAGCCGGTCGTGTCGGAACTCGGCGCCTGCGGCATCATGCCGGAGACGTCAATCCGGCCGTGAGTAGGCCTGATGCCGTAGAGCCCGCAGAAACTGGACGGCACCCGCACCGAGCCGCCCGTGTCAGTGCCGAGCGCAGTGTCGCAGATCCCGGCGGCTACTGCGGCCGCTGAGCCTGAAGACGAGCCGCCTGGGACCCGGCCCGGCGCCCGGCTGTTGACCGGTGTGCCGTAGAACGCGTTCTCGCCGACAATGCCCAGCGAAACCTCGTCGGTAATAGTCTTACCGATCAATGTCGCCCCAGCATCGAGCAATTTTTGCACAGCCCAGGCTTGCCGCGCCGGGACCGGGTTCGATCGCGCCCAGTCTGGATTGCCGCCGCCGGTCGGGTACCCCGCGACATCGAACAAATCCTTCGCGGCAAAGGTCAGACCGGAAAGGAGACCTCCTGGTCGCCCTTCAATGTGGACGCGCGGACCAGGGACAAAGGCATTGACGTCATCGTCTGGCATGAGGGCCTCGGAGCTAAAATCTGCTGGCGTATGATACGTTTCTCGCATGCTCGTGCAGATTTACGAAGTTCAAACGCCTGAAGAAGCTGTCGCGCTGGCGCGCCTTGGGGTAGATCACATCGGGGTTCTCGTCGGCGACGGCGCTTTTCAGCGCGAGCTTTCAGCGGATCAGGCGAGGGCAATCTTTGAGGCGACGCCATACGGGAGCAAAAGGGTGGCCTTGTCGCTCTCCGCGGATCTGGGCGAGGTCCACCGGGTGGTCGAGCAAACGCGGCCCGACATCGTTCATATCGGAGCCGCAGTGGAGCTCTTCTCTATCGCCGATACGCGGGTGCTCAAAACCGAGTTCCCGCATGTCGCGATCATGCGGGCGATCCCAGTCGTGGACGCGGCCAGCATCGAATGGGCCCGCGCCTATCGTAGGGTCGCCGACTTCTTGCTGCTCGATAGCCATGATCCTGGCGACCGCCAGATCGGCGGGCTCGGTCGTACGCACGATTGGAGCATCAGCCGTCGCATTGTCGACGAAGTGAGCATTCCTGCAATTCTTGCCGGCGGGCTCGACGCCGATAACGTCGCTGCGGCGATTGCCGCAGTTCACCCCGCTGGCGTCGATTCGAAGACAAAGACCGACCGCATCGACGGTATTGCCAAAGACCTGGAGAAGGTTCGACGGTTTGTCGCAGCCGCAAAAATCACCACTTGAAGGCGGTAGCTCGCAGCTCGACGGCCCCATTGTTCTGGATGACGCCCAACAGCCGTAATCGGCACTGCAAACCCGCGGTGCAGCCGGAACGCTGGTCGCTGTCCGTCTTGCCGAGGAACTGCGGATCGTAGATGAGAGGCTTGCCGGAATCCGTGGGGTACGGCAGGAAGCCCCATGGCGCCGGCGCCTGATGCGCGGACACCGGCATTGCCGCAGCGAATGCCGCAATAACCGCAGCAGCAGGCATCCAACGCCGCATCGCTTCCTCAGAGCGCCTTCAGCATTGCCTCGGCGCTGGAGACGTCGAACTGGCCCGGCTGTTCGACGTGCAATGCTTTGACGACACCGTTGTCGACCAGCATGGAGTAACGCTGTGAGCGGATGCCCATGCCTTCCTTGATGCGGTCGAGCTCGAGCCCGATGGCCCGGGTGAAGTCGCCGCTGCCGTCGCCGAGCATAACCACCTTGTCGTCGGCCTGATGCTGTTTGCCCCAGGCGCCCATGACAAAGGGATCGTTGACCGCAAGACAGGCGATCGTGTCGACACCCTTGGCTTTGAGCTCGGCGGCGTGCGTGACATAGCTCGGCAGGTGCCGCTCCGAGCAGGTGCGCGTAAAGGCTCCGGGAAGGCCGAACAGAACGACCTTCTTGCCGCCAAAGAATTCCTCTGAACTGACGCCCTTTGGTCCCTCCGGGGTCAAATAGCGCAGTGTCACCGATGGTACCTTGTCGCCTACTTTGATCGCCATTGGTTGTCCTCCATTCAATCGACGCGAAATACGGCTTTGCCAGGGATGCGCCGGTCGCGCAACTGCGGACCGATCTCGGCGAGGTCGCGCCAGCTTCGCTCGACCAGGTGCGGCTTTAATGAACCATCAGCGATGAGCGAGCCCAGCAGCGCAAGGTCGGGTGAGAAGCGCTCCTCGGGTTCGGATGTGAAATAAGAAAAGCTCTGGAGCCGAGCGTTCGGGTGCTCGGCGAAGTCTCGAAAATTGAGCGGCGTCGGCTCGCCCGACGAGTTGCCGAAGACGACGATCGTTCCCTTTGCCTCGATATGCGCGATGGCCGCTGCGAGCGAGGCGCCGCCCGCCGCTTCGAGGATCAGCGCGAAAAGCCCTTGCGCCTCGTCGATGCTCTCGATGATCTCCTCGGCGCCGCGCACATGCCGGCCGCGTTCCCGGTTGCCAACGACCGCGGTGACACGCGCCCCGGACCGCGTGGCGATCTGCGTTGCCAGATGCCCGACACCGCCGGCCGCACCGGTGATCAGCACCCGTTTGCCGAGCAGCGGTGCGCCGTGCCGCAAGGTCCTGAGTGCAGTCAAACCGGCGACCGGCAAAGCCGCGGCTTCCTCCAGCAGAACATTGTCGGGCAATACCGCCATGCGGTGAGCCGGCACTGCAGCCCGTTCTGCCCAGCCGGCATTGTCGGTCAGTGCGACAACCCGCTCGCCGGCTTTGGGGCCGCTGCCGTTCGCCGCCGGCTGCACGACGACCCCGCCGATGTCCTGACCGGGCCGCCAGCCTTCGGGACGGGTCTGAAACAAGCGCAATTCGCCGCGGTTGAGCGAGAACGCCCGCACCTCGACAAGCGCCTCGTTCGCCGCCGGCTGCGGCTCGGGAACCTCACCCAGTTCGACGGGCGCAGCGCCACCGGGCGTGTTGACTACGGCAAGCATCATTGCCCTCCTAGCCCCTCACCCTCCCGCTTTGCGGGCCCCTCCCGGGGTGAGAGGCCTTGCTGCATTGACCTCAGTTCAGCCGCAGATCGACAATGTGCTTCGGGTCGGGCTTCAATTCTCCGCGCTCGACCCGTGTGACGATGTCAGTCAGGATCGCATTTGTCGGGGCGGCGATGCCGACCTTCTCGCCTTCGCGTACGACAAAGCCGTTGAGGAACTGGATCTCGGTGCGTCGCCCTTTGACCATGTCCTGGCCCATCGACGGGCGGTGTTCGCCACCGCCGGGACGATTGGCTTCGGCCAGACGGTGCTCGTCGATTTCCCTTGTCGCATCCGGGTCGCCTTCCCCGGCGCGCGCGATCGTCTCCGGATCCATATGGCTGACTTCGTCGAACACGTAGCCGAGCGCTTGGCCAACGCGGATCGCCTCGCTGCCCAGCCGGGTCGAGAAATGGCGGATCGCGTCGTTCTTGATCATGTCGCGCGTGATCATGCCGGTGCAAGCCGAGAGCCCGTTGCCCATCACGTTCGTGACGAGCTTCGACCAGCGCTCCCCCCAGAGGTTTTCGGTCACCATCGCGCTGTCGGCATAGCTGACCAATTGGCAAACTTCCTTGGCGCGGTCGGTGATGCGGCCATGGACTTCGCCGACGCGGAATACGGTATGGCGCGAGCCCGACTTGCCGGCCGCCCGACGCACCTGGCCCGGCGCATGCAGCTCGACAGTAATCGAGCTCGCGATCGAACCCAATGTCTTGCCCCAGCCGACGATGCCGGCGATCGTCTCCTCGTTCATGCAGTTCTGCAATGACACTATATAGCCGCCGGGGGCGAGGTATTGCTTGACCAGCGCCGTCGCCCAGGCGGTGTCGTAGGATTTCATGCAGACAAAGGCGATGTCGATCGGCGCTTCTTTGGCGAGCTGCTGCGCCTCTGTGAGATGCAGCGCACGAGGCTTGACCGTGAATGGCTCGACATCGCGGATATGGGTGACCCGGAGACCGTCTCCGCGGATGGCCTCGACATTCTCCGGCCACGGATCGATGTACGTCACGTCCTCGCCGGCCTGGACCATGTGCGCACCGGCGTAACAGCCGACCGCTCCCGCGCCAACGATCGCAATCTTCTTCTTCGCCATCACGTCTTCTCCCGTATCAGCTCCACCACCGATCCTAGTACGCTCGAGGTGCCGGCGTCATCTATCGCTTCGACGGAGCCGATCTGCGCGGTCGGCGGCCCGCCTGAGTCTTTGCACGCCGGCGCGGAGCACGCCGGGCGGCTTTGGCTGCACGACGCCAGTCGGCGATCATACCGATCGGGATCGCAACAATGCCGAGCGCCATCAGCCCGCTGACGACCCGTTCGAGCGATTTGATCTCAGCGGCAACGACGATAAGGCCCAGCAAGAGGCCGAGACCGAAAGCCAGCAAGGCGATTTTTGTATAACGCATCGCGCCTTTCCGATCGGTGCAGGAATCGGGTACACGATTGATGCCAACCCAAAAAGGAAAGAGGGATGATCGAACTCGAGCGGCCCGCGGACCTCGCGCAATATGTCGGCAAGGAAATTGGCGTCAGCGACTGGTTCACCGTCGATCAGGCGATCATCGACAAATTCGCCGACGCAACCGGCGATCATCAGTGGATTCATGTCGATGTCGGCCGCGCTAAACGCGAGATGCCGGGCGGCAAGACGATCGCCCACGGTTATCTGACATTATCGCTGGTGCCGCGCCTCGGGCAGACTATCTACCGCGTCAAGAAGCGCTCGCGCGGGCTCAATTACGGCTCCAACCGGATACGCTTCACCGGACAGGTGCCGGCCGGCTCGCGTATTCGGCTGCGCCAGAAGATCAAATCCGTCGAGCCGGTCGAAGGCGGCGTGCGCATCACCTCGGAAAACACGGTCGAGGTCGAAGGCGCTTCGCGGCCCGCCCTCGTCGCCGAAACCATCAGCATGCAGTTTGATTGACGGGCTGTAGGACCGCGGGCGTCCCGCCTGCATATCGCGGGCAAGATGCCCGCGGTCCGAGCTTAACTGGAGGAGTGACACGGATGGCGGCGATTATGGAACGGCAGAAGCTCGAAGTGCGTCCGACCGGTGCGGCGCTCGGGGCAGATATCGAAGGCGTCGATCTTGCCCAGGAGCTCTCGGCTGAGACTGTTGATGCGATCAAGCGCGCGTGGTCCTACAATCTTGTATTGCGCTTTCGCGGCCAGCGCATCGACGACGACCAGCTGATGCGGTTCAGCGCCCATTTCGGCGAGCTCGACTGGGCGCCGGTCATTGCTGCTTCGCGCGTCAAACTCCGCGGCGAAGACCGTTATGTCGATTCGGTCGAGGAGGGGCGCCGCTATATCTCGGTGATTTCCAACATTGTCGAGAACGGCATGGCGATCGGCGCGCTCGGTGCCTACGAGTCGATCTGGCACACCGATATGTCCTACAACCCGGAGCCGCCTTGCGCGAGCGCACTTTACGCTCTCGAAGTCCCGCCATCAGGCGGCGACACCGGCTTTGCCAACATGTATCGCGCCCACGAGACTTTGCCCGACGAGTTGCGGCGCCGGGTCGAAGGGCGGCTCTGCCGGCACGACGCAACGTACAACAGTGCCGGCGAGCTGCGCCGTGGGTTTAGCGAGGTAACGGACCCGCGGCAAGCTCCTGGCGCTGACCACCCGATCATCCGCACCCACCCCGTGACCGGGCGCAAGGCACTGTTCCTCGGGCGCCGGCGCAATGCCTGCATCGAAGGCCTCGAGCTCGAAGACAGCGAGCGGCTGCTCGATGCGCTTTGGGCGCACGCAACCAGTCCTGAATTGACCTGGTATCAGCAATGGCGGGTGGGCGATCTCGTGCTGTGGGACAACCGCTGCGTCTTGCATCGCCGCGACGAGTTCGATCCGAACACCCGGCGGCTGATGCACCGCTCGCAGATAAAGGGCGACCGACCGTTTTGACAGCCGCGCAGCCTTCTCAAACCCGTTACCGGGTACCACGTCGGTTGTCGCTCAAGCCGCCAAAAATTCGGGATTGAGACCAAGCCCGGCAATCTCTGCGGTTATTTCGTCTCGATATATCTGGTTCATCAAAACAATCACGTCGGGATGCAATTCCCTCAAGCTGTTCGGCTCAACGATTTGCTGGCCGGAGCCAGGGACAAAGCTGCCCCTTTTACGAGGGTTGATGTCGACGACATGAGAGATAAAGGAACCGACCGGATCGACGACGTTCAAAAAAGTTACCGCTTTCGCGCCCGCACCCCATGCGACAACGCGCTGTCCCCTGTCGTGCAGTTGTTTGAGACGATCACGCCAGCTCGCCACTTTTGCACCGAACGCAGCGCTCAGCCCCCGACCGGGGGCCACCGTAGCCTGGATGTTTTCGCAGCAGGAAGTTCCCTCCGGGACGGTGCCCTCTGGTGGTGCGGACGCCTCCAGCGCAAGGAATTGGCCGTCAAAACTTTCACGAATGTCACGTATCTGGAAGCCGCATAAAGTGAACAGCTTGGCGAGGGAACTTAGCGTAAAGTATGATGGATGCTGATAAATGAATTCCCAAAACATTTGTTCACGCAAAATTAACTCGCCGTTCGGCACTTCAAAATAAATCACCAGATCCGGCCGATCACCGACCGCCTGACGAACGGTGTCAATGAGTTCTTGGGGCGTCCAAAAATGTTCAAGCACGTGGCGGCAAACAATCAGATTGGCCGGCACCGCCGCGTATTTCGCGGTATAGTAGTCCGTCACAAAGCAAATATTTGCTGGAATATCGTCTTCTGGGGCGGGATGGTAACTCGGACCGAAATTGACCCCGTTATTATGACCATGATCGCATATAATGCGCAAGAAATCGCCTCTTCCACCGCCGATTTCGACGATGTTCTTTCGCCATAGGTGATAAGTCGCGATCAACGATCCGCCAATTCTTCCGCATATTTGCGGAATCGGGGTGAGAATATTTGGGAATTCTCGTAATCTTCTTCGTAATCGACGAGATCGTTATCGTAGTAGCGGTTGAAGAGATGTCCACAATTCTCACAATAAGTGAGGCCCATCTTTGCTTTGGGCGCCGAACGCGCGGCGGCGCGGGACCACCATAGCCGAATAGTGTCAGCGGGCAGGGCTGATATTTCGAATACCGGGACGGTATTTGGCGAGGCACAGACGATACACGGCGGCGAATTCGGAATGTCTATGCTAGGCAACTGTACGCTCGGCACAACTATCTCCCAAATCGCAGATAGGCACGCCCGAAACTGTAACAGCGCGCCATCGCTACGGATCAGGCGCTGATTGTAGCATCCCCGAGGGTGGCGGATCGAATGCCTTCACCGGCGGCAAGGGGGCGTCGAAACGCTCGATCTGGACCAGGGTGAGCTGACCGGTGCAGCCTTGTGCCAGGCTCGATGTGCCGGTGTCGCGGGTCAGCACATTCGGGTTGCCATGCAGGCAGATCGGTTTGTCTGCGGCGGGATCCTCGGGATCGTACCAAGCGCCTGTCGAGAGCTGCACGACACCGGGGCGCAAAGCCGCGCTCAGCACGGCTCCAGCAAGGCACGCTCCGCGATCGTTGAAAAGCCGCACAATGTCGCCCTCGGCAATGCCTCGTACCACCGCATCCTGTGGATGAATGCGGACCGGCTCGCGGTCTTTGATCTTCGACGCCAGGCTCGTGGCGCCGAAATCCAATTGACTGTGGAGGCGGGTCGCCGGCTGGTTCGCGATCAGCTGGAGCGGGAATCGCGTCGCCAACGGTGAGCCAACACCCTCGCTGAGCGGCAGCCAAGTGGGGTGTCCCGGGCAGTCGGGATAGCCGAACCCTGCAATCGTTGCCGACGTAATCTCGACCCTGCCGCTCGGGGTCGGCAAGGGCGTGGTACCGGGATCACGCCGAAACGCGCGGACGATCCCGCCGTCCCAGGCCAAGGACGGGAGCACCAGCTCGCCGGCATCCCAGAAGGCGTCGAAATCGGGCGCATCGGCCCCCCGCGCCAGCAGCGCGCGGCGGGTCGCCTCATAGAGATGCTGCAGCCATTGCCTTACCGAGCGGCCTTCAGTGAAGCGCTCGGCGATGCCGAGGCGCTGCGCCAGCTCCATAAAGATGTCGTAGTCGTCGCGCGCCCGGCCATAGGCCGGCACGGCACGATGCATCGCCACCAGCAGCGGATCGCCGGCCGAGCCTCCGATATCCTCGCGTTCCAAAGTGACGGTTGCCGGCAACACGATATCGGCGTGCCGCGCGCTCGCGGTCCACACCGAATCGTGCAGGATGACAGTGTCCGGCCGAGTGAAGGCTTTACGCAACCGGTTCAAGTCTTGGTGGTGGTGAAACGGGTTGCCGCCGGCCCAATACACGAGTTTTATGTCGGGGTAATTGAGCCGCTGGCCGTTATAGTCGTACGGCTCGCCGGGATGCAGCAGCATGTCGGCAATGCGCGCGACCGGAATGAAGTCGGAAATACTGTTCTGGCCCAGTGGCAATGTCGGAAGCGGCACGGCCAGCGGCGGCTTTCCGGTGTTCGAGGTCGATCCCAGTGCATAGGCGAAGCCGCCGCCCGGGAGGCCGATCTGGCCCAGCAGTGCCGCCAGCACGACACCCACCCAGACCGGTTGTTCGCCATGCTCGGCGCGCTGCAGTGACTGGGAGCAGGTGACCAGAGTGCGCCGGCCCGCGGCGCAGCGTGCCAGAGCCGTGATCTCGTCGCCTGCAAACCGCAGATCTCAGCCGCCCAGGCGGCGTCCTTTGGCTGACCGTCGCTGTAGCCGAGGAGATAGGCTTCGAACAACTCGTAGCCGACGCAGAAGCGGTCGAGAAAAGCACGGTCGTGCCGCCCCTCCGTCACCAAGGTGTGCGCCATGCCCAACATCAGCGCTACATCGGTGCCCGGGCGGATCGGGTGCCAGACCGCCTCGATTTCCGCAGGCAGATCGTCGCGCAGCGGGCCGATCAGGTGGAATTCCGAGCCTTGCCGCCGGGCGGCGCGCAGCCGGGCAAGCGCGATGTGCTCGCCGGTCCCGCCGCCGCCGACATCGTTGTTCTTCAGCGCCATGCCGCCAAAGGCGAGTACGAGGGCGCTGTGCGCGACCAACTCGTCCCAGCTGACATTATTGCCGGCCACGGCGTCCTGCGGGCCGACGACATGCGGCAGGATCACCGTCGCGGCGCCCGAACTGTAGCTGTTGACCGAGCGGACATAGCCGCCCGCCATGTTCAGGAAGCGGTGAAGCTGCCGCGGCGCGTCGTGGAAGCGCCCGGCGCTCGCCCAACCATACGACCCGCCAAAGATCGCGCGCGGGCCATGTGCCGCGTAGACGCGGCGCAATTCACCGGCGACGAGATCGAGCGCGGTCGGCCAAGAAACGGGTACAAACCTGTCACGCCCGCGTTGTCGATCAGCCCCCGGCCCGCGCTCGAGCCAGCCGTGGCGGATCATCGGTTCGGCGATCCGCGCCCGGTGCGACACCGAGGCGGGAATATTGCCGAGCAGCGGCGATGGGTCGGGGTCGCGAGGATGCGGCACGACCTCGACCGGTCCATCGCGGAGCAGCACCGAGAAGGCGCCCCAATGGGAGCTGTGCGGCAGGGCTTGGGAGTGGTTCATCGACGGCTATGTCAACCTGTTTGTTCGATGAGTTAAAGTAGGCAGCCCTCCCTCCCGTGCGAAAGGACCCAGAATGTCGCTGAGCCGTCAGTTCGCAACCTTTGTCGCCAAGCTCTCCTACGAAGACCTGCCACCTGAGGTGGTCGACCGGGCCAAAGGCGTCACCCTGGAGGGGCTGAGCTCGGCGCTGGTCGGGCGCGACATGCCGGCGAGCCGGCAGGCCCTGGCATTGATGCAAGAGGAAGAGGCGGGCGGCGGTGGGGCAGCAACAGTGCTGTGCGACGGGAGTAAGCTCACCAAGGCTGGGGCCGCCTTTGTCAATGCGGAAATGATCTTCGCGGGCGGCAAGTGGGACACCTTCCGCATGCTGACCCACCCCGGCATCGCAATCCTGCCGGCGGCGCTCGTGGCGGCAGAGATTACCGGCGCGTCCGGCAAGGAGTTCCTGACCGCCGTCGCCGCCGGCTACGAGGTCATGGAGCGCATGGCCGCCGAGTTCATCCCGACGGTCATGTCGCGCGGCTTTCATGCGGGGCCGGTTTTCGGGATCTTTGGCGCGGCGGTGGCAGCCGCCAAATTGCAGCGCCTCGACGAAAACCAAATCCACAGCGCCATTGCGCAATGCGTCAATTTGGCGGCAGGCAATCTCGAAGGGGCGCGCAGCGGCGGCCGTTCATTGCGCGAGGGCGGCGCGGTGCGCAACGCCTTGCTCGCTGTCGCTTTGGCGAAGCACGGGACACCGGGTGGCGAGACGACATTGGAGGGCGAGGCCGGCTTCTACCACGCCTACGCCGGCAACAATCGTGGCGAACTCCGCTACAGCTTCACCGGCTCGAACCGCACCGACATTAGCCAGATCACCGAAGGCCTTGCCCGCAACTGGATCTTTCTCGAGACGCTGTACCGGATCTATTCGACCGCCGGCTACAACATCGCCCACGTCGATGTAACCGCGAAGCTGTGTGGCGAGCACAATATCAGTTACGAGGACATCGACCGGATCGAGGCTCTCGTCAACTGGTTCGAGACCGAGTATCCGAGTCCGGCCTTTCCCAGCCGCGGCATCGACAGCCCGCCGCAGGTGGGCAGCACGCAGTATTTCACCGCTTGGGGCGCTGTCGAGCGCGGCTATCCCTTGCTGCGCGGCGACAGGCCCGGCTCCGGCGAAACCGACCCGCCCGCCGTCCTCGACCTGATGCATCGCGTAACCCTGATCCCGACGGTGCGCCGCACCCTCTTTGGCCCGCGGATCACAGTGTTCACCAAGGACGGCCGCAATTTTACGAAAGAAGGCACCGGTCGCGAATTCATCTGGGATTTCGAGGAAGAAGCCCGGCGCATCCGCCCCGTCACCCCCGGCCTCGCGATCAGCGAGGCGCAGTTCGCCGAACTCATCAACGCCTGTCGTCACCTCGACCGCCTCGACCACGCGACGCAAAAGCTGATCTCGCTGACGATCCCCGTCTGAGATCGGGCTGATTTCAGCTGCGCATGCAAGGAGCAACTCCGCTTGTGCGCCGCGTAAGGGGCGATCGATGGAAGAGACGTTGGCGGGTGTCATGCAAGGCTGATCCATGACCTGGACGCGGCATAGATGATAACTTGGAGGGACCGCAAACGGATCGCCGAAGAAGAGCGACTCCGTCATTCCCTGATGTCGCTTGAAGAAACTTCACGGTGGCAAAAGGCGTTACGCATAATAAATAGCCCGATAGTGATTGCAGTCGCAGTTAGCTCAATTTTAGGATTTTTCTCCCAGACTTTTCATAAATCAGAGACGTGCTTCGAACAGTTAGCAAATGCGAACCGTTTTTGGCCCATACTTAATGCAGAAATCGCAGTTCGACTTAATCAAAAAAAATTAGGCTATCACGCCGCTTCCGACGATATCGATGCCATATTGAATGCATTTGTCGCTGCTGATCTCCAAGATCATCAGCATGTGAATTCCAGTTTCAAAGATAAGTCTTTTATAGAACTATTGGGAGATCGTGAAGAGATTATCCGCGCATTCGGACTTCCCAAGGAATCAAAAGAGGAGGGAGTCATTTTCCTATTGTCTACCAATTTGTTAGCGGCAAACGTATCGCCAGAAAAAACACGGAAAGATCTATTGCGTCTCATTGCGCAAGAACTATCGGTTCCAGAGTTGGGAAATGTGGAGCCTGGTGATCTTAGGGAATATTTGGATTCAGCGATTATATCGATAACGATGTATCCTATAAGGAACTCTCAATTACCTTACTCGTGCCGTTGGCTTTCGGTAGCGAAACGGGAAATCACCATCGAAAATTCACCGTTCGCGATCGGAGCATTTCCCAGCCGATCCAACTAAATGCAGGTGCTTAACTCAGAAAAGTCATTTCCGTGAGTATATAGGCGTGCTGAATGCCGCCTGGACCGTGAGCCGTGAACGTAAACGCGGTATTTCGCGAGATCACGAACATATTCGCGAGCCGCGACAGATCCGTTGTCAGATCCTCGGTGATCGCGTCCGCGAAATACAATCCACGTAAATCGTGGTACCGAAACCTCGACGAAGTGACCGTCAACGGCGATTATGAGGCCACTTTTCATTTGAAGCGGCCGCAGCCCGCCTTCATCGCCTTGCTGGCCTCGGGCTGGCCGCCGGTCTACCCCTGTCATGTCTCGCCGCGCGACCTCCGTAGTCATCCGATCGGCACCAGCCCGTTCAAATTTGTCGAATTCAAGCCGAACGAAGTCATCAGGGTGGCCAAGAACCCCGATTACTGGAAACCGGGCCGGCCTTATCTCGACGGCGTCGAATATACGATCATCAGAAGCCCGTCGACGGCGGTTATGGCGTTCGCTGCCGGCAATTTCGACCGGTATGCGCTGGGAATCCTCTCGCTCCCGTTGATGAAGCAGCTCAAGAGCCAAGCGCCGCAGGCTATTTGCGAAACGGTGCCGTGGAACATCAGCCGCACTTTGATCATTAACCGCGCCGCACCGCCCTTTGACAACCCCGAATTGCGCCGGGCCAGGGCACTGACTCTCGACCGCCAAGCCTTCATCGACATCTTGAGCGATGGCCAAGGCCAGATCGGCGGCGCGATGATGCCGCCGCCGGCCGGCCGCTGGGGCATGCCCCCGGAGGTCCTCGCTACATTGCCGACTTACGGTCCTGATGTGGCGAAGAACCGGGTGGAGGCCCGCCAGGTCATGCACAACCTCGGCTATGGGCTCGACAAGCGGTTCGCCGTCACGGCGACCACGCGTAACGTCCCCGCTTATCGCGACGCGGCGGTGATCCTAATCGACCAGCTGAAGGAGATTTATGTCGACGCCGTGCTCGATGCCGTCGATACGACCCAATGGTATCCCAAAGTGATGCGCAAGGACTATACCGTTGGGCTTACGGTCAGCGAGAACGGGCTCGACGATCCCGACCAGCAATTCTACGAAAATTTCGTCTGCGGTGCCGAGCGCAATTACACAGGCTACTGCAGTTCGGAGGTGGACGCGCTGGTCGACCGGCAATCAACGGAGCCCAATCCGGCGAAGCGCAAGAAGCTGGTGTGGGAGATCGAGAGAAAGCTGGCCGAGGACGGTGCCCGGCCGGTTATCTTCTACCCGGTCTCGGGAGCCTGCTGGCAGCCTTACTTCAAGGGTCATACGATGATGGTCAACGGCAACTACAATGGCTGGCGCCTCGAAGACGCTTGGCTTGAGAAATAGCGGCTGCGCAAACCGCCCTGATGGGCGAGCCAGTCGCCCTTCGGGCCCGTGATCCGGTAATAGAAGCCGGTTAGCCGGATCACGGGGTTTTTGGCAAATGCGCGGCGTCCTCGGCATCCTTGCTTTGCTGGCTCTCGCCTGGATGCTCGGGGAGCGAGGATACGGCGATCATGCACGGCGGATCTCATGGCGGACGGTATTTGCCGGCCTTGCGCTACAGGCTGTACTCGCGCTGCTGCTGCTCCGATTTCCACCGGCCGCGCAAGTGCTGCTGCTGTTGAACCGGGTAGCGCTTGCATTGCAGGAAGCGACCGACCAGGGGACCGCTTTTGTGTTCGGTTATCTCGGCGGCGGCGCGCTCCCCTTCACCGAGACATCGCCGGGCGCCAGCTTCATTCTCGCTTTCAAAGTGCTGCCCCTCGTTCTCATCATCAGTGCGCTCTCGGCGCTCTTTTACTATTGGGGCGTGCTGCAGGCCGTGACCCGTGCCTTTGCCTGGGTATTGCAGCGGAGCATGGGTATATCCGGGGCGCTGGCCCTCGGCGCGGCCGTTCATATCTATGTCGGCATGATCGAAGCGCCGCTGCTGATCCGTCCATACCTCGCTCGGATGCAGCGCGGCGAGCTGTTCGCGGTGATGAGCTGCGGCATGGCCGGTGTCGCCGGTACCGTGATGGTGGTGTATGCGACATTGCTTACCCGTGTGATCCCAGATGCGCTCGGCAACATCCTGATCTGCTCCGTTATCAGTACGCCGGCGGCCCTTGCAGTCGCGGCCTTAATGGTACCATTCCGACCCAGCGAAGACCGCGCCGAGATCACCATCGGCGAAGAGCCGACCAGCGCCCTCGATGCATTGGTGAAGGGTACCAGGGACGGGGTCGGGCCGCTCGTCGGCATCGTCACGGTGTTGCTGGTGACCGTGGCACTGGTCGCGCTGGTCAACATGGCGCTCGGCCAATTACCGGGCGGTATCACGTTGCAGGGACTATTTGCACTTCTGTTCCGCCCGGTGATGTGGCTAATCGGCGTTCCCTGGGCCGAGAGCGCACAGGCGGCCGCATTGATGGGGACCAAGACTGTCCTCAATGAGTTTGTTGCCTATATCGACTTTTCGAAATTGCCGGAGGGTGCGCTTGGACTACAGGCGCGGCTCATCGTCTCCTATGCGCTCTGCGGCTTCGCCAATTTCGGTTCGCTTGGCATCTTGGTCGGGGGGCTCGGCGCAATGATTCCGGAACGCCGCGGCGAGATCACGGCGCTGGGCTTGCGCTCGATCGTCTCCGGCACGATCGCCACTTGTATGAGCGGTGCGATAGCCGGACTGTTGACGTGATCGTTCCCTTAATGAGCCAAAGCCTGAGAAGGGATCGGACGAGGACGCCGAGATTTGCACCTTTCGTGGCTGTTCTGGCGGTATTGCTGACCGGGTGCGGATCAACGGCGGGGAACGCTAACCTCGGCTCGGATCCAGGTGGCGGCTTCTACTGTCCCCATAATGCCTTTGAGGGCTGCATAAATCCCCGCTAAATGGACGCTGGCGCCGTGAAAAATCTGGCCGTAAAACTGGTGCTGCCGGTGGGTATCGAACCTACGACCTCTCCCTTACCAAGGTCGAACACTAGCTAGACTTTCTGCGACTCTCGGGGGGATTCCCCGCCAATTCCCCGAGTTTTTTGCTGGCGGAGCGCACCATCTCGATGTCGGCCGCCTGGTAGCGCACCGAGCTTTTGACATCTTTGTGGCCCAATGTCGCCATGATGGTTTTGAGCCCCGCGCCCGACGCATTGAGCCAGGTCCCGAGGCTGTGCCGCCCCATATGCGGCGTGAAAATGATGCCGAGGTCTTTGGCCAACGGCCGCAACCATTTGTAAACCCCGGTCTTCTGCGTCCACGGCCACAGCCGTCCCTGGCGCTCAGCCTCGGGGATACGACACAGTTCCTCGAATATCTCGGGGTGCAACGGGAAGTGTTGCCACTGGTTCGATTTCTTGTCGTAAAACCCGAAGGTCTGATCGGCCAACGAGATGTCGTCCCAGGTGACCGCGAGGGTCTGCGAGATGCGGGTGCCCTGGCGAAACAACCACAAGAGAACCAGCCGCTTGCGGCCTTCGGGCGCCGCCGCCAGCAATTGCATCGCGACAGCTTGCGAGACCGCCCGGGTGACCGGCTGCGGCTCCTTGAACAGCTTGATCCGACGCCACTCGCAATAACCACTGTCAGCGACGTAATGCAGCACTGCCGCGGCCGGTCGGATGACTTCACGATTTCGGGTCGCGGGCGTCCGGTTGCCGGACAATTGATTGGCCGCCGCCACCAAGGTGGGCTGACGGATGTCGGTCACTACCGTGTCGCCGATCACCGCGTTGAGCATCCGCAGCCGCCGAGCATCGGACAACCGCTTGTCGTTGAGGTCGATGCCGCGGTACTCGCAATAAAGCTCCACGGCGCGGCGAAACCTCAGCACTTCTCCAGGTCGAGGTGGACCACTTGTCGCGAGCCCTTGCCAGACCTCTCTCGCAAATTGCCGAGCAGCCGCTTTGTCTCGCGTCTTCGTAGAGATCTCAACGTCTCGCCCGGTGATGGGGTGGATTCCCCGAGCAAGATAGAAGGGGTTTCCTTTTCGCTGGCCCGGCGGGATGAGCGTGAACGGCATCGGCGGATGGCCTCACACAACTTTTCGTAGTCGTACTCGGTAAAGCGATACGATCGCCCCGGACGAAGAAAATCGATGCCTGATTCATTGATCCGCCGCAATACCGTTCTCGCGGACACGCCGAGTCGAGTCGCCACCTCATCGAGCGTGAGATACCGAGCGGGTCCAGATGAATTCGGCATACCGGCATAAAGGAAATCCGCAACGACAATGTCAAGCGACTTGTTGTATTAACCGGAAGATACAATATTTACAGATATCTACCAGTACGTCTGAAGAATGTCAAGAGACATTACCAGACGATAGTGTCAAGCCACTTGACACCCACTACGTCAAGCCGCTTGACGCCCACTACGTCAAGCCGCTTGACGTCGCAATTTACTCTTTGACATCGCGCGCCAGCGGCATCTATGCTTGCGTCAACATCCACAGCGCATCACAGGGCAGCCGTAATGGGTCACCCAGCCGTCGAAGGCTTTCGTAAAGAGTGGCCCGCCGCTTTTGCCGGCCCCGAGATCGACCGGTTGTCCGGTCGGGCAATCCGCTGGTCGACGACGCAGAACAAACGATCACGCGGCGAGATCCCGCCCGATTGCTTTATTAACGGCCACCCTACGATCGTTTTGCGCGATGCTTTTTTGGATTGGTGGGAGACGGCCTTGGCGGAGCGGAGCGAACACGGCGCGCCGCGCAAATGACCGCGGCGGGAGATGAGAGCCGACATTCCGAAGGTCAGCTGGCCGCCCTCTGTCCGCAGTTGACGGCGACCTCTCTTAATCTGCCGCCCGACATGAGGTTCCCGATATGGGAGCAGCTTGGAGAGGCGTTGGCGCGCGCCGAGCGTAGCCTTCTGTGGTATTTGGCCGATTGGTGGGTTTGGGCGCGAGAAAAACGCCTTCCGCCAGAGGAGATACACACTATTGCAGGGCGGTTGGGGTTCGCCGTTCACACACTGGATACCTACGCGTCGGTCGCCCGCGCGTTTGAGACTTCCAGGCGCCTGGAAATTTTATCCTTCACCCACCATCAAGAAGTGGCCGCCCTAAGCAAAGAACAAGCCGATAAGCTTCTCGCTTGGTGTAAGCCGGTCGCTGCCGGCGGCAAGCCGCGCTCGACCCGAGAATTGCGCGCCAAGCGCGACGAATTGCGCAGGGAGGAGGTGCGCCGCCAGGTCGATAAATTGCACATCACGAAAGAAGACGCCACCCGGCGCTTTGGCGCCTCGATCGCAATGCAGGTTGAGCGGTTGCCCCGCGACGAGGGGCCGTCGCATCGGCTCTACAGCGCCTTCGGAACACCGACCCCTGCATCAGCGGCGCCCGCGCTCGATGATTCTCCTGTCAGCGGGACAACGCCGGATGAGTTGCGCGCGCTGCAGCCCGAGCCCGAGCCTCCTGCCGAAGTGAACCGGGTTGAGATCGCCCGTTCGGCGATCGAGAAGCTTTCGTTTGACGACGCTCTGTCGCTTTTCGGTTGGTGGCTCACCATGCACCCAGAGCAATTGGCCCGCGTCTGCAAGGCGCTCGATACTGTCTCCCATTCAGATGATGACGACGATTACGATCCCATCCCGCTGGGATGGGATGACAAGATGGAGGAGCGACGAAACATAGCGATGGTTGGAAAGTATCTAGGGAAATGTTCTGCCCTCCAAAGAGGGTATTTGTGGGACGTAGTGATCCCTCAATACTATCCCGAACACTTCGAGGAGAGGCTATGAACACGATGTCGGAGGAGGCCGACTGGGCGCTGACCAAGGCGATCTGCGAAATCATCGATGACGAGATGGCGCAGAGCGCCGATCCCGCACTATTGCGCCTACGCGCCGAGGTCCTGCTGCAATACAACAGCGAAGGCTCGATTCCGCTTACGACAGAAGAACGCGATAGGCTGGAATTTATAGCACCGTCGCCGCGGCGCCGGATGACGAGGATTTTCTCGCCACCTTTGATAAGTGGCTTGAGGAGTAAGCAGTTACCCCAAGCCGCCCGAGCGCGGCCGGCTCGCCCATACGGGGCTGGCTCGAATGTCATGTGCTTTGGCGGATGGCGGGACTAATGATGGAAATCGTGTTCGGCTCGTTCCTCCGGGATCCCGTCGCCGCGAATGACGTCGATATGGTGGTTCCCGAATTCACCGATGAGCGGATGTACAAATCGGTCGTAACCCTAGAGCGTTACGAGAACATAGCGCGAGCACTAGGAAAGCCGGTTGACCTATTTTTCTCTCGTGACGAGGGATTTAATTTGGCTGGCTGGTTTGATCCAAAGATAGGGCAATGGGAATTCCGGATGTGGACTTACCCCGGTTTCGTGGAGAGATGAGAGCTTGG
>Ga0310914_10000837_pt1 | contig 19043 bp, 17 predicted proteins | sample GREbulkMGAN108_FD_203450 | JGI IMG/M metagenome (GOLD analysis project Ga0310914, IMG submission 203450) | Lab enrichment of tropical soil microbial communities from Luquillo Experimental Forest, Puerto Rico - GRE.bulkMG.AN108 | ecosystem: Environmental > Terrestrial > Soil > Tropical forest >... | reverse complement strand
CCAGCGCGACCTGCGCTGCGACGGGCACCACGGCGTCGTGCACGCCTCCCGCGATGAAGAGCCGGCCTGCCGTCAGGACGCGTGTGCGTGGGTCGAAGGGCGCCAGCGCCGCACCCAGCGCATCCGAGTCGGGCCAGCTCGACCCGGCGCGAGCTGCCAGCCGTCGGTATCGGCGCCCGATGCCGCTCTCCGTCATCACCAGCGCGAGCTGCGCGGGGGCGATGAGCCCCGCGAATTCGAGCCGCTCGGACGCGGTCGCGGCGAACCCGCCGGCGAGCCCTCCCAGGGAGAGACCGACGAGCCCTACCGGGCCGCTCCGCGCCGCGAGGGCGGCGCAGACGCGCACCTCCAGCACGAGCTGCTCGAAGATGCAGCGCATACGCTCGAGCTCGAGCGAGACGAACGCCTCGCCGCTTCGAGTTCCAGCGGCGGCGCGGTCCAGGTGGTGGGGCGGGCAGACGAGCCACACGTCGTATCCCGCGGCGGCGAGGAGCCGGTTGTACCCGCTCACCAGCTCCGGACTGGCGATCTTCCACGGAGGGACGAGGAGGACCGTGCCGCGCCGCGGACCCAGCGCCGGCGTGACGTCGACACGCATCAGGTCGCCGTCGCGCGCCGGCCTGGGCGAGGGCGCGCGCCACGATCCGGCTCGCGCCGGAGGATCGGGGAGCGGCGGCAAGGGACCGAAGCAGTCGAGCGGACCCGGCGCCGCGAGGCGGCACGCTTCGGGGTTGCGGTCGATCCGGTCCTCGGTCCAGATGGCGAGCGCGTCGATCGAGCGGTGTAGCAGGCCGAGGGCCATGCCCTCGCATCATGTCGCCGCCGGCGCGTCGGCGTCACCTACCGCGGCGGGTACCGTCAACGCGGGCAGGGCCACGCCTTCGAACAGGACGTGGGCCGCGAGGTGGCTCGTCACGTCCGCGTGGTCGAGCGGAGGGCAGACCTCGACGACGTCCATCCCGACGAGCCGGATCCCGGCCAGCTCACGCACGAGCTGCAACGCCTCTCGTGAGGTGAGGCCGCCCGGGACGGGGGTGCCGGTACCTGGCGCGAAGGCTGGGTCGACCGCGTCGACGTCGAACGAGAGGTAGACGGGGCGACCGCGGACCTCATGCCGGATCTCGGCGGCGATGCTGGCGACGCCGCGATCGGCGACGTCCTCGGCGGTGTGGACCCGAGCCCCGTGCATGGCGCCGAGCTCCGCCTCGCGCGCATCGCCCCACGGGCCACGGATGCCGATCTGGTGGAGCTGACCCTGGGCGATGAGCCCTTCCTCGAGCGCGTGACGGAGCGGCGTCCCGTGGTGATAGCGTTCCCCCCACACCTCCGGCCCGCTCGTGTCGAGGTGCGCGTCGACGTGGACCACCGCCAGTGCGCCGTGCCGGTGAGCGACGGCCCGGAGCGCAGGCAGCGCCACCGAATGGTCGCCTCCGACCAGGAAGGGCACGGCCCCCGACTCGACGACGGCGGCGACGGCGCCTTCCACGCGCCCACGGACGGCCGCGGCGTCGAACGGCGGGAAGGCGACGTTCCCGCCGTCGACGACCCGGATCCGATCGAACACCGCCAGGCGGTGCAGGGGGTGGTATCCCTGCACCAGCGCGCTCACCCGGCGCACCTCGAACGGCGCCAGCCGCGCTCCCGGGCGATAGGTCGTCCCGCCGTCGTAGGGGACGCCGAGGATGACGGCGCCCACGCCCTGCGGAACGCCGCCCGCCACGGGGGCCATCGGCAGGCGGAAGAACGGGATCTGGCCGTGGCTCAGGTAGTCGAACGCCGACTGCTGCGTCATCGGAGCTCCTCGAGCAGCCCCGCCACCTCGGAACGGGCGGCGCGGGCCAGCTCAGCCGCGCTCCCGTGCGCGGCGGCGGCGATCGGGGCCCCCAGGCGAATGGACGCGCGCGCGCGGCGTGTCGCGGCCAGGCCAAGCCAGTGCGGCAGGAACGCGTCGTTCCCCACCCAGGCCAGCTCGGGTGGGTCATAGGAGATGGCGACCGGGACGATGGGGAAGCCGCGCGCCCGCGCGATGCCGAAGAGCCCCTTGCGGAAGGGCAGGACCGTCTCGCCGGCCGTCGTCGTGCCCTCGGGGAAGTTCAGCACCGGCAGGCCGTCCGCCAGCGCCGCCTCGGCGCCGCGCAGGACGCGCAGCCCGCTGCGCGCGTCGCCCCGCGCCACGAACACGACCCCGAGGTCACGGGCGAGCCCGCCCACCACGGGCCACCTGGCCAGATCGAGCTTCGAGATGGGCACGCAGGGCAGCAGGCTCGCGACGACGAGCGGGTCGAGCCAGCTCACGTGATTCGCGACCAGCAACGCGGGTCCGAGCGGCAGCGGCCCTTTCGCGTCCAGCTCGATCCCGTGCAGCTCGAGAGCGCGACGCGCGACGTCCCGCAGCACGAGCGCTCGCTCCCGCGCCTCGTCGCGCCCGGACGTGCCGCGGAGCTTGCGGAGGCGACGGGTGGTCGTGAACGCGGCGACGCCGAGCTGGGCCACGCGGGTTCCGGCCCGCGTGAGGCGTTCCCGGGCGGGCTCCGGCGCGGCGCAGAGCACGCCGGCCTGCTCGAGGGGGCTCACGCGACCTCCAGGCGGTTCCGCTCGCGGCTCTTCTCGATCAGGCCCAGCCGCTGGAGCCGCGCCTCGAGCCGCTGGAAGGCGCGCTGCTCGATGCGCGACACCATCCGGCGATCGCCCGGCCCGTAGAAGTCCTCGCGGATCCCGACGTCGGTGGCTCCGAGCGCGGAGTGGAGCGCCCGCGCCGCGACGTTGTCCTCCTTGACCGTGAACCAGCACGACTCGACCCTGCCCAGCAGCGTGCCGATGAGGGCGCGCAGGAGCTGGAAGGCGACCCGGGAGCCCTGCATCTCGGGCGCGACGGCGAGCGTCGTGCAATACGCCTCACGCCCGCGGAGGAAGCAGAGCACGTAGCCCACCGCACGCTCACCGTCGTACGCGATGAAGCAGGTGTCCCGGAAGAACTCGCAGCAGAGGCGGACGTAATACGGGCCGAGCACGGATTCGCCAGCCGCGGCGAAGACCTCCTCCTCGAGGCGCATCAGCTCGCCGAAATCGTCCTGGCGCAGCGGTCGGATCTGTCGTTCGTTCAAGGCTCACACCCTCCTGTGACGCCGACGCTACGTCACTTGGGTGAGCGCCCTGTCACGCGCAGGCGACGTTTCGGTGATTGTGGCCGATCAGGTCCTCAGCGCGTTCGCGAGCTCGGCGTACAGGTGGATGGCGCTTCGGGTCGCCTTCTCGAAGTCAGCCAGGTCGACGCTCTCGTCCTCGGCGTGCGCGTTCGACCGGGGGTCCTCGACGCCGATCAGGAGCACCGGCGCTCCGCCGAGCTCGTGCGCGAACGCCTCGACGAAACCGATCGATCCGCCGCAGCCGATGGCGAGCGCCTCGCGCCCGTAACCCTTCTCGAGCGCCCGCCACGCCGCGGCGAAGGCCGGGTGCGTCGTGTCGGTCGCCCAGGGCGCGATGAGCTCGACGACCTCGAGGTCCACCTGGACACCCCAGGGCGCGGCGCGACGGAGCGCGGTCGCGAGCTGCTCGGCGATGTCGGATGGGCTCATTCCGTGCACGAGCCGCATGCCGAGCCGGGCCCAGGCGCCGGAGTTGATGACGCTCCGCGCGCCGTCGCGGGTCGAGGCCTGAAGGGCGTCCACGGTCAAGGACGGCCGATACCAGCTCGTCGCGCAGGGGTGTCCGGCGCCCAGGAGCTGCACGCCCTGAAGCATCCCTGCCTTGCTGCGGAAGAGCTCCCGCGCCTCCGGAAGCCGCGCGAGACCGCTCCGCTCGATCTCGGTGAGCGACCGTGCGGGTTCGACGCCCCCGAGGAACGAGACCGAGCCATCCGGCCGCACGAGCGCGGAGAGCATCGCGGCGAGCGCGAGGGCGGGGTCGGGCACCGGTCCGCCCCAGATCCCGGAGTGCAGCGCGCGCTCCAGGGCCCGGACCTCCACCTCCATCGTGACGAGGCCCCTCAGCGCGACGGTGAGGCAGGGAAGGCCGGTGTCGACGTTGCCCGTGTCCATGAGCACGAGGACGTCGGCGTCGAGCCGCGATCGATGGCGGCGCAGGAAGTCCCGAAGGTGAGGGGAGCCGATCTCCTCCTCGCCTTCAATCAGCACCCGCACGTTGAGCGGGAGCTCGCCGCCCCCGCGCACCCAGCTCTCCACCGCCGCCGCGTGCACGACCACGCCGGCCTTGTCATCCGCGGCTCCTCGACCGTACAGCCGGCCACCGCGTTCGGCCGGTTCGAACGGAGGGCTCGTCCACGCTTCCTCGTCGCCCGCAGGCTGCACGTCGTGGTGCGCGTACAGGAGGATCGTGGGCGCCGAGGGATCGCGCAGCCTCTCGCCGTAGACATACGGGTGCGCGCCGGGGACTTCGAGGACGTCGACGCGCTCGAGTCCGCGCTCCGCGAGCAGCGCGGCCACGGCCTCCGCGCTGCGTCGGAGCTCGCCGGCCGGATGGGCGCGCGACGAGACGCTCGGTATCCGGATCAGGGATTCGAGGTCGTCACGGTATCGGCGCGCATGCTCCGCGTGATAGGCGAGCGCCCGGGCGCTATCGGGCACGAGGACGGCTCATGCGGCTTGAGCGGACCGGCTGCTCGCACCCACGATGGATTCGCTGGTGCGCGACAACATCTCACCGGCTGCGTGACCGGAGCCTCGGATGACCCTCGTCACCGACATGGCGATCGATTCGACGCCGCCGATGGCCTCGGACGAGAGCTTGTCGGCGGTCTCGAGCCCGGCCCTGACGACCTTGAAAGGCGCTTGCTGAAGGGACTCCACCCAGTCCACCGCGCCGTGAGCGGCGCGGAACAGCTCGCCCCGCAGCGTCCTCACGATGCCGAGCGAACCCGCGAGGCTCTGCTCGGTCAGGTCCGAGGCAACCGCGACGACCGTCATGAGAACTCCGGCCCCGCCATCCTTCGGCGACCGCATCGTCGACTGCGCCACCACGTCGGCCATGGTCTCTCTCTCCTCGCGTCGGGACTTCGTCCGAGACCCATGATGCGTCGGGCGGATTGACGCCGGAGTGACGAGTTGGCGCCGACTTCGAGACGCACGGATCATTCGGGTGGTGGGGCGCAACCCGGTCCGAGCGATGCATGCCGGAACGCCCGACACATGAGGGGCCTGCGACCGTCCGGCACCCCGAGCATCTTCCTTTTTGCGCGATGATCACCCTGGAGCCCGGACATGACGGAATCGCGAGAGGACTTCTTCGAGTGTTCCTCGACGCTGGAGGGCGAGCTGACGAAGGCGCTGGTCAGTGCCTGGGATCCGGAGCAGGCCGAGAACATGTTCCGCGAGATGCTCGCCGCGCAGGGCGTGAGCGACCCTGGCGAGATCGTCGTGACGAGGCTCGCCGCCGACATCACACGGGGCATCGCGGCCGACGAGTGATACGGGCCGCGCCCCGCCTCACCGAGCCGCTGGCGCGCCGACGTGTGAACGTCGCTCGTCGATGATGGCGAGGAGTCGCTGGAAGGGCTCCGAGAACTTACGCACTCCCTCGGCGAGGACCTCGTCCGTGACCGCATCGAGGGAGATCCCGAGCTCTTCGAGCGCGGCGAGCTGAGCGCGCGCTTCCGCCACGTCCTCCTCGAGCGTCGGGCGCACCACGGCGCCGCGGCGCAGCGCCTGGAGGGTGTCCGGCGGCACGGTGTCCACCGTGTCCGGTCCGACGAGCGACTCGACGTAGAGCAGCTCGGGGTAGCGAGGATCCTTCACGCTCGTGCTCGCGAAGAGGACGCGCTGAGGACGGGCTCCGCGGGCCGCGAGCGCGGACCAGCGCGCGCTCGCGACGAGCGCCTTGAAGTCCTGGTAGGCCAGCTTCGCGTTCGCGATCCCCGCCTTGCCGCGGAGCCGCTCGATGCGCTCACGCGCCTCGGCGCCGGCCGCGCGATCGGCGATTGCGTCGAGCCGCCGGTCGACGGCGGTGTCGATCCGCGAAACGAAGAAGCTGGCCACGCTCGCCGCCCGTGAGAGCTCCTCCCGACTCCCCACCCGCCGCTCGAGTCCGGATATCCAGGAGTCCGCTGCCCGGCGGTACGCCGCGCGCGAGAAGAGCAGCGTGACGTTCACGTTGACACCTTCGGCCGCCAGCGTCTCGATGGCCGGCATCCCTTCAGGCGTGCCGGGAACCTTGATGAAGACGTTCGGTCGCGCCAGCGCCTTCCAGAAACGGCGGGCCTCCTCGACGGTTCCGCGCGTGTCCCGGGCAAGCAGGGGCGAGACCTCGAGGCTCACGAAGCCGTCGCGGGCGGCCGTGGCGTCCCAGACCGGGCGCATGAGATCGGCCGCGGTCTGCAGGTCCTTGACCGCCAGCGACTCGTAGATCGCCTTCGCGTCGAGACCCTTGGCGCCCAGCGCGGCGATGTCGGCGTCGTAGTCGCGCGTCTCGCCAATCGCCTTCTCGTAGATCGCCGGGTTCGTGGTGAGCCCGCGCACGCCGTCCTCGACGAGACGCCCGAGCTCCCCGGTGGTGATCAGGTCCCGCTTCAGCCCGTCGTACCAGATGCTCTGACCGTGGCGAGCGAGTTCGTGCAGTGAGTCGATCATGTGCGCCTCCCGGAGCGCGCCCACCCTCGACCGCTCACTCCTCAGCCGTCGGGATCTTCCCGCGCCCACGCCCAAAGGTGCGTGGAGTCGACGATCGCGGCAACCCGAGCGCGTTCGCCCGTACGTGACCTCTGCTGCCGAGGCGGCGTGAGGGCCAACCTCGGATCGTGCTCACTCGTACCGGAGCGCCTGGATCGGATCGAGGGCCGAGGCCTTTCGCGCCGGGTACAGTCCGAACCCGACGCCGACGAGCCCGCTGAACCCGACTGCGATGAGGATCACGTCCGGCCGGAACATGACCGGCCACCCGAAGCTCGCCGCGAGCCGCCAGGCGGCCCCGAGCCCGAGGAGCACTCCGATGATGCCTCCCATGACGGCCAGCGCGAGCGCCTCGGCCAGGAACTGCAGGAGGATGTCGCCGCTCTTCGCGCCGACCGCCATGCGCACGCCGATCTCACGGGTGCGCTCGGTCACCGAGACCAGCATGATGTTCATGATCCCGATGCCGCCCACGAGGAGCGACACCGCCGCGATGCTCGCGAGCAGGGTCGTGAGCGTGCGGGTGCCCTCCTGCTGCGCGTTCGCCATCTCGGCGAGGTTGCGGATCGAGAAGTCGTCGTCCGCGCTCGAGCCGAGGTGGTGGCGATCCCGCAGCAGTCCCCGGATCTGGTTCTCGGCGCGCTGCGTGTCGCTGCCCGCGGCGCCCACGTAGATCGTGCCCGACAGGTAGTTCTTGAGCCCGCCCTGGATCTTGGTCTGGAACGTCGTCGACGGCACGAACACCGCGTCGTCGTAGTCCTGGCCGACGGGCGATTGCCCCTTCTTGACGAGGACGCCGACGACCTGGAACGGGATGTTCTTGATCCTGACCTGCTGTCCGACCGGGTCGGCGTTCGTCCCGTAGAGCTTGTCGACCACCGTCTGGCCGAGCACGGCCACCTTGGTCCCCGAGTCGACGTCCGACGCGGTGATCCCGACGCCCCGCGCGACGGCCCAGTTGCGGATCGCGAAGTAGTCGGGGGTGGTGCCGCTCACGGACGTGCCCCAGTTCTGGTCTTCGGAGAGGACCTGGGCGCTCGTGCGCAAGACCGGAGCCGCGTAGCGAACGGCCGGAACGTCGGTCTGGATGGCGTGGAGGTCGTCCCAGGTGATGGTCGGCATCGACCCGAACCCGCCCTGCGCTCCGCCCATGCTGGTCGTGCCGGGCAGGATGATGAGCATGTTCGAGCCCATGGCCGCGAACGACTCCTCGACGCGGGCTTTCGCGCCGTCGCCGATCGCGACCATCGCGATGACGGCGGAGACGCCGATGACCATCCCGAGCGTGGTCAGGAACGAGCGCAGCTTGTTGCGGCCCAGCGCGCGGAGCGCCACCCGGAAGGTCTGCAGCCAGCTCACGGGAGCGCCTCCTCGACGTCGTCGATCCGGACCTCGGCGATGCGCGGCTTGCGGCGCGTGTCGGAGACGATCCGGCCATCTCGCATGACGATGACGCGCGAGGCGTATTCGGCGATGTCGGGTTCGTGCGTGACCAGGATGACCGTGATCCCGCTCCGCCCCAGCTCCTGGAACAGCGCCATGACTCCGGCGCTCGTGCGCGAGTCGAGGTTGCCGGTCGGCTCGTCGGCGAGGATCACGCCGGGCTCGTTCACGAGGGCGCGGGCGATGGCGACCCGCTGCTGCTGCCCGCCCGACATCTGGTTCGGGTGGTGCGCGGCGCGCTCGGCCAGGCCGACCCTCGCCAGCGCACCCTCCGCGCGTGCGTGGCGCTCCGCCGTCCCCACGCCGGCGTAGAGCAGCGGCAGCTCCACGTTCTCGAGCGCCGTGGTCCGCGCCAGCAAGTTGAAGCTCTGGAAGACGAAGCCGAGCCGTCGGTTCCGGACCGTGGCGAGCTCGTCTCGGGAGAGCTGCGAGACCTCCTCGCCGTCGAGCACGTACCTCCCCGCCGACGGGCGATCGAGACACCCCAGGATGTTCATCAGGGTCGACTTGCCCGAGCCGGACGCTCCCATCACGGCCGTGAACTCGCCCGGCGCGATGGAGAGGGTCACGCCGCGCAGCGCGTGGACCTGCACGTCGCCCATGACGTAGGTCTTCGTGACGTCCTCGAGGCGGATCAGGTCCATCGCCTTCTCCCTCTAGAAGAGCCGCGGCCGCATGCCGGCGCTGCCTCCGCCCGGAGTGCCTGGCGCGCCGCCGCTCGCGTCCGTCACCACCGCGTCGCCTGGCTCGAGGGCGCCCTCGACCACCTCCGTCACGGATCCGTCGGAGATGCCGGTCCTGATCCGCACCGGCCCGGGGCGCTCGCCCCGGAGGACCCACACCGTGCGTCGATCGGGCGCCTCGCTCCGGCTCGCGCCCGTCCGCCCCGCCGGCGTCGCGGCGGCGCCGCGGGTACCCGCCGCGTCCGGCCCGCGCGCGGCGGCGTGGTTGCCCTTCGCGTCTCCCTGGCCCAGCCGCGCCATGAGCTCGGGAGGCGGACGGAACCGGAGGGCGGCGTTCGGGACCCGGAGGACGTCGTCCTTCTCGGCGTAGACGAACGTGACGTTCGCCGTCATGCCGGGTCGGAGCTTCAGCTCGGGGTTGCTGACGTCGATGACGGCGTCGTACGTGACGACGTTCTGGACGGTCTGCGCCGCGTTGCGGATCTGGCGCACGATCCCGCGGAACGTCTCGGCGGGGTAGGCGTCGACGGTGAACGTCACCTGCATGCCGTCGCGGAGCCGGCCGACGTCCGCCTCCGCGACGCTCGTGTCCACCTGCATCTTCGAGAGGTCTTCCGCGATGACGAACAGGGTGGGCGCCTGCAGAGAAGCCGCGACCGTCTGCCCCACGTCGACGTTGCGTGAGATGACGACCCCGTCCGTCGGCGAGACGATGTTCGTGTAGGCGAGGTTCACCTGCGCCTGGTGGAGCGCCGCGGCGGCCTGCGCGAGGCTGCCCTGAGCGGCCAGCACCGCGGCGTCGGCTGCGTCGGCGTTGGCCTGCGACGTGTCGTAATCCGCCTGTGCGACGAGCTTCTCCCTCGCCAGCTCCTCGTTGCGCTTCGCCTGTCGCCGTGCATCGACCGCCTGGGCCTTGGCCTTGGCGAGGTTCCCTTGCCCCGCGACGAGGTTCGCCCGCGCCTGCTCCACCGTAGCCTCGAACAGCGCCGGGTCGATCTTCGCGATGAGCTGCCCCTTGCGCACACGCGAGTTGTAGTCGGCGTGGAGCGCAGCCACGCTCCCCGAGACCTGACTGCCGACCTGGACGGTGACGATGGCGGACAGCGTCCCGGTAGCGGTGACCTTCGCCACGATGCGGCCCCGGTCGACGCTGACGGAGTCGAGCTGGAGCTTGGGGCGCCTTGCTGCGGTGCGCCACGAAAACACGCCCGCGGCGAGCGCCAACAGCACGAGCGCCGCGACGACCAGCCGGACCGTGCGTCTCGGCCGCTTCCGCGCAGCGGTCGGGCCGCGAGCTCCTCGTGGCGGCTCGGCCTCCGGCTGCGCGATCTCGTGGACCGGTGCTCCAGACATCACGGGCCTCCTGGACTCGTCAATGACGACAACACGTTACGCCCACCGATCCTTACCCCGTCGATCGTGAAGAAGTATGAAGGATTCACGAATTCTCACGTCACGGTGGCGCCCTGGCGTCCACCGCGCAACGCGGCAGGCTACACCCGTCGCGAGATGGGGTGGCGCCGGGTGGCCCGGAGCGGGACGAGCCCCGTCGCGAGCACGGCCAGGCCGAGCCAGGCGCCGCGCCCGGCGTGCACGAGGCTCGACCAGAGGAGGAAGGCGCACGTCGCGCAGAACACGGCGGGGGTCACCGGATACAGCGGTACGCGAAACGGCCGGAGCGCGCCAGGGTCGCGGCGCCGCAGCACGAACAGCGATACGCCGCTGAGCAGGAAGAAGCCCCAGAAGACGGGCGCGACGTAGGCGACCATGGCTTCGAACCCGGCGCGCCAGGCCGCCCCCACTCCGACGAGCGCGAGCGCCATGCCGCCCTGGGCGAGGACAGCGTTCACCGGCGAGCCGGCCCGCGTGCTCCACCGTCCGAGCGCCTCGAAGACGGGGAAGTCGCGGCCGAACGCCCACACCAGCCGCGAGCCCATGAGCAGGGTGGCGTTGGCCGAGGCGACGGCCGAGGCCGCGAACACCGCCGCGACGGCGAGGGCGCCCGCAGGCCCCATCCAGCGGGCGAGCACGTCGGCCGCGACGGCCTCCGAGGCGCGCACGCCCCCGAGCCCCAGGGCGCGGACGTAGGCGGCGTTCGCGAGCAGGTACAGCGCGCTGATCAGCGCCAGGCTCACGACGAGCACGACGGCGATGCGACGGCGGCCGCCCCTGAGCTCGGTCGACACGTACGCGGCCTCGTTCCAGCCGCCGTACGCGAGGAGAACGAACACCATCGCGAGGCCGGGGCCTCCACGCGGCGGGCCGGCCGCGGCGGCGCGCGCGGGTGGGACGGCGAAGCCCGCGATGATCACGAGGACGATGACCAGGACGAGGGCCGCCGTGAGGAAGCGCTGCACGCCGCGCGCGACGCGCAGGCCGCTCGCGTTCATCGCCGTCACGGCCGCCACCATCGCGCCGGCCAGCGGCGCGCTCGCCGCCGGCACCCCGGCCGCCGACGACACGTAGTCGCCGAAGGCGAACCCGAGCATCGCGACGGAGCCGGTGGGGATGACCGTCAGGCGCGCCCACGCGAACAGGAACGCGACGGGCCGGCCGAGCGCGCGCAGCAGGAAGTGGTAGTCGCCCCCCGGGTCCGGGTACGCGGAGGCGAGCTCGGCATAGCACATCGCCCCCGCCAGCGAGACGACGCCACCCGCGAGCCACGTCGCGAGGAACGGCAGCTCCGCGGATACGCTCGCCGCGACGCTCGGAGGGGCGCGGAAGATGCCCACCCCGATGACGATGCCGAGGACGAGCGCGATGCCGTCCTGAAGGCTCAGGACGGGCCTCGGCTCGCCGGCGAGAGCATCACGGAGCGTCTGCCTCATCCCGATGAACCGCCAGGTGCCGTACTCCGCTCGGGGACGATCCACAGGTACAGGTTCCACCCGCCGGGCACCGGAACCGTCCGCTGCGGCGACCAGTCGCCCATGTCGTGCATGTACGAGACGACCCGCGCGCCAGGCCTGAGCTGCGCGAGGAGGGGGGGGCGGAGGCGAAGGTTGACCTCGGGCCAGAGGAAGAGGGTCACGACGGTGGCGGGGCTCACGTCGGCCTCGAACAGGTCCCCCTGGCGGAACTCGACGCGGTCCTGGACGCCCTCGCTGAGCGCTCGCTCGCGGGATTCCCGGATGCGCTGGGGGTCGATGTCGATCCCGACCCCGCGCGCGCCGCGCTTGGCCGCCGCTACCACGATGCGCCCATCACCGCAGCCGAGATCGTAGACGGTGTCGCTCGCCGTCACGCCGGCCAGATCGAGCATGGCCTCGACGATCGCGGGAGGCGTCGGCTCGAAGGGCACGTCCGGCTTCCGGGTGGCACCGTCCCCGGCCGCCGCGGCGCACGCCAGGGCGAGCAGCGCGGCCACCGCGGGGCCGCGCCGGACGCATGGACATCGCCGCGCGAGATCGAGATCCGAGCGTCGCAAGCCAGCTCCAGCCAGGCACCTTGTTGCGGGAGAGCGGACGCAATGCAAGCCGCAGCCGGGCTCTCGTCGCACCCTTGCAGGGAGCAGGCTGGCCGCGCGAGCGCTCGTCCAAGAAGGGGCCGGCGACGCGGCGCCGGCCTCACGTTCACTGTGCGCGTGGCCTAGCTGCGTTGACGTACGTCAGTTGGTGAGCGTTCTTTTATCCTGTGGGCGCTTGCACGCCGTTGCCGGAAATGTCACCGTCGAATTTCCGACGCCATCGCGCCGCGAGGCGTACGGAATTCGCTCCAGCTCGTCATCGAACCGCCGTCGCTCCCTCGCGACGCCAGCCCGATTGTTGCGCCGCGGAGGCCGCACATGAACGTCCTGGTCCTGAATTGCGGAAGCTCATCCGCGAAGTTCGCCGTCATCGACTCCACCACGGGTCACGAGCTCATCGCCGGGATCGCGCAGCGGCTCGGATCTCCGCAGGCGACGCTCGACTTCAAGGCGGACGGGCGGAAGGAATCGCGCCTGCTGCACGGAGCGGAGCACGAGGCGGCGCTCCGCTCCGTCGTCGAGCTCCTCAACGAGGTGGGCCTGGCGCGTTCGATCATCGCGATCGGTCACCGGGTCGTCCACGGCGGGGCCAAGTTCTCCGGCTCGATGCCGATCACGGCCGAGGTGATCGCCAAGATCGAGGAGTGCATCCCGCTCGGCCCACTGCACAATCCCGCCAACCTGCTCGGGATCCGCATCGCGCAGGAGCTGTTCCCGGCGCTGCCGCAGGTGGCCGTCTTCGACACCGCGTTCCACCAGACGATGCCCCCGCGCGCCTACCTCTACGCGGTGCCGTACGAGTGGTTCGCCCACCACGAGGTGCGGCGGTACGGGTTCCACGGCACGAGCCACCGGTACGTGTCGATGCAGGCCGTGCGGCAGCTCGGGCTCGACCCCGAGGACCACGCCATCGTGACCGCGCACCTCGGCAACGGGTGCTCGCTCGCGGCGGTGCGCAACGGGCAGAGCGCCGACACCACCATGGGCCTGACGCCGGTGGACGGCGTCGTCATGGGGACGCGCAGCGGCAACATCGACCCGTCCATCATCTCTCACATGAAGAAGGAGCTGAATTGCACGGCCGACCAGGTGATGGATGCGCTCAACAAGCGCTCCGGCCTGCTCGGCATCTCCGGCCTGTCGAACGACATGCGCACGCTTCAGGAGGCGGCGGATGGCGGGCACGAGCGCGCCGCGCTCGCGATCGACAAGTTCTGCTACTCGGTCGCCAAGGCCGCGGCCGGCATGGTCGTGTCGCTCGGCCGCGTCGACGCGCTCGTCTTCACGGGCGGCATCGGCGAGAACGCGGTGAAGGTGCGCGCCCAGATCGTCGATCTGCTCGGGTTCGCCGGCTTCGCGCTCGATCCCCACGCCAACGCGTTCCACGGCAAGGCGCTGCGCGGCCGCATCACGCGGAGCACGAGCCCGATGGCGGCCGTCGTCGCCACGAACGAGGAGTACATGATCGCGATGGACGCCGCCGCGATCGTCTCGTCCTCTCCGGCAGGACACCTCGAGATCCCGGCCGAGCGCGCCGCCAACGCCTGATTCAGGGAGCGTCTCATGCCACAGACCCTCGTCGTCGCCCCCGCCGGGCGCCAGGTCGGCCTCACCACGGTGTGCCTCGGGCTCGTCCGCGCCCTCGATCGTCAAGGTGTCCGCGTCGCGTTCGCGAAGCCGATCGCCGCGCGCGGCGAGGACCGCGTCTCCATGCTGATGAGGCTCGGCGCTCACGTCTCGCCCCCCGAGCCCATCTCCCGGAACGAGGCGGACGACCTGCTCGCCCGCGGCGATGACCAGCTCCTCATGGAGCGCGTGGTCGCGATCTGTTCGCGGGCGGCGGAAGGCGCCGACGTGCTGGTGGTGGCGGGCATGTGGCCGGAGCCCGGCATGGTCCACAGCTCCCGCGTCAACGCCCTCATGCTCAAGGCGCTCGACGCCGAGCTCGTCCTCGTGGGCTCGCCGCGCGGCGAGACGCCGGCCGAGCTCGCGAACGCCATGGCGATCGCGGCGCGCGGCCTCGGCGCCTTCGAGGAGGGCGGGACGGTCAGCTGCGTGCTCAACCGCGTCCTGCGGCAGCCGGCCCGCGCACACGGCGGCGAGTCGCGGTCGATCTGGGCGGAGACCGCCGAGGACGAGGAGCTCGCGTCCGACGATCTCCAGGCGTACCGGGCCGCGCTCGAGTCGGAGAAGCTCCGGCCGATCGCCATCGTCCCGTCGCGCGGCGATCTGGCCTCGCCGCGCGTGAAGGACCTGGCGGAGGCGGTGAGGGCCAGGGTGCTCCGCGCAGGCGACTACGAGCGGCGCCGGATCCGGCACGTCGCGCTCTGCGCCATGGCGGTGCCCGGGTCGATCAAGGTGTTCCAGCCTGGGACGCTCGTCATCACCCCCGGCGATCGGAGCGACATCCTGGTGGCCGCCTCGCTCGCCGTGCTGAATGGGACGCCGCTCGCCGGCCTCCTGCTCACGGGCGGGGTGCAGCCGGAGGAGCACGTCCTCGCGATGTGCGAGTCGGCGTTCCGCACCGGGCTCCCCGTCCTGGCGGTGGACGACGGGAGCTACGCGGCGGCCAACGCGGTCGCCAACATGAACCTGCAGATCCCGCCCGACGACGGCGTGCGGGTGGAGCGCGTCATGACGGCCGTCGCCGACCGGATCGACCCCGGCTGGACCAGAACACTCGCCTCGAAGACCCGCGCACCTCGCCTCTCGCCTCCGGCGTTTCGGCACCGGCTGGTCGAGGCCGCGCGGGCGGCGCGGAAGCGGATCGTGCTGCCGGAGGGGTCCGAGCCGCGCACGGTGGTGGCCGCCTCGATCGTCGAGGAGCGCGGGATCGCGCGCTGCGTCCTCCTCGGCAACCCCGACGAGATCCGCGACGTCGCTCAGAAACAGGGGGTGACGCTGCCTGCGTCGATCGAGATCGTCGATGCGGCGAAGGTCGCGCCGCGGTACGTCGCGCCGCTCGTCGAGCGCCGGAAGAGCAAGGGGATGACGGAGGGGCAGGCGCTGCAGGAGCTCTCGGACACCATCATGGTGGGCACCATGATGATGGCGCTCGACGAGGTCGACGGCGTCGTCTCCGGCGCGGTACACACGACGGCGCACACCATCCGGCCCGCGCTTCAGCTCATCAAGACGGTGCCCGGCTGCGACCTCGTCTCGAGCGTGTTCTTCATGTGCCTCCCGGAGCAGGTGCTCGTCTTCGGCGACTGCGCCGTGAACCCGAACCCCACCGCGGAGCAGCTCGCCGACATCGCGATCCAGAGCGCTGACTCGGCGAAGGCGTTCGGGATCGAGCCGCGCGTGGCGATGCTGTCGTACTCCACGGGCTCGAGCGGGTCGGGCGCCGACGTCGAGAAGGTGAAGCGCGCGACCGAGCTGGCGATCGCGCAGCGTCCGGACCTCGCCATCGACGGCCCGCTCCAGTACGACGCCGCCATCATGCCGGACGTCGCCCGGCAGAAGGCGCCGAAGTCGGCCGTCGCGGGCCGTGCGACCGTCTTCATCTTCCCCGACCTCAACACCGGGAACGTCACCTACAAGGCGGTGCAGCGGAGCGCCAACGTCGTGAGCATCGGGCCGATGCTGCAGGGCATGGCGAAGCCGGTCAACGACCTCAGCCGCGGGTGCCTGGTCGAGGACATCGTCTTCACGATCGCGCTCACCGCGATCCAGGCGCAGCAGGCCGCGCAGCGCCGCGGGACCTGAGGGCTGTCCAAAATGCCCGTCCCGTCGCCGAGTCGAGCGATCCGCGTCGCATCGCTTCGTTGCTCCTCTCTCACATAGCCTCCGGCTATGCTCGGTCGTCGCGCCTCGCGCTGCTCGCGCCTCGCTCGCCTGGCTCGGTCCCGGGCATTCTGAACAACCCTGTGAAGGCCGCCTGACCGATCCCGCGCCCGAGAGCCTACCTGGTGCGCGGCCGTGGCCCCATGGAACTCGTTGCCGACCCTCGCCGCACCGTTAGGGCACAGCCTCAGCCGGGAGGGACGCGATGCCCGAGTACGAGTACTACTGCAAGAGCTGCGGCAAGCGCTTCAGCGCCGTCATGCACGTGAAAGAGCACGACCTGGAGATGGCCGAGTGTCCGCAGTGCCACAAGAAGCAGGAGGTGGAGAAGCTGATCCCCTCCGACGTGAGCGTCTTCACCACGCGCAAATCGACCGGCTATCGGTGAGGCGGCGCTCGCGCGTCGCTCGAGCTGGGGCCGAGGGCGCCTGAAGGAGCGCGTCTCGCATGGCCGAGATCGCCTGGCACCCCCCTCCGGACGCCCTCGAGCGCTCGCGCATCGGCCGCTTCATGCGGGAGCACGGCATCCGCTCGCTCCCCGAGCTCCAGCGGCGGGCCGTCTCCGAGCCCGCCTGGTACTGGGACGCCGTCGTCCGGCACCTCGGCGTGCACTTCAGCCGTGAGTACGGCGCGGTCCTCGACGCCTCGCGCGGGCTGGCGTGGCCGAGCTGGTTCCGGGGCGGGCTCATCAACGTCTCGGAGAACTGCCTCGACCGGAACCTCGACGCGGGACGAGGCGATCGCCTCGCGCTCTCATGGGAGAGCGACGATGGCGCGACGCGGACCGTCACGTTCCAGGCGCTCGCGACCGAGGTGAGCCGGCTCGCGAACGGGCTGCGGCGGCTCGGCGTCGCGGCGGGCGATCGGGTGGGCGTGTTCCTGCCCATGTCGCCCGAGTCGGCCGCGGCCATCCTCGCCGTCGCGCGGCTCGGCGCCGTCGCGGTCCCGTGCTTCTCCGGGTACGGGGCGCAGGCGGTCGCGTCGCGGCTCGGCGACTGCGCGGCCAAGGCGCTCGTCACCGCGGACGGCTTCCTCCGGCGCGGCCAGCTCGTGAAGACCAAGGAGATCGCCGACGAGGCCGTGCGCGCCACGCCGAGCGTCGAGCACGTCGTCGTGGTCCGCCGGGTCGGTGGCGAGGTCCCGTGGACACCCGGCCGCGACGTGGCCTGGCACGACCTGGTTGCCCGCGAGCCGGACCGCTGCGAGCCGCTCGCGGTCGATCCGGATCACCCGCTGTTCGTGCTCTACACGTCCGGGACGACCGGGCGCCCCAAGGGCGCCGTCCTCACTCAATCCGGCTTTCTCGTGAAGGCGGCGAGCGACTTCGCGTTCTGCCACGACGTCGGAGAGGGGGACCGCGTCTTCTGGCTCTCCGACGTCGGCTGGCTCATGGGCCCGCTGCTCCTCACCTCGAGCCTCTTCCTCGGCGCCACGGCCGTGCTCTTCGAGGGCATCCCCGATCACCCCGGCCCCGATCGCCTGTGGGCGCTCGTCGAGCGGCACCGCGTGAGCGTCATGGGCCTCTCGCCCACGGCGGTCCGCGCCCTCATGCCCCACGGGACGGAGCCGGTTCGCGCGCACGATCTCTCGTCGCTCCGGATCCTCGCCTCGACCGGTGAGCCGTGGAACCCGGAGCCGTGGCGCTGGCTGTTCGAGAACGTGGGCGGCGGGCGGCTGCCCATCATCAACTACTCCGGCGGCACCGAGATCTCGGGGGGCATCCTCTCCTGCTTCCCCGTCTCACCGCTCGCGCCGTGCGCGTTCAACGGCCCCGTCCCCGGGATGGCGGCCGACGTCTTCGACGAGCAGGGCCGTCCGGTGCGCGGCGAGGTCGGTGAGCTCGTCATCACCGCGCCCTGGCCGGGCATGACGCGCGGATTCTGGAACGACCCGGCGAGATACGAAGAGGCGTACTTCGCGCGCTTCCCCGGCGTGTGGGCGCACGGCGACTGGGCCCTCGTCGACGCGGACGGGTTCTGGGCGGTGCAGGGGAGGTCGGACGACACGCTCAAGGTGGCCGGCAAGCGGATCGGACCGGCGGAGGTCGAGTCGGTGCTCGTCGGCCACCCTGCCGTCGCGGAGGCGGCGGCGGTGGGCGTCCCGCACGAGGTGAAGGGCGAGGCGATCGTCTGCTTCGTCGTGCTGCGCGCCGGGCGCGAGCCTTCGGAGGCGCTCCGCGCCGAGCTCGCCGAGCGGATCGCGTCCGAGCTGGGGAAGCCGCTTCGGCCCGAGCGCGTCCTGTTCGCGCGCGACCTCCCCAGGACGCGCTCCGCGAAGATCATGCGGCGCGTGATCCGCGCGACTTACCTCGGGAAGGAGCCGGGGGATCTCTCCTCCGTCGAGAACGCCGCCGCGGTGCAGGCGATCGCGCAGGCAACTTGAGAGGACCATTCGTCCTGCGCGGAGTCGAAGGGCGAACGTCCTCCATCACGCGGCGATTCCGATCCGCTCGCCGGCCTTCCGGAGCGTCGCCGCGCTCCGCTGGAGCGCCTGCTCCTCCTCCGGCGACAGCGGGGGGTGGAGCATCTCCCTCGCGCCCTGTCGACTCAACACGGTCGGGAGCGACAGCGTGACGCCGAACCGTTCGGCGTACGCGCCGACGGGGACGACGTCCTGCTCGTCGCGCACGATCATCTCGGCGAGACGTGCCGAGACCATGCCGAGCCCGTGCTGGCTCGCCTCGTTGCCTTCGATGATGGTGATGTTGGCGTAGCGGACCTCCCGCTCCACGGTCTCGACGCAGGCGTCGCGAGAGCGGTCGGTCGCGCCGCCGGTCTTCTCGTTCACGCCCACGGTGATCATGACCAGCTCGGTGCGCGCCAGATCGGCGTAGTCGCCGTCGCGGATGGCGACGCGCCCGGACAGCGGCGCGCCGTAGCGCATTCGGTCGCGACCGCCTTGGCCCGCTTTCGCGTGCGGCGACGAGCACGATCTCGCGCGCGACCTGGCGCAGCGCGAGGGCGAAGACGCACGCCGAGCCGACCGCTCCGGCGCCGACCACACCGACCTTCATCGGCAGTCCTCCTCCGCCTCGCCCCGCGTCTC
>Ga0310914_10000835_pt1 | contig 19054 bp, 17 predicted proteins | sample GREbulkMGAN108_FD_203450 | JGI IMG/M metagenome (GOLD analysis project Ga0310914, IMG submission 203450) | Lab enrichment of tropical soil microbial communities from Luquillo Experimental Forest, Puerto Rico - GRE.bulkMG.AN108 | ecosystem: Environmental > Terrestrial > Soil > Tropical forest >... | reverse complement strand
CCGGATCTTCGGCGTAGATGCGCGCCTCGATCGCCCAGCCTTCGAGCCGGACATCTTGCTGCGTGAACGGCAGCGGCTCGCCGGCCGCGATCCGGATCATCAGCTCGACGAGGTCGAGCCCGGTCACCAGCTCGGTCACCGGGTGCTCGACCTGCAGCCGGGTATTCATCTCGAGAAAATAGAAGTTGCGCTCGCGGTCGACGATGAACTCGACCGTGCCGGCCGAGCGATACTCGACGGCGCGGGCCAGCGCCACCGCCTGCTCGCCCATGGCTTTACGCGTTTCACGATCGAGAAAGGGGCTCGGCGCCTCCTCGATGACCTTCTGGTGCCGGCGCTGGATCGAGCATTCGCGCTCGCCGAGATAGACGAGATTGCCAAAGGTGTCGCCGAGGACCTGGATCTCGATATGGCGCGGCTCCTCGATGTATTTCTCGATAAAAATCCGGTCGTCGGCAAAGCTCGATCTGGCCTCGCTCGCCGCCGAGCGAAACCCGTCGCGAACTTCCTCGTCGCTCGCAGCGATGCGCATTCCCTTGCCGCCGCCGCCGGCCGAGGCCTTGATCATGACCGGATAACCGATGTCGCGGGCGACCCTGACGGCGCTGTCGGCGTCCGGGATCACTTCGAGGCGGCCGGGCACGCTCGATACCCCCGCGTCGCGCGCCAGCTTTTTCGATTGGATCTTGTCGCCCATCGCCGCGATCGCCTCGGGCCCCGGCCCGATGAAGGTCACTCGCGCCGTGGCGAGCGCGGTCGCGAAGGCGGGGTTTTCCGACAAAAAGCCATAGCCCGGATGGACGGCCTCGGCACCGGTCGCACGGCAGGCCTCGACGATCCGTTCGATCTTCAGATAGCTCTCGGCCGATGGCACGGGCCCGATCGGGACAGCTTCATCGGCAAGACGCACATGCAACGCTTCGGCATCGGCCTCGGAATAGACGGCGACCGTGGCGATGCCCATCCGCTGGGCCGTGCGGATGATGCGGCAGGCGATCTCGCCGCGGTTGGCGATCAGGATTTTCTTGAACATTGGGCCCAAGTTGCGGCACGAGATTGCTTCGCTCCGCTCGCAATGACAGCAGAGAGGGAGACGTTATTGCGAGGCGCCCTCAGGCGCCGCGGCAATCTCGATAGAGTACCCGGCAATTGAGTCACAGCGGGATGTTGTCGTGCTTTTTCCAGGGGTTGGCGAGCGATTTGCCGCGCAGCATTGCCAGCGCGCGGCACAGCCGGCGCCGTGTGTCGCGCGGCAGGATCACGTCGTCGATAAAACCGCGGCTCGCCGCGACAAACGGATTGGCGAATTTCTCGCGGTATTCCTCGGTGCGCGCCTCGATTGCCGCGGCGTCGCCGATGTCGGCGCGGAAGATAATCTCGACGGCACCCTGCGGTCCCATCACCGCGATCTCGGCCGAGGGCCACGCGAAATTCACGTCGCCCCGCAGATGCTTGGAGCTCATCACGTCATAGGCACCGCCATAGGCCTTGCGGATGATCAAAGTCACCTTCGGCACGGTCGCCTCGGCAAAGGCAAACAGCAGCTTGGCGCCGTGCTTGATGATGCCGCCATGCTCCTGGGCGGTCCCCGGCAAAAATCCGGGCACATCGACAAAGGTCAAGATCGGGATGTTGAAGCAGTCGCAAAATCTGACAAAGCGTGCCGCCTTGCGCGAGCTGTCGATGTCGAGACAGCCGGCCAGCACCATCGGCTGGTTTGCGACGATGCCGATTGTCGATCCCTCCATTCGGGCGAACCCGATCAAGATGTTGCGAGCGAAGTCGGGCTGGATCTCGAAGAAATCGCCGTCGTCGACGACCTTCTCGATCAGTTCCTTCATGTCGTAGGGCCGGTTCGGGTTGCGCGGGACAAGCGTGTCTAGCGACGGCTCGGCCCGGTCGCGTGGGTCGGTGCTCGGCCGCAACGGCGGCTGCGCCCGGTTCGAGGCCGGCAGAAAGTCGATGAACCGGCGCAGCTCGATCAATGCCTCAACATCGTTGGCGAAGGCGAGATCCGCCACACCCGAGCGCGTCGTATGCGTGACGGCACCACCCAATTCTTCCTGCGTCACCGCTTCGTGGGTCACCGTCTTGACCACCTCGGGGCCCGTCACGAACAGGTAAGAGGTTTCGCGGACCATGAAGATGAAATCGGTCATCGCCGGCGAATAGACCGCACCCCCGGCGCACGGTCCCATGATCAGCGAGACCTGCGGCACGACACCCGAGGCCAGAACATTGCGCTCGAACACCTCGGCATAGCCGGCGAGCGAGGCCACCCCGTCCTGGATGCGTGCCCCGCCCGAGTCGTTGAGCCCGATCACCGGGGCGCCGACATTGATCGCCTGGTCCATGATCTTGCAGACCTTCTCGGCGTGCGCTTCGCTGAGCGAGCCGCCAAAGACCGTGAAATCCTGGCTAAAGACAAAGACCAAACGGCCGTTCACCGTGCCGTGGCCGGTGACGACGCCGTCGCCCGGGATCTTGTGCGCGTCGATGCCGAAATCGTGGGTGCGGTGCTCGACGAACATGTCCCATTCCTCGAAGGAATCGGGGTCGAGCAAGATTTCGAGCCGCTCGCGCGCGGTAAGCTTGCCCCGGCTGTGCTGGGCGTCGATACGCCGGGCTCCGCCGCCGGCCCGTGCCGCTGCCCGCTTTTCCTCCAGGCGTCCAAGAATGTCGTTCATGACCCCTCGCGACTAATCATCGGCGAGATAGCATCGACCGATGGGCCAAGGCCAGAGCCGGCGCTCCGCGCTTGTTCGCGACCGGCGACACAGAGAGAATTGCGCAATCTTTCGCGGAGCGAGGTGGGGTGATGGCGGAAAGCGAGCTTTATCGAAAAGGGGCGGCGCTGCGGCGGCAGCTCTTGGGCGATGCGGCGGTCGAACGTTCGGCTCGCGAGATCTACAGCGACCCGGTCATGAAGAAGTTCATCGACCTAGCAACCGAGACGGTGTTCGGCACGCTGTGGACACGGCCGGGCCTCGATTTGAAGACCCGGACCCTTGTTTGCGTCGTCTCCGACGTTGCCCCCGGGCGCGAACCCGAGTTGGGGCTGCATCTGCGCATGGCGTTGCGCCAGGGGTGGACCGAAGATGAGTTGACCGAGGTGCTGCTCCACCTCTCCGGCTATGTCGGCGTGCCGATCATCCGCGAGTCGATGATGGTGGCGAGCAAGGTGTTTGCCGAGTTCCGCGCCGAACGAGCGGCCGGGCAGTGACGGCTTGAGCGACGAGTTCTGGCTTCCTATAGGCACGAGATTGCTTCGCTTCGCTCGCAATGACAACAAAGCGGGTCGTCATTGCGAGGAGCGTGGCGACGAAGCAATCTCGAGGGAGCGCGATAGCCCTTCATCAGCGCGGGAATGACGACGCTGATGTCCCGAACTGCCGTTTCCTTCGTCCTGACCGTCTACAATAAGCGGCGGTATCTTGCCGATGTGCTCGCCTCAGTCGCGGCCCAGGACGGCGATTTCGAGCGCGAAGTCATTATTGTCGATGACGGCTCGACCGACGGATCGCGTGAGGTGCTCGAGAGCCTGGGCCCGCAGCTGCCGGGATTTCGTCTGATCGCACAGTCCAACCAGGGTCCTAGTGTGGCGACCAATCGCGGGCTCGCAGCCGCCTCGATGCCGCTGGTCAAGCTGCTCGACGGCGATGACCTGCTCGCTCCCGACGCCACCCGATACCTGATCGATTGCATGCAATGCCTCGGGGTCGAGGTGATGATCGGTGCTGGGCTGCCCTATCGGCCGGGAGAGGCGCCGGTGTGGCCTAGGCCCGCCGCATCTCTGCCGCGGCTGTTATCCGATCCGCTCAGGGCGCTACTGCGCGCGATCTGGTTCACGCCGAGCAACATGCTGGTCCGCCGCGAGGCATTGCAGCGGAGCGGAGGCTGCGACGAGCGGGTCTTTGTCCAGGATTACACCCTGGCCTTGCGTCTCGCCCAACGATGCCGCTTCGGGATCTCCGACACGCCGATGGTCGCCGCACCCGATCCCAACGAAATGGGCGCAGATCGCCTGTCGGCGAACAAGGCGCAGATTCTCCACGACCTGAACCTAGCGCTACTGCTTTTTATCGATGACAACCCGGATTTGCCGGCCCGCTACCGGCGCATTGCCTGGCGACGCGTCGCCGGACGCAGCTGGAAATGGGCACGCCGCGAAGCCCGCCGCCAACTGTGGTCGCGTGAGCTGGCACTGTGCCTCGGCGCCCAATTTCCCTGGGGAGCGCGCAGGAGCTGCTGGGAATCTCTCGAAACCTTTGTCGGTGGCGGCCTAGTGCGCCGACCGGCGATCGCCGAATGCGCCCTTGGAGACAGCCTTAGAGAGAGCAGCCGAGCTGCATCGGTGCGATAAGGGGCTCGAGTTTCAGACGAGCGCCTTGCTCAAGAAAATCCGGGTGGCACCGTCGGGCGGGCAGGCGATCTCGCCGAACCGACGGTAGCCGTGGCGCTCGTAGAATTCCGGCGCCTGGAACGCCACCGTATAGACGAACGCAGCGGTGCACCCGCGCCGCCGGGCCTCGTCCTCGGCGAGGAGGATGATCCGGCTGCCGAGCCCGGCGCCGCGCAGTTCCTCCGGCAGATAGAACAGGTCGAGAAAAAACAACCGGTACGAGGTGTGCCCAAGGAGGCCGCCGAGAACCTCGCCGCTATTGTCGCCGCGAACGAGGATGTCCAGGGTCGTGTTGTCGCTTGGGCGAAACCGGGTCGTGTTGTAGGCCGCCAGCCCGCGATGGATCGCCGCTTCCGCCTGCGGCTCGCGCGCTTCGGGGAAGGTCAGGACCGGGTTGCCGGTCATCGCTCGTCCTCGGACGGCGGCTCGAGATCCACCACCTCCATCGACACGATCTCGTCCGGCTCGCCGCGGTAGATGACGAGGCTGACCGTTTCGGTCCCGATAAGCGCGCTGTGCGGCTGACCTTTGGGGTTCAATGTGTAGCCGCCGGAGGAACGAGCAAGCTGCCCGGCCTTTGTCACCCGGCCGCCTGCGAGGTTGAGGACGTGCTCGTCCGATAGCGCGGTGGCGACAATCTTGATCAGCTTGCCGGGCGGCGGCGAGAACTTGGCGAGCCAGGCAATGCCGCCACCCTCCGGCCGGCGGTCGCTGAGGATTTTGAGCTGGACGATGTCCTTGCCCTGATAAACCGCTGCGGACCCATAAAACGGGGTACCGGGGATCCACTCGGCTTTTTCGATGTCGACATGGGTCGAAACCATCGATCCCTCCTTCGAAGCGTTTGCTCAGTCAAGTTAACCGGCGTATACTGACAACATTCTGTCAGGAGAGATCATGCGCCGCGCCGGCCGCCTGTTCGATATCATCCAGGCCTTGCGCACCGCCCCGCATCCAGTCACCGCCGCAGCGCTCGCCGAGCAGCTCGAGGTCACAGCCCGCACGATTTATCGCGACATCGCGGCACTCCAGGGAAGCCGTGTGCCGATCGAGGGCGCACCCGGCCTCGGATATGTCCTGCGGCGCGGCTACGATCTGCCGCCCTTGATGTTCACCAGCGAGGAAGCCGACGCAATTGCGATCGGCGTGCGCCTCCTGCGCCGGTTGCGTGACGCAAAACTTCAGCAAGCAGCGGAAAGCGTGCTCGCCAAGCTGGCTGTCGTGGTCCCGGAGCCACTGCAACCACATCTCGTCTCGGCCCCGATTTATGTCTCCGACGGCGATGCGCCGCCGGTCACTGGTGTCGATCCCGCGGTACTGCGCGATGCCATCCACGGCGCGCACAAAGTGGCCATCGCTTATATCGACGAGCAGGGACGTCACACGCACCGGACCGTTCGCCCGGTCGCGATGGCCTATTATGTCGACGTCACCGTGCTCGGTGCGTGGTGCGAGCTGAGAAACGACTTCCGCAACTTCCGTGTCGATCGCATCTCGAATGCCCGATCTATCGACGAGCGCTTCATCGCCGAGAGCGGCAAGCTGTTGGCCGAGTGGCTGGCGTTGCCCAAGCACCGGCCGGACCAGACCACCATCGAGCCGAAGGAACTGGTTAGGCGAGCAGCCGCGATGTGAACTGCGCTCCCGGCGCGATCGCGGAGCGCCAAGTCTTTTGATAGCGGAGAGTAAGCCAGGTCACACACCCAACAGAAATAATTCGACAACGTACCGTCCGGCTCGCTGACCGGGCGGATCTCGCTGGAGGGCATGAGGCGAAGTATCCGCCTCCGGGTGAGCGGACCGATGGGGAGGGGAGATGCAAAGCCAAGGAGCCACGACCGATCCGGGCGGCGCCGTGTCGCGGCCGGGAGCCCGTGAGGCTCTCGATATCCTAGGCGAGGAATTCGCCGCGCTGCATCCGGGTGCCGACGCTGGCCGCACGCTGGCGGATCTCTATGCTTCTATTCACCAGCTAGAGCGGCCGCAGAGTGCGCTATGCCTCTCGGGCGGCGGGATACGCAGCGCCTCCTTTGCGCTCGGTGTGTTGCAGGCGCTGGCGCGGCACGGCCTGCTCTTCGATTTCGACTACCTGTCCACCATTTCCGGCGGCGGCTACATCGGCAGCTGGCTGTCAGCCTGGCGCCATCATGCGGGCGACGACAACGCAGTATTGCGGTCGCTGACCACCCGCGCCGTCGATCCGGCCGATGAGGCTCCGGAATTACGGGCTTTGCGGGCCAGCAGCAATTATCTGACCCCCCGGACAGGCGCTATGTCGCCCGACACCTGGACGGCTGTAGCGCTGGTCGTCAGGAATTTGGTTTTGAACTGGACAATATTCCTGCCGCTCCTTGTAGCAGTCGTGCTTGTCCCGATCGGCGCGGCTGAATTCGTTGGCTGGTCGCCTTTGTGGCCCAGCCCATGGCCTCAGGTGTGCCTAGTATTGGCGGTATTGCTGCTCATTTGGGCACTGGTGCAGTCGTTGGCCAGCCGTTCGGGCGCTCATGGTCGCGGTATAGACCAAGGGCGCTTCTTGCGACAAATCCTGATCCCGCAATATCTGGCGGCGACTTTGCTCGGCGCCGTCGCGCTGCACCCGCTCCTCGGATCCGCGGCGCGCACCCCGGGCGGCTGGCTTGCACTGAGCGCCGGCGCCGGCGCCGTCATCTATGGCGTTGCGTGGTGGATCACGTTCTTTTGGTGGCGCCCCGCCTTCGGCCGGTTTGCCGTGCTGAGCAGCGAGAAGGACCCGGTACCTGCATTGCAGCTGCTGCTCTATTGGGTGGTCACCGGTGCGGTCGCCGGGGCGATCCTTGCATTCGGATACGAGCTTTGGCGCGCCACGCGAGGCGCCAGGAACTACGCGGATTGTATCGGCGATCCGCTGGTAAAAAACTTATTGGTGGTCGCTGGCGTCGGTTGGGCGATGTTAGCGTTGCTCCTCGGCGACACCCTTTATGTCGGGCTGGCGAGCTACGCTCCGGATGGGGACACCGAACGCGAATGGCGGGCCCGGTCTTCCGGATGGATCGTCGCCGTGACCCTGGTATGGATCGTGCTGGCCGGTATCGTGCTGTTTGGCCCGCCCGCGCTTGATTCTCTCGAATCCGCCTGGGCTTGGAAATTGGCCGCGGCTGGAGGCGGAGTTTCGGGGCTGATCAGCATTTTGACCGGCGCCAGTGCCAAATCGGCAGCGACGACGGCGCGGCAGGCGATCGAAAGATTGCCGGTTAGCCTGACCGTCTCGATCGCGACGTTGATCTTTCTGCCCTTGTTGGCGATCCTCGTCGCGGGCGGGGCACGGCACACGCTCGACGCGATCGAAAAGAGCCTGTCGCCCGATGACTACCGATACTTTCTCCAACCCGGATTGCGCTTGCTGGTCACGGCAATAGCCTGCGTGGTCTGCTTCGTCGGTGCGCTGGCGATGTCGTGGTTCATCAATGTCAACCGTTTTTCGTTGCATGCAGTTTATCGTAATCGGCTGACCCGCGGTTTTCTCGGGTCCGCGCGGGCGGCGCGGCCGGATGCCGACCGCTTCACCGGCTTCGATCTCAAGGATAACCTTCCGATGGCGGAGCTATGGCCGCCTCCGAACACCGGGTCCCGTTGTCTGTTCCCGGTAATCAACGCGACCCTGAACCTCGTGGCTACGACCAACCTCGCCTGGCAGGAACGCAAGGCGGAATCATTCAGCATCTCCCCGTTTGCCTGTGGCAACCCGAGAGTCAAATATCGCTCGACCGCGTCTTACGGCGGACCAAAAGGCGGTATTACTCTGGGGACCGCGATGGCGATTTCCGGCGCCTCGCTCAGCCCCAACCAGGGCTACAACTCGTCGCCGCTGGTCAGCCTTCTGATGATGCTCGGTAATGTGCGGCTCGGCTGGTGGCTCGGCATCCGCGCGATGCCGACACCTCCCTCCGCGAGGGACCGCGTTTCAGCTTCATCCCGATCGCCAATGAAATGTTCGGCCTGACGACCGATAGCGGCAAATACGTCTATCTGTCCGATGGCGGTCATTTCGAAAATCTCGGTATCTATGAGATGATCCGCCGGCGCTGCCGATATATTGTGGTCAGTGATGCCGATTGCGATCCCGAGTGCCAACTAGAAGATCTCGGCAACGCGGTCCGCAAGGCGTGGGTCGACCTGGGCGTGGCCATCCGCTTCCGCGGCATCGACGTCACGGCCCGCAGGCCGGAGCCGGTAGACGGCGTCTATTGCGCGATCGCCGACATCTTCTATCCCGAACCCGGCGCCGAACCCGGGCAGCTGCTCTATATCAAACCGGGCTACCATGGCACCGAACCGGCCGATGTGCGCGCCTATGCCGCGATGCACCCGGCCTTTCCGCACGAGTCAACGGCCGAGCAATGGTTCAGCGAGTCCCAGCTCGAGGCGTACCGGGTGCTGGGAGGTCATATCGTCGATCTCGTTTCCGCCGGCGGTCGTGTTTGCAGCGCCGGGGCGGGCGCGCAACCGGATCAACAACCGAGCTTAAGCAGATTCTTTAAGATGGCCGAGGCCTACCTCGAGGCTTACGCGCAGAAGAAGTAGCCGTATCCCCGACAGGCGCGAAGGACTAGATCGGTGTCCGAAGCCGAGCGAAGAACATTGTGGGTGTTCATTTCCTCGCCGGCGGATGTGCGGCCGGAGCGGCTGATTGCCGAGCGCGTGGTTCGGCATCTCCACCAGGAATTCGCACTTCACCTCGATTTGCAGGCGGTGATGTGGGAGCGCGAGCCGCTGCTCGCCTCACATCATTTCCAGGAGTTAATCACCCCGCCGCATGACACCGACATCGTCGTCGTCATTCTGTGGTCGCGCCTCGGCACAGTATTGCCCGGCGACAAGTTCCTCGGGCCGCTTTCGGGTGGAGCCGTGAGCGGCACCGAATGGGAGTTCGAGGATGCGCTCAAATCGTGCCGCGAGCGCAACACCCCGGAGATCCTGGTGTACCAAAAGGCCGCCGAGCCGACCGTCAGCCTCGGCGACACGAATGCTGCCCGCGAGCGGCTCGGACAGAAGGAGCGAGTCGACGCATTCTTTCGGAAGTGGTTCGCCGACCCGGATCGAGGCAACCCGATCGCGGCATCGCGCTCGTTCGCCGATGCGACCGAGTTCGCGGAAATGCTGGAGGACCATCTGCGTGCGCTGGTCGCGCGGCGAGTCGACGGCACGCCGAGCCGCGACGGCCAGCGGACGAACCGCAACCCCTATCGTGGCCTTCGGTCGTTCGAACTCGAGGATGCCGCCTACTTCTTTGGCCGCACCCGCGCCCGCAATGAATTGCGCGAGGTCCTGGCCGGCCGGATCGAGAGCGGTCAGGCGTTCGTGCTGGTGTTCGGCGCGAGCGGCTCGGGTAAGTCGTCGCTGGTAAAGGCCGGCCTTCTCTTCGACCTCGCATTGCCGGGGATGATCGGGCGGGTGGCGCTGGTTCGCCATGGGGTGATGCGCCCTTCCGACCGCGGCGGTAGGCCGATCGAAGCCTTGGCGGCGGCGATGATCGAACGCAGCACCGCGCTCCCCGAACTGGCGCACGCCCCGTTCGATTACACGGTTGACTCGCTCGCCGCCTTGTTGCGCGACGCGCCTGTGCATGCCGTGCCACCGATTCGCCAGGCGCTCGGCAAGGCGGGACGGGAAGCCCGGCTCTCCGAAATGGGCGAGGCACGCCTCGCCATCGTTGTCGACCAGCTGGAGGAGCTGTTCACCCAGGACCAGCTGCCTCAGTCCGAGCGCGAAGCGCTAGTGAAGGCACTGGAGGCGCTGGCCAAAAGCGGGCTCGTCTGGGTGGTCGCGACTATGCGCAGCGATTTTTTCGACCAGCTCGAAAAACTGCCCGCGCTGGCGGCGCTTTCCGCTGGCGAGGGCCGCTATCTGCTGCTGCCGCCCGACGAAGCCGAGATCGGCCAGATCATCCGCCGCCCGTCGCGCGAGGCAGGGCTTCGCTTCGAGAGCGACCCGGCGCTCGCAGAAGGCCTCGACGAAGCGATCCTCCGCGCCACAGGTCGGGCGACCGGGGCATTGCCGCTGCTGTCGTTTCTGCTCGACCAGCTGTGGCGCCGCCGCACCCCCGAAGGAACGCTGACCTTTGCCACCTATGATGAGTTGGGGGGCCTCGAAGGGGCGATTGGGCGCCGTGCCGAGGAGGTGTTCCGCGATCAGCCAGACGCGGCGCAAAACGAATTGGTGGGGCTATTGCGGGCATTGGTGACGGTGACCGGCGGCACCGCGACCTCGCGCTCGGCGCCGCTAGCGCAGTTTCCCGAGGGCTCACCGAGCCGGACATTGGTCGACGCGTTTCTCGATCCGACGGCGCGACTGCTGGTCGTCGACGGCGCTCAGCTACGCTTGGCACACGAGGCCTTGCTGACGCATTGGCCGCGAGCGCGCGACCAAGTCGCCGCAGATGCGCGCGACCTGGAATTGCGCAGCCGGCTCGAAGAGGAGGCGGCGCGCTGGCGAGCGGCGGCGCATCGGGACAAGCCTGGCCGCGTGCTGCCAGCGGGACTACGTTTGGACGAGGGGTTGGCCCTCTGCGCCCGCTGGGGTGCCGCGCTGCCGAGAGAGGTCACGGCGTTCGTGGCCGCCTCGCGTCGCGCCGCCCGTCGGAATCAAGAACGTCGTATTGCGAGCATAGCGGCGGCCGTCTTGGCATTGCCAACCATCGGCTTCGTCCTCTGGGCGGGGCTTACCGCGTGGGGGGTGCGGGCGGTCGAGGCTGAGATGGCAGCTGAGAAAGAATTCGTCAGGATTCCTGTTGGATGCTTCGAAATGGGCAGCCCCGACCCCGAGGCCGAACGCTATCCGAACGAGGGACCGGTGCACCAGGTCTGTCTACAGGCTTTCGAACTCGGCAAATTCGAGGTGACGCAACGCCAATGGCGCCAAGTGATGGTCCATAATCGCGACCCGTCGCAATATAAAGGCGACCGGAGGCCGGTCGAGCGTATCAGTTGGAACGAGGCGCAAACCTTTATCTCACTGATGAATTTTTTTGGCCGATACCATTACCGATTGCCGAGTGAAGCGGAATGGGAATATGCAGCGCGCGCCGGCATACCGACGGCACGCTACTGGGGGGACCTCGCACAGGATGGCTGCGCTTACGAGAACATGGCGGATCTGACACTGCAGAAAGCTTCGCCTGATTCGGTCGTCGCGAGCTGCGATGATGGCACCATTTATACCGCCCCAGTCGGATCGTTCAAACCCAACCCGTGGGGGCTCTACGACATCCTCGGCAATGTCGCGGAATGGGTCGAGGATTGCTATGTCGGGAACTACAAGGGGGCGCCTAAGGACGGCAGCACGGTTACAGCCCAGGATTGCGTTACCCGCGTCGTCCGCGGCGGTTCGTGGCAAGGCAATCCACGATACGTGCGCGCGGCGAGCCGCGACGACGTCGCGCCGGTCAGCCGGAACCACCATGTCGGGTTCCGACTCGCCAGGTCCGTTACCTCCTGAAGCACCAGGCATCTCAGCCGCGCACCAGCGACACGAACCGCGATGCAGCGGTAATCTCCGCCGCGAGTGCCGCGCGCCGCTCGGCCTGTTCCTTATCCTCGCCCCACGCCTCGATCTGAAAGCTCTCGTCGAGCTGCGCGGCGGCGAAGGCTTCGGCCGCATCAAGACGCCCTTCGAGCAAAGCCAGGGCGATGACCAAGGAGCCGCAGGCTGTCGTCGCGGCATTCAGCGCCGTCAGCTCGTAATCGTTATGCGCGGCAACGGCCGTCGTAAAAGCCGCGAGGCTCGCCGCCGGCTGGCTCGCCGGGATGACCCCGGCGGTGACCGCGATTGGCGCGCCGTAGCGCTCGATGGCCCACTCGATCAGGGGCTGCCACACCGCCTGCTGGCGGGCGGTGAGCGCCGGCGGATGGGTCGCCCAATAGCAGACGAGGTCGGTCCCGGCATAGTGTGCCACCTGCCGCACGACCGCTTCGCGCTCGACGGCACTTCGGTCGATCGTCGCACCGGCGAGGCGCATCAGCGGCATCGCTTCTCGGCGAATTTCCCCCTGCTGAGCCTCCCACTCCGCCGCCAGTGCTGCAGCAAGCGTCAGGCTCGGCACGATCAGGTCTCGCTTTGCTGGTGTCTTGACGAGCCGGCCGTCCAGGGCGACGCCGTGACCGGCGTCAGCCGGCACGACCCCGGCCTGCTTGTAGAAGCGCTTCACATCGAAAGACCCGCGAACGGATCCTCGACATCGTCGGGGAAGCCGAAGAACGCCCAGCTTTGCCGCATGTGGCGGGGGAGCGGTGCGGTGACCGACAAGGTGCCGCCGAGCGGATGCGGGATCGAGAGCGCCCGCGCGTGCAGATGGACACGCCTGCCACCGGGCACGCCGGCGAGGTGAGCCGCGGCGGCGCCGTATTTAGCATCGCCGAGGATCGGCGTGCCGAGGGCTGCGCAATGGGCGCGCAACTGATGGGTCCGTCCGGTGACCGGCAGCAAGGCGAGCCAGCTCGCCTTGGCACCGACAGTGTCGACGACCTGGTAATAGGTGACGGCGCGCTTGCCGTCCTCGGTATCGGCGCGAACGCGTTCGCCCTCGCGGCCGGGAAGCTTGGCGAGCGCCAGGTCGATGCGCCCCTGCCGCAGCTTCGGCACCCCTACAACGATCGCCCAATAGACCTTGCAGGTCGTCTTCTCGCGGAATGCGCGGGTCAAGAAGGCTGCCGCCGCAGCGGTGCGGGCAAGGACGAGAACGCCGCTCGTCTCCTTGTCGAGCCGATGGACGAGGCGCGGCCGCTCACCCGCCCCGAAGCGCAGCGCGTCCAGCAGCCCGTCGAGATGCCGCTCGGTGCCGCTGCCGCCCTGGACGGCAAGACCAGGCGGCTTGTTCAGCACGATCACCGCGTCATCGCGATGCAGCACCGCGTCCCGCAGCATCGCTTCGTCGCCGGGCGAGGCTTGCCACGTCGCCTGCGGAACCGGCGACGCCATCCGATCGAGCGGCGGAAGCCGGATCGCCTGACCCGGGACGACCCGGTCGCTCGCGCGGGCGCGCTTGCCGTCGACCCGAATGCGCCCGGTGCGCAGCAGCTTTTCGAGATGGCTGTGGCCGAGTGCCGGGTAGTGGCGCTTGAACCAGCGATCAAGCCGAAGGGCAGCGTCGGCGTCCACCACGGTGATGGTGCACTCGTCCCGAGCGGTCGCTGGCTGCCCCTCACCCTCCCGCTTCGCGGGTCCCTCCCTCTCCCCGCTCGCGGGGAGAGGGCTGGGGTGAGGGGCCACTTGTGATTTGAAATCGATCATTCAGAACGGGCCGTCGCCGTGCGTTGGCGCAATTTGTCCCAATAGTCGAGCCGCTTTCTGACCTCGCGCTCGAACCCGTGCTCGCCGGGACGGTAGAAACTGCGGCGCGTGACCCCGTCGGGGAAATAGTTCTGGCCGGAAAAGCCCTGCTCGGTGGCGCGGTCGTAGACATAACCCTTGCCGTAGCCGAGATCGCGCATCAACCGCGTCGGTGCATTGAGGATGTGCATCGGCGGCATCAACGAGCCGGTCTCCCGCGCCATCCGGCTGGCCTCGCCAAAGGCCTGGTAGGCGGCGTTCGATTTCGGCGAGGTGGCGAGATAGATCACGCATTGCGCGATCGCGAGTTCGCCTTCGGGCGAGCCGAGCCGGTCGTAGGTGTCCCAGGCCGCCAGTGCCTGGACGACGGCGTGCGGATCGGCGAGGCCGATATCCTCGACCGCCGCCCGGGTCAGCCGGCGCAGGATGTAGATCGGGTCCTCGCCGCCGGCCAACATGCGCGCCAGCCAATAGAGAGCGGCATCGGTATCCGAGCCGCGCAGCGATTTGTGCAACGCGCTGATCAGGTTGTAGTGGCCCTCCTGAGCCTTGTCATAGAGCGGCGCACGGTGTTGCACGATCCGCGCGAGCTCCTGCGGCCCGAGCGGGCTGTCGGCCGGCAGCCGGGCAATCTCCTCGACCAGGTTGAACAGGAAGCGGCCGTCGCCATCGGCCATCGCGCGCAATGCCGCACGGCCGTCTTGGGTCAGCGGCAGGTCATGGCCGAGATGCTCCTCGGCGCGGCGCAGCAAGGTCTCGAGGTCGTCGTCGTCGAGACGGCGCAAGACGAAAACCTGGGCGCGCGACAACAATGCGCCGATCAGCTCGAAGGACGGGTTCTCCGTCGTGGCGCCGACGAGGATCACGGTGCCGTCTTCGACATAAGGCAGAAAGGCGTCCTGCTGGGCGCGGTTGAAGCGGTGGATCTCGTCGACGAAAAGCAACGTGCCGCGCCCGATCTCGCGGCGTTTCTTGGCCGCCTCGAACACCCTGCGCAGGTCGGCGACGCCGGAGAACACCGCCGAGAGCGGCTCGAAGACGAGGTCGGTGCCATGCGCTAGGAGCCGCGCGATCGTTGTCTTGCCGCAACCGGGCGGACCCCACAGGATCATCGAAGCGAGCTGGCGGCTCGCCACCATGCGGCCGATCGGCCCCTCGGGGCCCAGCAGATGATCCTGCCCGACGATGTCGAGGAGACGCTGCGGTCGCAGCCGGTCGGCCAGCGGGTGCGGCGCCTCTTTCTCGAACAACGTGGTCATCGGCAGGTGGCAGGCTCAGTAAAAACTTCGGCGAAAGTGGCGCGTAGCGCATCGTCCACTGCGGACATCCTCGCAGCAACTCCGAGCCGGGCGAATGATGTGACACCGTGCTCCGCAATGCCGCAAGGTACGATACCGCGGTAATGGTCGAGCTCGGGATCAACGTTGAGCGCAATCCCATGATAGGTCACCCAGCGCCGCACGCGCACGCCGATCGCGGCGATTTTTTCCTCCTCGCCGCCGCGCTGCCCCACCCAGATACCGACCCGGCCGGCGCGCCGCTCGCCGCGGACGCCAAAATGCGCGAGTGTGCGGATCATCCACTCCTCGAGCCGGTGCACATGGCAGCGCACATCGCGATCGCGGCGGTCGAGATCGAGCATGACATAGGCAATGCGCTGCCCGGGTCCGTGATAGGTGTAGCGGCCGCCGCGGCCGGTCCGGTGCACCGGCAAGAGCTGCGGGTCGAGCAAGTCTTCCTCGCGCGCGCTGGTCCCGGCGGTGTAGAGCGGCGGGTGCTCGAGCAGCCAGATGAGCTCGGGTGCTAAGCCGGCGCGGATCGCCGCGACCCGCGCCTCCATCGCGTATACAGCAGCCTGGTAATCGACGGGATTCCGGTCGATTCGCCACTCGATCCCGCCGGTTCCGGTCACCATCTCACAGCCCATGCAGCTTGATATAATAGCCCGGATTTGCTAATCACGCCGGCCCCTGCCGTGCGGTCGTGGCGGAATTGGTAGACGCGCAGCGTTGAGGTCGCTGTGGGGGAAACTCCGTGGAAGTTCGAGTCTTCTCGACCGCACCACCAGCTGAAGCCGTCGACGCCTGACCGATGCAAAACACGCGGCTTCCGACCCTCGACTTCGACCTCGGCCCTGAGATCGACATGCTGCGCACGACGGTGCGCGGCTTTGCCGAGGGCCATATCGCGCCGCTCGCCGCCGAAATCGACCGAACCGACCGCTTTCCGATCGAGCTGTGGCCCGAAATGGGGGCACTCGGCCTGCACGGCATCACCGTCGAAGAGGAATATGGCGGCGCCGGCATGGGCTACCTCGCGCATTGTGTGGCGATGGAGGAAGTGAGCCGCGCCTCGGCCTCGGTGGGGCTCTCCTACGGCGCCCATTCCAATCTCTGCGTCAACCAGATCCGCCGCAACGGCAGCGAGGCGCAGAAACGCAAATATCTGCCGCAGCTGATTTCGGGCGAGCATGTCGGAGCCTTGGCGATGAGCGAGCCCGAAGCCGGCTCGGACGTCGTCTCGATGCGGCTGCGCGCCGAGCGCAAGGGCGACCGCTATATCCTCAACGGCAGCAAATTGTGGATCACCAACGGCCATTACGCGCAGACCCTGGTCGTCTATGCCAAGACCCGGCCCGGTGCCGGTCCGCGCGGCATCACCGCCTTTTTGATCGAAAACGGGTTCAAGGGGTTCCGCCCAGCGCAGAAGCTCGACAAATTGGGCATGCGCGGCTCGCCGACTTCGGAGCTGGTCTTCGAAGATTGCGAGGTGCCGGCAGAAAACGTGCTCGGCCGGGTGGATGAGGGCGTGCAGGTCCTGATGAGCGGGCTCGACTTCGAGCGGGCGATCCTCGCCGCGGGTCCTCTCGGCATCATGCAATCCTGTCTCGACGTGGTCATTCCCTATATCCACGATCGCAAACAATTCGGCCAGCCGATCGGCGAGTTTCAGCTGATCCAGGGCAAGATCGCCGACATGTATACGACGATGAACGCCTGCAGATCCTATGTCTATGCCGTGGCCAGGGCCTGCGACCGGGGGCAGACGACGCGCAAGGACGCGGCGGGTGCGATCCTCTACGCCGCCGAAAAAGCCACGGCGTTGGCGCTCGACGCCGTGCAGATCCTCGGCGGCAACGGTTACATCAACGAGTTCCCGACCGGCCGGCTGCTACGCGATGCTAAGCTGTACGAGATCGGCGCCGGCACCTCGGAGATCCGCCGCATGCTGATCGGCCGCGAAATCTTTGCCGAGACCACCTGACATGCGTCGGCTGATCTCGTCGGGTTCGCCATTCGAGGCAGCGGCCGGGTACAGCCGCGCTGTGGTCGACGGCGAGAGGGTCTTTGTCGCCGGCACGACCGGGTTCGACTATGCGGCGATGACGATCGCGGAAGACCCGACCGAGCAAGCCCGCCAAGCTTTCCGCAATATCGAGAAGGCGCTCGGCGAGGCCGGCGCCAAGCTCTCCGATGTGGTGCGGGTCCGCTATTACGTCCCCGACCTCGCCGACTGGCCGGTGATCGTGCCGGTGCTGGGCGAAGCCTTTGGTTCGATCCGCCCTGCCGCGACCGCGCTCGTCTGCGGGCTTGTCGATCCGCGAATGAAGATCGAGATCGAGGTCACGGCGCGCCGCCGCCAGCTCTAATCCGCGTCCTCCTCCGCCAGAATCTCGGCAAACAGCGCGCGATCGATATTGCCGCCCGATTGGATGACCGCGACCCGCTTGCCGCGCAGCCGATCGCGCTCCTGCAGTGCCGCGGCGAGCGGTGCTGCACCCGCACCCTCGGCGACATTGTGCGTGTCGCTGAACAGGATCCGCATCGCCCGGTGGATCTCCGCCTCCGAGACGGTGACGATGCGCGCCGCACCGCGGCAGATGATGTCGAGCGCTTCGGGGTCGGGGACCCGTACGGCTAGCCCGCCGGCCATCGTATCCGCGGAGTTGGTGCTGACCGGTGTGCCGGCGGCGAAGGACAGCGCATAGGTCGGGGCGTTCTCGGCGACGACTCCGACGATTTCGGCGGTGCGGCTGAGCGCATCACGCGCCGCGATGACGCCGCAAATGCCGCTGCCGAGCCCGATCGGTACATAGACCGTGTGCAAATCGGGCACGGCGCGAAACAGTTCGAGGCCGTAGCTGGCAACCCCGCGGACGAGCAATGCATCGTAGGAGCGCACGAGATGCAAGTTTTCGCGCTCGGCCAGGGCGACGGCGTATTCGTACGCGGCCTGGAAATCATGCCCGGCCTCGACGAGGCGCGCGCCGAACCCTTCCATCGCGCGGTTCTTCTCGGCGCTGTTGCCGAACGGCGCGACGATCGTCGCCGCGAGCCCGAACCGTGCCGCCGCGAGCGCGATGCTCTGGCCGTGATTGCCGGTGGTAGCCGTCACGACACCCCGAATATCCGGCTGCGAGCGCTTGACTTGGTCGAGATAGACGAGGCCGCCCCGGATCTTGAACGCGCCGATCGGCGTGTGGTTCTCGTGCTTGACCCAGAGCTCGGCGCCGATCCGCCGCGACAGCAGCGGCCAGCAATATTGCGGGGTCGGCGGCATCACTTGGCGGACGAGGGTCGCGGCGGTCTCCAGCATCTCGAGATCGATCATGGCGCAGCCATTCCGCTGATTTTTCGGCGCCCGGTCAAGTTACGCGTCGGTGATCCTCTTCCAGCTGTTGCAGCCGCTTTCGAAATCGCTGGCTTCGACGGCCCGGATGAAGATCTCGACCACGTGGGCCAGCTCCGCCGCCTCACCCGGTGTGATGTCGCCCGCGGTGGCCGCCGTGGTGATTGCTGCCATCGTCGGGCCGAGATCGGCCGTGCCGCGCACCGCTGGCACATCGTCGAGCTGTACCTTGCGCCCGCGGCGTGGCGGAATGAGGCGGTCGAGGCATAACCGCAACGCCATCGGATCGCCCGCCAGCGCGAGCCCCACGGCCTTCCGGGTCAACGCCTCCGCTTCGCCCTCGAGCAAGAGCTCGGCGCTCTCGGTCGCCTTGTTCCGTGTCCCCGGCGGTCGGCGCCCCGGATTGCCCGACTGGCCCGACTTGAACCGGCCCTCGGGATTGCCTGACACGCCCTTCAAAAAGCGGCCCTGCGCGTCCCGCTCCTCCTGCCCCTCCTGTTTCTGCAGTGAATCTACAAGCACGTATCTCTCCTTTGCCGTTATCGGCGCCGATTTGGAACGGAGCATATCATGCGATTATAGCAATTGCAAGACCTGCGTTGTTCGAACCACGATTTCTGCGAAAGCGGAAGTGCGCTTTCATTTGCGCGATAACACCGGGCGATAGCACTCTCGACCCTGACGAGGACGGGTTCAGGGGTTATTTCGCGCTGGCCGCGA
>Ga0310914_10000832_pt1 | contig 19098 bp, 21 predicted proteins | sample GREbulkMGAN108_FD_203450 | JGI IMG/M metagenome (GOLD analysis project Ga0310914, IMG submission 203450) | Lab enrichment of tropical soil microbial communities from Luquillo Experimental Forest, Puerto Rico - GRE.bulkMG.AN108 | ecosystem: Environmental > Terrestrial > Soil > Tropical forest >... | reverse complement strand
GCGGATGTTCCGGAAATCTGCAGGCGAGACACCGCACCAATTTGTCCTGCGCCAAAGGGTAGAGCGTGCAAAGGAGATGTTGCGCCAAGCCGAGATGCGGGTTCTTGATGTCGCCGTCGCATGCGGATTCAAAACGCAGCAGCACTTTGCGCGCGTGTTCCGCCGGATTTGCGGTGCCAGCCCTACAGAGTATCGATATGAGGTTCTGCGCTAAAAGCCAGCGGGTATCCAGTCCCGACTGATTTGGAACCATACTATCCAGAATCGCGCTTACGGAAAGGGGGAAAAATGGGTTCTGGGCGAGTTGGCGGCCACCCGGACATTGACCCGGCGGCTGGGACATATCACCAGCAAGGCAACTCTCTGCTGCGCTTCTTGCTGGTGGAGGCAGCGCAAGCTGCCGTACGGCACGACCCCGACTGGCGACGCCGGTATAGCCACCTTGCAATGCGACGCGAACGACAAATTGGCAAGGTAGCGATGGCGAGGAAGCTAGCCGTACGTCTGTTCTGGATGATGCGCAAGGAATGGAATTACGAGCAATTGAAAAAGTTCGGTTCGCACGCGGGAGAGTCCGAATACGGCTATGGTGTGCAGTAATCACCGCTCATCTGTAGGGTCGAGGACTGGCGCCAGGCAACTCTCGTCCAGTACGAGGCATAGAGCAGGTTGCGATTTACCAATGAAGTCTTTCAACGCGCCAGGGATCGCAACCAGAACGGCTTTGTTCATAGCGGCACCGATGCTGCTTCTTGTAATCGTCTCGAGTAACGCCTTCTCGCTGCAACTACCCTCCGTCGATCCAAGCGCGGAAGCTCAGAAGAAGGACCAGGCAGACGCCAGCGGTCAAGCGCAATCGCCCTCCGGGCAGGCATCGCCGCAGGCCCCAGCAACGCCTCCCAGGCAAAAGAGAATCGATTGTCAGCACCCAGCCGATCCGCACCGCCGTCACATGGGTTGCAAGGATGAAGCATACGACTGGGATGAAACTCTTTCGCATGACTGGACCGGTATTCGTTCCAAAATGCGGCAGTTGGGGATCACGCCGGCGTTGTCCTACACGGGAGTGTTACAGACCAACGCGACGGGCCAACCGCATCAAGTTTGGAGCTTTGCCGGTCAACTAGTGGCCGCCCTTGATGTTGATCTTGAAAAGCTGCTCAGGATCCAGGGAATGTCTGCCAACGTTGGAGGTTCCTGGGGAACCGGCAGCAATTTGAGCGGCTCCCTCAATACTCTGTTCCCAGTCAATTCGCTTTACGCCCCCACCTACTACCTCGGAGAGATGTACCTACAACAGACACTGCTCAACAAAAGTCTTACCTTGGTAGCCGGCCGTTTGGCCGCGGCGAATACTTTCGCAACCCTGCCTGTATTCACCAACTACATAAGCTATGGCGTCAACCCTAATCCGTATCCTCTCGGCAGGAACGACATCACCTTTTTTGGTCCGCCAACTGGAGCCGAGTGGGGCACACAGGCAATCTACAACGTCACGCCCGTGATTCAGGTTTCGGCAGGACTCTTCAATACCAACCTTAACTCCGCGAACGGCGCGAACCACGGAACCGACTTCGCCTTGCAACAGGGAAACAAAGGCGCGTTGGTTGTGGCCCAAGTCAGCTACTTCCCTCACACCCTCTTGGGAGACCAGGGTAAGCAAGGGGAATATACGCTGGGCTTTTTAACCGACAACAACTCGTTACCATCGGTTTCCGGCAGCAAGACCGAGAGCGGTGGATACACCGGAATGTTTGCCTTGGGCCAGGAGGTGGTCTATCAGCCCGACGGTCCTGGCACCTCGCGTGGCCTTACAGTCTGGGGGAGTTGGGCCTACAACGCCAAGCCGCTCGTCAGTGTCTTGCCTTTGTTCTGGGGCGCGGGCGCCAGCTATCAGGGAATGATTCCAGCCCGCAAGAACGACGTGCTCTCGGCGGGATGGATTTACGGAAAGGTCAGCAACTACATCCCCGGCACCAGCGCGGAGCAAGTGCTGGAGGCGAACTACCGATTGGCTTTCGGACGCTTTCTGGCCATCACTCCTGATTTCCAGTACATCTGGAACCCGGGCGGAGTTAGCGCTCCAGGAACCGCTGTCGCCGGCGTACAAGCGTCTGTTGTGTTTTGACCGCGGACCGCGAGTGGCCGCAGTTGCCAAGTGGTCGGCAAAATGGGACTGGCCCCCTTGGTGGCGTTCCAAGAAGGGGTGGCCGGATCATTCCCGTGGAGCCCCCTCATCTCAGTTGACGTATAACTCCTAACTCACTCTCAAAATCGCTAATGCGCTACTCACCGCACAACGGCGAAAACTTCTGCGCCGGGACTACCTGAAATTCTGGCGGACATCCATGCTCTAATGCCGTTTATTGAGACCGACGATCTCCCTGACAATATCGGCACACTCGTTGGTTTGGGCCAGCGCAACCAGCTCACAGCCTATGACGCGGTCTATACTGCTCTTGCCGCGCGCCGCAACGTGCCTTTAGCCACACAGGACAGGGCCATGATTTCGGCCGCCCGAAGCCTCAAGATTTCACTTCTTCGCTAGCGCACGAACGAAGAGCGGCCCAGTCAATGGCGCGATTTTGATTCGGCAAGTTCACCTGGTTCCTGCGCATGGGTGGAGGAGTGTTTTCCGGAATAGCGTCTCAGCTTGAAATTTTGCGGACATGGCAAAGCCCTGCGAACTGTTCGATACGCTTTTCGTTATCAGGCCATGAGCCTAGAAGAGCGCAAGCAAGACGCGGGGCCTATTTCGAATTGTCTTTGATGTTCCTTTGGCTGTCTGTGATGTGGCCTCAGACGAACGTGTGTCATATCGCGCCAACTCAGGCAACGCGCTTCTTGTAGAGCTTGCCGCCTTTCAATCCGCCAACGCGACGCTCGCTGGGTGGTTTTTCGCTTGGACTCGACGACCGAATCCTCAGCTTCGCCAGTCGCACTATCAACGATCAGCTTTGCGAGCTGGTTCGCGTCCCGGAGGCCCTTCGCCACTTGGTTCGGGATGGGCGGCTCAGACGACGCTGACTTCCACATGCGGAGATCGGATTTTACGTCGAATGGCTCGTGGTTATTCTTTCTCATGAGTCAAGTTTACGCCGTCCGCTAAGGCCGCTGGAAGCGCGCAATTCGGTTCCGCACTTACACGCAACAGGGGACGGCCATCGCGCAATTAAGCATCGCCACCAGCGAACGCTCGCGAAACAGGAATAGCGAGTTGCAAGAGCATACAGAGTGGTTTGCGGTGAAGGCTTTCGGTCGCGGGGCCGAGGTCATTGGCGAACACCTTCGCAAAGGCTCTCGCGTCTATCTCGAAGGCCGCAAGCGCACGGAGTCCTGGCATGACAAACAGTCGGGCAGTAAACACTACAGGGACTTCGTCTATGCCGACAGGATCGAGTTCCTCGATTCCAAACACAACGGGAATGAGTCTCAGGAATCCACTGGAAACGACCCGGATGAGACAAGGGTCGCCGAGCAAGACGTCGCTGGGTGAAAAGCCGATGTGCTATCGAGGCTCGATTATGGTATCTGGCCGGAAACGGCCGCTCCGCCATTTGGTGAGCTGCTCACAGGAATTGGCGGACAATACCTCGGACGGAAAGTTCCTTCTGGTTAGTGACGACCAACTCTTCATTTGGTCCTCGCTTGTGTGTCACTACGGTTTTGCCTGCCACGCCGGAATGGGGCTCGTGGATGATTTCGCAATTGCGGCAGCAGAAACGAATTCAACCGCTTCCCGGTTTTGGGTACTCAGGAGTCGTTATCAAGGCCAACCGGAAGGCACTATTGGCTCTTTTGAGGAGAGGACTGCGGACTCGTCAGCTGGTGTTTCCGTCCGCAAACGGCGCAGTCGAATGGCCCGAGTTTGGCCTCCGGAAGAAAGCGGCCTAGAGAGCTAACCCTCTGCTTAAGCAGTGGACCCATCATCCCACAATTATCACAAGGTTGTGATAATCTTAAGCCAGGCATTTGGAGTTTGATATCCATGGATGTCGCAAGGTTTCAGCAGGCAAGGAAGAAGGCCGGATTGAATCAGCAGCGAGCTGCGAGGGAACTCGGTGTGTCGCAGAGCTATCTCTCCATGCTGGAAAAAGGCCAGAGGCCACTGACCCCGGAGTTGGCGCGAAAGATGGTACGGATATACAAGCTATCTCCGTCATCCTTGCCGCCGTCCCGACCATCCATGACCTCCAAGAAGGTTAGTCCAGATCAGCTGGCGTCGCATTTAGCTGGCCTCGGATATCCGGGCTTCGACTATCTGCCAAGTCCACGCCGATATATGAACCCCGCCGAACTTCTCCTCACGGCACTGGCCCAAGAGCAGCTGGAAGCGCGACTGTTTGAGGCCTTGCCGTGGCTGATGCTGAAGTACTGGGACATGAACACGGAATGGCTGGTCCAGCAGGCCAAGCTTCACGACCTGCAGAATCGCCTGGGATTTGTGGTCTCGCTGGCGAGAAAGGCGGGCGCCCGAACGCCATCCGGCAGCCCCAGGAGGGACGCTGTTCTTGAAGAACTGGAATCCAGGCTTGGGCGTAGTCTGCTAGCGAAGGAGGAGCTGTGGGGAGGAAAGGATTTTAGTGACGCTGAGCGCAAGTGGCTAAGAAAACATCGCACGAAAGAGGCGCGGCAATGGAATGTCCTAAGCAACTGGCGACCCGAGGTGCTCAGGTATGTCGCCTGATGCACTCCGGAATCCGCCAGCGCACTGGAAGGCCTTCCTGCAAGATGTTGATCAGCTTCTCCAGTCAGCGGTCGAACTTCATTGCTTGGGTGGCTTCGTTTTGTCCGTGCTCTACGATTTGCCTCGGCCGACGGCGGACGTCGATTACATCGCAGCGATGCCGTCATCGGCGATCGCGGAACTTGAGATGATTGCCGGGCGTGGTTCTACGCTTCACAAGAAACACGGGATGTACCTTCAGCACGTGACCATTGCCGATGTTCCGGAGGATTTCGCAGCACGCTTGACGGAGCTGTTCCCGGGCTCATTCGCTCGACTTCGTCTCTTCGCCCTCGATGTCCATGACCTCGTGCTTGCCAAACTGGCTCGCAACAGCCCGGTCGACCTCGAAGATGCGAAATTTCTCGCCAAAGCAGGGCGGTTAGACGAGCGTATGCTCAGAGCGCGGTACGCGAAAGAATTGCGGCCTTATCTCGCCAACGAATCGCGGCATGACCTTACGCTCAGGCTCTGGATCGAAGCCTGTTTTCCTTCCTAGAGCCTTCTAACCCTGCAACAGGTGGCGCCAGCGAGTGCAGTTAAGACCAGTTGCCTAAGATTTCCTCCGTGGCAATTGCCGGAACGATTCCAGATGCCATGCCCCCTCGGGTGCGGCTCTCTCCTGGCGCAGGATATAAAGGTTGCCATCATCTGCTTGGACCTTGAAATAGGTGTCTGACGGACCATACAACTGGTCAAGCAGCTCTTCGACCACGTACTCGTGTCCGTCGGGCCGGAACCGAACCGGCCTTTCGTCAGCTTTCCGCCCGGAATAGCACTCCACCTCCAGCTTCATCTCACCTGCCCGCTTTCCCGGAGAAATCCATGCCAAACCTCGGCACCATCCACGATTATCTCCGAACTCACAGCGAGGAGATCGGCGACCGCATTTTGTCCTCGTACCCGGCGCTGTTTGGCGCAGGTGAGCCACCATCTCCACTGCTCTCGCATATGCTCAGAACTCCATATCCCGCGCAGGCCCTGGCCATTATGGGTGTGAGCAAGCGCTGGCAGTTGGCACGAAATGCCAATGTCGTAGCGGAATGTGGTGCAGGCAAGACGTTGATCGCGCTGGGCAGCATGCTAGTGCACAGCAATGGCCGGCCTTTCACAGGGCTGGTTATGGCGCCACCGCATCTGGTGGAGAAATGGGCGCGCGAAGCTTTTCTGACACTGCCCCGCGTGCGGGTGTTTCTGATCGACGATATGCGCGATGGTGGCAATTCGCGGGAGCCTCACGGCATCAACGAAGTTCGCCCCCGGCGGGGTGAGATCGTTCGAGAGGGGATGCATAGCTGCTCAATGAGCGAGTTGCGCCGGCTGGGACGGAAAGGCTGGCGGAGGCTCTGCCCCGAAACTGCGATCTTCTGCATTGGGCGAGAGAAGGCCAAGCTCTCGTACTTCTGGAAGCACTGTTATGGCCGAAGCCGTTCGGGAAGATACCTGGGAGGGCTGACCAACCCCGATACAGGTTCTCCGATCGAGACGGACGGGGTGCGCCTCACCATCACCGATTTCGACGGGAAACGCTTGCACGAGATCGTGGAGCACCAGAAGAACGGGACGACCAGGTACTGTGCGCTTTGGCAAGCCGACGGCAGCAAAATCGTGCGCATGGCTCCAGCGGAGTATATGGGCCGCTACATGCCTGAATGGTTTGACTACGCCATTGCGGATGAGATCCATCAACTCGCCGGGGATACGGCACAAGGCAATGCATTGGGCGTACTCTACCGAACGGCGCGCGGGTTTCTGGGACTGACTGGGACCTTGCTCTCCGGCTATGCGGATGATCTCTTCAACACCCTGTTTCGAACCGACGCCAAGCGCATGACCAGCGACTGCTACGAATGGGGTTCGGCCGGACGCGAACGCTTTACCCGCGATTTTGGGGTGATCGAGACCATTGAAAGGATTACCGTTGAAGACAACGCCTGTTCCAAGAAGACCAAGAAGACAGTCACCATTAAGCGCAAGCCGGGCGCTTCGCCCCTGCTGTTCGGCAAGTATCTGATGGACCACTGTGCCTTTATCGGCCTGGAGGATATCTCGGACGGGTTGCCGAGCTACCGGCGAGGAAGTCGTTTCAGTGGGCATGGCGGAGCCCCTGAAGACAGCTTATGAGGAGCTGGAGAAGGAGATCACGGCCTGCCTGAAGGAGCACCGAGGAAACAGCAGCGTGGTCAGCACCATGCTCAATACGCTGTTGGCGTGGCCGGACCATCCGTATGGGTTTGGCACGTTGTATGGGTCAGAGTTCAATCCGGAGACCAAGTGCAGCGAGAGGCTTTGTCATCGCCGAAACCGTGGACCTGGACCCGCATCTGGCCTATGCGAAGGAGCGGGCGCTCATCGAGGAAGTTAAAACTCAACTGGCACGGGGCCGCAAGTGCCAAGTATTTGCGGTCTACACGAACAAACACGATGTCATTGAACGCTGGGAAGGGTTATTTCGAGCGGAGGGAATCCGGGCGGCGACGTTACGGGCCAGTGTGCCCACCCACAAGCGAGAGTCGTGGTACCGGGAGCAACTCAAGCGGGGGATCGATGTGGCAATTTGCCACCCCAAGATCGTTGAGACGGGACTGGATCTCCTTGATTTTCCGACGATCCTGTTTCACGAGACGGGGTATTCACTGCATACATTACGGCAGTCCAGCCGGCGGTCATGGCGCATCGGCCAGCGACGCCCGGTAGAAGTGAAGTTCTTTGCCTATGCCGGAACCATGCAGGAGGTCTGTCTTCGTCTGATGGGCAAGCTGCTCCTTGTTTTTTACGAAGTACAGCAATGAATCCACGACGTAGACATTGCCACCCGGAGTCGCGAAGGCGTTGGGTTGTGTTTCGTGCACAAGGTAGAACTTGAATGGATGGTTGTATCTGGGCTGCGCTGCTTGCGTAATGGAGTCGGCTATTGGCTTCAGCTGGTCATACAGAGGGGAAGACTCGATGATCTCTCCCTTGGCCTTGAGCTGATCGAAGACCTCCTGGCCCATTTGCAGTTCCTCGTCCTGAGATTGTGTATTCGATGCTGCCTGCCCAGCGGTAAGCGTTGGAAGAATGAGACAAAGCGAGGAAAGTGCATACGCGAGCACTGTTCGAATTGGTATGAGTGCTGACACTGGTTCCTCTCTGTAGGAGCCTTGCCGAATCAACGGATCCATCGATTCTTTCCAATGGTCCGCTGATCCGGGCTTGAGGCGATGAACCCAATCGCCGGTTGATTTGTTCAGTTCTTGTGAACAGTTACGACGCCCTGGCCGCTGCAGCCGCCGCTTTCGACTTGAGGATCTCGACTTTGGCTTGAGCCTTGCGCTCGGTTGCCTGGCGTTGCTCCTTAGCCTTCTGCAACTGGTCCTGAATCTTCGAGTCAAGCTGATTAATCTTGGTTTCCAGCTTGGCCTTCCGGTCAGCGCGGGCCTGCGCATGCTCTGCTTTCAACTGGGCCATGTCGGCCTTCATCGCGGCCACGTTCTCCTGGTTCACCTGGTGCGTTACGTCCGACAATGCGCGACGATAGACTGTGCCGCCAATCGCCTCCATGCGGGTGTCCACGGGCGTCGTCCAGTCTTCTTCAATTTCGGCAACGACAGCTACCTTGCCTTGGGTTAGAGCTTTGGACACTTCATCGATGAAGTCTTCACCGACACCAGCATTCAACAGATCGAAGCTCGCGCCACCAGTTAACCCGGCAGTTGCGCCTACTGCCAGCCCGACGGGGCCGAACAGCGCTCCTATCAAGCTGCCCAGCGCTGTGCCGGCAAGGGTCCCGAGCGGTCCGGCGTCGTCGCCTTGTTTGATCGATGCCGTGCCGTCTACGTTCTTGGCCACTACCGCGTAGCCGTACACGCTGATGCTGCCTTCGTTATCGAGCTGCGTAAGCGCCTTCTTTCCTTCGTAGGCTTTGGTTTCGTTGTCAAAAACCACTACCAACATTCTGTCCATGATGTATTCACTCCCTTTCGTTTGGTCTTACTGGTATTAGGTTCGTACCTCGCTTGGCCGAGATTCCTGCAAATCACTGACCACAGCCATCGCGAGACGCAGTACTTTCTTACCGCCCAGAGGATCATCCAGGCGTACCCACTTCGAGGTACGCTGGCCTGCGACTACGTCAATTGCGTTCGTTCCCTCTCAATCCACTCGCGAATGTAGGCCGGACAATTGTCGAGTCCGACGCCTTCCGCTTGGCAGCGTGCGAGAAATTGAACTGCCTCGCGGTCCACCAGGCGCACTTCCTTTAAGTCAAGAACAACACTGTTCTTTGCTGCCGCGAAATCGACGAGGTTTTGCAACTCCGCGACATATTCCGTTCGGATCCGACCGCTCAACGCGAAGACCACAAATCGGTCCGCCGCCCTTCTTTGAATCTTCAGAGTCATCGGTTCCATCTGAGGAACGGGTCGTTGGCTTGCACCATGCAATGCAGTTGCCAATCCCAACCTCTTGAAAATCCTGAGATGCGCGAGACGCAATTTCGCGAGTATTCGAGAATTCGCGAAACGTCGCGAATGTTGGGATCTGTGGCTGGGTGCTTTAGGCGGCGAAGTGGTGCTTATTGATCTTCAGGGAGCGGATCTTCGATTCCAGCGTGGATGGCGGAATTCCAAGTTTGGCTGCGGCACCGGTCGGTCCTGACACTCGCCCTTTGCTTTCAGCCAGCGCTGCCTCAATGATCGCTTTCTGTTGTGAAACCAACTTCTCTGTGATTGGCTGTCTGTTTTGGATAGCGGGAACGGCATCATGCGGAAGCCAACTCTCATCCACCGAGAAATCCTCGCTTTCGCATAAGATGACCGACCGCTCAATTACGTTCTGAAGCTCACGAATATTTCCCGGCCAGGGATAGGCAGTCAACCGATCGAGAGTCTTTTGGCTTATACGATGGATCTTCTTACCTGCTTTGCTGGCATATCGATCGACGAAGTACTCAACCAGCATTGGAATGTCCTCCTTGCGCTCGCGCAAGGGCGGAACGGCGATAGGAAAAACGTTAAGCCGATAGAACAGGTCGCTGCGAAACATCCCGCCCTCAATCGCGGCCTCCAAGTCCCGATTGGTAGCAGCGATCACACGTACGTCCGCCCGTATGGGTTGGCACCCGCCCACTCGTTCGAATTCTCTCTCCTGCAAGACACGAAGGAGTGCTACTTGGGTCTCACCGGGAAGCTCCCCAATCTCATCGAGGAAGATGGTTCCACCCTCGGCCAGTTCGAATCGGCCGAGGCGACGCTGCAGCGCTCCTGTGAATGCTCCCTTTTCATGCCCGAACAATTCCGAGGCCAGTAATGACTGTGGAATGGCTGCGCAATTCACGCTCACGAACGTCCGCTCCGCGCGCACTGAGCGCTTGTGTACGGCACGCGCGATGAGTTCCTTGCCTGTTCCAGTTTCACCAGTGATGAGAACCGTGGAATCCGTTTTTGCAACCTTCGATACGCGAGACAGTACCTTTTGCAGTGCAGGAGAAGCGCCTACGATCTCCTCGAACATGGAAGAGCGATCGATTTCTTCTTTAAGGGCAAGGTTTTCTTTGTACAACTGGTCCTTCAACGCCTTGATCTCATCAAATGCTCGCTCCAACGCGGCGTTCGCCTCACGCCGCTCGGTTATGTCCGTGATCGCGCCGACGAATTCAGGGTTGGCTGATTCGTCCTCTATCGGACTTCCTACAACGTGGACGTGTCTGATCGTCCCACTAGCAGTCAACAGGCGATGTTCGAAGTCGAAACCCTTGCCACCGGCAGTTGCACGCTCGATTACTTCCTGAACTGCGGGCACATCCTCCGGGTGAACACATTCGAGTATTCGAGCAAGTGTCGGTGTGGTCGCGGGGTCAAACTGGAAAATGCGGAACGTTTCGTCTGACCAGCAGATCTCTCCGTTCAGCGGCTTCCAACCGAAGCTTCCGGTATGGCTCAGCTTCTGAGCTTCAGTCAGATAGGCCTCCCGCCGCTGCAACTCTTGTGTTAAATGCTCTTGTTCGGTCACGTCCATGGCGGTACCAACGATTTCCCTGAGGATTTCGCCGTCAACAACCGAAATACCGACGCACCGAATGTATCGAACCTCTCCGTTGGGCCGCACAATTCGCTTCCGGACGTCGCAACCGATGTGTTCGGCCACCATCCGTTCGATGAGTTCTGCCATGAACTGGCGGTCATCCGGGTGAATGAGTGCCAGATACTCCTCCAGCGTGGGGGCTTTCCCATCCGGATCGAGACCGTAGATTTCGAACAATTCGCGAGACCAATGCCTAAAAAACCCGTTTGGTTCGAATGACCAACTTCCGGTGTGAGACAAGCGCTCGCCTTCGGTGAGATAGAACCCGCTTCGGGCAACTTCTTGGTCCAGCTCCTCTGCGAGCCGTTTTTGTTCACCCAGAAGTCGGGACTCTTGCAACGCAATCGTCGCCTGATTCGCCGCTGCATTCAGCAGAAGCCTCTCATACACGTCGGGAAATTCAGCGCGCTTGGAACCGGCGACGAGTAAGTCCATTTCATCGTGTAGGCCAAGGCGAAATACGGCGATCGAGAACCGCTCTTCCTCGAGGGACTTCTGCACAACCACAGGCCACGCCTGTGTGTCGCATTGCAGTAAGTTCTCAAGTACCCCTTTGACCACTTCGATGCGGTCGGCTGTGTTTCCAAATTGAGCATGTCGAATCATCTCGATAGGCGCACCGCCGGTTGTGTTTTTCAGTCGGACATACACCCAATCCAGCTGCAACATGTCCAGGAGCACATCGAGTAGGGCGGTGGCGATCTGATGGGCCTCTCTGCCCGTCCAGATGGCAGGCAAGGTCAGCATACTGATCAGATTGTTGATGCAAGTCTTGAGGTACTTAGCCTCATCCATCGCTTCTTTCATCTAAATCGACCTGCCAAAGTAGTGTCCGAGGAATCAACTGGCGCGCTTCTCTCGTAATTGCTCTAAGAATTCCTCCGGCGGAACAAAAAACGGATTTTCCTGCAGGACCCCTCCGATGATGACCAACGGATGGGTTTGCATGATATCAACAACAACGTCTCCGCGGAACTTCGTGAGATCGTACGTGCAGATCACCGGATTAACCGGGCCTTCGTGGCGTATCCAGACCTCATTTGCCCTCGCCTCATATTCCAGCAGTTCATTGAGGTCAACGCCCACTTCCAAAGCCCACTCCATCTGAGTAACGAAACGTATCAGTTGGAAGCCCTTTGCCTTGGCTTCCTTCACGACCTTTTCAAACAAAGCCAATGTCTTGTGCGGGTCGAATTGCCCCCCGTTCAGATGGGTATTTGTCCAGTCGCGCAGCTCCAACTGGTCATTCTTTTGTACGGCGGCCACATCAATTCCAGCAGATTCCAACCGCTGGATGTGCTCTTCGCATCGCTTGGGATCGATGGTGTGGACGGCTTTCTCGCCGCATTCCAGGCCCTCTCGAATAAATGGAAGCAGCACACGATAGGCGTCCTCCGCTGTGCTAAAGAAAGCACAAATGTGAGCCCGATAGCCGAGTATGGAGCCGGCCAGCCGAATTTGGCGGCTCCCGCTGCCGGAAGATTTCCTTCTTTCGTCTGAACTGTATTTCGGGTTCACGGAGGGCCTCTTGCCTGAGCCATAGGCTACGTCAATTAAGCCAGGAACGACAGCCCTAGTCCTTGACTGACCAACGTTCGACTTTTGGTGGGCGGGTCCCGTTCCCCAAAAAAAGCACCACACCCAGGTCTTCGATTAATAGCTTTCTTGCTAGAAGTCATTCTCGGCCGACTGAATGCAATAAGGAAAGGTTTGATAACCGAAAGTTGGCCTGGCGAGCGGGACTGTCCTCCAGCTTGCAGAGATAAGAAGAGCGCACGATATGTTGGCCCAATACACCAAACAAAGAGACAGGGGCGTGTTGACTATGGCTGTCGCAGCCTCGCTGTTAATCATGTACACCACCGACAGCGGATTCTCTCCAAGATGAAGCTCCATACGTCGATCCTTCCAATTGACGCGACAATTCAGTCGCTACCCGGAACTGCTTGGGCTCTTGTCCGCATTAAGCGCTTCCCGAATACCTTAACCACGACCGCCACTGGGAGCCACAACACGGTTGCGTAGAGTGCTTACCATATCACTTCTTGTCTAGCTGTCACACTCGGCGGACTGAAAATGACAAGGAGGCGGTGGAGCTTACATGCATGAACTGGGCCAGCAATACGCTGTTTGTATTGGTGTAAATCCAGGAGATCAAGACGCGAACGGCCGTCATGGCTGCAGCAAACGTAACGAAAAAAGGAAACCAGGACGCCCCATGAGGGGTGGCGGTCCCAAGGTAATTGGTCACAGGCAAATGCCAAATCGACCAGAGAACACCCAGTATGAGGCTCGCTGCCAGTGCGTTCTTCTGCAAGCATAGCTTCGGGAAGGCAATCAATTCCCTCGAAGCGCTGGCCAACTTTCGGATGGCCGACAAGCAGGAGCCGCTCGCGGCTCCTCGCCGTAGGGCGTTTCTCGTTTCCGCTTGTGATCGTGCTGGCGCGGCCCTCGCAGACGATTTCCGAACTTTTCTCGCTGCTTTGGCGTGAATTAATTGGAGCATTAGTCAACCCTGACAGGCAGCGGCACGAACACACTGAGACATGAAACCGCAATCAGCGAAACCGGCGATCTGCCGCATCACCATGCGGTTTGTCCTGTTCACGCATCCAATAGTAGCCATTAAGGGACTCAAGCGAAGGCCCGAGTCAGACCGTCGGTTTTAATAATGAAACCGGAATTTCACCTGCACAGAGCACATAAACGGATCCGCCCAGTGGGTGCCTCCGAAGGTGTTGCTAGTGTCGAGCATGTAGCGCTGGTTGCTGATGTTGGTGCCGATAAAACGGACCATCCAGTTTTCGCCGATAGACTTTCCAACTGACAAATCAACCGTGTAGTAGGCGGGCAAATGACTCGGACCGTTACCGTTGAGAAAGCCAGAGCCATAGTTAAAGGTGACGGCAGCGAAAGTACGCCGCGGGAGATCGCCCTCGAAGCCTGCTGATAGGGTGTTGCGCTGATCGTGGTCGAGGTAGAACGCCCCGCCGAGTGGCAGCGAAAAATCCGTGAGTCCACCGGTGACCGCACCGAGACCTTGGGCGATTTGGTGGGAATAGACCATATGGGCGCGATAGCGGTGGAGAATCAGGGGCGAGCGGATTGTGGCCTCCTCTCCCTCAATGATCGCTCCCTCAATGGTGAGAGGCACAAAGATGTTGGAATTGCCGATTACGTCGTGGTCAAAGAAGTTTCGCACGCTGGTGTGGAAATAGGTGAGTGTGGAGGTCCAATTACGGATCGGGATGGTTACACCGTACTCCTGCTGGATGTCGCGTTCTCCCTTCAGGGGAAGAAAGCCCAAACCCTGCGCTTGGGTGTAGTTCAGGAGTGAACCAGTAACAGTGTCGAGCGGCGGTGGCTGATAGTAGTACGAATAAGCAGCCCGAAGCACCCAATTTAGCTTCGGGACCGCGATGGCCACTCCCAGTCGTGGATCGACTGCGTTCTCCGTGACACCTCCCGAGAAGTGAGTCAGACGAAGACCGGCAGTAAACGTCAACCAATTCGTTGCCTTGAATTGATCTTCGATGAAGCCGGCGAACAGATAGCCGCCGGGATAAACTCTCTGCTTGAATTGCTGGCCGGTGCCGTCATTCGCGATCATCGAGAAGTAGGTATTGTCCTGCTGCGCGAACGAATAAATACCGAAGCGTGCGTTGTTTCTGCGGTTAATCGCGGACAGGGTGATTTGGCCGCCCTCGTAATTTGAGGCTCGGTTGTCGGTTGTGATAGGCACGTTGCTTGGTCCGCCCTCATATGCCGCTCGGTTGAAGTGATAGAAAGGCGAGGTAATGAGCATCAGACCGGGAGAAAACGTATGGACCCAGGTTCCGGTCGCAAACATATCCTGTTCGCGCTGGCGGTTGTTGACTCCTGCTGCCTGCATGTCAGGATCGTTGGGAACCTGGTAGTAGTCCAGGCGCAACCCGGCGTCAAAACGAATCTGGTCTTTGGGGTTGGGGTTGTAGATAAGAGAGGTGAATGCGCCACCGCCGAAGGCCCGATTGTGCAGATTGACCTCCGTCGTTGGTTCTAGGCCCCAGTTGGTATTGTTGCCCCCAGCACTGAAGTAATACGCGAACTTCGAGGTGTGGTCACCGAAGCTCAACCAGTCGTCAATCTGCTTGTAGTTACCGTAGATGAGTATGAGTTGCGCTTCACGATTCCGCTCGAAGCCAGTATTGGTAGCCACGTTAAAAACACCGTAAACTCGATCACCATACTCGGCCGCGTAACTACCAGTTTCCGCTTGCAGGTACGACACGTCTTTGGGGTTAAACTGAGGGCCCAAATTGGACGCGATGTTCGTGTTGGGGATGGGTACACCGTCAAGCGCCCACGTCACTTGGTGCCCACCGCGTACGTGCAGTTGATCGTGCACCATGTACGATCCGGGGACGAATTCGGTGATGATCTTGAAGCTGTTACTGGTATCCACTCCCGCATAACGAGAGATTTGTTGCTGATCGATCAAAATACCACGCCGGGGGGATTCGGGATCCAAATCCTCACGCGGTGCGGTCACGGTGACCTCCTGCTTCGCCGTGGCCACAGCCAATTGGTAATGAAGGATAGGCGCAGAACCTGACGTCAGCTGCAAAACCTGCGATTGTGGCGCGAACCCGGGCGCGTCGACACTGATGGTATAGAGGCCGAATGGAACGGCATCGAATTGGAACTCTCCATCTGGAGTTGTGCCGGTCATCAGCCGATAGCCTGAGTCGTTTGCCTGCAGCGTTACCCGTGCCTGGTTAACGGAATGATGTTGCGGATCGTGGACAATCCCGCGAACCGAGGCGAAAACAGTGGCCGAGCTGTTAGGCACATAGAACAGGAGGACGCAAGCCAACAGATAATGTGTCTTTGCCAATAATCGCTCAATCGCGAAGCGAGTCATTAAATCCCCCTAACAATCATTGCTACAGCGTTGTGCCGACTTCCCGTTGTTTTTCAGGCGGCTTGGAAGAAAACGGATTCGGTAATGTCTGCGTATTTTCCTTTTTGGGGCTTGGCCCTCATCTGTTAAGGCGAAGAGTTAGCCGCGATTTTGCGTTTTGCCAGGAAATTATTTTGCAGGCCGCGTGAATTTCAATGGGTTCCGGAGCAGCGCGTCTCGACCTGAGCGAGCGGCAATCGATGCTTCATCTGAAAAAAGTGGCCAGCTGTAGCTGGCCACTGTTCGTTGCAACAGGAACATGCTAATTACCCATTCCCATCCAGTCTTAGTGTCCCGGGAACGGATTGAGCTGGCTCGGCGTCAACTGCCCTTGAAATCCTTGCGGCAGGTTTTGCACCCAGCCGTTGTAGACGTTCGGTATCGGCAGCACGCCTTGTCCGCCCATGCCCGTGTTACCGACGATTTGATCGTCGGCCTTCGTTGAAGGCAGAGCATTGAGCAATATCCTGCCCACGACTTTGGTTTTAGTCAGGTCGCCGTCGTTGGCAGGATTAGGATCGACCACCAGCAGCGTGTTGGAGAACTTGCTGCTCACGTAGGCGTAGTAACCCCCTCCTCTTTTGGCTCCCCACTGCACACCATGGCACCCTGGATCGCAAGGCAGGCTTGCCACGAGTGCATCGGTCCTGGGATCGACCACGGTGAGGGTGGCTGTCAGCACGTTGGCCGTCAGCATGACTTTACCGTCGGGGCTGACCGGGGTCTGGATGGGCAGACCGCCAACAGGTCCGGTGACGGTCCCGCTGATGGGGTCATAGTTGGCCAGCAGGTTCAAAGTGCTCTTGACCGCGCCGGTGCCCGTGTCTATTACGGTGATGGTGCTGTCGAGAAAGTTGGCTACATAGTACTTGCTATCGTCTGGCATCATGCTGGTGGCGATCGGCAAGTTGCCGACAGGCACTATGGTTCGGATAGAGTCCGTACCGAAGTCAAAGATCGTGGAGTCTGCCGTGTAGGAATTGGGTGTCACCATGACTTCTCCGGTGTGACCCATCCAGTGGGCATGGGGATGTCCCTCGCCGATATTGATTTTCCGCACGATGCTTCCGCCGCCGGGCGCAAGCTCGACCACAGCGTTGGAATCGTCCGATCCGTCCAAGGCGACGTGGACGTGGTCGTTGCTCGTGAGGGTCATCACATGCGACGGATCCGGCCCGACCATCAGGTTGTTCACCAGTTGTCCGGTTTTACGATCAAAAGCCGCTAGGAAGTGATCGAACCACATGGTCTGGTAGATCAACTCTTGGTTGCGATCGGCCCACATGTTGTGAGGGTTATTCAAGTCAATCTGCGGAAGCGCGACTTTGATCCTCGGCCTCCACGACGTGGCATCAACCGCAGTGGCCGTTCCTGGCTTGTCTTTGTGGGCAGTCAATTCAAACTGCGTGTCCACCCAGACTTCACCGACGCCCGGCGTCTGCGGGTTGAAGGGCTGGGCCATAGTCGTGTCATTACCGTAACGGGTGCTCAGTACGTCCGCGAGATTGACGACCGTTCCTCCGGTGATGCGAACCGGCACGTTGGGATACGTCACATGCCAGGTGGCGAGGGTGTGGTCTTGCCAGTTGGAAGGATTGGTAGCGATGAAGAACGTACGCAGCAGGCGGGTAGCAAGGTCGCTGCTGGTGGGCACGGTCACACCTGTGAGCAGCTTTATGCTGTCGCCTAAATCTAAACCTGGGGTGGCCGGATCGTCCACGATGACCGCGGCAAACATATAGGGATGGATCTTGCACGTAAATACGTAGAGGCCTGGGGTCGTCAACGTGACGTTTACTACATCGTCATCAATCGTGCCGGAGTCGAACGGCATGCCCGCAGCGCCGGTGGGATAAAGCAAGCTCGTTACAGTATGCACCGCGTTGGAGGTGTTGATGTCCTCGAATGTCACCACCACACCCGGCGCAGCTACGGCCAGCGACTGCGTACCGGCAATCGGTCCGGCAGTATTCTTAAACCAGCGACCAGGTTCGTCGGTACGCAGGAAAGTAACTGTATTTTGAGCTGCTGCTGTGAGAGGAAGGATCAGCGCAGCCATAGTCAGGCCCACGCTTAGCTTCCGTTTCAAGAAAGTATTCACTGTCGTCGTCAGTATCAAGATCGTGCTCCTTCTCGTTGTTTCAATTTGAGGTCGATCCCTGATTTGACCTCTACTTAGTAAGGCGAAAATCCGCCGACTGGCTTTGCGCTCATTGTCGAAAAAAATCCGTCGGTCCGCATCTGAGGGCCGATTGATCCGGCGCTTCCCAGCAAGCTAGGCTCTAGGGTTATTGCCCGACTCCCCGACAACCGACCAGTGCTAGCGGGCTGGTATCCGCCCCCCAGTTCAATTCTCAGCAAGCAACCTACCCAATTTTCTTGCCTCTGGCGATGAGCGATTCTCTCTCTCCCTTACGCCTATAAAGGTAGAGTGGGTTAGTTGATCAAAGCTCGGTAACTTGCAACGACGGCGCTCTTCGCTGCGGCCTTAGTGCTGAATCGGCTGGCAATTGCGGGAACGCTTCGATCTTAACGGAGGAGATTATGAAGTCGCTAAGAATATTAGTTCTAATGGTGGCAGTCGGAGGTTTTCCCGTCTTCTTAATGCAGGCGCATGGACAGCAGGAGGTTGACCCAGACCATTTCGATCAACCCACACCGGCGACCACAAACGCGCATGCCACGAAGGCACAAAAGAATGGGATCAGCATGCGGGCTGGTCATCAAAGGCGCAAGCAAGCCATGGCGGGCAAGCATTCGACCGCAATGCAAGCCTCCATCAGGCACACTCCTTCTGCGAAGAACTAAGTCGCTGCTCAGTGAAGGTGCCCCGGGGCCAATAATTGTTGGCGACTCTAACTATGCAGGTTTATCGCCCCTACCTCGCTAACTGAATCAACATCATGCGCTGAAGAGCCTGTCGATGCCGCGAACAGGCAGCGCGTGGCAGGATCCTTTTCTTGTCGCACCAGTGCATCCGCCCGATCTGAATCTCGCAGCTCTCTATGCACCACTCCCGTGTTGAACCTCTTTAGAAATGTCCCCTTTTCGCCTCGATAGAAATGTCCCCTTAGGCTAAAGCCCCACATGGAGGCTGGATTTGGGGAGAACGGCGTTGAGTGCACGAGAGGTGGATCGAGCTGGAATGTTACGACGAGTCAAAGAGGGCAAGCTCAAGCTGGCCGGGCTATGGAGCCGGGAACGCAAGCGCCGGCCCTATGGCAAGCGACGCGAGCGCAAAGCCGATTTTGGCGAACTGGTGCAGTTGGACGGAAGTTTCCATGCCTGGCTGGAGGAACGTGGTCCAGAAGGCTGTCTGATGAATTTGGTGGACGATGCCACGGGAACCACCTTATGCCAATTAGTG
>Ga0310914_10000831_pt1 | contig 19105 bp, 17 predicted proteins | sample GREbulkMGAN108_FD_203450 | JGI IMG/M metagenome (GOLD analysis project Ga0310914, IMG submission 203450) | Lab enrichment of tropical soil microbial communities from Luquillo Experimental Forest, Puerto Rico - GRE.bulkMG.AN108 | ecosystem: Environmental > Terrestrial > Soil > Tropical forest >... | reverse complement strand
GCGGCGATCTTGCGCAAGGCAAGGCGCGCACGAGCGCCATGGCTAAGGTTCCTAGCAAGGCCTACGAAGACCGTGTCACTTCCGGCGGCGCTGGCCTCACGGTGCTCTCTTTCGGCATAACCGCCGCGGCGGGAGGACTTCCGATCATCGTGAACGGCAAAATGATCGGCGCCATTGGTGTTGGCGGCGGTCCCAACGGCGTTGTCGACACGGAAGTCGCCCAAGCCGGCCTTGACGCACTGAAATAGATTTTTTCGTCGTTGAATTCCGCCGGGACCAAAGTTCCGGCGGAATTCGATTGCGGAGGCGATTTGGCCGCCTCGCCAAAGAATGGAAGCCCGCCGTTTTTCCCGCGGCTGGAAACATGCCAGTTGTGACAGGAAAATGGCATAGTCAGTGGCAATCGATTCGCCCACAACCCATCCAAATCTCGCTGCATGGCCAAATCCGCGACCAAGAAGAAGACCTCGAAGCAACCCGACCTGTTCGATCTGCCCGCGGCGATGCTAGCTGGCCGCAAGTCAACTGCGCGCGGCGCCAGCAAGGCCGCTCGCCGCGCCAAAGCCACGCGCTCCTCCGACGTGGAATCCGGCTACACCGCTAAGCATATCGAGGTGCTGGAGGGGCTCGAGCCGGTGCGCCGCCGACCCGGCATGTATATTGGTGGCACCGACGAGAAAGCATTGCATCACGTGTTTGCCGAAGTAATCGACAACTCGATGGACGAGGCGCTTGCCGGTCACGCAAGCTGGATCGAAGTCGAGATGGAGGCCGACGGCTTTGTCACCGTCACCGACAACGGCCGCGGCATCCCGGTAGATCCGCATCCGAAGTTCAAGAACAAGTCGGCGCTGGAAGTGATCATGTGCACGCTGCACGCCGGCGGTAAATTCAACTCCAAGGTCTACGAGACCTCAGGCGGCCTGCATGGCGTCGGCGTCTCGGTCGCCAATGCGCTGTCGGAGCGTATGGAAGTCGAGGTTGCGCGCGAGCAGCAACTTTACCGCATGGCCTTCGAGCACGGGAAACCGAAAGGCAAGCTAGAAAAGGCTGGCCACGCGCCGAACCGGCGCGGTACCAAGATCCGCTTTCGGCCCGATCCGGAAATTTTCGGGCCGAAGACCGCCTTCAAGGCTGAGCGCATCTTCAAAATGGCGCGCTCAAAGGCCTATCTGTTCGGCGGTGTTGAAATTCGCTGGCGTTGCGACAAGGCACTGATCAAAGGCGATGACGAGGTTCCAGAGAAGGCCACCTTCCATTTCGCCGAGGGCCTGAAGGATTACCTTTCCAGCAATCTCTCCGGTGCGACGCTGGTCCATCCGGATGTCTTCACCGGCTCGAGCGGCAAGACGGGGCGCCACGGCGCGGTGGAATGGGCAGTGACCTGGACCGCCGACGCGGACGGCTTCCTACAGTCCTACTGCAACACGATCCCGACCCCGGACGGCGGCACGCACGAGTCCGGCCTGCGCAGCGCGCTTCTGCGCGGCCTGAAGGATCACGCCGCCCGCATCGGTCAGGAGAAGCGCGCGGCCCCGGTCACTAGCGAAGACGTGATGACCGGTGCGGGCTGCGTGCTCTCGGTGTTCATCCGCGAGCCGGAATTCCAGGGTCAAACCAAGGATCGGCTTGCCACCGCCGAAGCCCAGCGCATCGTCGAGAACGCAATGAAGGATCCCTTCGATCATTGGCTCGCTGGCAATCCGCTGCAGGCCAACAAGCTCCTGGACTTCGTGATCGAGCGCGCCGAGGAGCGACTGCGCCGCCGGCAGGAAAAGGACATTGCGCGCAAGACCGCGGTGCGCAAATTGCGGCTGCCCGGCAAGCTTGCCGATTGCACGTCCTCGGCGAGCGAGGGCTCGGAGATTTTCATCGTCGAGGGCGATTCAGCCGGCGGCAGCGCCAAGCAGGCGCGTGACCGCCGCCTGCAAGCGGTGCTGCCGCTGCGCGGCAAGATTCTCAACGTCGCCTCGGCCGGCAAGGACAAGCTGGCGCAGAACGCGCAGCTTGCCGACCTCATCCAGGCGCTCGGCTGCGGCACTGGCACTCATTTCCACGAAAAGGACTTGCGCTACGAGAAGGTCATCATCATGACCGATGCCGACGTGGACGGCGCGCATATCGCATCGCTGCTGATCACCTTCTTCTTCCGCCAGATGCGCGAATTGATCGAATCCGGCCGGCTCTATCTCGCGGTGCCACCGCTCTACCGGCTGCAGCATGGCGGCAAGATCGTCTACGCGCGCGACGACAAGCACAAGGAACAGCTGTTGAAGAAGGAATTCAACGCCAACGCCAACGTCGAGGTCTCGCGCTTCAAGGGCCTTGGCGAAATGATGGCATCGCAGCTGAAGGAAACCACCATGGACCCCGCCAAGCGTACGCTCTTGCGTGTAGTGTTAGTGGACAATGAAACGAAGCCGACCGCCAAATTGGTCGAGCGGCTGATGGGCAACAAGGCAGAGGCCCGCTTCGATTTCATCCAGGAAAATGCGGAGTTCGCGAAAGAAGAGTTGCTCGACGTCTAGCCGGCCGCTACTTGCACTTCTTTAGCGTCGGCGTCTTAATCCGCTGCGGGAGCACGATGCCATGCTTGACCCGCACCTCGCCCTCGTCCGGTTGGTTGAACATCGTACGGCGCGTGCCGTCCCGCACCCGGAAGATGAGCTTCTGCCGCTCCTCCGCGTCGGTACCGGGCTGGAATACGACTTCCACCGACAATTGCTCGTCGGAAAGACGCTCCGCTGAAATCATGCTGTAATGGTTGAGCGCATAGCTCGTGCCGAGATCATGCTCCTCGATCACCTGCCCCGGATTCAGCGTCGTTATGCGCACATGAGGATTGGCGGGGGAAGCATCCTGCCTGCAATCCGGCGCCCAAGTTCCAAACAACCCGAACTGCTGGAACAGCTCCTCGACAGGCGCAGCTTCAGCGGTCAACACAGCAGCGACGAACGCAACCAGCAAGACCACCGCCAACCGCATGACGTCACCCAAAGTCCAGCCAATCGACTCGCACTCACCGCACAATAGCAGCACGTCGCACGGTCGCAATCACGGCCGCCGTATGACAGTGTACCGGAACCGCTATGTGTTATTGCGGGAACGTCAGTTTAGCCGCCGTAACCACATCGCCGAACGACTTGATATCGGCTTCGATCACTTTCTTAAAGGCGTTGCCCGTCGGCCCGCCGGGAATTACCGCCATTTTCTTCAAGCTTTCCTGAACACCTGGATCGGCCAGTGCGTGGCTCAGTTCTCCGGTGAGCTTCTCCACGATCGGCCTCGGCGTTCCGGCTGGCACGAAGAAGCCGCTCCACAACTTGGTATCAACCGCCGCGTAGCCAGCCTCCGCCATGCTCGGCACATCAGGAATTTCCGGCGAGCGCTCGGAACCGGTCACCGCTAGCGCTTTCGTCTTGCCACCCTTGACCAGCGGGATCGCTGGCGGCCCGTCGGAAATCGTTAGCAAGCATTCGCCCACCACGACGCAAAGGTTTGACTCATTACTGCCCTTGAACGGGATTGCGACCGCCGGCATGCCACTCTTGAGCTTGAGCAGTTCAGTCGCAATTGTGAAGGCGGGCGATGAAGTGCCGTAATTGGCCTTGTCGGGATGTTCTTTCGCCCAGGCCACTAGTTCTTTCACGTCCTTGGCAGGATGATTAGCCGGCACCACCAACACTAATGGAAACGAAGCTATCATGTTGAGCGGAACAAAGCTCGTGAGCGCATTGTACGTTAGCTTGGGATAAATCGCCGTCGCGATCGACATCTGTCCGGTGGCGCCGACCAGCACCGTGTAACCGTCCGCCGGCTGATGCGCCACGAAGTCGGAGGCGAGCCGCCCGCCAGCACCCACTTTGTTCTCGACGATTACGGTATAACCTGTGTTGTCCTGGAATTTTTGCGCGACCAGGCGGGCGAAGAGGTCGTTGCCGCCGCCCGCGGCGAACCCGACGATGAAGCGGATCGGACGGTTCGGATAGGAATCGTTCGCGTTCGCCACGCCGGAGGCAGCCCAGGCGGCGCCCACCAACAGCCAAGTGAAGACGTTGCGAATCCTCATCGGCAATCCTCACATTTGATGGTTCGTTCGCTGCCGGAACGTGTGACGGCAAGCGTAGCGGCCTCGAATCAATCGGAAAAGCCCCCGCTTTGATGTTAGTTTCCGGCCCTGCATGACGGCAGCTCCTCCGACCGCTGGCGAACTCTTCGGCCACCCGCGCGCGCTCAGTTATCTTTTCGCGACCGAGATGTGGGAGCGTTTCTCCTTTTACGGGATGCGCGCACTACTGGTGCTCTACATGATCAAGTATCTGCTCAAACCGGAGCACGTCGGTGACGTTCTCGGGCTTGCCATCTTCCGTGGCGCACTGGAAACCGTGTTCGGCCCACTCGATCTGCAGCCGCTCGCTTCGCAGATCTACGGTTTCTATACCGGCCTCGTTTATCTGACGCCGCTCCTCGGCGGGCTGCTTGCCGACCGCGTGCTTGGCCAACGACGCACCGTCATCCTCGGCTCCACCCTGATGGCGATCGGCCATTTCATGATGGCGTTCGAGCCGCTGTTCTTGTTGGCGCTCATCGTGCTCATCCTCGGCAACGGCGCGTTCAAGCCGAATATCTCGACCCAGGTGGGCGCGCTTTACCCGCCCGGCGACCGGAGGCGCGACCGCGCCTTCTCCATTTTCTACGTCGGCATCAATCTCGGCGCTTTCCTCGCACCGCTCGTCTGCGGGACCCTCGGCGAAGAATTCGGCTGGCATTTTGGTTTTGCCGCCGCCGGCGTCGGCATGACCGCCGGCCTGATCATCTATCTCTTCGCCACGTCGGCTCTGCCAAAGGACGCCTTTGCGAAGCGAGAGTCCGCGATCATCGACAAATCGGCCTGGCAATCAATCGCGGCGCTACTGCTCCTGTTCCCGCCGGTCAGCTTGTTCTGGGCGACCTATGAGCAGCAGGGCAACACCATCGTGCTGTGGGCCGACACGTTCACAGACCGACACTTCTTCGGCGGAGAGATTCCGGTAACCTGGTTCCAAGCCTTCAACCCCTTCATGATCTTCGCCTTCACGCCTTTCATCATCGCGTTTTGGCGCTGGCAAGGGGAGCGCGAGCCGTCGACGGTAAGTAAGATGGCGATCGGATTGCTGCTCAACGCCCTCGCCTATATGATCTTGGTGGCGGCCGCTTGGATCGGCGACGGCGGAAAGTCGAGCTGGCTCTGGCTGTTCACCTATTTCGTCGTCATCACCGTTGGGGAACTCTATGTATCCCCCACCAGCCTGTCGCTGGTTACCAAAGTTGCGCCCGCTTCGCTGCTCTCGATGATGATGGGCGTTTGGCTTGCCACCAGCTTCATCGGCAATTTCCTCGCCGGCTATCTGGGCACTTTCTGGTCGACCTTGGGCCAGGCCGCCTTTTTTCTGATGCTGGCGACAATTTCCGCCGCGGCGGGCCTCGCCATCGTGTTGCTTAACCGGAAACTGCGGGCGGTGCTGCAGGACTAGTCTAGCGGCAGTCCCGCATATTGCTCGGCGAGCGATTTCGAGGCGGCTTCGGAGCGGGTGAGGTAGTCGAGATCGGACAATTGGCGGCGCCGGTCGAAGGCCGACTCGTTCGGGAAACGGTGCAGGATCTGCGTCATCCACCACGAGAAGCGCTGCGCGTACCAGACGCGGCGCAGGCAGGTCGTCGTGTAATTCTGTAACCGATCATCGCGCTTGTTCTTGTAGAAGGCTTCCAGTGCGCGCGACAGGAACACGACGTCGGCAAAAGCCAGATTCATGCCCTTGGCGCCGGTTGGCGGCACAATATGCGCGCTATCGCCGGCAAGAAACAGGCGGCCGTGCTGCATCGGTTCGACCACAAAGCTACGCATCGGCGTGATGCCCTTTTGCAGCATCTTCCCCTCGGCGAGCGTGCGTGCATTCCCGAGCCTTTTGTGCAGCTCGTCCCAGATGCGCGCATCCGGCCAGTTCTCGATCTCCTCATCATGATCGCATTGCAAATAGAGCCGCGAAATGGACGGCGAGCGCATAGTGTAGAGCGCGAAGCCGCGGTCGGTGTACGAGTAGATAAGTTCGTGATCGGGCGGCGGCGATTCCGATAGGATACCGAGCCAGCCGAACGGATATTCGCGCTCGAACACGCTACGTACGCCATCCGGGATGCTCGGCCGGCAGATGCCATGGAACCCGTCGCAGCCGGCGATGAAATCGCACTCGATCTCCTGCGGCTTGTCGCAGTGTGCGAATTTTATTTTCGGCCGTTGCGACGTCACTTCATGCACGCTGACACTGTCGACCTCGAACAACAGCGGCCCGCCATCGGCAAGCCGCTGCACCACTAGGTCTTTCACGACTTCCTGTTGTCCGTAGATAGTGACTTGCTTGTTCACCAATTTCTTGAAGTCGATCCGGTGCAGCGCGCCGTTGACGCCGATATTGATACCCCAGTGCTGCATGCCCTCGCCTTTCATGCGCGCCCCGACTCCAACGTCGCTCAATAGCTCGGTCGCCCAATGCTCAATCAGTCCGGCGCGTACGCGGTTCTCGATGTAATCTCGGTTGCGGTTCTCGATGATGATCGAAGCGATGCCCTGCAGGTGCAGCAGTCGCGCCAGCATCAGGCCGGCCGGCCCCGCTCCGATGATCCCGACCTGCGTGCGCATGACTTTCTCCCGACGAGACGATTGCACCCCTATAGAGGCCGGCTCTTGTACCGACAAAGGACGAAGCCCGGAAGGGCTGGCACATTTCAGAACAGGCCGTAGCGCAGCGCGCGCGCCCTAGATTCGCGGTAGGCCTCGCCGAATTTACCTTCTAGATAGCTTTCCTCGCGCAGCACGACGCCAAAATGCAGCACGACGCTGACCGAGACTGTTATTACCACCATCCAGTTGACGCCAGAATGATGGCCGGACCGATTCAGCAGAAAGGTGCCCTGCGACGTTCATCGGATTGCGTAGCCAGGTGCCGCCAATTGCAGCGTGTAAAGCCGCGGCGCGCAGGTCAGTCCGGGTACGTGCAGGACAGACTAAGCGGCCAGCGCCGTTTCACCCTCCAGGCCGCAGCACCAGTGCGAAAATGTTGGATTAATAATACGACTTATTGCACTGTCGGATTATTGACTTTCGCACTCGCAACCCTATGTTCCGCTTGAAACGGCTTCGAATAGAGATTCGACCGTCCTTTTCCCGCGCATCGAAACCCGCTTTCAAATCCGGCGGGGATGCCGGGTGGTCTCCAACCAGAGGCTCTATGTCTTTTTTGCATCTTGGCCTATCCGCCAAAGTTCTCTCCGCCATTGCAGCGGCCGGCTACAAGACCCCGACTCCCATCCAAGAACAGGCTATCCCGCACGTGCTGCAACGTCGCGACGTGCTCGGCATCGCTCAGACCGGCACGGGCAAGACCGCCGCCTTCGTGCTGCCGATGCTCACCCTTCTCGAACACGGTCGCGCCCGCGCGCGCATGCCGCGCACGCTCATCCTCGAGCCGACGCGCGAATTGGCCGCCCAAGTCGCTGAGCAATTCGAGAAATATGGCCGCAATCACAAGCTCAACGTTGCGCTCATCATCGGCGGCGTTTCTTTCGACGACCAGGATGCCAAGCTGATCCGCGGCGTCGACGTACTAATCGCCACACCCGGCCGGCTGCTCGATCACTTCGAACGTGGCCGCTTGCTGCTTTCGGGCGTGGAACTCCTAGTCATCGACGAAGCCGACCGCATGCTCGACATGGGCTTCATCCCGGATATCGAACGTATCGGTGAGCTCGTCCCATTCACGCGGCAGACACTGTTCTTCACAGCGACGATGCCGCCGGAGATTCAACGCATCGCCGATACTTTCCTGCACAATCCGGTGCGTTCCGAAGTTTCCCGCCCCGCCACGACCGCTTCTACCATCACCCAGATTAAGGTCGCCGCCGGCCGCGACCCAGCTGAGAAACGCCAGACTCTGCGCGGCTTGATCCGCTCTACTGAGGGCTTCAAGAATGCCATCGTGTTCTGCAACCGCAAGCGCGAGGTCGCTCACCTCCATCGCTCGCTACTGCGGCACAAATTCAATGCCGCCGCCCTACATGGCGATATGGATCAACCGGCGCGCATAGCCTCGCTCGATTCGTTCCGCAAGGGTGAAGTCACGCTCTTGGTCGCCTCCGACGTCGCCGCGCGTGGCCTCGACATTCCGGCGGTCAGCCACGTCTTCAATTTCGACGTTCCGCACCACCCCGACGACTACGTCCACCGCATCGGCCGCACCGGCCGCGCCGGCCTTCCCGGTACCGCCATCACCATCGTCGCGCCGACTGACTACAAGGCGATTGCCACCATCGAAAAGCTGATCGGCCAGAATATCCCATGGATGGGCGATCCGGCGCCGACGAAAAGCCGCGGGAGGAGGCCCGACAAGGGCGAGCACCGCGGCGGACAGCGCGAGCGTAGTCATGTGCGCCAGACACGGGCGCAAATGGCCAAGAAGCCGGCGCGGATCTCCAAACCGCCAAATCAGCCGCCGCACGAGCCCGCCGAGCGCCAGGACAGCAGCCACCTGCCCGCCTTCCTGTTGCGGCCAATTTTCCTGAAGGCCTGATGAGAGCCTATATTCACGGCAGAGCCGGGCTGCGGTTGATGATTCATTTATCCGGTTGTTCTACGGGCAGCGCGCACTGATTTTTGCGGACAGTAAAATCCGCATCGCGAAATAGAACAAACGGCTGTCGCTATTGATGACGGATATCGACCATTCTTAGAACTTCAACGATATCGACGGCCATCTCACCGGTGACCAAGTGCTCCACTTGGTCGCAATGTCGATCAGAAGAGTGTCAAGGACCAACACCTCACCGCACGCGCTAGGGCGGCGAAGAATTTGCAGCTTACCTGCCGAACACGGTGCTCCGCTCGCCGATTTCGGTCTCCGACCACATTGACCGCGCGGTGCTGATCAAGGATGACTGACCAGACCTCGGCAGACGGCGTTCTGTACGGCTTCGCAAGTGACCTAAGCCACTCTACTCGGCCGCGTCCTTCGCCGGCGTCAGTTGCACGGACTCGCCGCAGCCACAAGCCGACGTCTGGTTCGGGTTGTTGAAGACGAACTGTGCCGATAGCTTGTCGGTCCTGTAGTCCATCTCGGTACCAAACAGGAACAGCACGGCCTTGGGATCAACAAGGATCGTGACGCCCCTGTCCTCCACCACCTCATCGGCCGGGTTGATGCTGTCGGCATATTCCATGGTGTATTCCATGCCGGCGCAGCCACCGTTCTTGACGCCGACGCGCACTCCTGCGACCGGCCGATCGGCGCGCGCCATCACGTCTTTGATGCGCAACGCGGCGGCCTCAGTGAGGCGTAGCACCTGGGGTCGGGGTCTTGCAGTGGGCATCTCGGTCCTCGTTGGACCCATATTTAATATCTCAGCGTAAAATCACCACATGTTTAAGACGAGTCGAGCCTCGTCTGACATGCGACTCGGATCCCAAGGCGGATCCCATACCACCGTTACCCTGGCTTCCTTGACCCCCGGAACGCTGGACACGGCGTTTTCCACCATCATCGGTAGTTCCTGCGCAGACGGACAGTTGGGCGAGGTCAAAGACATGTCGATTTTCACTGCCCGGTCGTCGCCAATGTCAATCTTGTAGATCAGGCCGAGCTCGTAAATGTCGGCCGGTATCTCCGGGTCATATACGGTTTTCAACCCGGCGATGATGTCGTCGGTCAGGCGATGCAGCTCGTCTTGGGGCAGCCCGGCGGCGCCGTCAATGTCGGCGTTTTCCGGCGGCTTCTTTGCCGGCGCGGCGTTTTCGGCAATCGGCATGTCGTCGGTCATGCGAAGAATTCCTGCGCCTTGGCAAGCGATGCGGCCAGAACGTCGATCTCGTCCTTGGAGTTGTACATAGCGAGCGATGCACGACAGGTGGCGGTGACACCAAAGCGCGCCAAGAGAGGCATCACGCAATGCGTGCCCGCGCGCACGGCTACACCAGCGCGGTCGATGATGGTGGCCACGTCGTGTGGATGCGCGCCCTTGATCTCGAAGGCCACTATCGGCCCCTTATCCGGTGCACTGCCGAAGATGCGCAGCGAATTGATCTGCCCGAGCCTTTCCTGCGCGTATTTCGCCAATGTACTCTCGTGCGCGCGGATCCGCGGCTTGCCAATGGAATTAACGTAGTCGATGGCCGCACCCAGCCCGATCGCCTGCACGATCGCCGGCGTACCGGCCTCGAAGCGATACGGTGGCGGGCCGTAGCTGATCCGGTCCTGAAATACTTCATGGATCATCTCACCGCCGCCGTTGAACGGCGGCATGCTGGCGAGCAGATCATATTTACCGTAGAGCACGCCGATCCCAGTCGGCCCGTACAGCTTATGGCCGGTGAAGACGTAGAAGTCGCAATCGAGGTCGCGCACATCCACGTCGAGATGCACTGCGCCCTGCGCGCCGTCGACCAGCACCGGGATGCCGCGCGCATGAGCGCATTTCACCACTTCCTTTACCGGCACCACGGTGCCGAGCACATTCGACATTTGCGTAATGGCGACCATTTTGGTGCGCGGCGACAACAATTTCTCAAATTCGTCGAGTAAGAAATTGCCTTCGTCATCGACCGGCGCCCATCTAATCACCGCGCCCTGCCGCTCGCGCAGGAAGTGCCAGGGTACGATGTTTGAATGGTGCTCCATGATCGAGAGTACGACCTCGTCGCCTGCCTGGATGCGCTCGCGGCCGAATGTGTGGGCCACCAGGTTGATCCCCTCGGTGGCGTTGCGCGTGAAGATGACCTCCTCGGGACGCGAGGCATTGAGGAAGGCCCGCACCTTCTCGCGCGCGTCTTCGTAGGCCTCGGTCGCCTCGTTGGCGAGGAAATGCAGGCCTCGATGCACGTTGGCGTATTGTTCGGTCGCCGCCTGGCGCATGCGGTCGAGCACCACCTTCGGCTTCTGTGCCGAGGCCGCGTTGTCGAGATAGACCAGCGGCTTGCCATAGACCTTCATATTCAGCGCCGGGAAATCGGAACGGATCCTGCCGACGTCGTAGGAGCCGTTGCTCACCGCCGGATGCGTCATGGTCCGTTCCCCAGCCATTCGAGCGCAGCGACCATGATGGCTTCGCGCAAGGCTTCGTGCGTGACGTCTTCCACCACTTCGCCGATAAAGGCCCGGATCAGCAGCGCCTCGGCTTCGTTTTCCGGGATGCCGCGCGACATCAGGTAGAATTTGAGCGTCTTGTCGAGCGGGCCGGCAGTCGCGCCGTGACCGCACTGCACGTCGTCGGCGAATATCTCCAGCTCCGGTTTGTTGTCGGCCTCCGCCTCGTCAGACAAGATCAACGCCCGCGTCATCATCTTAGCGTCAGTCTTCTGCGCGTGCGGCTCGACGATGATCTTGCCCTGGAAAATCGCGTGGCTTTCGTCATCGAGCACTGACTTGAAGCGATCGCGGTTGAAGCAGCCGCCGGCGGCGTGGTTGACCACCAGCGTATTGTCCACATGCTGCTTGCCCCTGAGCAGACTAGCCCCATCGATCAGGCCTACGGTACCCTCGCCGGAAAAGCGCACGAATGTCTGGTTGCGCACTACCGCGCCGCCGAGCGTGAAAGCGAAATCCTTGTAATTGGCTTCGCCGCCGACGGTGACGCCGAGGCTCGACACGCGCAAAGCCTGATCCCCGTCACAGCCGATCTTAATGTGAGTGACCTGCGCACCGTCTCCAATGACTAATTCGAGCGCCGAGTTTACCTGATAGTCGAGGCCTTGCGGCCCGCAATAGGATTCGATCACCGTCAGCTGTGCGTCAGGTTCGACGATCACCAGTGAGCGCGGATACACCGCCGCCGCCGCATCGCCGAAAAAAACATGCGCGATATGGATTGGCTTCTTCGCGCTCGTGCCTTTCCTTACGCGCAGCGCTACGCCGCCGGTCATTAGCGCCGTGTTCAGTGAGAGAGCCGTATCGTCGCTGCCGGGGGTCTGACCTAGCTTGTACTCCGGGTTTTCCGCCAGGAACTTGAACAGCTCTGCGAGTGTGATCCTGGGGTCAGACACGTCCGAGTTGCCCCACGACGGCTCATACCGACCATTCACGATGGTTACGAGTGTTGCATCGATGTGCTTCGCGACCGGTGCGATACCCACATCCTTCGGCTTGGTGCCGGCGGGATCAGCCAGCGGCTTTGCCTCGCGCATCAGCGCGCGCAGATCAGTGTATTTCCATTCCTCGATGCGGCGGTGCGGCAGACCACGCACGTCGAAGCGTTTGAACGCGTCCTCGCGGAGCGCGGCGACCGCGCCCTTGCCCGGCAGCTTGTCCCGCGTCGCCGCGAAAGCACGGGCTAGCACTTTTTCTGCGTCGGTCTTGCTGCTGCGCACGTCCACGTTCATCAGGCCGCCTCGTCCGCGAATTGCGCGTAACCGGATGCGTCGAGCTCGAGCGCCAACTCCTTACCGCCCGATTTCACCACGCGGCCCCTGGCCAGCACATGCACCGCGTCGGGCACGATGTAGTTCAAGAGCCGCTGGTAATGCGTGATCACCACCATCGAGCGCTCGGGCGAGCGCAGCCGATTAACGCCATCAGCAACAATCTTCAATGCGTCGATGTCGAGGCCGGAGTCGGTCTCATCAAGCACCGCGATGCGCGGCTGCAGTACCGCCATCTGTAGGATCTCGTTGCGCTTCTTCTCGCCACCAGAAAAGCCGACATTGACCGCGCGGCGGAGCATTTCTTGGTTGATACCGAGCTTACCCGCTGTCTCGTTCACCAGCTTGATGAATTGAGGCGTCGAGTACTCGGATTCGCCGCGCGCCTTGCGCTGGGCGTTGAGCGCAGTGCGCAGGAAAGTCATGGTGGCAACGCCCGGCACTTCGACCGGATATTGGAATGCGAGGAACAGTCCTTTCGCCGCACGTTCGTCCGGTGCCAGTTGGAGGATGCTTTGGCTGTCGAGTTTAACGTCGCCCTCCGTGACTACGTAATCCTCCTTGCCCGCAAGCACATAGGCGAGCGTCGATTTGCCCGACCCGTTCGGTCCCATGATCGCGGCGACCTGGCCCTTCTCAATGGTGAGCGTCAGGCCGTCGAGAATCTTCTTGCCCTCGACCTCGACATGCAGGTTTTTGACTTCTAATAACGGCACGTCTTTTCCTCTCAAGATGAAACGGTCATTTGTCGGAAGAACGCTCGCCCCGATGTCAGCGCCAATTGCCGCCAGTGTGCTTGCGACTGAACCGCACGAACCAGCGGAGCAAGGCGGCCATAATCAAGAACCAGACCCCCTAGGCGGTAAAATTGATTGGGCTGGCGAAAGCTTCGATCACGGCAATAGATGCGAGGAGGACTACGGCCGGTATGAGTGAAACCATCCAGCCTTTCCCATGTGATGGGTCTGGCGGCGTAACCGTACCCCGTTGGTCTGAACCAATATCGGGTCATGGCGATCAGCCGACGCTGCCTTCCAGCGAGATCGAAATCAGCTTCTGCGCCTCGACCGCGAATTCCATCGGCAATTGCTGCAGAACGTCCTTGACGAAGCCGTTGACCACGAGCGCGGTCGCCTCTTCAGCAGGGATACCGCGCTGCTGACAGTAGAACAGCATGTCCTCGGAGATTTTCGAGGTGGTAGCCTCGTGCTCGAAGGTGGCGGCGGAATTCTTTGCCTCGATGTAGGGCACCGTGTGCGCGCCGCATTGATCGCCGATCAATAACGAGTCGCAGTTGGTAAAGTTGCGCGCGCCCGTCGCCTTGCGATGCGCCGACACTAGGCCGCGGTAGGTGTTGTTGGATTTGCCGGCGGCTATGCCCTTGGAGATGATGCGGCTCGTCGTATTCTTGCCGAGATGCAGCATCTTGGTGCCGCTGTCGACCTGCTGATATCCGTTGGAGATGGCAATCGAATAGAACTCGCCGCGCGAATTGTCGCCGCGCAAGATGCAGCTGGGGTATTTCCAGGTGATGGCCGAACCGGTCTCTACCTGGGTCCAGGAGATCTTCGAGTTCCTGCCGCGGCAGTCGCCGCGTTTGGTGACGAAGTTGAAAACGCCGCCCTTGCCGTCGGCGTCGCCCGGATACCAGTTTTGCACCGTCGAATATTTGATCTCGGCGTCGTCAAGCGCGATCAACTCAACCACCGCAGCATGCAGCTGGTTCTCGTCGCGCATCGGCGCGGTGCAGCCCTCGAGATAGCTCACGTAGGAACCCTTGTCGGCGATGATCAGCGTGCGCTCGAACTGGCCGGTGTTTCGCTCGTTAATGCGGAAATAGGTCGACAGCTCCATGGGGCAGCGCACGCCCGCCGGCACGTAGACAAACGAGCCGTCGGAGAACACTGCCGAATTGAGCGTGGCGAAGAAATTGTCGGTGATCGGCACCACCGAGCCGATGTATTTCCGCACCACCTCGGGATGCTTCTGCAGCGCTTCGGAGATCGGCATGAAGATCACGCCGACCCTCTTCAGCTCTTCCTTGAAGGTGGTGGCAACTGAAACGGAATCAAACACCGCGTCCACGGCGACGCGGCCAGAGCGGAACTCACCGCCCGTTGTGTCGTCGTCGAGCTTGCTTGGCTCGCCCTGCTTGCGCACGCCGGCGAGGATTTCCTGCTCTTTCAGCGGAATACCGAGCTTCTCGTAGGTCGCCAGGATTTCCGGATCGACCTCGTCGAGCGATTTCGGTCCGTCCTTCTTTTTTGGCGCCGCATAATAATAGGCGTCCTGGTAGTCGATCTTCGGATAGTGGACGCGCGCCCAGGTCGGCTCGCGCATGGTCAGCCAGCGACGATAGGCATCGAGCCGCCAATTGAGCATCCATTCGGGCTCGTTCTTCTTGGCCGAGATAAAAAGAATCGTGTCTTCCGACAGACCCTTCGGGGCCTTTTCGGATTCGATGAGCGTTTCGAACCCATATTTATATTGATCAACGCCGATGCGTCGGACTTGCTCGACGGTCTCTTGTATGGCCGGCATTCTTCCCTCCGCTCACGGTTGCAAGGACCGCGGGTTGGATTTGTCGGTTATGGTCGGTTTCGCTTTACGCCTGCGATCGTCCCTGGTGATTGTTCCGTCAGGCCGCAAGGCCCGAAATAGTATGCCTCTTAAGTAATGAGGAACTAACATTAGTCAAAGCATCGAGCAGTTTCTCGACGTCGCGCTCGGTTGTGCTCCAGCCAAGGCTGACGCGCACCGCGCCTTGCGCCAGCGCAGGTTCCACCCCCATCGCGGCCAGCACATGAGTGGGTTGCACCTTTCCGGACGAGCAGGCGGAACCCGAGGAAACCGCTATGCCGTTGAGATCAAAGGCAATTATCGCCGTTTCGGCCTTCATCCCGGGAACCGCGAACAGCGTTGTATTGGGTAGGCGCAGGACGCTCTCTCCAAATATAACCGCCTGCGGCGCAATCGCTTTTATGCCGGTCTCGATGCGATCACGCAGTGTGGCGAGACGCGCAACTTCCGTCTTACCGGCGATTGCCGCAGCGGCGCCAAAGCCGCTGATGGCGGCTACATTCTCGGTGCCGGCGCGTTGTCCGCGCTCCTGCCCGCCGCCCTTCAATAGCGGATCGGCGATACGGATGTCGTCCCGGTGAATCAGCGCACCCGCGCCCTGCGGGCCACCAAGCTTGTGCGACGACAGGCTCATGAGGTCGGCGCCCAAGTTCTCGATGTTGCAGTCAATACGGCCGGGGCCCTGCACGGCGTCCACATGCAGCAGACCGTTGGCCGCGTGTACGATTTCGGCGATTTCGGCGATCGGCTGGATGACACCGGTCTCGTTGTTGGCGAGCATCACCGAAACAAGCGGCCACGCGGAGCCAGATAGCGCCTGACCGAGAGCGGAAAGGTCGAGGGTCCCATCTTTGTCGACCGGCAATTCTTGCAGATCTTCTGCCGCGAATCGGCCACCACAGCGCACCGAAGGATGCTCGACCGCCGACACAAAGAGCCTGTCGCGCAAAGCTTTTTTGCCGCCGACCTCCACCGCTGGCGTCAGTGCCAACATGTTAGCTTCAGTCGCTCCACTGGTGAAGATAACGTTCCTTGGCTCCGCACCCACCAGCCTCGCCACTAGCTCCCGCGCTCGCTCGACCAGCCTCCTGACTGCACGACCTTCAGAGTGGATGGAGGACGGGTTACCGATCAGGCCCAAGGCCTCAGCCATGGCGGTGCGCGCGTCGTCCCGCAGGGGAGCACCAGCATTCCAATCAAAGTAGGCTCGTTCCATTATGTATGTCGTCAGTAATTAGCTACCGCTCCGGCTTAGATCTCACGAAAAGCTTGCTTTTTGCCCCTGAGCCTGTGCTAGAAGCCGCCGGTTTACGGCACCTTATAGCCCGACTAGCTGCCGTGAACAGCGGGAATTCTCATATTTAGAATTACTCCAAACTAGGAACGCTCTTCGTTCGGCCGGTGCGGAGTACCAGATCCAGTGCCGCGGACCGCCGCGGCGAGCCTCGAGGTCTAAAGCTATGCCCGAAGTCATCTTCACCGGCCCCGCCGGTCGGATCGAAGGCCGCTACCATCCGGCGCGGCAGAAGAACGCGCCGATCGCGATCATCCTGCATCCGCACCCGCAGTTCGGCGGCACAATGAATCACCCGATCATCTACCAACTATATTACGCCTTCGTGCACCGCGGCTTCTCGGCGCTGCGCTTCAATTTCCGCGGCGTCGGCCGCAGCCAGGGCACCTTCGATCACGGCACGGGCGAATTGTCCGACGCTGCTGCTGCACTTGACTGGGCGCAGACCATCAACCCGGAAGCGAAGAGTTGCTGGATCGCCGGCTTCTCCTTCGGCGCCTGGATCGGCATGCAATTGCTGATGCGCCGACCCGAGATCGAGGGCTTCATCTCAATCGTGCCGCCGGCGAACCTCTACGACTTCTCGTTTCTGGCGCCCTGCCCGTCGTCCGGGCTGATCATCCATGGCGAGAAGGACGCGGTGGTACCGCCAAAGGACGTCACCACGCTGGTCGACAAATTGAAGACGCAGAAGGGCATCGTCATCGAACAGAAGATCGTGCCCGGCGCGAACCACTTCTTCGACGGCAAGATCGAGCCCCTGCTAACCTCGGTCTGCGCCTATCTCGACAAGCGCCTGAAGAACGATCGCAAGCCGACCGCGGCGTAGCGTTCAAGCGAACTTCTTCACCGCCAGCACGGCGTTGAGTCCGCCGAACGCGAAGGAATTTGAGATCGCGGCGTCGACGCGCATTTTGCGCGCCTCGTTCGGCACGTAATCGAGATCGCAGGCGGGATCCAGCCCCAGATAGCCGATGGTCGGCGGCACAATGTCTTCCTTCACCGCCATGACGGTCGCCACTAGCTCGAGCGCACCGGCGGCGCCGAGCGCGTGGCCGACCATCGACTTAGTAGATGATATCGCCAGCTTTCGGGCGTGATCGCCGAACATTCTGTGCAAGGCCTTCGTCTCGGTCTCATCGTTGGCGGCCGTGCCCGTGCCGTGCGCATTGACATACTGGATATCCTGCGGCGCCAATTTTGCGTCCACCAGCGCACCTTCCATCGCGCGCGACATGCCGTCGATGTCAGGCGCGGTGAGGTCGGCGGCATCTGCAGTCATACCGAACCCGGCGACCTCGCCAAAGATCTGCGCACCCCGAGCGCGCGCTTTCTCGAGCGGCTCAAGCACAAACACCGCGGCGCCCTCGCCGAGAATCAAACCCTTGCGGTCTATCGAAAATGGCCGGCAAGCATCCGGCGCCATAACTCGCATCGCCTCCCAACCACGCAACGTTCCAAATGTTACGGTGGCTTCGGTGCCGCCGGTGACGGCACAATCGATGGTTCCCGACCGCACCATGTGAAACGCCAGACCGATCGCATGCGTCGCCGAGGCGCAGGCGCTTGCCACGACGAAGGCGGGTCCGCGTAAGCCGTGCTGCATTGAGATTTGACTCGCAGGCGCGTTCGCCATCATTTTTGGAATCGACAACGGAAAGAGCCGCGACTTCCTCTCGAAGTACAACCGGCGGAAAGCATCATCGAGCGTGGTTTGACCGCCGACGCCGGTACCGATGATGGTCGCTGTGCGCAGCGATAACGGCCTGTCGAAAACAAGGCCGGCTTGCGCGATCGCCTCGCGCGCCGCAACCATGGCAAATTGTGAAAAGCGATCGAGCGTCGAGAGATCGCGTTCCTGAAAATACTTGAGCGGGTCAAAATCCTTGACCTCGCCCGCAATTTTCTGATTCAGCTCTTCGCGGCCTTGCACCTGCGTGATTGTTCCGAGCCCGCTCGCGCCGGCCTTGAGATTGTGCCAATAAATCGAAACTGCATTACCGAGCGGAGTGATAGCTCCGAGCCCGGTGATGACAACTCTGTGCGCGTCGCTCACGACTTCTTCTTGGCGACTAGTTTTTCGATGGCGTTTACGACGTCGCCGACGGTCTCGAATTCGGTGCGCGGATTGTTGGTATTGGCGTTGTAGGGAATCTGGATATCGAACTTTTCTTCAAGATCGAAAATCATCTCGACCGCATCGAGCGATTCGAGCCCTAAATCTTCCAGCCGGTCGGACAATTCCACGGCCGGCTTCTCAACCCGTTTCTTCTTTGCAATAATGCCGATCACATCACTCGCTACGTCAGCCATAATGCCGAACCTCTATTCCTTGTTCGTTTGTTCCAAGGCGTCGACTCGCGACGCTACATCATCCAACCTTTGATACATCTTCTTCAGACGCCCGATGTATAGATATTGCTCGATCGCACGTGCGTGCGACACGGCCGGATACCCTGACACAAAAGCCCCCGCTGGGATATTGGTGACAACTGCGGAACCCGCGCCGATGACGGCCTCGTCGCCAATGCTAAGATGATCGCCGATGCCCACTCCACCCGCGATCCGGACGCGGCGGCCGATGGTCACGCTGCCGGAAATACCAACTTTTCCGCATACGATACAACCGTCGCCAATAGTGACATTGTGCCCGATGTGTACGTGATTGTCGATTTTTGTGCCGCTCCCGATGCAGGTCGATTCGATCGTAGCTCGATCGATGGTGGAGCAAGCGCCGACTTCGACGTCATCGCCGAGCGACACATTGCCGAGTGAATGGACGCGAGAAACCT
>Ga0310914_10000829_pt1 | contig 19118 bp, 19 predicted proteins | sample GREbulkMGAN108_FD_203450 | JGI IMG/M metagenome (GOLD analysis project Ga0310914, IMG submission 203450) | Lab enrichment of tropical soil microbial communities from Luquillo Experimental Forest, Puerto Rico - GRE.bulkMG.AN108 | ecosystem: Environmental > Terrestrial > Soil > Tropical forest >... | reverse complement strand
CCTGGACGCGACCGGACCTTACCCCGCCGACAGCGTCTACGGGCGCGCGGCGGCGGGCGAGTTCGACGCGGTGGTCGCGCTCTACCACGACCAGGGGCTCATCCCGGTGAAGCTCCTCGACGCCGTGCTGTCGGACGCGGCGGTGAACGTGACGCTGGGGCTCCCCATCGTCCGCACCAGCCCCGACCACGGCGTCGCCTACGATCTCGCCGGGAAGTGGAAGGCGAGCGAGAAGAGCATGATGGCGGCGCTGGCGCTCGCGGCGCAGCTGGCGGCGAGGAGGCGGAGGATGAGGAGGCTCGCCGCCGCGAAGCCCGCCGCACGGCACGCGCGGTAGCGGCCCCGGCGGCGGCGCCTTCGGCGCTTTCGCTCGCTGGCGCGAGCGGCCGCCGGCTTCGCCGACTTCTTAGTGGGGGCTCCGCCCCCACTCCCCCGCCGGTGTGGGAGAGGGGGAAGATCACCCTCCGCGTCCCGTCACCCTCGCCCTGCCGCGAGGCGGGGAGAGGGCCGGGGAGAGAGGCAGGGTAGCGAGCTACACATTGAACCTGAAGTGCATCACGTCGCCGTCCTGGACAGCGTACTCCTTGCCCTCGACGCGCATGAGGCCCTTCTCGCGGACGGCGTGCTCGCTGCCGAGCGCGAGCAGATCCTCGACCCGCATCACCTCCGCCTTGATGAAGCCGCGCTCGAAGTCGGTGTGGATCACGCCGGCCGCCTGGGGCGCGCGGGCGCCCTCCTTCACCGTCCAAGCGCGGCACTCGTCCTCGCCGGCGGTGAGGAACGTGATGAGGCCGAGCTCGCGGTAGCCGGCGTGGACGAGCCGATCGAGCCCGGGCTCGGTGAGCCCCAGGCCTTGCAGGAACTCGGTCCGCTCGGCCTCGGGCAGCTCGGCGATCTCCGCCTCCACCTTGCCGCACAGCACGACCGCCTCATAGCCCTCCTCGGCCGCGAGCGCCTTCACCGCCTGCACGCGCGGGTCCTGGTCCGCCCGGGCGAGCTGCTGCTCGTCCACGTTCGCGACGTAGATGACGGGCTTGCTGGTGAGCAGGAACAGATCGGCGACCGCCGGCTGGTCCTCCTCCGTGAGCTTCTGGGCGCGGACGGGCTTGCCCTGCTCGAGCCCCGCCTTGACCCGGTCGAGCGCGGCCAGCTCCGCCTTGGCGACCTCGCCCGGCTTCCCGGGCGCCTTGGCGTTCTTCTGCGCCCGCTCGCGACGCTTCTCGACCGACTCGAGATCCTTCAGCATGAGCTCGGTCTCGACCACGTCGCGGTCGCCGCGCGGATCGACCTTGCCCGCGACGTGCACCACGTCTGGATCGTCGAAGCAGCGCAGCACGTGGGCGATCGCGTCGACCTGGCGGATGTGCGACAGGAACTGGTTGCCGAGCCCCTCTCCCTTGGAGGCGCCCGCGACGAGACCGGCGATGTCGACGAACTCGAGCGTGGTGGGGGTGGTCTTCTTCGGCTTGAAGAGCCGGGCCAGCTTGGCGAGCCGCTCGTCCGGCACCGGCACGACGCCGACGTTCGGGTCGATGGTGCAGAACGGGTAGTTCGCCGCCTGCGCCTGGGCCGCGCCCGCCAGCGCGTTGAAGAGGGTCGACTTCCCCACGTTGGGGAGGCCGACGATGCCGATGCCGAGGGACATGGTGCGTTCCTTCTAACGAAAACGGCTCCGGAGGTCCGGAGCCGCTTCGCCGTGGGGCGGGGGCCTGGCCCCCGCCACAGGTTGAGCTCGTCGCGGCGAGGCCGCGCCGATATCGCCTACGCCGCCCGATCGGCGGGGAGCTGCGCGATGTACTCCTCGACCAGCTTCCGCTGCGACTTCTCGTCGAGCGAGGACTGGATGAGGCGGCGCGCGGCGTCGATGGCGAGGTCGGCGACCTGCCCCTTGAGCTCGGCGACGGCCTTGGCCTTCTCCTCCTGGATCTGGCGGCGAGCCTGCGCCACGAGGTCGTCGGCCTCCTTGCGGGCGCGGGCGGTCAGATCGGCGCGCAGCGCCTCGACCTCGGCCTTCGAGCGCTGCGCCAGCTCGGCCGCCTCGCGCTGCGCCGTGACGAGCGTCGCCTTCTGATCGGCGAGCACCTTCTCGGCCTCGGCGCGCTCCTTCTTCGCCTGCTCGATCGCGTCGCGGATGGTGCGCTCGCGCTCGTCGAGCATCTTGACGATGGGGCCCCAGGCGAACTTGGAGAGCACCAGCACCAGGCAGATGAAGGTGATGGCGGTCCAGATGGTGAGGCCAGGCCGCAGATCCATGATGCCGGCGGCGAGGACGGGCGAGAAGAAGAGCGAGGTCATGGGGGCTCCTGGATGAAGAGCGCCTGGCGGGGGCCGCGCCGAGGCGCGGCCCCGCCGGGCGAGTGCGTCAGACCTTGATGGCGAGCAGCACGCAGACGACGATCGCGAACAGCGTCACGCCCTCGATGAGGGCGGCCGAGATGATCATCGAGGTGCGGATGTCGCCGGCGGCGGTCGGCTGGCGGGCCGAGCCCTCCAGGGCGGCGGCGGCGAGCCGGCCGATGCCGAGGCCGGCGCCGAGGACGGCGAGGCCGGCGCCGAAGCCGGCGGAGAGGAACGCGAGGGCGGTGCTGGTCATGTGAATCAACCTCCGAACTGCACGAGGGCGGGCTTGCCGGGCCGCCGTGACCGGGGCGCGTGCTGCGCTCGACTACCCGTGGCTGGGAACCTTCCCGGCCGCGTGAGAACCGTGACCGCCCTCGGCCGCAGGCGCGGCGTGGGCGTGCTCGTCGTGCCCGTGGTCGTCGCCGTGGTGGACGAGCCCGGCCCCGATGAAGAGCGACGAGAGCATGGTGAAGATGTACGCCTGCACGAACGCGACGAAGAGCTCGAGGGCGAAGATGGCGAGCGCCATCGGGACCGAGCCCACCGCCACGAGCGGGCTGCCGAGCGCGAAGATGAGCCCGAGCAGCGACAGGATGACGATGTGCCCGGCCACCATGTTGGCGAAGAGTCGAATGGTGAGGGCGAAGGGCTTCGTGAACAGGCCGAGGATCTCGACCGGGATCATGATCGGCCACAGCCAGGGCGCGACCCCGCCGGTGAGGTGCTTCAGGTAGCCGCCGAACCCCTGCGCCTTGATCTGCGCGTACTGGGTGATGAAGAACGTGAACAGGGCGAGCGCGGCGGTCACCGCGATGTTGCCGGTCGCGGTGGCGGCCCACGGGATGAGGCCGAACAGGTTCACGAACAGGATGAAGAAGAACGCGGTGCAGAGGTACGGCACGAACCGATCGGCGTCCTCCTTGCCGATGTTCTTCACCGCGATCTCGTCGCGGACGAACTGCACCAGGAGCTCGAGGAAGTTGTAGAGGCCCTTCGGCACGAGTGCGCGGCGGCGCACCGAGACGAAGAAGGCGAGCAGCAGCACGGCCGAGCCGAGCCACAGCATGACGAGGTGCTTCGTCGGCGTCATGTCGATGGTGGTGCTCCCGGCGTGGAACACCAGGCTGTCGCCGAAGACGTGCTTGAGGTCGGTCTCGCAGTCCCAGCGGAGGGCCTTCCGCTCCGGGTGGTGGTGCGTGCCGCAGATCCCGGGGTACTCGAGGACGTAGCCGTCGGAGACGTGCTCGAGCAGGACGTCGGAGAGCTTCTCCTCCCGCTGCTCCGTCTCCTCCTCGAACTTCTCCATGCCCGACTCGGCCTGGCCGGCGTGGGCACCCTCGTGCGCCGCGGCGCCGTGCTCGGGGGCGGGCGCGGTGGCCCGGTGCTCCTGGGCCTCGGACTGGGCCGAGGGCGCAGGGGCGGGGGTCGCCTCGGGCGCGTGCTGCGTCGTGGCGAGGGCGAGCGCGAGGGTGGCGAGAAGGCTCGTCATGCGGTGGGTCCCGGGCCGCGGCCGAGGGCGTGCACGTAGGCGCCCTCCACCGCGGCGAAGAGGAAGTACGGCACGAAGAAGGCGACGACGAAGGCGATGACGCTGGCGCCCGCGCGCACCACGAGGACGGTGCCGAGCGCGACCACCAGGATGCGGACGAGGAACATGAGCGCCATGACGGCCATGGCCGCCTGCACCGGCTTCTTCGCCCGCGCCCCTCTCTGCATGAAGAGGAGCGAGGCGACGGCGGTGGCGGACACGGACCCGGCGCCGACGAGCGCCGGCTTGCGCACGCCCCCGGCGAGGAGCGCGCCGGCGAGGGCGGCCACGGCGAGGGCGCAGGTCAACATGAGATGGCGCGTCACGATTTCTTTTTTCCCAGGACCGTCCTGAAGAAGCTCAGGAAACCGCCCACCATCCCCACCACCGCGCCGAGCATGAGGAGCCAGGGCACCTCGTGACCGAGCTCCTTGTCACCCCACCAGCCGAGGGCGGTGAATACCCCCACCGAGGCCACGAGCTGCGTGGAGGCGGCGAGATAAGGTGCCGCCTTGCGGTACCCCTCCGCCAGATCCGAGAGGCCCTCGTCCTTCCCGCTCCGGCGCTCACGATCCTCCGGGTCGGGCACGACTGCGGCCTCCAGGCAACTCCCGCCCGAAATCCTTCGTCTTTACGCGGAGCGGGAGGGCAGAGCCGTATAGCAGGGGCACGAAAGGTGGTCAATAGCGCACGGGGGCGAGCTCGGGCGGGCGAAGCGCGCCCGCCGCGCTCGCCCGAACGCCCCCGCCCGCTAGCCCTGCAACGCCTCGCGGAAAGCTTCGCGCCCGGCCGCGATGGTGGTCTGGATGTCCTCCGGCGAATGGGCCGCCGAGATGAAGGCCGCCTCGAACTGTGAAGGGGGCAGGTAGACGCCGCGCTCCAGCATGGCATGGAAGAAGCGGCCGAAGCGCTTCGTGTCGCACTTGCGGGCGCTCGCGGCGTCGAAGACCGGCTCGCCGGAGAAGAAGACGGTCAGCATCGAGCCGACGCGGTTCACCTGCACCGGGGCACCCGCCGCCTTCGCCCCCTCCTCCAGACCGGCGGCCAGCTCGGCCGAGAGCTGCTCCAGCTTCTGGTAGGTGGCCTCCGAGAGCTCGGAGAGGGTGGCCGTGCCCGCCGCCATGGCGAGCGGGTTCCCGGAGAGCGTGCCGGCCTGGTACACCGGCCCCGCGGGCGCGATCCGGTCCATGACGTCGGCGCGCCCGCCGAAGGCGCCCACCGGGAGGCCGCCGCCGATCACCTTCCCGAAGGTGACGAGGTCGGGCCGGATGCCAAACCGTCCGCAGGCGCCGCCGAGCGAGAGCCGGAAGCCGGTCATGACCTCGTCGACGATGAAGAGGGCGCCGTGCTGCTTGCAGATCCGGGCGAGGCCCTCGAGGAAGCCGGGCTTCGGGACGAGGACGCCCATGTTGCCCACCACCGGCTCGGTGATGACGGCGGCGATGGTCGAGCCCGTCTTCTCGAACAGCTTCTCGACCGCGGCGAGGTCGTTCCACGGCAGCGTGAGTGTGTGCTTGGCGAGATCGGCCGGCACGCCCGGCGAGTCGGGGAGGCCGAGCGTCTCGACGCCCGAGCCCGCCTTGACGAGCAGCGGATCGCCCGCGCCGTGATAGCAGCCGTCGAACTTGAGCAGGTCGTCCCGGCCCGTGAAGCCGCGCGCCAGCCGGATGGCGGCGGTGGTGGCCTCGGTGCCGGACGAGCAGAAGCGCATCCGCTCCAACCACGGCATCCGCCGCTGCACCAGCTCGCCGAGGCGGATCTCGCGCGGGCTCGGCGCGCCGAAGCTCGCCCCCTCCTTGAGGGCGTCCTGCACCGCCTGCATCACGTCGGAGTGGCAGTGGCCCAGGATGAGCGGACCCCATGAGCCGACGTAGTCGATGTAGGCATTTCCGTCGACGTCGAACATGCGCGAGCCGCGCCCCTTCGCGATGAAGCGCGGCGTGCCGCCGACGCCCTTGAAGGCGCGCACGGGGCTGTTCACGCCTCCGGGAAAGAGGTCCTTGGCCTTCGCGAACAGCTTGTCGCTGTAGTCGGTCTTCACGGTCTCTCCTGGTCGTGGTCGGTGCGGTGGTCGAACGCGGTGGCGCGATCGCCAGGGGCGGACGAGCGCGCTCGCTCGCGCCGCGCCTTCACCTTGGCGATGGCGAGGCGGATCGTGTCGGGCCGCGGGTGGCCGTCGAGCGCCTGCTCGTACAGGGCCAGGGCGCGCTCGAGCTGACCGTTGTCGGCGGCGAGCCCGGCCTGCCCCTCCAGCGCGCGCGCGCGCAGCTCCGGTCGCGGCCGGCCGTCGAGCAGCGCCTGGAAGGCGCGCTGGGCCTCGTCGGGGCGCTTCTCGAACGCCCACGCCTGCGCCGTGAGCAGCTGCCCCTCGTCGGCGAGGTCGGAGGCGGGCCAGCGCTCGCGCAGGACCCGCGCCTCGGTGCGCGCCTGCTGGAAGTTGCGCAGATCGAGGTAGGCGCTCGCCACCTTGAGCTGGTAGGCGGCCGCCTCGGGCGCGTCGCCCTGGGCGATGTCGGCCCACTGCGCGATGGCGCCCATCGGGTCGGCGAACCGCTGCAAGTAGATGTCGCCCGTGAGCGCGCGCGCCTTCCACGCGTCCTCGCTCCCGGGGTAGAGCGCGACGATGCGGCGGTAGTACGAGACCGCTTGCGTGAAGTCGCCGAGCTCGAGGTAGGCGACGTCGCCCGCGCCGCGCAGCGCCTTGAGACGCAGCGCCGCCTCGCGCTCGGGGAGGCGGCCGTCGCCGAGCTCGGCGATCACGGCCTGGTAACCCGCGATGGCGTCCCCTGGCCGGCCGGCCCGGCGCGCCGCGTTGGCGTCGTCGAGCCGGCGCGCCGCCCCGCTGCAGGCGAGGAGCCCCGCCAGGACCACCGTCACGCTCGTCCTTCGACTTCGCTTCGCGGAGCCTGTCCTGAGCGGAGGCCGCGAAGCGGCCGAAGTCGAAGGACTCAGGACGAGCGGAAGTCCGCTCGCGCTGCGCGCAGCGCGAAGCGCCGAGTCGAAGCGCGGCGGCATCACACCGCGTCCCCGCCCTCGGGGTCACCGCCCTCGCTCCCGGCGGCGCCGGGCCCGCCCGGCTCGCCGCCCTCGGCGTCGGGTGCGCTCTCGCTCTCGCTCTCGCTCTCGCCCTCGGCCCCGGCCCCGGCCTCGGCCTCACTCTCGGCGACCCGGGCCACCCCCGCCACCTGCTCCTCGCGCGACTCGACGGTGATGAGGCGGACGCCCTGGGTGTTGCGGCCGATGAGGCTGATGCCCTTCGCCGGCATCCGGATGAGCATGCCCTTGTTCGTGATGAGCATGACCTCCTCCGTCTCCAGGACGGAGGTCGCGGCCACCACCGGGCCGTTCCGCTCGGTGGTCTTGATGGTGATGATGCCCTTGCCGCCGCGGCTCTGGAGCCGGTACTCGTCGAGCTCGGTGCGCTTGCCGTAACCGTTGGCGGTCACGGTGAGGATGGTGGCCGCCGGCTCGCCCTCGCGGGCGGGGGCGATCACCTCGGCGGAGACCACCTCGTCCCCGTCGGCGAGCGTGATCCCCTTCACGCCGTAAGCGCCGCGGCCCATGGGCCGGACGTCGCACTCGTCGAAGCGGATGGCCATCCCCTGCGCCGTGGAGAGGAGCACGTGCGAGGCGCCGTCCGTGAGGCGCGCCGCGATGAGCGCGTCGCCCTCCTCGATCCCGAGCGCGATGATGCCGGCCGCGCGCGGGCGGCTGAACGCGTCGAGCCGCGTCTTCTTGATGCTCCCCTTCTTCGTGGCGAGGAACACGTACTGCTGCTCGGCGGCGACGGCCTCCTTCTCGGCCGCCTCGGTGGCGGCGGCCACCTCCTGATCGAGCACCTCGTCGGCGCCGGCGGGCGGCGACGGCAGCTGCCGCACCGGGAGGATGGCGGCCACCTTCTCGCCCGGGGTGAGCTGGACGAGGTTCACGATGGGCTTGCCGCGCGCCGCGCGCGACGCCTGCGGGATCTCGTGCACCTTGAGCCAGTACACCCGGCCCTTGTCGGTGAAGACGAACAGGTAGCTGTGGGTGGAGGCGACGAACAGGCTCTCGAGGAAGTCCTCCTCGCGCGCGCCGGCGCCGGTCTTGCCGCGGCCGCCGCGCCGCTGGGCGCGGTAGAGGGAGACCGGATTCCGCTTCACGTAGCCGTGGTGCGAGACGGTGACGACCATCTCCTCCTCGGCGATGAGGTCCTCCACGTCGAGGTCGCCCACCTCGCCCTGGATCTCGGTGCGCCGCTCGTCCGCGAAGAGCTGCTTCACCTCCTTCAGCTCGTCGACGATGACCTGGAGCAGCACCTTCTCCGAGGCCAGGATCTCCTTCAGGCGCGCGATGAGCCTCTGCACCTCGGCCAGCTCGTCGAGAATCTTCTGCCGCTCGAGGCCGGTGAGGCGCTGCAGCTGCATCTCGAGGATGGCCTTGGCCTGGAGCTCGGAGAGCCCGAAGCGCGCCATCATCTGCTCGCGCGCTATCTCGCGGTCGGCCGCCTTCTTGATGAGCTCGATGATCTCGTCGATGTGGTCGAGCGCGATCTGGTAGCCGAGCAGGATGTGCTCGCGGGCGCGCGCCTGCTTCAGCTCGTAGCGGGTCCGGCGCGTCACGACGTCGCGCCGGTGCGCCACGAACCGCTCCAGCATCTCCTTCAGGTTGAGGATGCGCGGCTGACCGCCGTCGATGGAGAGCAGGGTCACGCCGAAGCCGGTCTGGAGCGCGGTGTGGGCGTACAGGTTGTTGAGGACGACCTGCGCCACCGCGTCGCGCTTCAGCTCGATGACGACGCGCATGCCCTCGCGGCTGGACTCGTCGCGCAGGTCGCTGATGCCCTCCAGCTTCTTGTCGCGCACGAGGTCGGCGATGTGCTCGACGAGCTTCGCCTTGTTCACCTGGTACGGGATCTCGGTGACGACGATCGTCTCGCGCTCGGTGCGCGGGTGCACCTCGAACGAGGCGCGAGCGCGGACGGTGATGGTGCCGCGGCCGGTCTCGTACGCCTTCCGGATCCCGTCGCGGCCGAGGATGATGCCGGCGGTCGGAAAGTCGGGGCCCGGCACGAACCGCATGACCTCCGCCACCGTCGCCTTGGGGTTCCCGACCAGGTGGATGGCCGCGTCGAGCACCTCGCCCATGTTGTGGGGCGGGATGGAGGTGGCCATGCCGACGGCGATGCCGGAGCTGCCGTTCACCAGCAGGTTCGGGAAGCGGGACGGCAGGACGAGCGGCTCCTGCGTCGAGTCGTCGAAGTTCGGCCCCCACTCGACCGTGTCCTTGTCGATGTCGGCGAGGAGGAAGTCGGCGAGCTTCTCGAGGCGGCACTCGGTGTAGCGGTAGGCCGCGGCGGGGTCGCCGTCGACCGAGCCGAAGTTGCCCTGGCCGTCGATGAGCGGGTACCGCAGGTTCCAATCCTGCACGAGCCGCACGAGCGCGTCGTAGACCGAGGCGTCGCCGTGCGGGTGGTACTTCTTCAGGACCTCGCCGACGACGCCGGCGCACTTGGAGTAGCGCTTGTTGTGATGCAGCCCCTCCGTGTGCATCGCGTAGAGGATGCGCCGGTGCACGGGCTTGAGGCCGTCGCGCACGTCGGGCAGGGCACGCCCGATGATGACCGACATCGAGTAGTCGAGATACGACTTGCGCATCTCGTCTTCGATGTTGACCTGCGTGCGGTGCCCGTCGCTGGACGGCGGCGTGGGGGCCGCGGGCGGCGGTGCGGGGGGGAGGGTCTCGTCGGGCATCGTGGGGTCTTCGAGGCGCTCGGCGATCGGGTCGCCCAAGCGCAGCTGAAAAGGTTATTTGTAGCTCTTTATCCGCGGACTTTCAAGGGTTTTGGGCGGATCGGGCGACCGCGGCCGGCGCCGTCCGGTGGCCGAAGGGAAGCCCCTCCAGGGCTTGCTCGAGGAGCCCGCCCAGGGCGTTCGGGTCGCGCGGGTCGGCCCCGCGGCGGACGGTCCTGTGCCAGCGCACGCCGCCGGTCACCGGGTCCTGCAGCTCGACCGACAGCTCGATCTCGTCGCCATCGAACCAGCCGCGCGAGGCGAGCCACGCCTCTGTCGGCGGAAGGCCGGCGAGCGGCGGGGGTGGGCCGACCGGCACCGCGACGTTGAGCCCTACGAAGACGCCGATCGGCGGCGGGGGCGCGTACGGGCGGGGAGCGAGGTAGACCGGCTGCGCGCCCGGGCGGACCGCAGGCGCCGGCGCCACCCCGTGCGGCCCGCCCTTCTGCGCGGGGCGCGAGCCGGAGCGCGAGAACAGCACGGCCGAGACGACGAGCGCGACCACCACCAGCACGATCCCCACCGCCGACCACACCTGCGCGCTCTTGCGCTCGTCGGTGCGGGCGACGGCGCGTGCCCTCACGACGAGCAGCGCCTCAGGATCCTCGGCGTCGAGGCCGCGGCCGTCGAGGGCGGAGGCGAGCGCCGCCCGGCTCTGATCCAGCGACCGCGCCTCCTCGTCCGGATCGATGGCGCGCGTCCCCTCCATCCAGAGCTCGAGCTCCGGCTCGGCGAGGGCGATGCGCTGCGGGGGCGGCGCCAGCACGCCGGAGACCGGCACCTGCTGGCGCGCGGTGACGCAGGCGAAGGTGAGGCAGGTGAGGAGGGCGACGCGCCGCAAGCCGGGACCGTAGGGGAGGGGCAAACCGCCCCCCCTACGATACCTCCTCACGCGGCGCGGGTCAGCGGCCCGCGACGCCGAGCCGCGCCGTGGCGCGGCGCACGCGCGCCGACTCGAGCGCGTGGTTCTGGTCCTGCTCGGTCATCGAGCGGAGCCGCTCGGTGGCCTCGTCGAAAGCGCGCTCGGCGCGATCGACGTCGATCTCCTCGCGCCGCTCGGCCGAGTCGGCCAGGACCATGACGCGGTCCCGGTCGACCTGAAGGAAGCCGCCGCCGACCGCGAAGTGCTCCTCGCGGCCGCCGCTCACGACGGTGAGCCGGCCCGGCTCCAGCCCAGACATGAAGCTGGCGTGGCCGGGCCGGACGCCGAAGCCGCCCTGGGTTCCGGGCGCGCGGACCTCGTCGCAGGTGAGCTGCGCGACCCGGCGCTCCGGCGTGACGATCTCGAGAGAGAGGGGCATCGATTAACCCTGGGCCAGCTTCTTCGCCTTCTCGACCGCCTCCTCGATGGTGCCGACCATGTAGAAGGCCTGCTCGGGGAGGTCGTCGTACTTGCCCTCGACGATCTCCTTGAAGCCGCGGATCGTGTCGGCGAGCTTCACGTACTTGCCGGGGTTGCCGGTGAACTGCTCGGCAACGTGGAAGGGCTGCGAGAGGAAGCGCTGGATCTTCCGGGCGCGCGCGACGGTCAGCTTGTCCTGCTCGGAGAGCTCGTCCATGCCGAGGATGGCGATGATGTCCTGCAGCTCCTTGTAGGTCTGCAGCGTCTCCTGGACGGTACGCGCGGTCTGATAGTGCTCCTGGCCGAGCACGAGCGGGTCGAGGATGCGGGAGGTCGAGTCGAGCGGGTCGACGGCGGGGTAGATGCCGATCTCCGTCAGCTTGCGGGAGAGCACCGTCGTCGCGTCGAGGTGGGCGAAGGCCGTCGCCGGGGCCGGGTCGGTGAGATCGTCGGCCGGCACGTAGATGGCCTGCACCGAGGTGATGGCGCCCTTCTGCGTGGAGGTGATGCGCTCCTGCAGCTCGCCCATCTCGGTGGAGAGCGTCGGCTGGTAACCGACGGCGGAGGGGATGCGGCCGAGGAGCGCCGACACCTCCGAGCCCGCCTGCGTGAAACGGAAGATGTTGTCGATGAAGAGGAGCATGTCCCGGTTCTCTTCATCGCGGAAGTACTCGGCGATGGCGAGCGCCGAGAGCGCGACGCGGGCGCGGGCGCCGGGCGGCTCGTTCATCTGGCCGTACACGAGCACGCACTGGCTGTTGGAGAGGTCGTCCTCCTTGATGACGCCCGACTCCATCATCTCATGGTAGAGGTCGTTGCCCTCGCGGGTGCGCTCGCCGACGCCGGCGAACACCGAGAAGCCACCGCGCGCCTTCGCCACGTTGTTGACGAGCTCCATGAGGAGCACGGTCTTGCCGACGCCGGCGCCGCCGAAGAGGCCGATCTTGCCGCCGCGCAGGTAGGGGGCGAGGAGGTCGATGACCTTGATGCCGGTCTCGAACGCCTCCACCTTCACGTTCTGATCGACGAGGGTCGGAGGCGCCTTGTGGATGGGGAGCCGCTTCTTGGCGTCGACCGGTCCGCGCTCGTCGACGGGCTCGCCGACGACGTTGAGGATGCGGCCCAGCACCTCCTTGCCGACCGGCATCGTGATCGGGGCGCCGGTATTCTTCACCGGCATCCCGCGCACGAGCCCTTCGGTCGAGTCCATGGCGATGCAGCGGGCGGTGTTCTCGCCCAGGTGCTGCGCCACCTCGACGACGAGGTTGTCGTGGCGGGCGTCGATGCCCGGGTTCGTCACCGCGAGCGCGGTGTAGATCTCGGGCAGGGCGCCGGGCGGGAACTCGACGTCGACGACGGGGCCGATGACCTGGGTGATCCGGCCGTTCTGGAGGTGAATCTCGGTGGCCATGACGTCCTTTCGACTGCGGCGGGGGGACAAGCCCCCGCCCTACGGGGTCGAGGCGCGGGCGCTCGGCGCCCACGCGATTTCTATTTGAGGGCCTCGGCGCCGCTCACGATCTCCATCAGCTCCTTCGTGACGTAGGCCTGGCGGGCGCGGTTGTACTGGAGGGTGAGCCCGGCGATCATGTCCTCGACGTTGCTCGTCGCCGACTCCATGGCGGTCATCCGCGCGCCGTGCTCGCTCGCGGCGGAGTCGAGCAGTGCCCGCCACACCTGGATGGCGAGGTGCTTCGGGACGAGCTCCTGCAGCAGGGCGTCACGCGACGGCTCGTAGAGGAAGTCGTACCCCTGCGCCCCGCTCGCCTCGCCGGGCGTCACGATGGGGAGGAGCTGCTTCACCACCACCGTCTGCGTGATGGCGCTCTTGAACTCGTTGTAGCAGAGGAAGACGGCGTCGACCTCGCCGGAGAGGAAGCGCTCCGAGAGCTGCTGCGCCAGGTCGGCGGCCTTGTCGTAGCTCGCCATCTGGTGCACGCCGCCGTAGTCCTTGCGGACGGGCATCTTGCGGACACGGAAGAAGTCGCGCGCCTTGCGGCCCAGGATCGACACCTCGGCGCTCTCGTACTGCTCGCTCGTCTCGGTGAGGAACCGCTGCGACCGCCGGATCACGTTCGAGTTGAACGCGCCGGCCAGGCCGCGGTCGCTCGTGAGGAGCACGATCTCGACCTTCTTCACCGGCCGCGCGGCGAGGAGCGGGTGCGAGGGCTTCTCCTCGGCCGCCGCCCGCGACGCGACCCGCCCCAGCGCCTGCTCGAGCAGCACCGCGTAGGGGCGGGCGCGGGTGATGGCCTCTTGGGCCCGGCGCAGCTTGGCCGCCGAGACCATCTTCATGGCCTTGGTGATCTGCCGCGTGTTCTTGACGGACCCGATGCGGGTCCGGATGTCGCGCAGGGAGGGCACGGGGCCTTCGCTCCTTCGGCCTTAGGCCGCGGCCTCGGTCTGGAAGATCCCGCGGAACTCGGCCAGCGCCTTGTGGAGCGAGGCCTTGATGCCGTCGTCGAGCGCCTTCTTCTCGGCGATCGCCTTCGCGATGTCCGGGTGCCGGGCGTCGAGGAACTCCATGAGCTCCTTCATGTAGCGACCCACCTGCTCCACCGGGATGTTGCGGATCCAGCCCACCCCGGCCTCGTCGCGGTTCGTCGCGGCGTAGATCTGGATGACCTGCTTCTCGACGGGCATCGGCTGGTACTGGCTCTGCTTCAGCACCTCGACCAGGCGCTCGCCGCGGGCCAGCGTCTCCTGGGTGGCCTTGTCGAGGTCGGAGCCGAACTGCGCGAAGGCCGCCAGCTCGCGGTACTGCGCGAGCTCGAGCTTGAGCGAGCCGGCCACCTGCTTCATGGCCTTGATCTGCGCCGAGCCACCGACGCGCGACACCGAGATGCCAACGTTGATGGCAGGCCGGACGCCCTGGTTGAAGAGGTCGGTCTCGAGGAAGATCTGGCCGTCGGTGATGGAGATGACGTTGGTCGGGATGTACGCCGACACGTCGCCGGCCTGCGTCTCGATGATGGGGAGCGCGGTGAGCGACCCGCCGCCCTCCTTGTCGGAGAGCTTCGCGGCGCGCTCCAGCAGGCGGCTGTGGAGGTAGAACACGTCGCCCGGGTACGCCTCGCGGCCCGGCGGGCGGCGGAGCAGCAGCGAGAGCTGGCGGTAGGCGACGGCGTGCTTCGAGAGGTCGTCGTAGATGATGAGGGCGTGGCGGCCGGAGTCGCGGAAGTACTCGCCCATCGTCACGCCGGTGTAGGGCGCGAGGTACTGCAGCGGGGCCGGGTCGGAGGCGTTGGCCGCCACCACGATGGTGTAGTCCATCGCGCCGTACTGGCGGAGCTTGTCGACCACGCGCGCGACGGTCGACTGCTTCTGGCCGACGGCGACGTAGATGCAGACGAGGTTGTTGCCCTTGTTGTTGATGATGGTGTCGATCGCGACGGCGGTCTTCCCCGTCTGGCGGTCGCCCAGGATGAGCTCGCGCTGGCCGCGGCCGATCGGCACGAGGGCGTCGATGGCCTTGAGGCCGGTCTGCATCGGCTCGTGCACGCTCTTGCGCTTCACGATGCCGGGGGCCTTGATCTCGATCTTCCGCATCTGCTTGGCGGCGATCGGCCCGCGGCCGTCGATGGGGTTGCCGAGGCCGTCCACCACGCGCCCGAGCAGCTCCTCGCCGACGGGCACCTCGGCGATGCGGCCGGTCCGCTTGACGGGGTCGCCCTCGCGGATGACCTCGTAGTGGCCCATGATCGCGGCGCCGACGTTGTCCTCCTCGAGGTTCAGCACGAGGCCGCGGATCCCGTGCGGGAACTCGAGCAGCTCGCCGGCGGCGGCGCTGCCGAGGCCGTAGATGCGGGCGACGCCGTCGGCCTGCGACAGCACGGTCCCGGTCTCGGTGACCTCGACCTTCTTCCCGTAGTCCTTGATCTGCTCGCGGATGATGCGGCTGATCTCGTCGGCGCGGATTTCCATGGCTTCGTTCTGCTCCGGTGCTGAGAGGAAGAAAGGAGTAGACGGCGGCTACTGCTTCAAGGCGCGGCGGAGCTCCTCGAGCTGCGACCGCACGGATCCGTCGTAGGTGAGGCTGCCGACCTGCGCCACCACACCTCCGAGGAGGGCCGGATCGACCGAGCGGTCGAGGATCACCTGGGCGCGGGTGGCGCGGGCGAGCTTGTCGGCGATGGCCTGGGCGTTCGACGCGTCGAGCGGAACGGCCGAGACGATGCGGGCGCGCAGCCGCCCGAGCTTCTGGTCGGCGAGGTCGCGGAAGACGTCCACCACCGCGCCCAGGTAGGCGAGGCGGTTGCGGTCTCCGAGGAGGTAGAGGAGGTTCGAGGGCTCGGGGTCGAGCCGCAGGCCGGCCGCGATCTTGCCCCCGATCGCCCGCCGCTGCTCGCGCGTGTAGATGGGGTTCACGAGCACGTCGCGCAGCTCGGGCGACACGTCCACGGCCTCTTTCAAGGTGGCGAGACTCTGGGCCCAGGCCTCGACCTTGCCCTGCTCGACCGCGAGGTCGAAGAGGGCCTTCGCGTATCGGCGCGCGATGGTTCCGACGATCATAAGGGGCCGCCCGAGTAGCACGCCGGCCCATGTCGGTCAAGCGGCGACCGCCCTCCATTCTCCTTGGACTCTCGGCAGTTACACGGCGACCGTGGCGATCTGTCGCGCCGATTGACAGAGGTCAGGTGCGCTTTACTTTGCCCGCACCGGAAGACCGGAACGGAAAAAGGAGGAAAGATCATGACGATGCTGACCCGCTGGGATCCCTGGAGGGATCTGCAGAGGCTCCAGGAAGAGATGGGCCGTGTGTTCGACGATAGGCTCGTGGCGCGCACCGGGGAGTCGGTGGGCTGGACGCCCAAGGTGGACATCTACGAGGACGAGGAGGGGCTGGCCCTTCGCTTCGAGCTGGCGGGCGTCGAGCCGAAGGACGTCGACATCCGGTTCGAGAACGGCGTGCTGACGTTGCGCGGCGAGCGCAAGCTGGAGCGCGAGGAGAACAAGGACAACTACCACCGCGTGGAGCTGTCCTACGGCACCTTCACCCGCTCCTTCTCGCTGCCGGGCACCGTGGACGCGGAGAAGATCCGGGCCGAGTCGAAGAACGGCGTCCTGACGGTGCACCTGCCGAAGAAGCCCGAGGCGAAGCCGAAGTCGATCCAGGTCAAGGTGAACTAGGCCTCGCCTGGCCGCTCGCCCGGCCACCCCATCCCGCCGCCGAGGTGCGGCTGCCGCCCGCGGGCGGTGAGCGGGGCGGCCACGAGGAAAGGGCCCCGAGCGATCGCCGGGGCCCTCCTGTTGTCACCGTAAGTGTCGTTACTTAAAGTGTACTAGGCCTTGACCGCCGCGATGGGCGTGGCGGCCGGAGCGGACTTCCGATCGGACGAGAGGTTCTCCATCTTCGTCTGGCCCTCGAAGATGACCCCCTTCTCGATCATGAGCGACGGGGTCTCGACGTTGCCGCGCATCTTCGCCGGGTGGTGGAGCTCGACCGCGTTCTTGGCGCGGATGTTCCCATTCACCTCGCCGTGGATGATGATCGTCCCGCAGCTGATCTCGGCCGAGATCTTGGCGCCCTCGCCGACGACGAGGACGTCGCCGGTGACGATGGTCCCGGTGAACTTGCCGTCGATCCGGACCGTGCCCTCGAACGTCAGCTTGCCTTCGAACTCCGACCCGCGACCCAGCAGGGCGTTGAGGTCACTCGAGGCGGCAGGGGTAGAGGTGACGTCTTCACGCTTCAACATGGCCATGTGCTGCGGCTCCTCGCGCTGGTGGGAGAGAGGGATCGGCTCGGCGCGCGCGGTGGGGCCGGGCGTGGGAGAGCTTCCTTCCTCTCGTGGCTTGTTCCAGAAAGGCATGTCGCCTCGATCGTGCTTCGCTTCGCCGCAGAGCCACGCGGCCCAGACGGCACGGACCCTTTTCTACGCCCCAATCTTGCCGAGTATTCCTTCCAGCTCGTCGAGCGAGGTGTAGTCGAGCTCGATGCGGCCTGTCGAATCGGACTTCGGGACCACTCTACAGCGGCACCCCAGGCGGCGCTGCAGGCGCGTGACGAGCGCACGCACGGCCGGCGAGTCGCCAGGAGTTCCAGCAGCCGGGCGCTTGCTCCCCCCACCGGACAGCTCCCGCACGAGGGCCTCGGTCGCTCGCACGGAGAGCTGCTCGCGCAGCACGCGCTGCGCCGCCCGCCGGATCGCCTCGGCCGCCTCCAGCCCGAGCAGCGCCCGGGCGTGCCCCATCTCGAGCCGGCCCTCGCGGACGGCGTCGCGCACGTCGCCGGGGAGCCGCAGCAACCGGAGCGCGTTCGCGACCGTCGAGCGCTCCTTGCCCACCTTCTCCGCCACCTGCTCCTGTGTGAGCCCATGCTCGTCGACGAGCGCCTGGTAGGCCTCGGCCTCCTCGATCGCGTTCAGGTCGGCGCGCTGCACGTTCTCCACGAGCGCGATCTGGAACGCCTGCGCCGGGCTCGCCTCGCGCACGATGGCGGGGATCTCCTTCAGGCCGGCGCGCTGCGCCGCCCGCCACCGCCGCTCGCCGGCGACGATGCGGTACCGGGCGCCGTGCCGGCGGACGAGGATGGGCTCGACGACGCCGTGCTCGCGGATCGAAGCGGCGAGCTCCTCGAGCCGCGCCTCGTCGAACCGCTTCCGCGGCTGCTCGGGGCTGCGCTCCACGGCCTCCACCGGCAAGGCGAGGAGCGCCTTCCCCGCGGCGACCGCGGCCACGGTGGTCGGCACCGGCTGCGGCGCGTTCGAGAGGAGGGCAGCCATGCCGCGCCCGAGGGCGGGGCGGCGCTTGTCGGCGAGGCTCATGGTCAGGCGGCTTTCCCGATGCGGTCGACGCGCCTCACCACCTCGCGGGCCAGCTCGAGGTAGCTCTGGCAGCCCTTGGACGCGACGTCGTAGAGGAGGATGGGCTTCCCGTGAGACGGGCTCTCCGAGAGCCGCACGTTGCGGGGGATGACGGTCTTGAAGACCTCCCGCCTGAAGTGCTTGCGGACCTCGTCCTCGACCTGCTGGGCCAGGTTGTTGGCGGCGTGCATGGTGAGGACGATCCCGTCCACCTGCAGGACGGGGTTCGCCTGCCCCTTCACGAGGTCGATGGTGCGGAGCACGTCGGCCAGCCCCTCGAGCGCGAAGTACTCGCACTGGAGGGGGATGATGACGCCCTGGGCCGCCACGAGCCCGTTCAGCGTGAGGAGGCCGAGCGAGGGCGGGCAGTCGACGAGGACGTACTCGTACTCGGGCGCGACGGCGGCCACCGCGTCGGCGAGACGCCGCTCGCGGCCTTGGACGTCCGCGAGCTCGAGCTCGGCGCCGACGAGGTGCCGGCTGGCGGGGGCCAGGTCGAGGAACTTGAGCTCCGTCTTGCGCACGACCTCGCCGAGCGGGACGCCGTCGAGCAGCGCCTCGTACACGCTCGCCTCCACGTCGTCGCGCGAGATGCCGAGCGCCGACCCGGCGTTGCCCTGCGGGTCCATGTCGATGAGGAGCGTCCGCCGCTCGGCGGCGGCGAGCGAGGCGGCCAGGTTGACGGCGGTGGTGGTCTTCCCGACGCCGCCCTTCTGGTTCGCGATGGTGATGACGCGCGGCATGCTCTCCTCTCGGCGGGCAGGCCTACCCCGCCGCTCGGCGCGGCGCAAGGACGCGACGGCGGAGGGCGGGAACGGCAGGGTGGTGGAGGCGGGGCTGGGCTGCGGGATCACGGGGCGGACCTCCGGGGATGGAGGCCGCCATGATCGATCGACCCCCTGACAGCGCGCGGTGTTCCACGTGGAACAGAAACCCACCCAGGCGACGATGTGTTCCACGTGGAACGTCACGTGGACTCCCTCGGCCTGGAGGCGAGGAGAGGGTCGAGGAGAGGGGCTCTAGGTGAGCCATGTGGTGCGAGGACCCTCGCCCTGGGCGGAGCTGGTCGGCCGCGCCGGCTGCGGGAGTGGCCCGCGCGCGGGGCTCCGGCCGCCACCCGGTATCCTCGCGCCGCGCGGACCCGGGCAGCACACCGCGCCGGCGCAATGCGGCGTTGCCTGGAGCTGCTCTGCTCTCGACCGGTGCGGGCGCCGCCCGCGCGCCGGCGCACCTCCGCCCATGCGCCGCGCGGACCTGAGGCAACCGCTGGCGGCCTCCGCCAATCGCGCCCGGGCCACCCCCTCCGCCGGCGCTCCGCCGCCGCCGGACGA
>Ga0310914_10000828_pt1 | contig 19138 bp, 25 predicted proteins | sample GREbulkMGAN108_FD_203450 | JGI IMG/M metagenome (GOLD analysis project Ga0310914, IMG submission 203450) | Lab enrichment of tropical soil microbial communities from Luquillo Experimental Forest, Puerto Rico - GRE.bulkMG.AN108 | ecosystem: Environmental > Terrestrial > Soil > Tropical forest >... | reverse complement strand
CTTCATCGGACTCTCCTCTGTTGAAAGCATCGATGGGGTTGCAGGCCGGCTTGCAGAGCGCGTCCCGGCCGCAGCAATTCTCGGTGAGGTACGCCAGCAGGTCGTTCATGGTGCGGTATTCGGCCGAGTAGATGAGCTGCCGGCTCAGCCGGCGCTGCGTGATCAAACCGGCGCGGACGAGGTGGTTGAGGTGGAAGGTCAGGGACGAGGGAAGGACGCCCAGGCGCTCGGCAATGACACCTGCCGGTAAGCCTTCAGGACCGACTGTGACAAGGAGTCGGAACAGGTCGAGCCGGGTTTCTTGGCTGAGCGCCGAGAGGGCGTTGAGTGCGGCCTTTTTGTCCACGGTCCGCGCGGCTCCGTCATTTCAATGAAGATCAAAATAAGATCGACGGATCGTTTTGTCAACGATATTTCGCGGAATCTCGAATTATAGGTTTTGCCATCGTACCTGAGCATCATCAATGGCTGAATGGGGGCATGAAGACCCACTCCCCAGGCCCGCGCCGAACGCCCGCCATCGGTTCAGTCACGGGGCTGCTCTCGCGCGATATCGAGCGGGCTGACTAATCTGCGGCCGTCAGCGCGGCGGCAGTCCACAGCCGTTCATGCTGGTGCAAGCGCGTGGTCGCCGCACGCACCACCGCAGCTGTGCGCGATGTCAATCCTGCGGCCCTGCGGAGCGGCGCAGCAACGGAAGTGCCAGGACGAGAGCGACGAGCTGAGCGATGATAAACCCCGGCGCGTCGATCGGCCGGATGCCGGCGAAGGTGTCGCTGAGGGCACGCGCGATCGTCACCGCCGGGTTGGCGAAGGAAGTCGACGCGGTGAACCAGTAGGCGCCCGTGATGTAGGCGCCCACCGCGAACGCCGTCGCCGGCTCGCGATGCGCGCGGCAACCCCAAATCACCATCAGCAACCCGAATGTGGCCACCACTTCGGCGACCCATCGCGGCAGGCCGGTGCGGATGTGATGCGAGAGCTGCCACACCGGCAGATCGAACATGATGTGCGCGAGCCAGACGCCGAGGATCCCGCCGGCAATCTGCGCTGCGATGTAGCCCGGCACGGTGTGCCAGCGCAGCCCGCCGGTCGCCGCCGCGGCGAGCGTCACTACCGGGTTCATGTGCGCCCCTGATTGCGGGCCAAAGGCAAGGATCAGCGCCACGAGGCCGCCGCCCGTCGCGATCGCGTTCGCGAGCAACGCGGGCCCCGTGCTGTCGGGGAAAAGGCGCTGCGCCATGATGCCGGAGCCGACGATGGCGATCAGCAGGAACGCCGTCGCCACCAGCTCGATTAGGGCGGCATGGACGGCCGGGCGGACAAGCGCGGCCGGCCGGGCGACGGGCGCGAGCGCCGTCATGCCGACGGCTCCCGCAGCGCGCGCACGCGGCCGATTTGATCGACCTCGCGCTTGATCGCCATCCGGTCGAGCTTGTCGAGCGGCAGCGCGACAAACAGCTTGATGCGATTTTCGAGCGCGCGGAACGCGTCGCGAAAGGCGTTGCGCCGCTCGGTCTCGCTCGCCTCGACCGCCGCCGGCTCGGGCACGCCCCAATGCGCCGTGATCGGGTTGCCCGGCCACACCGGGCAGACCTCGCCGGCCGCCTGATCACAGACCGCAAACACAAAATCCATCACCGGCGCGCTGGGTCGGGCGAACTCGTTCCAGCTTTTGCTTCGCAACCCTGTCGTGCGCAGGTCGAGTTTTTCGAGCAGCTCGACAGCGAGCGGATGAACACTTCCTTTTGGGAAGCTGCCGGCGCTGTAGCCCTTGAAGCGCCCTTCGCCCCAATGCTCGACGAGCGCTTCGGCGAGGATGCTTCGCGCCGAGTTGCCGGTGCACAGAAAAAGGATGTTGTAGGTCCGCCTGCCGGACATGGCGGCCGGCCGATTCAAGGCTTGCGCGCTTCGACCATCGCCGAAGTGATGTAATTTTCGACGCCGCGGCCCGATGCCCAGGTCGCGACCATTTCCCGGCTCTCGGGTTTGGGTGTGATCCTGACATCGACAAAGCCGGCTTCCCGCAGCCATGTTTGGATGCGCTCGGCCGGTGCCGCGCCGGCGACGCAGCCGCACAACAGCGTCGGATCGGCCTGCAGCTCAGGCGGCAACGGAGCGATGTTGATCACGTCCGAGACGGCGAGCCGGCCGCCGGGCTTCGGCACGCGAAACGCCTCGCGGAACACCTGCGCCTTGTCGGGGACGAGATTGATCACGCAGTTGGAGATCACCACGTCCGCCGTGCCGTCGGCGATCGGCAGATGTTCGAGTTCGCCGAGCCGAAACTCGGTATTGCCGGCGTCGATCGAGGCGCCGTTATCGCGCGCCTTCTTCAGCATCTCATGCGTCATGTCGACGCCGATCACCTGACCCGTCGGGCCGACCTGCCGGGCCGCGAGAAAGCAGTCGAACCCGGCGCCGCTGCCCAAATCGACGACAGTTTCGCCCGCACGCATCGCGGCGATCGCCTGCGGGTTGCCGCAGCCGAGCCCAAGGTTTGCGCCCTCCGGAACTGCCGCCAGCTCCGCCGCGGAGTAGCCCATCCGGCGCGCCTTCGCGCCCGGGGTCTCCGCGACCTCCGGGCCGCAGCACGCCGAGGCCGCCGGTGGGCAACAGCGCGCCTCGGTTGCCGCCGCGATGCCGCCATAACGGGCGCGCACCATTTCCTTGATATGAGCATCATCCATTGGTCCGTCTCCTACGCGGCAGAGGTTTTCGACGCAGCGCCCGTGCAGGCAGCGACCGGGTCGCAGACCACATCGCGCCCACAGCAATTTTCGGTCAGGTAGGCGACCAGGGCATTTATCGTGCCGTACTCGGCCGAGTAGATGAGCTGGCGGCTGAGTCGTCGCTGGGTGATCAGGCCGGCATGCATGAGCTGGTGTAGATGAAACGTCAGGGATGACGGCACCCGCCCAGGCGCTCGGAGATGACGCCCGCCGGCAACCCCTCAGGTCCGACGGTGACGAGCAGACGAAACAGTGCCAGACGAGTTTCCTGAGCCAGCGCGCCGAGCGCGGCGATCGCGCGAGGTTGATCCATGCCGCCGCCTTCTGGTATTTCGACGATGATCGAAATACCGAAGGGGTACGAGCCAAGTCAAGTGACGATTTGACGAATATCGAAACTATCTCGCCGAGCGTCGCGGGCAGCCGGGAGTGGCCGTTTTGGGACAACTCCTGCCGGAGTTAGCGCCCGTCGTCACGGTCGGGGATCGCGCTTGTAAGCCGCCATTTGTCGCACGCTGATTGGATAATTGCTTATGCCAAAGCGTCAAACGCTCGATGAGCCACTCGTGATGTGGACCCGGCGCTTTTCTCGAACGAGGCGCGTTCGAGCACCGCGCGCAGTCCGTCTGGCACTCAGCAATCTCCCGTAAGCGCGGGATGCTGGATATCGGCGAGCACGAAGGTGCTCATGGTCGCGACCACGCCGGGCACCTTCTGAACGCGATTCAACAAAGCGTCCGAAAATGACCCCATGTCGCGGGCGCGTACGTCGAGCAAGAAGTCATACTCTCCAGTAACGATCCAGCAAGCCGCGACTTCCGGAACGGCTCTCAGCCCTTTGCTCATCAGTTCTACGGACGCCGCCGGATCGCGGCGGACACCCACGAAAGCACGGATGGTGAGGCCGAGCGCAGCCGGGTCCACATTCGCGCCATAGCCACGAATTTCGCCTTCGCGTTCCAGTCGGGCGACCCGTCGCGAGATTGCCGAGTGAGATAACGGCAGGCGCGATGCCAGCTCCGTGTTGGTGAGCCGGCTGTTCCGGGCAAGCTCGCCCAGGAGGCGGCGGTCAAGGTCGTCGAGGCGAAATTCCTTCATGCAAAGCCCTTGCATCCTGCGGGGTCGATGCCCGTCGATTTGCACGCATTTAATAATTAGCGATCAGAATTGCAGAAAATTTGCCATTTCACCGCGATACCTACAACAATATTGCACCTTCGCGCGAGATCTGCAAACTCCGAGCCGGAGGTGGCGATGTCCGACCTGGGTGCTCATCCGGAGACGATCGCACTGGGCTTCGGGGCGTCTGCGTCGCTCGTCGGCACTCCTGTGTTGTCGCCGCCCGTCGTGGCTGCAACGAGCTTTTATACGGCCCCCGGCGCAGTCGGCTTCTCAGTCGCCGACTTGACCGATGCCCGCCCCATACTTCTACACGCGCTGGAGCAACCCTACCGTGGCTCTTCTTGAGGCGCGGCTCGCCGCGCTGGAGGGGGGCGCCGCCGCGGTCTGTTATGCGAGCGGCATGGCAGCAGTTGCGGCGCTGTTCTTTTCGCGCCTGAAGGCGGGCGACCAGTTGATCCTATCTGATGTATGCTATGCCGGCGTCGCCGAGCTTGCATGCGGGACGCTCCCCCGCTTGGGCATCGCTGCCACGCCAGTCGACACCTCCAATCCGGAGGCTGTCGCCCGGGCCGTCCGCCCTGGCGTAACACGCCTCCTCCATGTCGAGACACCGGCCAACCCGACGCTGAGGCTCGGCGATATCGCGGCGCTCGCCGCCATCGCACATGAAGCCGGTGCCGACCTTTCGGTGGACTCTACCCATCGCCACGCCAGTCTCCACTCAGCCCATCGCGCTCGGGGCGGACTATGTTGTCCATTCGTTGACCAAATACATCTGCGGGCACGGCGATGCGCTCGGCGGCGCGATTGTAGTGCGCGATCATCAGCGCCTCCCCGAGCTGCGCCGGGTCCTGGTGCACCAGGGCGCTGCGCTGCACCCGTTCGCTGCGTGGCTGATCGCACGCGGGCTGGAAACGTTGCCCGCGCGCATGCGCGTCCATGAGGCAAATGCCCGAGCTGCGGCGAATTTCCTCCGTTCTCATCCGAAAGTGGCGGCAGTGTATTGGCCGGGGCTGGAGAGCCATCCACAAGCCGCACTCGCGCGGCGGCAGATGAGGAATTTCTCTGGACTCCTGGCCTTCACGGCAAAAGCAGATGGCGCGGCCATTGCTCGCCAACTCGCCGAGCGGCTCCGCGTCTTCGCCTACGCGGTCTCGCTCGGCAAGACAAAAAGTCTGCTGTTCTACATCCCGACCGACGACATTCTGCGCACGTCATTCCAGTTGGACCCACCGGGCGCTGCTTCCTACCGCTCCGTGGACGGCGATGGCCTATTTCGGGTTTCGCTGGGACTGGAGCACCCGGAAGACCTTATCCGCGATCTTGATCAAGCTCTTGCGTAATTGCTTCTGCGGATAAGCCGCCTTTCGGCAGGCAGGAAGCGAAGGAATTTTGGCCACGATGACTGCCGAGATCATAAGGGCCGAGGCTGAAGCAGCAGAGATCGCAGCGCTGCTCGAGCTCATCACATCCGCCTGCCCGGCATGAGCGCCCTTGTTGATGGAGGAGCGGATCACACCGGCGAGCTGCGCCGCCATTGGCCGGCTGTGCTGGGATGCTTTGCTACAGCCGTCTTCGCGTGGGGGTTCGGGTTCAGCGGCACATCCGTTTATCTGGCGGAATTGCACCAGCTCCACGGCTGGTCCCGCGGCGTGATCGGAGCGGCGATCACAACCTATTATCTGGGTGGCGCGGCTTGCATGGTCCTCGTCAACACGGCTCTGCGGCGGCTCGGTCCCAGGCCGCTGCTTGCAACCGGCACGGTCCTGCTCGGTTTGGGGGCCACATTGTTCAGCCGAAGCGACCACGCGTGGCAATTGTTTGGAGCCGCGGCCGTGATGGCACTCGGATGGGCCGGGTCGACCACGACGGCGATCCCGATCGCCCTGGCGAGGTATTTTGAGCGGCAACGCGGTCTTGCCATCAGTTTGGCGCTCAACGGAGCAAGCTCTGCAGGCTTTACAGTCGGGCCTGTGCTCGTGGTGTTGAGCCAGGCGATCGGTGTACGGAATGCCGTGCCGCTTAACGCGCTGGCCCTGTTGACCGTCGTCTTGCCGGCGATCTGGTTCGGTTTCAGAGGGCCGCCGCAGTCGTCAATTGCGCCAGCGCCGTCAGACGGCATCTTCTTTATCAACCGGCGCAATCCGGCGGCTTGGCGCTTTTGGTCGCTGACATTGCCGTTTGCCCTCGCGCTCAGCGCGCAGGTCGGGTTTCTGGTCCATCTCGTTTCGCTTCTGCTGCCGCACATCGGAGCGGACGGCGCGGCAACCGGTTTGGCAGTAACGTCGATCGCGGCGATAAGCGGCAGGCTCGCCCTCGCCCCGGTAATCGATCGATTGCCGCAGCGGCTCGCCTCGGCCCTGAGTTTTACGACCCAGGCCGGTGCGTTGTCGTTGATGCTGCTGCTTCCCGATCAGGCTGCCCCACTCTATGCCGGTTGTATCGTCTTCGGGCTCTCTGTTGGCAATCTGATTACGTTTCCGGCTCTGCTCGTTCAGCGGGAATATCCGCCTTGCCTCTTCGGGCCGGTAATTGGATTGAATACCGCGGTCTGCCAGTTCGGCTTTACACTGGCACCGGCGCTTCTGGGAATAGTCCGAGATGTGACCGGCGGCTATTCGGCAGTGTTGCTCATGTGCATTGCCCTGGAGCTTGCGGCAGCAATCATCATCTTGGGCGGGCGTCCGCTTCGCGACATGTCCACCGCATAGCCGGAACTTGCAAGGACGATGGAGATGGTAGTGCCACAGGCCGAGCACGATCTCGAACAGCCCTTTCCCCGGCCTCTTTCCGGTGACCCGATTGTGAATGCGCCGCGCGGCATTGTCCCCTCGCGGAGCATTCTGAGCGGGAACCTTACCCGACTGGAGCCGCTCGATCCGGCCGCTCATGCCGCTGAACTTTACCGGGCTGGGCACGGCTCTGCCGAAGCCTTGCGCATCTGGGATTACCTGCCGCATGGGCCCTGGTCCGATGAGGCCTCCTTCATCGCCCATCTGCGCAACCAAGCTGCTGATCTCGACCAGATCCGGTTCGTCGTCCGCCCGGCGGCAACCGGCGTTGCCTCCGGCATGGCGAGCTACATGGACATCAACCCGAAAGACGGCGTGATCGAGATTGGCGGCATCTGGTTCAGCCCGAACCTGCAACGCACCCGCGGCGCAACGGAGGCTTTGTTTCTCCTGCTCTCTTACGCCATGGACGAACTTCGGTATCGCCGGATGCAATGGCGATGCAATTCGCTGAACGTGAAGTCTCGCAATGCGGCGCGGCGGCTCGGGTTTCGATTTGAAGGCATCTTCTACAACCACCAAATCGCAAAGGGGCGGAACCGCGATACGCCTGATATTCGATACTCGACGACGAATGGCCCGAAGTCCGCGCGAATATCGAGCACTGGCTCGACGACAGCAATTTCGATCCGAGCGGAAAGGCACGAAGCTCGCTGACCGGGATGATGCAGGCCCGCAGCACTAAAAGCACCCGGTGACAGCGGGCCTGAGCCGACCAAAATCGGAGCAGCGTATGATTTGCAAGCGGTCGCTTACGGCCGTGCCCTCATGAAAGACTGTTGTGGGAGGGGTTATGAAGCAACGCTATGTCACCGTTGACGTATTCACCGACGAGATTTTTGGCGGAAATCCTCTGGCAGTCGTCCTCGATGCTGAGGGTCTCTCAGAGCGCCAGATGCAGGCGATCGCGATCGAGTTCAATTACTCGGAGACGACATTTGTACTTCCGCCCAAAGACGCAGCCAACACCGCCTGGGTCCGCATTTTCACCCCCAGCAGCGAGGTTCCGTTTGCCGGTCACCCCAACGTGGGGACAGCATTTGCATTAGCGAGCCTGACGGCGAGCAGGAACGAGGTCGTGCCCGAACAATTTGTCTTCGAGGAGCCGGTCTCGTGCCGGTAGCGCTGCTCCGCGAAAACAACCAGGTGATCGGCGCCGAACTACTGGCGCCACATCCGCTGTCACGGCTGGGTTTTATTCCACATGAAGGCGCGGCGGCTTGCCTGTCGCTCAGCGGCGACGACATCCTGACTGAGAACAACGCGCCCCAGGTGCTGTCGGTGGGCCTGCCATTCCTTGTCGCCGAGCGTGCCTCGCGGAATGCGCTCGCCCGTGTCGTTCCCAATCGCGCCGGGTTCGATCGAGTTCTGCCAGTCGACGGCGCTCGATCCGTGTACGCGTATACCCGTGCGGCGCCGGATGACAGCGTCGACATTTACGCCGCGCCTTCAGCCCGCGGCTCTGCGAGGACCCGGCGACCGGCAGTGCCACCGCCGCGACGGCTGCCCTCCTGGCCGAAATCTCGAAGTCTGCCGAGCGCGAATTGCGCTTCCGTTTTGTGCAGGGGTGGAAATGGGGCGACCCAGCCTGCTGGTCGCCCGGGTTCGCAAAGCGCCGGGTAGCGCGGTCAAGGTCCATGTCGGCGGCCGCTGTGTGACTGTCATGGAGGGAAATCTCAATGTTCCCGACGCAGAGCCTCGGCGGTCACCCGCCGCTATCGGGAATACGAAATCTTCGCCACGTTTAGACAGGTAGGTAACGATGCCGGGGCCTCCCAATGCAATTTCGGTAAAAATGTTCGATCCTGGCGAGCCGTGCCTGATCAATGTCTCGAAAATCACTGAGGTTGCCGTCGAGCTGGACGATGTGACCCTTTCTTATCAGCGTGACATCGGCCGATCCCTCGGCAGCGCCGGGATCGGGTTGCGAATTCAGCGCGTCCCGCCGGGCAAGCGCTCGTCTCTGAAGCACCGGCACTTATTCCAGGAGGAGATCATCCTCATTCTTTCGGGCGAGGGGACACTGTTGCATGGCGATCGTCGCTTAAGCGTGCGGTCGATGGATTGCGTCCTCTATCTCCCGACGGACGGTACCGCGCACACTTTTGAAAACACGGGCGAAACCGACCTTGTCCTTGCCGCGTTCGGCGATCGCCTGGCTCACGAAATTTGTCTATATCCGGAGAAAGGCCTTGCCTTTATCGAGCGGCTTGGCGGTGATGTGCCGCTCGCAAGTGACTTGATCCCGAAGTTGTGACAAGCGCTCCCGATCCGGCGACGGCGCGGCCAATGCCCATCAAGATACCAAACGATCTGCCGGCGCGCGCTGTACTGGACCGGGAACGGGTCCCGGTCATCACTGAGGACGTGGCGCTGCGCCAGGATATCCGGCCGCTGCAGATCGCGCTCCTCAACCTGATGCCGGACAAGGTGCGGTCCGAGACACAGCTGCTGCGCGTGTTAGGCGCGACACCCTTGCAGATCGAGATGACGCTCTTGCGCGCGGCCAATCACGAGGCGCGCAACACGCCGATCGAGCACCTGACCGCGTTCTACAAGACCTGGGACGAGGTCCGGCACCACCGCTTCGACGCTCTGATCGTGACAGGTGCCCCGGTCGAGCACCTGCCGTTCGAAAGCGTCGACTACTGGGACGAACTGGCGGCGATCTTCGAATGGACCAAGGCCAATGTCTATAGCGGGCTCTTTATCTGCTGGGGCGCGCAGGCAGCGCTGCATTATTTCCACGGATTGCCGAAATACGATGTCGGCGAGAAGCGCTTCGGCGTGTTTCGACATCGCGTATTGAAGCCGTTCGAGCCGCTGACGGCTGGGTTCGACGACTTCATCTTCGTGCCGGTTTCACGCTATACCGAGGTGCGACATCACGACATCGAGCGCGTGCCCGACCTCGAGATCCTCGTCGAAAGCGAGGAAAGCGGAATCTGCCTTGTTCAGGATTTTGCCCGGCGCCGCTTCTATATGTTCAACCATCTCGAATACGATGCCGAGACGTTGCTCCGTGAATATCGCCGCGACCGCGATTCTGGGCTCAGCACTGCGCTGCCGTTCAACTATTTCCCCGACAACGACCCGGAACTTGCGCCGCGGATGACTTGGCGGGCGCACCGCAACTTGTTGTTCGGGAACTGGATCAACATCGTCTATCAAGGAACCCCCTACGACCTGGTCGAGTTGAAACCGGTCGCCTAATCTTCGGCGACGGCGAGCAGCATCTTGCGTCCGGCCCGGGGTGGCGACCCTCGCCACCCTGTCTCCGCCACGTGCTGTTGCGGATTTGATATAATCCAAATGCCTCGGTCATCGAGGTTGTGGGGTTGGTAAAGCGCGTCTCTTCTAATTTCATTCACGCCATCCGCTCGCTGCCGGTGCGCATGCCGGCCCGAAAAAAGCTCGAACCAATCGCCTCAGGTTAGCGCGTCGTCGTCGCCGTTGACGGATGGTTCAAGGTCTGCTGCGGGGCAGAGGACCAGTTCCCACGCTCGCGCAGAGCGCCCGCTGTCAGTTCGGTCAGGCGACCTTCGTCGGGACGCACAGAAGGGCACAACGCGCCGAGAGCGACGTTTGCTGATCTGCCTACGGTCGGAAGACCGCTCGGCTTCCGGTAGGCCGCTGATCCCGCTCGATATCTACCCGGCCGATATTCATCGACCGTGCCGATTGACACCGCCGGTATACACATCATCGCCCGCAAGCTGCGGCGGGCGGAAGCTGCCGCAGAAAAGACCGCGTGAGCGCGCGGCGTCGCGAATGAAGGCGATGAACCGCCCGAGAGCCGGCTCCTCGGCCTCCGGCAAATCTTGCAGCAGGACGGCGTTGGGCTCGTCGATTGGCCTGAAATCGATCCCCGGGAGGGTTGCGGCCGCCTCGCTTTGGGTGACGATCGCCACCCCGAAACCGGCACCTACGAGGGCCAGCAGATCCTGGCGGCTCGCGGCATGATCCGTGAAATCCGCGACGCCGCCGATGAGCGACGTCAGGAACTCGCGCTCGGCCTGACTATCTTCCCAGCCCTGAACGAGGATCGTTTCTTTGCGCAAGAGCTGCCAGCTTAGCGCCTTGCGGCGGGTCAGCTTGCAGTCCAGGGGCAGCGCTGCAAGTAGCCGCTCGCGGTACACCGGCATCGCGGCGGCCCGGGGCCGTTGCTCAACGCGCTGGAAGACGCGATTCTGCCCTAGCAATCGTTGAAATCCAGGGGTGACGCTGAACCCATGCCCGATACTAACGCGATCCCGGCCATCGATCTCGGGCCCTATCTCGCGGGCGAGCCGGGAGCGCTCGACTTTGGCTCCCCGGTTAAATCCCGTCAGGGCCAACGAACCCGGCGGCAACGATCGCGGCGTAGCGAACCGCGCTCGAGTACAGCGCGTGCAGCAGAATTCCAAAGATCGGGGCACCTCGATGAAGTCGATGTCGGGGTTGCCGAACCAATTCTTGGCGATTTCGGCAGCAGGTCCTCAGCTCGTGGGTGTAGGCCGTCCCTGATGGTGATGTTCGGTGACACTCGGCAGTTCGAGCCAGCGCTGCATCGACTGCTCGAAAATTGCGGAGGTCGGCAACAGATCGAAGTCATCGAGGGCGCCGCCGGCCACCCCGCAAAGCGTCGGGTTGCGCTCGCTTTCCCAGCGCAAATTACTGCCGCAGGTCGGACAGAAATAGAACCGGATCCGCGATCCGCTGTCGGCGCTGCGCTCGTAGATCTTGTATTCGCCCTCGAGCCGCACCTGCGAGCGTCGATAGGTGACCCCAAAATGAAAGGCGGTGCCGGTGCGGTGCTGGCAGGCCTTGCAGTGACACACATAGACGCGCTGGGGTTCGCCCGCCGCGATGACCTTCAGCGCGCCGCAATGGCACTCGCCAACTCGCTGGGTGACGCCATCCCTGATTGGCACTGCCCCAGGTTCGCTCATCGCGATTTGCCTCTTGTGTGTTCCAGGCGGCAAGGCTGGGCAGTGCATCCGCCGACGGGTAGGAACCCGGCTCCCACAGGCGCGAGCGGATCAACGCACGGCCGCAGTGTAGCCATGCGCGCTCGACCGTGACCACCAGGGCGGTTTGCGGTGGCTTGCCGTAAGCGGCAAGTGGCGCCAGCAGCGCCAGGTCTGTCGTGATCTGTCCCCGGCCGTTGATGCGCAGCGACTCGGTCCGGCCCGGGACAAAAAAGATCAGGCTCACCGCGGAATTTTCCAATATGTTCGTCAAAGTCATCAGCTTCTTGTTTCCCGGCCGATCGGGCAGCACAATCGTGCGATCGTCGAGCACCGCGGCAAAACCCGGCAAGTCACCGCGCGGCGAGACGTCCGGCGCGCCGTCGCGATTTGCCGACGCGATCACGACGAACGGCGACAGCGCGATGAACCCGCGATGATGCCGGCCGCGCCAGCGACTGCTCGGGCAACGGCCCATATAGTTGACGTAACTCGGAAATACTGGAGACACCTAGCGCGTTCATGAACTGCTCCGTGCCATGCGCGGGATTTAAATCGGGGTTTCGAAGCGCCTTGTCAGTGGGCATGATTGCCATATATCGTGAAAATCATGCCAAAACGTCCCGAAACCGGGAGATCATCCAACCTCATCGCCGTGCTCGCCTACGAAGGTGTTTCGACCTTCGAGCTCGGCATCCCCGTCGAGATTTTCGGGCTCCCCCACATGGGGCCGGATTGGTATCGCGTCAGGGTCTGCTCCGATCGGCCCGGCGAAGCGCTGTTGGTGAGCGGCGGCGTCAAGATCGTAGCCGATGCGGGCCTGTAGGCATTGGACGGCGCCGGCACGGTCATTGTTCCGGGATCCCCCGATATCGATGCGCCGCCGCCGGCGCTCGTCGTGGCGGTCCGGCGGGCGCACGCCGACGGCAAGCGGATCGCATCGATCTGCTCGGGGGTGTTTGTGCTCGCCGCGGCCGGCTTGCTTGACGGGCGGCGCGCCGCGGTGCATTGGGCGAATGCCGAGACGCTCGCCCGGAGATATCCGCAGATCACGGTCGATCCCGCCGTCCTTTACGTCGACGAAGGCAATATCCTGACCTCGGCCGGCCGTGCTGCTGGGCTCGATCTGTGCCTGCACATCGTGCGCCGCGATTACGGCATCGAGATCGCCAACCAGGCCGCCCGCCGCCTCATCGTTGCCCCGCATCGCAGCGGAGGACAGGCGCAATTCATCCCGCGGCCGGTGCCGAACGAAGGCGACCGGCTCGGCGACGTATTGGCGTGGGCGCGCCGGAACCTCGACCAGGATCTGACGATCGACCGTCTCGCCGCGCAGGCTCGCATGAGCCGGCGCACCCTGATCCGGCACTGCGTCGAGGCAACCGGCCTTGCACCCGGCGAGTGGGTCTTGCAGGCACGCCTCGCCGAGGCTTGCCGCGTGCTCGAAACGACGCGGCTGTCGGTCGAACAGACCGCCGCCGCCGTCGGTCTCGGCTCGGCCGATACCCTACGCCATCAGTTCCGCACCCGGCTCGGCACCAGTCCGGCCCGCTACCGGTCCTCCTTCGCGGCGTAGAAACCCGCTTCTCTGCTGAGGTCATGCCCGGCCGCGCTGGGCGACTGTTATTCCGCTGATGACCAGGACACCACCGACGAGGGTCATGAACGACGGCGCTTCGCCGAGAAGCACCGGGCTGAGCACCGCGACGACGATCGGAGAAAGCAAAGTAAACACCGCGACGCGGCTCGCCACCGTCAGGCCCAGCGCCACAATCCAAAGATAATTCGCCAGCGCCGCCCCGCCGAGGCTCAGGAACGCGACGAAAACCCAATCGAAAACATCGAATTCGGCGGGCAGTGCAAGCGACTGGCTAATGGAAACCACGGCAAGAAGGGCGAAGCCGCCAGCGAGCATCGCCACCGACGTGATCGTCAGTGCCGAGTACCGCAGGATATACGGCCCGCTAAAGACATTGAAGACGGCGCTGAGGGCGAGGCCCGCCACCAATAGACCGTCGCCTTTCCAGGCATCGGCTGCGGCCTTCGCACCTGAAAGGGCTTCTAAAATAGCAAGAATCAATCCGGCGAGCGCAACCGCTATCCCCGCGGTCTTCTGGCGCGTCAAGGTTTCGCGCCCGAGCAAGTTTCCGAGAACCAGTGTGAAAATCGGCAGAAGCGGCAGCACCAGCGCGCCATGCAACGCCGTGGTGTATTTCAGTGCCGCGCTGAAGAGCCAGGGATAGATGCCGTAGAACAGGCAACCCAGACCCAAGATCGGCGGCCAATCACGAAGCGAGATTTTCCTGAAACGCCTGCAAACGATTGGGAGGAAAACCAGGCCTGCCGGAAAATAGCGCAGAAAGCCGAGCAGTAACGGATCGGTGCGAACAACGACATACCGCGTGGCAACTACAGAAAGAGCGACCAGCAGGGTCGAACTCGCCGCCGCGATCAGACCGAGGTTGGCGCGTGACGAAAGGAGGCGCGCGGGAACCGGGAGCAGATTGGTCGGCTGCGGTTGCCCGGTCGGGCCCGATACCATGTTCCTCTCCTGCTGCTTGGATTGGTAAGACGCAAAAAACCCCGCCGATCGGATCGGCGGGGTTTGAGCACTCGGTTTGGAAGGGTTCGCTAGATTGGGAAGCCGTCTAGCTAGGGCTTCGCCGTCCTCCCGGTTCGTGCGCGCACATCGACCCCGCCGGCGCAACGGCGTCGGGCTCGGATACGCATGCAGGACAACGGCGACATGGCTGTGGGCGATACCATTACGCGGGTAATCGGTCAAGCGTAGGTGGCAGCTGGCTCAAGTGCGGCCTGCTGCGGCAGCGGCGGTCGGGCGATTATCTGACCATTTCGGCGGTGCAGAAAACGCCGCTTGGGCCGGCGGGCAGTATCAGCCTGCGCTAGCCCGTTCGCCAAGCCGCAAGCTTTTCTCGCTCATCAACGCGATCCGCGCACGGGCAGCCGGATTGAGATAGCCGTTGCGGCGATGGATCAGCGCCACCGGGATGGCGGCGTGCATCGCCCGGATGTCGAGTTCCTTCAAGGTCCCCCCGCTTCCGGCCCGCTGGGCCGGACACGGACCTTCGGTTTCGGTGCACGGCGAGCCGTAGGGCGGCGGATACTTGGTGCCGGTGACGGCCGGAAAAGTCGGAACCGCCTTTCGCCGGCATTACGAGCGGTCTAATACCGAGCTTCCTCAATTGGCCGGCGCGGTCCACCGTGCCACCGAACTCTCGGGCAGCGCATCGCCCTTGGCCGACAGTTCCTTCAGCCGCTCGTCTACATCGAAAAACCCAGGCTGCCCCCGCATTTCCGCCCCCAGCGCAGACCTGGCTCATCGAATCATGAACCCGCTAAAATCGCGAGGTTTTTGGAGGCGTCCACCTGGCGATTGAAGTCGGCAAGCCCGCCAGTGATGAAATCTTCGGCGCGCCGATCGCGCATTGCCCTCAACGTCAGGACGGGATGCCCGGTCATGGCCGCTCCCCGGACGCGCCCGCGATATCGAGGACTTCGACCGACTTCACCTCGTCCGGCTCGCCCGTATAGAGCACGAACGAGATGGTTTCGGTGGCGATCATCGCGCTGTGCGGCTGCCCGTCGGGATTGAGCGAATAACCGCCCGCGGCGCTGACCGGCTGCCCCGACTTGGTTGCCCTCCCGCCGCCGAGATAGAAGATGTGCTCGTCCGAGCGCGCGACCGCGACAATCTTGATCAGTTTGCCTTCAGGCGGGCGGAACCTCAGCAGATAGGCGATGCCGCCTCCTTCGTTGCGGCGGTCGCTCAACGTCTTTGTCTCGATGATCGGCCTGCCCTCGTAAAACGCGCCGTCGCCGAAGACTTCGGTCCATGGGGTCCAGGCGACGCTGTCCGGCTCGGTTCGGATGCTTGGCATGCTGTCCTCCTAAAAAGGCGGGAAGTGGAAGAATTCTGCCGGCAGATCGTCCGGCGCTGTACCAGCGCCGCGATCGGGGAGCGCGGCGAATTGGCCGAGCAGCCTGCGGAACGCTGGAGCCGACCGGCGGCCGAAGCGGATTTGCCGATGCGATCCCACAACGGGCGCCCATCGCGACGCCGCGGCAAGGGTTCTTGCCATCGCCATCGCATTCTCCTTGTCGATATGGAAGGTGAGTGCACGCTCGCCCTGCTGACAGGGTTATGTCAGGAGCCATCGTGCCGATCCGCCGCGCCGACCGCCTGTTCGACATTCTGCGGATTCTACGCTCGGCCAAGGCACCGGTGACCGCCGCTTCGATCGCCGACGAAGCAGCCGCGAACGGGCTGGGCCTCGCACTCACGACACACGAACTCGTGGAGACATACCTGACCACGGGCCGTCTAGCTACTTTCCGGCGCAAAAATAACTGCTTTTTGCGCCGGAAAGTAGCTAGCGCCCGCTTTTAGCAATCCGCCTGTGACGTTGCGCCAGTCCTACTATTTCGTGTGCCGCAAGGAGCGCCGGGACGAACCGGCGCTCCGGGCGCTGCGCAGCGCCCTCCTCGATTGCGCCCCCGTCATCTGAGGCGATCGTAATCGCGTTTGTCAGCCCTCAGGACCACTGCCTACGATCCGCGCGCCACGCAGGGAGCTTCTGGATGCGCGTCATCATCGCGATCGGTATCGCCGGTCTCCTGCTGTTCAATGCCGCCACACCAGCGGCGGCTGGCGATCTTGATGCAGACAAACAGGTGATCCGCGACTACATCGACAAATGCCATCAACAAAAGGCAGCCGGAGACCGCCGAGCGCTATTTCGCCGCCGATTACATCGAACATAACCCGCACCTGCCACCGGGGATCAACGGGAAGAAGCAGTTCATCGCCGCAGTGCTGAAGGGGTTCAGTGACTATCACGGCGAGATCGAAGACATCGTGGCTGAGGGCGATGAAGTCGTGACCCCGGACGCTCTGGACCGGCACCCAGGACGGCCCGTTCCTCGGTCATCCCGCGACGGGCAACAAGGTGCAGTTCGCCACCTCCGATTTTTACCGCATCGAAAACGGCAAGGTCGTCGAACATTGGGATGTGGTCGATTCACTGACCCGCGCCATCACTCTGGGCCTCGTCCCGCCGACCAAGTAGGGCCGGCGTCTTCACGATAGTCGAGCAGGTCCGCTACGTTTTCGGTTTCCGTCCGCCTCGAAGGGGCTTCGGTGTCGCCCGCGCCTACGCGTCGGTTGCCGGCATTGCGGTGACGCGGGCGGTTCGCGACCCGCGGCCAGGACGCGCTCGCCTACCGATGCCTATTCTCAATAACCCGGCGGCCGCGTGAACGCGCAGCCGAGTTCGCACTCGATCATGCCGGCGAGGGCGATCGTCGTCCGGTCTTCGAGAAAAGCGCCGATAAGCTGTGCGCCGATCGGCAATCCGTCGGGGCTGCGGGCGATCGGCAAGGTCGTGGCCGGCAGTCCGTTGAGGGTCGCGATCGTCGCCCACACGATCTGGTCGGCGTAGCGCGCCGCCGTCCCGTCGATGTCGAGCAGGCGCTCGTCGATCGGCGAGTGATCATGCGGGAATGCGGCGGTCGGCATCGCCGGGCAAAGGATCGCGTCGATATCGCGAAACAGCGCACGCCACCGCGCGGTAATGCCAAAGCGCGTGCGCGTCGCCATTACCCAATCGTTGTGCGGCATCGAGATGCCGCACAGCCGGCAGGCTCGCAGGCTGTCGTCGTCGGTCGACAGCGCAGCTGCTTCTGCGGCCAGCCGCTGGCGCACCTCGGGCGGCAGATCCGGGCCGATAAAGGCAGCCGCCAGCAGCTCGACATAGAGCCGCGTGGTGTCCGCGAGGTCGGGCATGGCGGCGCTGCTGCGCAGGATTGTGCAGCCGCGCTTTCCGAGACGTTCGGCGAGGTCGTCGACCGCGCCAATGACGCTCGCCGCGGTCGGGCACAACGGGTGCTCGCCGATGACCAGTATGCGGAAATCGGCGAGCCGATCGTGCCGCGGCGGCGGCAACGAGAGCCGGTAACCGACGCCCTCGGCCCATTCGTCGGGCCCTGCCAGCACGTCGAGTTGGAGTGCGAGATCGGCCGCGCTGCGCGCCATGGGGCCGATCACGGCGAGATCGCCGCGCGTCGGGATTGCCGGCGTCTGGGGCGGTCCGCCGCCGCGCCCGGGGGACCAGGTCGAGGCTCGGCTTGTGCGAGAAGACGCCGCAGAAATGCGCCGGGCAGCGCAGCGAGCCGCCGATGTCGGAGCCGAGTTCGAGCGGCACATACCCGGCCGCCAGCGCCGCAGCGCCGCCGCCCGACGAGCCGCCAGGGCTGCGCCCGAGATCCCACGGGTTGTTCGTCGTGCCGTAGACGTCATTGTAGCTCTGCCAGTCGGCGAGACTGATCGGCACGTTGGTTTTGCCGATGATCACCGCACCGGCTGCCTTCAGCCGCTCGATCGTCAGCGCGTCGGTGGTCGGACGCCAGTCGCGGCATTTCGGATATCCCCAGGTCGTCGCCAAGCCGGCGATATTGAACTGCTCCTTGACCGTCATCGGGATACCGAGCAACGGCCGACCCGCGGCGTTGCCGCCGCCCAGTTCCAGGTCGGCTGCCGCGGCCGCGTCGCGCGCCCGCTCGAAATCGCGCACGACAACCGCGTTGATCTTCGGGTCGAGCGCCTCGATGCGGGCGATCGCCGCGTCGCACAGTTCGCGCGCCGACACCTTGCGGGCGGAAAGCTGCGATTTCAGGTCCCCGGCGGTCTGGTAGTTCGACATCCCCCGCTCCACCCCATTGTTCTTCCCAATGCTCGCTCAGCGTCGGCCGCTCGCGATTCGATATTCGGCTTCCGGTTTGACCGGTCCGCCCGTGTCGCACAGGTCGCGCCGCGCCTCTTCGCGTATGGCGCGCCGGATGTCCTCGGAAAGCCCGACGAGCGCCTGACCGGTCGAGCAGCCGCCGCGCCCGCCGGAACGCAGCACACGGCGAAATTCCATCAAGCCCCGCATCGGATCGGGAAAGAACATCAGCCCGAGATTGCAGAGGACCGCATCGAAACTCTCGTCGGGGAACGGGAGCGCCTTTCCGTCCTCGACCGAGATTGACACATTCGGCGCGTCGGCGAGGCGCTCGCGTGCCTTTGCTGCCATCGCCGCAGAGACGTGGGCGGCGGTGACCTGGCCGGCCGGACCGACCGCGGCGAGGGCCGCTTCGGCGGAGAGCCCGGTGCCGGTCGCGATGTCGAGAACGCGCATTCCCGGCGCAACACCGGCGGCGCGCAACAAGAACGGCATGAAGTACGCTGTGACATGCGCAAACGCCTCGTCGTAGAGCGCCGCCGCCTCGTCCCTGAAGGTCAGTTTTCTGTGCAGGTTTTTGGACGCCGGCAAGAACCAGGCGCTAGGCACGCTCAGCTGCCAGGCGTCCAAAAAGCGCCAAGGCACGAAGTCGCGGGAAGTTGTGCCCCGGCTGGGCAGCGAGCGCTATGGGGATTTGATGTCAGCGACGACCTTGATGGTGGGCGCAACACTGCCAGGAAGCGACCGGGATGTGTGGACAGGCGAGGTGGGGAGGCTGCAATGGCCATCCCGGCAAGCGCTCG
>Ga0310914_10000824_pt1 | contig 19164 bp, 19 predicted proteins | sample GREbulkMGAN108_FD_203450 | JGI IMG/M metagenome (GOLD analysis project Ga0310914, IMG submission 203450) | Lab enrichment of tropical soil microbial communities from Luquillo Experimental Forest, Puerto Rico - GRE.bulkMG.AN108 | ecosystem: Environmental > Terrestrial > Soil > Tropical forest >... | reverse complement strand
CAGTTCATTCACCATTGGTGCGTCACTGTCGTTTCTGTTCGGCAGAGTCGGAACGCTCCTGGGCTGGCGCAGTGCTTTTGTTCTCGCCGGGATTTTCAGTGCCGCCGGCGTCTTCATTGCCTGGGCTGTTATGCCGCGGACAGGGGTCGCCAGCGGGGCGAATGAGCCGCCGCCTCTTCTGGAATTTCGTCCCGTTCTTGCAAACCGGGACGCCCTCGTCCTGATTATTGGCTATGCCGCAGCGATTTGGGGTTCCGTGGGATTGCGGCAGTGGATCGTTGTCTTTCTGACGTTCTGCGCAGCGGACCAGGCTAGTGCTCCCGCGCAAGCCTGGACCATCCTGGTCATCGGCGCGCTGATTAGTTTCCTCGGCGTCCCCGCAGGCCTTCTTGGCAACGAACTATCGATCCGCCACGGCTTGCGCAACACGGCCACCCTAATCTTTCTGCTGTCGATGCTTATGGGCGGCCTGTTTGGCTTCGCAGCGGCGCTGCCCTACACCGCCGTGTTATGGCTGTCCGTAGTCACCGGTTTCATCGTGCAGGGTAACTTCTCCAATCTCACGTCGGGTGTCCTCGCCGTCGCCGTCCCGCGGCACCGAGGTGCAACAATCGGGGTGTATTCCTGCGTCGGCTTTGCCGCTGGCTTCCTCGGGACGCTCCTGTTCGGCGTTACACTCGATAAATTCGGCGGAACATCGCAGCTCGCGGCGTGGATACTGAGCTTTGGCACCTGCGGCCTCGCTTGCCTGGCCGGCGCCGCCGCGACGATTTTCCTGTCGCGTGACGTCTGGCGACGGCGCCCCTAGCTAGGGGTTCCCCGCAGAGAGGAAGCTACGCCAGCCTTATTGGGCCGGCGCGGGAGCTGTCGCCTGACGTGACTTCAACAGCAGCAGCGCGACGAACGCGGTCAGACTGAGGCCGGCCGAGACGGCAATCACCCCGATGCCCATGTAGTCCATCAAAAGACCGAAGAGCAGCGGCGATGCGGCTTGTGTCGCACGCGCAGGCGCTCCGAGAATGTCGCTGCGCAGCCCATAGCCAGCCGGTCCGAAGATCGCCAATGGCACGGTCCCCTTGGCGATCGTCAACAGGCCATTGCCGGCACCATGCAATACCGCGAAGGCGGTGATCGCGCCCGGCCCGAAGAGCCCAAGGAACACCGCTCCGACCGGATGGAGTAGAGCGGCCAGACGCGCCGAAACCAGCGGATGGACTGTGCGGAGCGCCCCGAATTCGATGAGTCGCGCCGCAACTTGCGCCGGCCCGACCAGGGCGGCAGCCGCGATCGCCCCGGTCGTGCTGGCACCGGCGATTTCGAGGAGGCGCGGCAGATGCGCCGCCATGGCGCCGGTGACAAACCAAGTCGCTGCAAACACAAAAGCGAGGATAACCATCGCGCCCCGCGGCGCCGGCGAACTCTCCGCCGCCATTTCCGAGGCTCGGGCCGGCGGCGGAGCCTGCGGGATCAGTAACCGGTTCAACGGCAGCCCAATCACAATGTGCAGCGCTGCCCAAATCAAGCATGCCCAGCGCCAACCAAATTGCGCATCGAGAAACGCCGACAGCGGCCATCCGACCGTGCTCGCAAAACCCGCGATCAAAGTAATGCCAGTGATCGGTCCGCGGGCGGCGCGGCCGTAGAGCCCGGTCAGTGTGGCGAAAGCGGGATCATAAAGGCCCATCGCCATGCCGACGCCGAGCACAGCCCAAGCGATAGCCAGAGTAAAAAATCCTTGTACGGCACCGAGCAGGACAAGCCCGGCGGCAAGAACCAGATTAGAAAGTGTCAGTACGCCGCGACCGCCACGGTTGTCGATCGCCCGGCCGACGGAAGGACCCAGCACGGCCGACAGCAGCAGCGCGCCCGAGAAGAGGCCGAATACAGCAGTACGCGACAGGGTGAGACCTTGCGCGATCGGGTCCGCCAGGATCGCCGGCAGATAGTAGCTCGATCCCCAGGCGAGCGTTTGCGCGGTGCCAAGGGCCGCAACGACAACCGGGCGTTTCATCTTTGATCTTCGGCGCCGCCTGTATCCAGCAACCGCTCGACGATCACGCAATCACGCCAGAGGCCATCCAGTTTTCCATGACGGCGATGGATTCCGATTTCGTCGAAACCGAGCCTTTCAACAGGGCGCGGCTTGCGAGGTTCTCCGGAAATACCCGGCTGGTGAGCTTGTGCAAGCCGGCGGCAGCAGCGGTCTCCACCAACGCAGACAGGACCACGCGGCCGGCGCCGCGGCCGCGAAAATCCCGCCTTACGTAGACCGAGAATTCACCGATGCCGCTGTAGCAGGCCCGATCGCTGTAGGGAAACGAAGCGGCAAAGGCGACGGCTCCCGCCTTCTCGGCTTCGGCAACGCTTACAAGCTGCCGTCCAGTGAACCACTCGGCAATTTGTTCGGCCGTCCGCGGCTCGGTCTCGAACGTCGCAATACGATCAGCGATACCTTCATTGTAAATTGCCGCAATAGTCCCCGCATTGGCCACCGTGGCTCGCCGCGTCTTGAGATCGCTCGCGTTCGACACTGCGCCTGATCACACGGTTTTTGCCGTGTACCGGTGCAAAAGCGGGAGCGCCAGGAGAAGGGCTATCAACTGCGCTATAATGAAACCCGGCCCATCGACGGGACGAATTCCGGCGAACGTATCAGTCAGCGAACGCGCGAGTGTCACAGCTGGATTGGCAAAGGAGGTCGAAGCGGTAAACCAGTACGCCCCGGTGATGTATGCGCCGACGGCGAACGCTGTTACCGGCTCTTTGTGCGCGCGGCACCCCCAGATCACTGTCAGCAGGCCAAACGTCGCGATCACTCCGGCGACCCATTGCGGGAACCCCGTTCGCGCATGTTGCGAGAGCTGCCAGATCGGTAGACCAAACATGATATGCGCCAACCATACGCCAAGAATGGCGCCCCCGATCTGGGCCGCTACGTAGGCCGGCACCGCGTGCCAGCGTAAGCCCTCAGTCGCGGCAGCTGCCAGCGTCACAACAGGGTTCATATGGGCGCCCGACTGCGGCCCGAAAGCGAGAATGAGCGCGACAAGCGCGCCGCCCGTTGCGATCGCATTCGCCAGTAATGCGAGGCCGACAATTCCACTGCATAAGCGTTCGGCCATGATGCCGGACCCGACTACAGCGATGAGCGGAAACGCTGTCGCCACCAGCTCGGTCAAGGCCTCGTAGACAATGGGACGGCTCAGTGCGCGCCGGCGCGAGGCTATTTCCAGGAACGTCATGGTGCCCGTTCCCCCGCCTCGACGATCCGTAGATGGCCGATCTCGTCGACTTCGCGTTTGATTGCCATACGATCCAGGGCTTCGAGCCTTAAGCTGGTGAAGATCTTGATGCGCGTTTCGAGCGCCTGATAGGCGTAACGAAACGCATGGATTTTCTGCGCTTCGGGACCCTCCGCCGCGGCCGGGTCCGGCACGCCCCAACGAGCGGTCACAGGATTCCCCGGCCAGACCGGACACGTCTCGCCGGCGGCTTGGTCGCAAACGGTGAAAATAAAATCATCATTGGCGAGCCAGGTTTGGCGAACTCGTCCCAGCTTTTGCTGCGAATCCCGCGCGTATCAAGATGAGCGTTTTCGAGCTGCTCGAGCGCCAGCGGGTGAACGGCGCCCTTGGGAAAACTGCCGGCGCTGTATGCCTTGAACCGTCCTTTTCCCCAATGCTCGAGCAGCGCCTCGGCCATGATGCTCCGTGCCGAGTTGCCGGTGCAGAGAAAGAGGACGTTATAGGTCTTCGCGGTCACAAGGCGCCGTCAGCCGGTGCAGCAGGACGGGGCGCAACAGGTCTTCGCGGCCGCCGGCTCAGTTGCAGGCTCCGAGAATGACGGTTCGCAGCATTGGGCGCGCTCGGTCGCCTCCCTCAGCTTGGCGAGCGATCCCTCGCCGTAGACGGTGGCTTCGCCGTAAGTGAAGAACGTCTCCCAAGGCACGCCTTGCGGGTCGGCGATCCACTGTTTGTCCGACTGGGCGTAGCAGCAGGTGGTCCCTTTCGCTTCGACGATCGGCCGCTCGGCCCGGTTCAGCCGGTCGTAAACGTCAGCGAGCTCGCCCTCATCCTCGGCCTGGATACCGAGATGCGAGATACCTGCGGCGCGGCCCGGGAGTTTGCTGATCGCAAAGTTGACGCGCGGATCTTCGAGCATCCATTTCGCATAATCGTCCTTGAGCACGGTCGGCTCGGCCGCGAACAGTGTCGAATAGAACCGGATCGATTGATCGAGGTTGTCAACCGACACGTGGACGTGCAGGCGCTTCATCACTTCCTCCCTTGGCAAAGGTGTCCGCAGGATTGCAGGCCGGGACGCACGCAGTGTCGCGCCCACAGCAATTTTCGGTGAGGTAGGCCAACAGCGCGTTCATGGTGCCGTACTCGGCCGAATAGATGAGCTGTCGACTCAAGCGGCTCTGAGTAATCAGACCGGCATGGACGAGCTGTGCCAAGTGGAAGGAGAGCGACGACGGCTGAACGCTCAGGCGCTCGGCAATCGCCCCGGCCGGCAACCCCGCCGGCCCGGAAGTCACGAGCAGCCTGAATAGCGCCAGACGGGTTTCCTGAGCAAGTGCGCCGAGGGCTGCGATCGCTCGTTTTTCGTCCATGGAGAGGCGTTCCATGCTTCAACGATCATCAAATTATATGATGCTCCCTTGCGGGTTCAAGACACAATTTGAAAATTGTTGAACCGACGTAGCGTGTATGTTGCCAGGGAAGAGGAGCGCTGGGGCGCAAGGATGTTGATTTGACGATCCGATATTCCGAACGACTGCTTATGCGAGGTCGTCGTTTGCCGATTGGGCGACGAGATGCCGCTCTATCGGATCATCACCGGGCGCGCAGACTTCGGCGACTGCATCACGGAAGCGATGCACGACGTAGCCGGGTCTATAAAGCGACCCCTTAGGCCGATCGGCGTCGATGGAGTGACGCTTGACCCTCGGCGCAGCGCTGCAGGCTCGCGACCTCGGCCGCGGCGTGCTAACCGGTGCAGAACCGAGCAGCTTGAGCGCGCTCAGGGCGCCTTCCGTGTAATCGATGACCCGGTTCCAATAGTCGGTCAGAACGATCTCAACAGCGACGCAGGGCGATGGATATTGGCTCCCAGCGAGGCGTCCTGCCGAACTTTCTCGCCCGTTGCAGCCTGTGAGCCGCAGGGCGCGCGGAAAAGAAAGCCGATTTCCCGGAATTGAAGGGGACGGGACGCCGCGGATATCATCGCGGAGAAGCCAAGGGAGATCTCGGATGACGCCACGACAGCAGATGAGAGCTCTGATTGCCCGCCGCGGCTACACGATGGTCCCGGGCGCCTATGATACGCTGACGGCGCGGCTCGTCGAGGCGGCCGGGTTCGAGGCGGTCTATCTAACCGGCGGCGGGTTCTCGCGGGCGAACGGCTACCCCGATCTGGGGCTGCTCACCATGTCGGAGAACGTTCGCTTCATCGGGCTGACGGTCGAGGCGGTCGGCATCCCGGTCATCGCCGATGCCGATACCGGCTACGGCAATGCGATCAACGTAATCCGCACGGTCCGCGAGTACGAGAAATCGGGGGTCGCGGCTTTCCATATCGAGGATCAGGTGTCGCCGAAGAAATGCGGCCATTACGAGGGCAAAGAGGTGATCAGCCTCGGCGAGATGGTCGGCAAGATCAGCGCCGCGGTCGACACCAGGCGCGATCCCGAGCTGGTCATCATTGCCCGGACCGATGCGCGCGCCGTCGAGGGGCTGCAGGCGGCGCTTGACCGCGTCAACGCCTATCTCGAAGCCGGCGCCGATGTCGGCTTTGTCGAGGCGCCGCAAAATGTCGAGGAATTGCGGATCGTCGCGCGCGAGGTCCGCGGGCCGGCTCTTGTCAATGTATTCGAAGGCGGCAAGACACCGATGGTAGCGGCGCGCGAGCTCGAGGCGATGGGCTTCCGCCTCGGCATCTACCCGTCGCAGACCCATCGCGCCGCGATCCGCGCGGCGCAACGGGTGCTGGCGGCGCTGAAAGAGGACGGCGACACCAGCCGCGTCGAGCGCGACATGGCCAGCTTCCAGGAGCGCGAAGATGCCGTCGGCACCGCCCGCTGGCGCGAACTCGAGGAGAAGTACCTGCGGCTCGGGTGAGAGTACCCCTCACCCACCTGCAACGCGGGCCGCTCCCTCTCCCGCTCCATCGGGAAGAGGGCTGGGGGAGGAGCGCTACACGACCGGCGAGCGGCCGCCGTCGACGTTGATCGCGCAACCGGTCACATAGGAAGCAGCGTCCGAGGCGAGGAAGGTCGCAACATTGGCGAATTCCTCGGCCCGTCCCATCCGGCCGAGCGGCACCGCGCGTCCGGCTTGGGCGATGAAGTCCTCGAGCGAGACGTTGGCGCCCTCGCGGCGATGGCGGCGCACGATCTGATCGCTGACGATGACGCCGACATGCAATGAATTGACCAGCACGTTATGCGGCGCGCCCTCCTGCGAAAGTGCCTTGGTGAAGGCCATCTGCGCGGCGCGGCTGACCGAGGTCGGCGCGCTGTCTGCCCCCGGCGCCTTGGCGCCGATGTTGAGGACGCTGATGATGCGGCCCCAGCGGCGCTGTTTCATCTGCGGGAAGACGAGGCGGCAAAAACGGATCTGCGCGAACAGCTTGAGATCGAGGTCGGCCTGCCACATCTCGTCGGTCAGCTCTTCCGACGGGCCGCGCGTCGACTGGCCGGCATTATTGACATAGATGTCGATCTTCCCGAACTCGGACATGATTTGGTCGTAGGTCCTGCGGATGTCGGCCGCCTTCGACACGTCGCAGCTGATCGCCGCGATCTTGCGGCCCGATGCTCCGGCTTGGATCTTTGCCTTGGCCTCGGCGAGCGTGCTCGTGTCGCGCGCCAAGATCACGACGTCGGCGCCCGATCTGGCATATTCCTGCGCGATCGCCAGTCCCAGACCCTTGCTGCCGCCGGTGACAACCGCGCTTCTTCCATCCAATCGAACTTCCATGTCATCCCTCCTTTTGGTTTGAAGTTATTTGGCCGTCAGCCAGTCGATTTCCTGCATGTCTTCTGCCGTCAATGCCCAGCCGGCCGCCCGCACATTTTGCTCGACCTGTTCCGGCTTGGTCGCGCCGGCGATGACGCTCGCCACGGCAGCGCGGTGCAGCAGCCAGCTCATCGCGAGCTCCAACAGCGTATGGCTGCGCTCGGCGGCGAACCCCTCGAGACGCTCGACGAGGGCCCAATTTTCCTCTGTCAGATTGCGCTGCGCCGCTCGCGGCATCGTAGCGAGCCGACTGGCGGCGGGCGGCGGCGCGCTGCGGCGGTACTTGCCGGTCAGCAGGCCGTCCGCCAGCGGGCGGAACGGGATCAGCCCGAGGTCGTAGGCTTCGAGCACCGGCATCATCTCGCGGTCGAGATCGCGCGCGAGCAGGCTGTATTCCTCCTGACAGGCGACGAAACGGTGGAGCCCGAGATGCCGCGATGTCCACTCTGCCTCGACGACCTGCCAGGCCGGCAGCGTCGAGCAGCCGATGTACCGCACCTTGCCCTGACGGACGAGATCGTCGAGGGCCCGCAAAGTCTCCTCGATCGGCGTCAGCGGGTCGGGCTGGTGCTGCTGATAGAGATCAATCCAGTCGGTCTTCAGACGCTTTAGGCTCGTCTCGACCTCGGCCATGATGTAGCGGCGCGACGCCCCCTGCAGCCGGCCCGCTACGTCCATCGGACGGGCGAATTTGGTCGCGAGCACGATATCCTTGCGGCGATCACCGAGAATCTGACCGAGGCAGGTTTCGGAGCTGCCGCGCGGATCGCCATAGGTGTCGGATTCGTCGAAGAAGGTGACGCCGAGATCGAGCGCCTTGTGCACGACCTTCGTCGTCGCATCCAAATCGATGCGGCCGCCGAAATTGTTGCAGCCGAGCCCGACGACAGAGACGCGGAGCCCCGATTTCCCGAGATTGCGTTGTTCCAACGAAGAATTTCCTCCCCGAGCAGTCGGATCGGTTGCGGCCTCACGGCACTATAACGGCTCTAATAAAGGGCCGCCACCGCATATGGCTCGCGAACCGGTAGCGAACGACATCTTGCGCGTGTGTCGCGGTTCGTCATTATTACGCAAGTTTGGGAGGAGACGATGGTCGGACCGAACAACAAACAGCGCCGGTGGAGCTGGTGGTACCTGCTCCTGCTCGTCCAATTCATCGCCGTACTCTGGCCGCCGTTTTACAATAAGATAGAGCCTTCTTGGATCGGTATGCCGTTCTTCTACTGGTATCAGCTGGTATGGATAATCATCGGCGCCGCGCTTACCGCGATCGTCTATTTTGCGACTGAAGACTGAAGCGACGAGGTAATCGGGGAGACTGCCGTGCAGGACGTGAACTGGACCGCTCTGATAATTTTCGTCTTGCTGTTTGCTTTCATCACTTGGTTGGGCTTTGCCGCCGCCAACTGGCGCAAAGGCGATCTCGACCTGCTGCACGAGTGGGGGCTCGCCGGACGGCGCTTTGGCACTGTCGTGACTTGGTTTCTCGTCGGCGGCGATCTCTACACCGCCTACACCTTCATCGCCGTGCCGGCCCTCGCCTTTGGCGCCGGCGCGGTGGCTTTTTTCGCGGTCCCCTATACGATCGTCGCCTATCCCATCTTTTTCCTGGTCTTTCCGCGCATCTGGCATGTCTGCCACAAGCACCATTACATCACGGCCGGCGATTTTGTGCGCGGCCGCTTCGGCAACCGCTGGCTCGCCCTGGCGATAACAGTCACCGGGATCATCGCGACGATGCCATACATCGCCCTGCAGCTCGTCGGCCTGCAGGTCGTAATCGGCGCGCTCGGCGTCTCGGGCACGGGGCTTGCAGCCGATTTGCCGCTGGTCATCGCTTTCGTGATCTTAGCCGCCTTTACCTATTCGAGCGGTCTGCGCGCGCCGGCCTCGATCGCGATCGTCAAGGACATCCTGATCTATCTGACCGCCTTTACCGCGGTTGTCGTCATCCCGATCGAGCTCGGCGGCTTCGGCAAGATCTTCGCGTCGGTCCCAGCGCAGAAACTGCTGTTGGCGACCCCGGGACCCAATACCACCGGGGCCTACAGCGCCTATGCGACATTGGCGTTGGGTTCGGCGCTCGCGCTCTTTCTCTACCCGCATTCAATGACCGGAATTTTGAGCGCCAGCAGCGGCCGCGTGGTTCGCCGGAATGCCGCGCTATTGCCGGGCTATTCGTTCATGCTCGGTCTGCTCGCGCTCGTCGGGTTCTACGCGATTGCCGCCGGGGTAGCCGGTCTTCCCGAATTCGCCGCCGGCTTCAAGCAATTCGGCAACAACTTCACGGTGCCGGCGCTGTTCCTGCACAGCTTCCCGTCCTGGTTCGTCGGCATTGCCTTCGCCGCGATCGGGATCGGCGCGTTGGTGCCGGCGGCGATCATGTCGATCGCCGCAGCCAACCTCTACACCCGCAATATCCATCGCGAATTCATCAATCGGAACCCGACCGACAAGCAGGAAGCACAAATGGCGAAATGGGTGTCGCTGATCGTCAAGCTCGGCGCCCTTGTCTTCATCATTTTTGTGCCGACCCAGTATGCGATTTACCTGCAGCTCCTAGGCGGGATCTGGATCATCCAGACACTGCCCTCGGTGATCCTCGGCGCCTACACCCGCTGGTTCAACGACTGGGCATTACTCGTTGGCTGGGCCGTCGGCATCGCCTTTGGCACCGGGATGGCCGCGGCTGTCAACCTGACCCCGACCTACCCGCTGCAGCTGGCCGGCTTCACGTTCCCCGGCTACACTGCCCTCTACACGGTGATCCTTAACATCGTGGTGGCGATCGTTCTGACCCTGATTTTCAACGGGCTGAGGGCGCAAACCGAGCGCTTCGACGAGACCGCAGCATCCGATTATCACGCCTGAGCCGGCCGACGATATAGAAGCGCATCGTCCGCCCTGCTCCGCGCCGGTGGTGCTATCCTGCCGGTGCTGGGAAAGGCCATGAGAGAGCCCGTCCAACGCCGTCTTGCCGCGATCCTCGCCGCCGATGTGGCGGGGTACTCGCGGCTGATGGGGGCGGACGAGGAAGGAACGCTCGAGCGCCTCAAAGCGCATCGCCGCGAGCTCATCGATCCGAAGATCAGCGAGCATTCCGGCCGTATCGTCAAGACCACCGGCGACGGCCTGCTGGTGGAATTCGCGAGCGTCGTCGACGCTGTCCGCTGTGCCGTCGAGATCCAGCGAGCAATGGCCGACCGCAACGCCGATGTGCCCGAGGACAAGCGTGTCATATTCCGCATCGGCGTCAATCTGGGCGACGTGATCATCGACGGCGACGACATTTACGGCGACGGTGTCAACATCGCCGCGCGGCTGGAATCATTGGCCGAACCCGGCGGCCTTTGCGTCTCCCGCGCGGTGCGGAACCAAATCCGGGACAAGCTGCCGTACCAGTTTGCCGATATGGGCGAGCAAAGCGTCAAAAATATTGCCAGGCCCGTGCGCTGCTATGCAATGACCGCCGCAGCGGTGGCGATGATGCCACCAGCGCCGGAGGCGCGACTCGGTCCGACCCGCCCCCGTTTAGGCCGCACCCGCACAATTGTTGCCGGCTGTATTATGGTTGCGGTGACCGTGGGAATGGCGGCCTGGTGGGCGATCCCTCATCGAAATTCGCCGACGCTGTCGGCCGAGGCGCCTGCAGCGGGTCCGCCCGGTCGGGCTGTCAGCGCCAGCGCCCCGGTGCCGCGCCGGTCGATTGTCGTCTTGCCTTTCGAGAATCTGTCCAACAATCCGGATCAGGAATATTTTGTTGACGCAATCACCCAGGACTTGACCACCGACCTCTCGCGTATTTCGGGCAGCTTCGTGATCGCGCCAACCACCGCGTTCACGTACAAGGGCAAGGGGCTGGGCGCGAAGCAGATCGGGCAAGAGCTCGGGGTCGGCTACGTGCTCGATGGCAGCGTGCGACGCACCGGTGACCATGTTCAGGTCAACGTTCAATTGGTCGATGCGGAAAATGACGCGCAGCTCTGGACCGACCGGTTCGCGAGCGATCGCATCGGTCTCGTAAAAGCCGAGAAGGAGATCACGGGCCGCATCGCCCGCACTTTGAACCTCGAATTGGCAGAGGCGGTCGGCCGCAGGGTCGAGCGAGACGAGCCAGCAAATCCCGGTGCGCAGGATTTCCTGATGCGTGGCTGGGCCTCTTATTACCGGCCTGCGTCGATCGCAATTCGCCAAGAAGCCCGGCGGGATTTCGAACGGGCGCTCGAGATCGATCCTAAATCCGTCGAAGCGAGGATCGGCATCGGCACCGTCCTGGTCGACGATGTGGTGCTCAGGTTCAGTAGCTCCCGTGAGCAGGATACAGCCCGCGCCGACCAGTTGCTGCGCGAAGCTCTCGCTTCCGAAATGAACTCCTCGATGGCGCATTTCGCGATGGGGGTGCTCCGGCGAATTCAAGTCCGATTGAAAGATTCTCAGATCGAGCTTCAGGCCGCGATCGCTCTCGACCGCAATAACGCCCGTGCCTATCAGCAGCTTGGCCTCACGCTGATGTGGCTGGGGCAACCGGACGAGGGAATACCGCAAATCGAGAAGGCGATCCGGCTCAACCCGCGCGATCCAAATATAGCGAATTACTACTGGGCGCTCGGTTCCGCGAACCTCATCTCCGGCCGCATAGATGAAGCGGTCATCCTCCTCAGCAAAGCACGTGCGGCAAATCCTCGATTGTTCTTTATACATTTTCTGGCTCGCGGCATCGCTGGCGCTCAAGGGCGATCTCGACCAGGCAAGCTCGGCATTGGCGGACTCGGCTGCAGTCAAGCCGGAGATCACCTCGTTGGCTCGGTGGCGTACTGAAAGCCCTTGGTACACCAATCCCCCGTTCGTAGTTCTCGCCGAGAAGACCCTTTACGCCGGCCTGCGCCGTGCCGGCTTTCCGGAGGAATGACCGCCACGGCTGCAGCGCACGACCTCTTATTCTGCGTTGGAAGAGTCGCAGCTCTGCTACGATGCCTGTGACAGAGGGCCCATGAAGCAGCCCGTCGAACGCCGTCTCGCCGCGATCCTCGCCGCCGATGTGGCGGGCTATTCGCGGCTGATGGGCGTGGACGAGGAAGGCACGCTCGCTCGCCTCAAAGCGCACCGCCGCGAACTCGTCAATCCGAAGCTCGAGGAGCATCGCGGCCGCCTCGTCAAGACGACCGGCGATGGCCTGCTGGTGGAGTTCCCGAGCGTTGTCGATGCCGTCCGCTGCGCGGTCGAGCTGCAGCGCGCGATGATCGACTGCAATACTGGAATCCCCGAAGACAGGCGCATTGTCTTCCGGATCGGGGTCAATCTCGGCGACGTCATCATCGACGACGACGACATCTACGGCGACGGCGTCAATATCGCCGCGCGGCTGGAGGCACTGGCCGAACCCGGCGGCATTTGCATCTCGCGCGCGGTGCGGAACCAAATCCGGGACAAGCTCCCCTATGCGTTCGAGGATATGGGAGAGCAGATTGTCAAGAATATCGCACGACCGGTGCGCGCCTATGCCATGAGCGGGGCTGCCGTCGCGTCGACCCCGCTCCGAGCTGCGCAAGCGCAGCCTCATCGGCCATCCCTAGGATCCGGCCTTCGCCGCGCCCCGATGCTGGCGCTGATGCTGGCGCTGATCGCGCTTGGGAGCGCAGTCTGGTGGAACTGGCCTCTAAGACTCCCGACAGCACCGTCGGTCCGGAACCTTGCCGCGGCAGTCTCGCCCGTCCTAGCCCCCACCAAGGTCGTATCGTCGCCCTTGTCGGTCGTCGTCCTGCCGTTCGCGAATTTATCGACCAATCCGGAACAGGAGTATTTTGCTGACGCGATCACCGAAGATCTCACCACTGACCTGTCTCGGATTTCGGGGAGCTTCGTGATCGCGCCCATGACTGCATTCACTTACAAGGGCAAGGCCGTCGCTGCGCAACAAATCGGAAGCGCGCTCGGGGTGCGCTACGTTCTCAATGGGAGCGTGCAGCGCACCGACCACCATGTTCAGGTCAATGTTCAATTGATCGATGCGCAAAGTGGGGCGCAGCTTTGGGCCGATCGGTTAGAAAGCGATCGGGCCGATCTTGTGAAGGGGCAGAAAGAAATTACCGGCCGCCTCGCGCGGACGCTGAACCTCGAACTGACCGAAGCGGTTCACCGCCGGGCCGAGCAGGCGGGGGTGGTAGATATCGATGCACAGGACTTCCTGTTGCGCGGGTGGGCCTTGTATTACCGGCCCGCCTCCGCGTCTGTTCGCCAAGCAGCGCTGCAGGCTTTCGAACGGGCGCTCGAGCTGGATCCGGAATCCATCGACGGGAGGATCGGCATCGGAACTGTCTTGGCCGATGATCTGGTACTCAGCTTCAGCAATTCCCGGGACCAGGATATCGCCCGCGCCGACCAAGTACTGAGCGAGGCTCTCGAGCGCGCCCTCAACCGCTCGATGGCCCATTTTGCAATGGGGGTGCTCCGCCGGGTCGAAAACAGACTGGGCGACTCCAAAATCGAGCTCGAGACCGCGATCGCTCTTGATCGCAATAACGCGCGCGCTCTCCAGCAGCTCGGCCTGACGCTGATGTGGCTGGGTCAGCCAGAGAGGGCGATTCCCGAGATCGAAAAGGCGATCCGGCTCAACCCTTATGATCCGAACATCGCCAGTTATTACTGGGCTCTGGGCTCATCGAATCTCGTCTCCGGCCGGATCGACGATGCAGCAAACCTGCTCGAAAAGGCACGCGCGGCAAATCCGCGGTTCTTCTTTGTCCATCTGTGGCTTGCCGCGCCGCTCGCGCTGAGAGAGGAGCTCGATGAGGCCAAGAGCGCGCTCACCCAATCACTGAAGCTGAGACCCGAAATCAGTTCGCTGGCACAATGGCGTGCGGAGTACCCGTGGTACGCCAATCCTCAGTTCGTCGCCGTCGCAGAGCCGACGCTGTACGCCGGCCTGCGCCGTGCCGGCTTTCCGGAGGAATGACCGCCACGGCTGCAGCACACCATTCCTCGTTCTGCATTATCAAGGTTTTCCGCTCTGCTATAATGTGCATGACAGGGGGTGCCATTTGAAGCAGCCCGTCCAACGCCGTCTCGCCGCGATCCTCGCCGCCGATGTGGCGGGGTACTCGCGGCTGATGGGGGCGGACGAGGAAGGAACGCTCGATCGCCTGAAGGCGCATCGCCGCCAACTTGTGGATCCGAAGATCGCCGAGCACCGCGGCCGCATCGTCAAGACTACCGGCGACGGCGTACTGGCGGAATTCGCCAGTGTCGTCGATGCTGTCCGCTGCGCCCTTGAGATCCAGCGAGCGATGGCTGACCGCAACGCCGATGTGCCCGAGGACAAGCGCGTCATATTCCGCATCGGCGTTAATCTGGGCGACGTGATCATTGACGGCGACGACATCTACGGCGACGGTGTCAACATCGCTGCTCGGTTGGAGGCCTTGGCAGAGCTGGGCGGCGTGTGCATCTCGCGCACGGTTCGCGACCATGTCGGCGACCGGCTCCCTTACGCGTTCGAGGACATCGGGGAGCAGAGCGTCAAGAACATCGTACAGCCGGTGCACGCTTGGGCGATGAGTGCGGCGGCGGTGGCCTCGCTGCCGGAAGTCGCGCTGCCGGCGCAACCGGGTGCTGCGTCAACGCCGCCGCCCCGCCCGCTGGGTTACCGTTGCCGCAGCGAGTCTTGTGATGGCGATCGGCATCGGGGTCGCAGCCTGGTGGGCTTGGCCGCAACGAAGCGCGCCAGTGGTCGCCCCGCTGGCAGCGAGCCCGCAAAGCCCACGTTCCGTCGCGAGCACCCCAGTACCACGCCTGTCCTTCGTCGTGCTGCCGTTCGAGAACCTGTCGCGGGACTCGGACCAGGAATATTTTGCTGACGGCATCACGGACGATCTGACGACCGATCTGTCGCGCATTTCCGGCAGCTTCGTGATCGCCCATACCACCGCCTCAACCTACAAGGGTAGACCGGTTGACGTGAGACAGATCGGCCGGGAACTCGGCGTTCCCTATGTCATCGAGGGGAGCGTGCGTCGATCCGGCAGTCAAGTGCAAATCAACGTGCAGTTGATTGATGCGGAAAATGGCGCGCACCTGTGGGCAGACCGGTTCGACACCGATGGTGCCAACCTCGAGAACGCCCAGAACGAGATTACCGGCCGCCTCGCGAGAACGCTGAATAACGAACTCTTCGAAGCAGCGAGCCGCCAGAGCGAGCGTGAAAGAGTGCCCGATCCCGATGCGCGTGATTTCGCGATGCGCGCCTGGGCACGAGTCATACGCGGACCCCTGTCCCCGGCAACGTTTGACGAGGCTCTGCAGTTAAATCAGCGGGCGCTGGAGATCGACCCGGAATCGGTTTTCGCGAAGGATAACCTAGCGTCAATCTTGGTCGGTAAATTATCGAACGGCTTGAGCACTTCTGTTGAGCAAGATGAAACTCAAGCCGAACAATTATTCCGCGAGGTCCTCGAACATGATCCGCACGACGCGCGAGCCCACATCGGCATAGGAATTCTTCGACGAGTGCAGAAACGATTGGCTGAATCCAAGGTAGAGTTAGAAGCAGGGGTCAGACTCGATCGAAATAATCATATGGGATATCGTAATCTCGGAATAACCCTGATGCAAATGGGGAAGCCAGCCGAGGCAATTCCGTACATCGAGAAATCTATCCGGATCAATCCACTTGATCCGAATATCGGCACCGGATATTTCGTACTGGGCTTATGCCACTTTTTTATCGGAGATTTGGATACAGCAATTGAACTCTTGACGAAGGCTCGCGCCGCGGCGCCTCGCGCATATGGCATTCGTTTGACCCTCGCGGGCGCATTTGGTCTTCGCGGTGATCTCGACGAGGCCAAGGCCGAAATAGCCGAGGCCGGCAAACTCAAACCTGACGTCAACTCGCTCGCAGCTTGGCGAGCAGCCGCCCCCGGAATAACCAATCCTGCCGAATGGGCCGTGCGCGAAAAGACCATCAACACCGGCCTACGCCGCGCCGGTTTCCCCGACAATTGATGGGCGCCTTGCCTTATTCTCCACCGCCAATGGGGAGGGATCGGATACGGACGCGGGACTCTTCGAGAACCGCGATGCAACCCTGCACCAATGCTGTCTCCAGGGCCGAGAGATTGGCCAGCAGTAGCGCTGTCTGCCGCTCAGGCCGTCTGTCACGCTCCCGTCTGAACAGGACGACGGACGGCTCGCGCTCCTGTCTTAGGGCGAGGAGCGTACCAAAGTCGGTATCGGCCGAAACGACAATTCGGCCTTCGCTCCTGGCGCGTTCGAAAATTTGGTCGTCAGTAGCGGTTTGCATCGCGTAATGACGCACATGAACGGCATCGTGCCCGGCTTGCCGCAATCGCTCTGCGAGGATTGGCGATAACGCGTTGTCCACGAGAAATTTCACGGCACTGTCAGTGGCAGTCCCCGCTCACGCACCGCCTCCGCCGCATAATGCAACGCCTGGGCGATGTCTTCTCGCTTGAGATCGGGATAGGCGGCGAGGATTTCCGCCTCGGCCATCCCGTCGGCGACCATCCCGACGACGGTTGCAACCGGAATACGAAGCCCCCTGATGCAGGGCACCCCCCCCATTTGCTGCGCTTCGACGGTGATGCGCGTAAACTTCACAACCAACTCCTCAGTCCGATTGCGGGTGCATTTCGAAGCCGGCGGGGCGGCCGGCGCGGCGCGCGGCTTCAGCGGGCGCGAGGGCCAGGTCCCAGAGGTTCGCGTCGAAGCGCCAGCCATTGATATTATCGGCGTCGCGCGAGACGACGTAGAGTAACGGCGGGACCATTTCCTCCGGCTCGACGAGGCGTGGAGCGCGGCCTTCGCGGCTCATTGTGCGCATCTCACCGGCCATGCCCGGGGTGTTAGCGCCGGCGCCAGGGTTGACGATGTTGATCGTCAAGCCGGTGCCTTCGACTTCCTTGGCCCACACCTCGGTCGCCATTTCGAGCGCCGCCTTCGAGGCGCCGTAAGGGGAAGTGTGCGGGCGGTTCATCGTGTCGAGCTTGGTCGTCACATTGACGATGCGGCCCCAGCCGCCTTCGACCATTTGCGGCGCGACGCGGCGGGCCATCTGGTCGGCGGCGATGTAGTTGGTCTCGATGACAGCGCGCACGATGTCGTCCGATACCTGCCAGAACTTCTGCGGCTCGACGCGCCGGTAGCGGGCGGGGTCGATCGTCGTAAAGGTCAGACCCGCATTGTTGACCAGTATGTTTATGGTACCGAACCGCTGCAGGGTCGTCGCGACGACACGGTCGCAATCTGCGGGCCGGCGCAGATCCGCAACTAACGGCAGAAGCTGCCCAGCCATGTTGCTGCCGGCCGTCGCCGCCTCGACCTCCGCAATGTCCGTGTCGATATGGCCCACCGCAAGGACGTTGTGCCCCTCGCGCGCCAGGCCGAACGCCATCGCCCGGCCGAGCCCGCGCAATCCGCCGGTGACGATTGCAACTCGTGTTTCCATGCACAACTCCAAATGACCTCCGTAAGCCCCTCACCCCGCCCCTCTCCCCGCATGCGGAGAGAGAGAAGTGCATCCCCTCGCCCCGTGTAAGCGGGGAGAGGGTTAGGGTGAGGGGCATTCTTCAAGTTCACACTTGCGCGAGAGCCATCGGCTCTCGGTCGAAGGCGGGCATGATTTCCTCGGCAAAGGTCCGCAGGCCCGCGACCGAGGCGCCGGGCGCCGCGAACAGCACATGCTCGACGCCGCCCGCTTCGAGGCGCTTCAACCGTGCGATGATCTCCTCGGGCGTGCCGAGCAACGGCGCGTCATCGAGTTCGAACGAGTCCTCGTCCTCCCTGATGTGCGCATAGCGCTCGGCGCCGGGGCCGCGCGCCAGATCGCCGATATTCTTCAAGACCTGCCGGCGGGTGATGATAGCCCGTTTGCGTTCCTCGTCGTTGTGCACGATCTGCAACCCGCGGGTGACGCCGACCATCATCGGGTTGTAAGGCCGGCCGACTCGTTCGCATTCATGGCGGAACGTCGCAACGCGCTCGATGATCAGATCGGTCGGCGCAATCTGATCGAGGAGCAGATTGTAGCCCTCGCGCGCGGCGCGGCGGATCGATTCCGCGCTGCCGGCGCCGAGCCAGAACGGCGGATGCGGCTGCTGGATCGGGCTCGGTTCGACAACGACATCGTCGAAGCGCCAGCGCTTGCCGCGATAGGAGAACCGGCCTTGCGTCCTCCAGGCCTTGCGGATCACCTCCATCGCCTCGTCGAACCGCTCGGTCGCCTCCTCCTGTGGGATGCAGAACCCGGAGAACTCATAGCTGCGGTAGCCCTTGCCGACCCCGAAATCCAAGCGGCCGTTCGACAACAGATCGAGAGTCGCGGCCTGTTCGGCGACGAGGATCGGGTTGTGCCACGGCAACACGACGACCGCAGTGCCGAGTCGGATGCGCTCGGTGCGGGCGGCGAGATACGCAAGCAGGCTCATCGACGCCGAGACCTGGCCAAAGCCGGTGAAGTGATGCTCGACGAGAAAAACACTCGTAAAGCCGAGCCTCTCGGCCTCGATCACGTAGTTGACGAAGTCGTGGTAGGCATAACTGTCGCCAGCCGGGCCACCGCGTGCCCGCGCCCCGCCGAAAAGCCCGAATTTCATTCCTGGCCTCCTCTGGTCTGATGCGCAGAATATACGGCGGGTGCCGAGCGCGGTCGATGATCGCCGCAAGAAATCCAATCACCGCAATGTGATGGCATGACTGCCATGCTCGTCGAGGTCTGCCCCAATGACGAAGCTGACCTAATTCTGCTGCGGCGCAACATCGCGAGGCAGGTCATGTTTGATGGCATCGACGCGAGGCTTGCGGAGGAGAGCATCGACCGGCGTGACGGCAGTTGGCGCACCGTCGCCTCGGCCTGGGCGCTTGTTCTGGCGTTGATGGTCGTGCTCGCCGGGGGCGGCGCGATGGCGTTTCTCCATAGCCACTCGCAACCAGATCGTCCGCTCGCCGGGTCCGTCATTCCCCAGCATGACCCTTGCGTTGGACCAGGTGTTGCCAGCGCCCCGGGGAATCGTGGACTTGCCCCCAACCTTGGACCACTCGGGGCTGGAAAATTCAGCTTCATCGGACAGCCGCCTGGCCGGGATTGCCGGCTAACCGGTGAAGCATTGCGGGTACTTGGTTGCCG
>Ga0310914_10000816_pt1 | contig 19248 bp, 18 predicted proteins | sample GREbulkMGAN108_FD_203450 | JGI IMG/M metagenome (GOLD analysis project Ga0310914, IMG submission 203450) | Lab enrichment of tropical soil microbial communities from Luquillo Experimental Forest, Puerto Rico - GRE.bulkMG.AN108 | ecosystem: Environmental > Terrestrial > Soil > Tropical forest >... | reverse complement strand
CGTCGTGACCGCCGCGCCGCCGACACTGTCGATGCTGGTGATACAGGAGCGGGTTGGCGTCCCGTCGAGATGCACGGTGCACGCGCCGCAGAGTGCCATGCCGCAGCCGAACTTCGTACCCGTCATGCCGAAGACGTCGCGAAGCACCCACAGCAGCGGCGTGTCGCCGTCGACATCGGCCGTGCGGTCTACCCCATTGACTTTGATCGTGAAGGCCATGGTCGTCTCCTATCCTTTTTCGGATACCGGTTGCCGAGCCAGCCCCAGATGAGCGATCCCGCGAGATTGAACACGCCGTCAAGCCAAATCGCCCAGCCGCCAAGCTCAAGGGCCGAGGCCGGCCGGCCAAAAACCGACACGCCGACCGCCTTGTCGGGGATGTGGGCGGGCAAATGCAGCCCGATGAACGTTACGTGAAAGGTGCAGACGAAGAGGCCGGCCGTCAGCAGCCAGAACGCCAGCGTCGCGAACGCCTCTTGCAGCCCAGCTCTGGAGCCCAGCGGCATGATTATGCCGCGGCTTGCGGCCGCGCGCGGTTCGCGCAGTCCCAGGGCGGGCGGCGCCATTGCCGTCGATACCACCGCCAGATTGACTTCTTGATGTGCCAATTGTCGAGCCGATGCTGCACCAGCGATGCGAACGGCACGATCGCGAACTGCCCTATCGAGCCACCGGCGGTCACAACGCCGAGCGCGACCGAACGCTTCTTGGGCGGCGTCTGCCGGCTGATGGCGCCGAAACTCGGCCCGAACCCGGCCGCCGCCATGCCAATCCCACAGATCACTTTGCCGAGCGTCAAAACGAAGCCCGCAGTCGCGGGCAGCGGGGGCACTGACCAGCGCCCCGAAGCGATATGCGCTTCGATTTCATCATAATTGGGGGATCTAGGCGTGAAAAACTAGAGTCCGTAATTCTATGCTTTCGCGGGGCAATACATCAGCCGGAGCAGTCGGGTCTTCAAAGGCTGAGTGGGCGGTGAACCGCGCCTTATCTGTGGCCGAATCATAGCATTTGATGAGGAGCGCTTCGTCCGCCTGCATCTCCGGTACGTAGAACCAGCGGTGGGCGGGGTTGTATTTGACGCGGTAGATCTCGCCGGTTCGATCGCGATAGACCAGATCGGAGGCGACAAAATCCGTGAAGTCGACGGTTGTCGCGTCGCAGACGGCGAGTGGCGCATCGCGCAGCGGCCCGCGGATCGGGCGCCACACATTGACGATTTCGAACCGACGGCTGAGCAGCTCTTCGGCCTCCTCGCCCATCAGATCGCGGACGCGTTGCGGGCCGGACTTGATCGTGTAGTCGTTGTGGGCGACCGTGACCGGCTGACGCGGCGTCCCGGCCGACCGGTCGACGCCGCCCCAGACGCGACGGCGAACGGTGTGATCGAACACCAGCACCCGAGTGGCCCCGGTGACTTCGGCGACGAGGCGCTCGGCTTCAGGATAGTAGACGCGTCGCAGTTCGTCTTCGTCATAAAAGTCGCGGACGGCGCTGTTGTGCGTGACCAGAGCGAGACCTTCACTGTCGAGCGACAGGCGCGCCGCTACTGGGCGAACATTATAGATCGTCATGCAATGGGCCTCGGGGACGCCGGTCGAGCGCGGCACGCCCGGAGGCGGATCGTAGGCCAGGTTGATCGGCCTTTCCGCCATCGGCGTGAGGTAGTTGAGAACGCCCTCCACATGGGGGAGGCCATCGATGACATCAGGGGAAAGGGTCATAGCTAATTCCTCTGGTTTGCGGGGTTCATTCTATCGCGTACAAACGCCCTATTGAAGCAGCTCGGGATCGTCACAGACCTCCTCAGAATGATCGGTGACAGCAGTGGGAATCGACACGCTGACAAGCGCGCCCGAGCCAATATAGCCGTCGATTTGTTCGTCGCCGAGGCCGAGCTCGGCAAAGACTGCGCGGTTGTGCTCGCCCTGAAAGGCAGGCTCACCGAGTGGCGCGAGCTGCTCGCGCGAGAAGCGCCACGGGCGGCCGGGCAAGCGGTAGCTGCCGCCGTTGCGGTCGGAGACCTCCTGCACCGCACCCCAATATTCGGCCCACTCCATTTCCGACAGCTGGTTCAGCGAGCGTATCTCGCCGAACGCAATCTTGGCCTCGTCCAATTGCGCATCGAGCGCGCCGATATCGGCAAAGGTCAGGATCCAGTGCTGCACGATGCGGTGCATTTCGGCGAAATTCGCCCGGCGCGCTGCCGCGGTCGCAAAGCGCGGGTGGTCGGCGAGGTCGGCGCGCCGCATTGCGCGCAAATAGGACGGAAAGGTGCGCGAACCGACGAGGCTCGTCGCGACCGTGAAGTGCTCGCCGCCTGGCCCCGTGAAGAATGGGCAGTCGGTCGCCCCGAGGATCGCCGGCTCGTCGCCCAGATCGGCATCGTTCAAATCAACATGCGCGCGCTCATTGACCGCCATCAAAGTCGCCGCCATTGCCACGTCGATATACTGGCCCGTGCCCGTCGTCTCCCGTCGGTGCAATGCCGCAAGGATTGCAACCGCGGCCTGTAGCCCGGCATACACGTCGGCGTGCGACAGGCTGTCGGTGCGCGGCTCGCCGAGAACGTCACCGTAATGGTGCAAGCTGTTGTGGGTGAACCCGGCCTCCGCCTGCACCGTCGGGGCGTACGCCATGCGCCCTTGCCACGGCCCGCCCTGTCCGTAGCCGGTGATCGAGGCGTAGATCAGGCGCGGGTTGCGGGCCGCCAATGTCTCATAGTCGAGCCCGAAATAGCGTAGCGTGCCGGCCCGGAAATTTTCGACGACGACATCCGCGGTGTCGCACAGGCGCAACGCCAATTCGCGGGCCCCGGGCACGTTGAGGTCGATGCTGACGTTGCGTTTGCCGGCGTTTTGCTGTGCGTAATAGCCAGACATACCGGGTGTCGACGGAAACGCGAAGCGCGACACGTCGGGACGCGGCGGCTCGACCTTGATGACCTCGGCGCCGAGGTCCAGCAATGTGCGGGCACAGAGCGGACCAGCGAGCACGCGAGAGAAATCGACGACGCGAATGCCGGAAAGCGGGCCGCTCATGTCAGCGCCCCGTGAATTTGGCGAGGCCCGGGCCGTTCTCGTGGAACGAGGCCAGACCGATCTTGAGGTCTTCGGAGGCCCAGATCGGCTTCTGGACCTCAGCCATAGCTTCGTCGGCGGCGAGCACCCCCTCGTTGACGGCAATGTGCACGAGGCGCTTCGTTGCCGCATGCGCCACCGTTGGTCCATGCGCCAATTCCTCGGCGATCGTCATCGTCGCTTCCTCGAGCGCATCATCGGCGACGACGAGATTGACGAGGCCCCAGCGCTCCAATGTCGCCGCATCGTAGCGCCGCCCGAGCATGGCGATTTCCTTCGCGCGCCGCGCATCGGCGCGCTGCACCTGCCGCTGTATGCCGCCCAACAGTGGATGCAGTCCGAGCGCGACCTCGACCGAACCGATCTTCGCCGAACTCGCCGTGACGATGTAGTCGCAGGCGAGTGCGAGCTCGAACCCCCCGCCGAGGCAGACGCCGTGCACACTGGCGACGATCGGGATCGGCAGCAATTCGAGCAATTTCAGGAAGTCGACACCGCTGATCGCCGATTGGCTGCGGCCGCCCTGCTCGATGCGCGTGCTGAACTGCGCGACGTCGGCGCCGGCTGAGAAATGGCGCAGGCCACTGCGCAGAATGATGGCCCTGCTGCCGGCCTTCCGTGCCACGGCGATTTCCGCCGCGATCGCCCCGATCAGCGTCGGGCCGAGCAAATTGCACGGCCGATACTCCATCGTGAGGACGGAGATCAACCCCCGTTCCTCGCGCCGAACGACGACGTCCTCCATACGCTATCCCCTTCTATTTCAGCTGGCCGCGTTGGCCAGGACGCGCTCGAGACTGGCATCCAGCTCGCGCGCGACTGCCGTGACGCGCTCGTCCCCGAATTGGCCGAACAATGAGGATGGACGGTCATGTTCGAAAACCGCATGGCCATCCTCGTTTTCGTAGAGCACTACGCGCAGCGGCGCGTACAGCGCGGCCGGCAGCCGGTATTGTGTCATCCTGGCGGCCGTGAGCGGATTGCCGATCTCGTACTGCACGGGCCTTACGCGCAACGCCCGCGATCCGCAGCAATCCGCCATGATCCCTCGCGCTGAAGATCGCCAGCTCCGGACCGCGCTGCAGCGCCTCATTCGCCCGCGCGATATCGCCTTGTCGCAATGCCTCTGGGATAGTGGGATCAAGCGGGGGCACCAGCTCATCGAGTGCCGCCTTAACCTCCGAAAAGAGCTTTGAGGATTCGATTTTGATATGCTCGACGTGGACTGTTCGCTGGGTAATCACTGGGTCAGGCATACCGACGACTCCGGTAGTATGATTGGATTGGAAGCAATACGCGACTGCGCCGGTGGGCTAATGGCTCTCATCCTGCAGTGCACTCTGGATTGCAGACCAGACCTTTTGCGGCGTGAGCGGCATATCGAGTTGCGCAATACCGAATGGCACTAGCGCATCGAGTACTGCGTGCACGATCGTCGGCGGCGCACCGATCGCACCGCTTTCGCCGATCCCCTTTACCCCCAGCGGATTCGTCGGGGAGGGTGTTTCCTGGAACTGCAAGCGGATGTTCGGGAGCGTGTCTGCATGCGGAACGGCGTAATCGAGCAGCGAGCCCGTCAACAGCTGCCCGGTGTTGGGATCGTAGCGCGCTTCTTCGTATAGCGCCTGGCCGATGCCCTGGACTACGCCGCCGTGGATCTGCCCGGTAGCGAGCAACGGGTTGATGATCACACCGGCATCATCGACGGCGACATAGTCGAGGATCTCGACCATCCCGGTATCCGGGTCGACTTCGACGTAAGCCATGTGAACACCCGATGGCGCGCCCATTCCGGTAGGATCGTAGAACAGGGTTTCGTCCAAGCCGGGCTCCAATCCTTCGGGCAGGACGTGGCCCAGATACGCCATTCGTGCGACTTTGGCGAAAAGCAACGGCTCAATGTTCGTTCCGGCAACCGAAAAACTGCCGCCGTCAAAGGCGATGTCCTGAGCGGCGACCTCCATCATCTGCGCTGCAATCTTTTTCGCCTTCTCGACAATGCGGCCGGCACAGACGTGGACAGCGGATCCGCCGACCGGCATTGAGCGCGAATTGAACGTGCCGTGGCCCGCCTGAACCTGCTTCGTGTCGCCCTGCGCGACGTCGATGTTCTCGACCGGCATTTGCAGAACATCGGCGGCGATCTGCGCCAGCGCCGTCGCGTGCCCGTGACCCTGGCTCATCGAGCCCGAATACAGCGTCGCGTGGCCGCTCGAGTCGATTGCGACGCGTGCGCTCTCCCACCCGCCGCGATCAAAGCCATTGGCGGCAAGCCGGCGCGAGGGCGCCATGCCGCACATCTCGGTATAGGCGGCGACGCCAATGCCGCGATAACGCCCGGCCGCGCGCAAACGCTGTTGCTCCTCGCGCCGGCCGGTGTAGTCGAATGCCGCGACGGCCTTGTCGAGACAACCCTGGTAATTCCCGCTGTCATAGATCACGGACCGGCTACCGTAAGGGCGATACGGAAAATCGGATGGCGATACGAAATTGATCCGCCGCACAGCAACCGGGTCGAGATCGAGATGGCGGGCCACCGCCTCGATCGTCCGCTCCGCGATGTAGGCGGCCTCCGGCCGCCCATACCCGCGATAGGCGTCGACCGGCACAGTATTGGTGAGGATCACCTTGGCGACGGCCTCGAAATTCTCGATCTTGTAGGTGCCGGTCGCGTAGCTGACCGACATTGTAGGGCCGCCCGACGCCATATTCGATAGATAGGCGCCGACATTTCCGAGCGTCTCGACTTTCATGCCAAGGATGCGGCCGTCATTGCGAAAGGCCACCTCGATCAATTCCGTATGCGCCCGGCCGTGGCTGGTCGCCTGATGGCTTTCCGACCGCGACTCCCACCACTTGACCGGTGATTTCAATACATGCGCCAGCCAGGCGCAGAGCAGCTCCTCGGGATAAAGGTGCATCTTCGCGCCGAAACCGCCGCCGATGTCCGGCGCTACGACGCGCAGCAGATGTTCCGGAGTACCGGCTGTCTCGGCGATCCAGCGCCGGTGCATGTGCGGCACTTGGCTTGGGAGGTAGATCGTCACTCCGCCATCGACACCGGGTGCCGCAAGAATGGCGCGGGTTTCGAGGCAAGTCGGAATGAGCCGGTTGTTGACGAGCCGAAACCGCAGCACCTGGTCTGCCTGTCGAGCCGCCGCGACGTAATCGCCACCGCCAGTCTTGAAATACGTCGTAATGTTGTTGGGGATGTTCTCGTGGAGTTGCGGTGCGCCGGCGGCAATGGCTGCCTCTTCGTCGACCACGACCGGCAGCGTCTCATAGGCGACATCAATGAGTTCCAGTGCGTCGTAGGCCGCCTCATGGGTCTCGGCGACAACAAGGGCGACGCATTCGCCAACAAACCGAACCCTGTCGACGGCCACTACCGGTCGGTTTGGCACCACAGTACCGGGGATGACCCAGTTGGGCTTTATGTTGTCGATTTTACCGGAGAGATCGGCACCAGCTAATGCCAGGCGCACGCCTGCGGTTGCGCGCGCTGCAGATAGGTCTATGCCGGTGACCCGAGCGTGCGCATGCGGCGTGCGCAGGATCGCCAAATAAAGCGTGCCGGGCAGTTTGATGTCGTCGACATAGCGCCCCTTGCCGGTGAGGAGCTTGTAATCCTCACGCCGGCGGAGCGACCGGCCGATATAGGGCGTCGTCTTCACTGCTTCGGCCATTGGGTCACCCGTCAGAAAGTTTCGACCCAGGGCCGCAGTTCGACCTCCAAGGACCAGGCGCTGCGTGGCTGACGCAGGATCTCGATATAAGTCTGCGCGATCGCGTCGGGATTAAGGGTGCTGTCCGGCCGGCCGGCCGGATCGGGACGCCGCGCGCTGCGCACGCCGCCGTCAATGACGAAATGCGCGACATGGATGCCTTTCGGCCCCAATTCGCGCGCGGTGCTCTGCGCCAGACCGCGCAACGCAAACTTGCCCATCGCGAAGGCGGCAGAATGCGGGTAGCCCTTGACGCTGGCGCTGGCGCCCGTCAACAGGATCGCGCCGCGGCCATGCGGTATCATGCGCCGGGCCGCCTCGCGGACCGTCAGGAAACCGCCAAACGCCGAGATCTCTATGGCCTTGCGCACGGCTTCCGGGTCGAGTTCGGCAATTGGGCCGTGGGCGCGGACGCTGGCGTTGTAATGCACGACATCGGGTTCGCCGAGCCGCTCGTCCGCCTCCGCGAACAATCGAGCGACTCCGGTCGGCTCGGAAGCATCGACGGCAAAGGTCTCAGCCCCGATTTCGCTGGCCAGCGCCGCCAGCTTCTCGACATGGCGCGCCGCCAGTCCGACACGAAGACCGGCCGCTGCCAGCCGTCGCGCGAATGACGCGCTGATGCCCGAGCCTGCCCCGACGATCAGGGCGATACGATAGGGAATATCGGTCACCGCTGCCTCCTGATAGGTTCCGGCCGGGACCCTCTGGCGCCTCCCGGTCTCGGGCGTGCGCGGGGATCGGCACTAAGGCCTTGAAATTAAGAGCGTATGCGCCTATATAAGCGTAGATGCACGGATGTCAAGGAGGTGAAATTAGATGGCAAGGAGCGCTTATTCGGGACCGGAGGAGTGCAACTGCCTCGCGGTGCGTCAGGCCGCACGCCACATCACGCAGTTCTATGATCAGTTTCTGGCGCCGAGCGGTCTGCGCACGACGCAGTTTTCCATTCTCGCCAAGCTGCGGCGATTGGGTCCGATGACGATCAATGCCCTCGCGGCGGAGATGGTGATGGACCGAACGACGCTCGGCCGCAACATCCTGCCTCTGGAGCGCGAGGGCCTGATTGCGGTCGAACAGGGCAGTCGTGATCGCCGGAGCAAAGAGCTGCGAGTGACCGAGGCCGGCGAAGCCCGTTTCCGGGCGGGGGTTAAAGGATGGGTGCAAGCCCAGCGGCAGTTCGAGAAGGCGTTCGGAGCCGAGCGCACCGCCGACATGCGCGCCCTCCTTCACTCAGTTGCCGCAACTGACCTCGGCGCCACCCCCGTTAGCGTCGCGGAATAATCCGAAGCGCTCCCGCTGTCTCCTTGCGTCCGAGATCACGCAGAGGCGAGTGGTTCCTGTGCGATGCGGACAATAGCTGTCATGAAGCTACCAGTGTACCGAGTAGTCGTGGTCGACGGCGACCGCCAAAAGGCCCGCCGCCGCCCGACTCCTATTATCGTGTCAATTTCCTCAGTGATCACAAGGTCGCGTCGACAGGCTCGTTCAAGACGTTAAGTAGGAGTTCAAGTAGGAGTTCGCTGACCTCCCCGCTCCCCGCTCCCCGCTCAGACCAGGTTGATCGTGACGTCGATGTTGCCGCGAGTGGCGTTGGAGTACGGGCACAACCGGTCCGTTGCCTCGATCAGGCGCTCACCGACTTCGCGTTCCATCCCGGGCAGGCTGATGTTGAGACGGGCTGCGAGCGCGTAAGCGTCGCGCGTTGTGCCGACGTCCACTTCGGCGTCAATGGCCAAGTCAGCAGGGAGGGCCACCTTCATTCTGCCGGCCGCAATCCTCATCGCGCTTATAAAGCACGCCGACCAACCGGCGGCGAACAGCTGCTCGGGGTTGGTGCCGGCACCGGGGGCGCCGGGACGCGAGAATTTAACGTCCAGCCGGCCATCAGAGCTGCGGGACACGCCGCCTTCCCGGCCACCCGAGGTGTGGGTCTCGGCTGTGTAAATGACTTTTTCGATTTCCGTCATTGCTAGTGCTCCGTTGCAAGAAGGTTGTACGATCCGGAGCCTGAAGCGCGGGCGCTCGCCTCTCGCCTTGAGGCGGTGTCAGTGGCCGGCGCTCTGGCCGCCGTCGACGTGAAGGATTTCGCCCGTCACAAAGCCGGCTTCTTCCAGGTAGAGGATCGCGTCGACGATATCGGCGATCTCGCCCATGCGACCGACCGGGTGCAGGGTGGCGAGCTGCGCATGAGTCTCGACCGGATGCATTGGCGTCTTGATGACGCCGAGCGCGACCGCGTTCACCCGGATACCGCTTCTTGCATACTCGATCGCGAGCGATTTGGCCGCGGCAGCGAGGCCGCCCTTCGTCAGCGATGCCAGCACAGAGGGTACGCCCGCCATCGCGTGGTCGACTAGGCTCGTGGTGATGTGCACGACATGGCCGCTGCCTTGCTTCTCCATTTCGGCGATGGCGAGCTGCGTGACGTGAAAGAAGCCGGTGAGGTTGACGCCGAGGATCGCCGCGTAGTCGGCCGCGGTGTACTGGGTGAACGGCTTGGCGATGAAGATACCGGCGTTATTGACAAGCGTGTCGATGCGCCCGAACCGGGCCACTCCTTCGGATATCGCACGCTCGGCGGTGTTCCGATCGGCGATGTCGCCGGGCACCGCGAGGACTTGATCATCGTTCGACGGCTTGATCGAGCGCGAGGTCGCAACTACCCGATAGCTGCGATCGCGGTACGCCTTGACGAGGGCCGCGCCAATGCCTTGCGACGCGCCAGTAATGACAGCAACCTTTTGTTCGACGCCCATGATAAACCTCCATTGTGCTTCTCAGGGGTTGGGTGGAGCGCGGGCCGATCGGGCTTTGGCACCGGTCGGTTTGAAGTTGGGCAGGATCGACACGGGAGGAATATTCGCCATCCGGCAGACCCTCTTCCGCTGCACGATTGAATGCGGGATCAAGCCTCGACATCCATAAGGCTGTACAGGTCATTGGCGAGGCGTCGGTACTGCTCCTCCTCTGCATTGCAGTTGTCAGAGCGCGATCCCGTATCCAGTCGCGTTGCAGAAGAGGTCTGCCGATTAGCTAGTATTGGCTCCCTCGCGACAGAGTATAATTTGAAACCAATCGGTACCGCACGGCCTCAACAGCTCTTCGTTCCACCCCCCTTCAGAAGCGCAATGGGGCGCGCGCTCCTCCCATTGCGGTGGAGTTGCCGGGCTGGACGGTCGGGGCTGGCGGAATTTTAGCCCCGGGGGACGTTTCACGGGCGCAAAAGTGGGATCAGAGATCGAGATCGCTCAGGCTTGGATGGTCCGCCGGTCGCGGGCCGCTGCGATCCCAGTGGAATTTGCGCTCAGCCTCCTTGATCGGCAGATCGTTGATGCTGGCGTGGCGGCGCCTGTTCAGTCCGTGCTCGTCGTATTCCCAGTTCTCGTTGCCATAGGCGCGGAACCAATTGCCGGAGTCGTCCTGGTATTCGTAGGCGAACCGCACCGCGATGCGATTTTCGGTGAACGCCCACAATTCCTTGATCAAGCGATAATCGAGCTCGCGCTGCCACTTCGGGTCAGAAACGCGGTGATATTTTCTCGGCCCTCGAAGATTTCAGCCCGGCTGCGCCATTTACTGTCGATCGTATAGCCGAGCGCCACACGGTGCGGGTCGCACGTGTTCCAGGCGTCTTGGATCGCGGTCTCGCGCGTGAACGGGGCAAGCGGGGCCGAGATTCCGGCATATTCAAGTCTCTTGTTGAATGAGTGACCAGCGGCGCCGGGTAGGCCTCTTAGCGGGTTAGGTTCCGGCGGCAGTCCGGATCGACACTTTGCTACCCTCGCCAAGATCGATCGGCGGGTCGAGCACGACCTGGTCGCCGGCTTCGACCCCATCATCGACCTCGACCTCGGTACCGAGATCACGCGTCTCGTTGACCTTGCGCAGATGGGTTACGCCGTTTTCGACAACCAAGACATGAAGGCCGTCATCGTCGAACACGATCGCCGAGGCCGGGACGATCAGCGACGGAGCAACACGCGGGACCTTCAGCTCGACGGTGCAGTAGATGCCAGGCCGCAATGTCCCATCGGGGTTGCGGATGTCGATCTCGGTCAAGAGGGTGCGGGTCGCCGGGTCCAGTGCGTCGGCGGTGCGCGTCACCTTGCCGGCAAAGGTCCGGCCGGGCAGCTCAGGCACGCGCACGACGGCGTCGATGCGAGACTTGACACCAATCGCCGCGTCCTGCGGGACAAAGAGTTGGATGCGCATCACGTCGCTTTGCGTCACCGTGAACATGAACGTGCCGCTCGTCGCATCCGCCTGGACGAGGCTGCCGACATCGATATTGCGAGCGGTCACGACGCCGTCGAACGGTGCGAGGACCTGCTGATACGCCTTCTGCTGCCGGAGCACCTTGAGCTGCCCCTGTTGCGATTTGATCGCGTCCCCGTCCGCCTGTGTCGCCTGTTGCAGCGCGGCATAGTTGAGGCGATCGGTATCCCCTTGCTCCTCTGTCACCCAGCCTTGTCGAACCAATACGGAATCGCGGCCCCACGTGACGCGCGCAAGCTCCCGCTTCGCCTTGGTCTGGCGATGCGACGCTTTGGCCTGCGCTAGAGATGCCTTGACCTGGGAGATCTGGTGGTCGAGCTCGGGCGCGGTGATGACGGCAAGCGGATCGCCCGCCTTGACACGCGAGCCGATGTCGACGTCGCGCTCGGCGATATAGCCGCTGGCGCGCGCATACATGTTGGCACTGGCAAACGGGCTGGTCGTTGCCGGCAGGCTGACGCTCCACACCGGAGGGCTCGCGCGTGCGGTGGCGACATGCACTGCAGGCGCAAAATCGTGCCATTGCTTGGCGATCGTCTGGATGTCACGATACTCACGGTAATGCCGCCAGACGCCACCAGCGATTGTCGCGAGCAGCAGCACCAATAGGCCAGCCGACATCAGCCCGCCCCGGAAGCGGCCGCGACGCACGGGGACGGGACGCGACCCTCGGTCAAGCACCCGATCGTCTAGATCGGTCATCACAATTCCTCGGCAAAGACGCCTTGCGCCGGCTTTCCGTCATTGCGCCGGCGCATCCGGGCGAACAGGTAAGGAACCCCAATCAGCGTCGTCGGCGTCGCGAACAGAAGACCGCCGATCACGGCGCGCGCCAGCGCAGCGTTCTGTTCCTCACCGGGGCCACCGATCGCCATCGGGAGCATGCCGACGATCATCGCCGCAGCCGTCATCAGCACCGGCCGGATTCGGGTATGCCCGGCTGAGATCGCGGCCTCGAAAGCGCTCATGCCGGCCAGTTGCTGCTCGCGGGCGAACGTCACTAGCAGGATGGAATTCGCCGAGGCGACCCCGACCGCCATGATCGCGCCCATCAGCGACGGCAAGCTCAAGGTCGTGCCGGTGACGTAGAGCATCGTCACGATGCCGCAGAAAGTGATCGGCAGGGCCAGGATCACGACGATCGGGTCGCCGAAATTCTGGTAGTTCACGACCATTAGCAGGTAGACAAAGACCGCTGCGAAGGCGAGGCCGATCGCCATGTCGCGGAAAGCATTGTTCATGCTGTCGATCTGCCCGGTCACCTGGATCGTATTACCGGGCGAGAGCTGGGGCCGTAACTCGGCGACAATCTTGTCGATCTCGCCGGCGATACTGCCGAGATCGCGGCCCTGGGCATTGGCGTAGACCTCGTAGACCGGCTGGATATTCGCCTGGTTGGCGTTGGTCGGCACCGTCGTGCGGGTCAACGTCGCGACATTGCGGAGCAGCCCCGGCACCGGCTGGCCATGCGGCGAAAGGGCGGCGGTGACCGGGGTGTCGGCGAGCGCGTTCAGCGAGCCCACCTGCGGCTCGGGGGTTTGCGCCACCAAGTAATACGGAATCCCCGATTTCAGGTCGGTCCAGAAGTTCGGCTCCACCTCTTCCGAGGAGCTAAGGCTGATGTTGAGGTTGGTAGCGATCTCGTTGGCGTTGAGCCCCAGTTCGACGGCCCTCGCGCGATCAATCTCCGCGAAGAACTCCGGCCCATCTACTTCCTGCTGCAGATGCGCATCGGCGATGCCCGGGATCGCCGCGATGCGGCGTCGCAGCTCCTGCGCGATCTTCAGATTGCCGGCGCGATTGTAGCCGACGGTGCGCACGTCAATCTGCGCCGGAATCCCGAAATTAAGGATCTGCGTCACGATATCGGCAGCCTGGAAGTAGAAGGTGTCCTCGGGAAACGCGGCAGGCAGCACCTGACGCAGCCGACGTATGTAATCGCCGGTCGGCGCATGGCCCTCCTTCAGCGCTACCAGGATCTGACCATCATTGACACCGATTGTCGTGCCGTCGCTGAACGCGAGATTATAGAGCCGAAACGGCAGGCCGATATTGTCGACGATCAGCGACCGGTCCGATTCGGGGATGATCTCGCGGATCTTGTTTTCGACCGCCTGGAAGATCTGTTCGGTCCTCTCGATGCGCGTGCCCGCTGGAGCGCGGACATGGAGTTCGATTTGTCCGCCATCGATCAGCGGGAAAAAGTCGCGGCCAACGAACACGAACATCACCACGCCGAGGGCGAGGACGGGCATCCCAGCGGCTGGCAGGATCACCTGGTTCGTCAACACGCGGCGGAGGAGCGCGGCATAGGCCTCCCGCATCCGCTCGAACTCGTGCTCGAAGCGGCGGTGAAAGCGCGCGAACCAGCCGGACTGCGCGCCTTCGTGATGCGCGCCCTTGAGCAGCATGCCGATCGCGATCGGCGTCAAGGTGCGCGAGAACCCGTAGGAAGCCAGCATCGCGAAGACAACGGCTAGGCCGAGCGGAGTGAACAGATATTTCGCAGGACCTTCGAGGAAGATGACAGAGGTGAAGACACAGCTGATCGCGAGGGTCGACACCAAGGTCGGCACGGCGATGCCCGCAGCGCCGTACAACGTCGCCTGTGGTAGCGGCAGGCCATCCTCGGTGAGCAAGCGATGGGTGTTCTCGATCGTCACTGTCGAGTCGTCGACGAGGATGCCGACTGCCAGTGCGAGCCCGCCCAATGTCATCGTGTTGAGCGTGTCGCCGAGCAGATAGAGCGCGACCAGCGACGAAAGGATCGCGAGCGGGATCGAGATCATCACCACGAGGGTCGAGCGCCACGAGCCGAGAAACAACAGGATCATCAGAGCGGTGAGCCCGGCTGCAATCGCGCCCTCGCGGACGACCGCCTCGACCGCGGCGCTGACGAACACCGACTGATCGAACAATTCCCTAATCTGCATGCCCGGCGGGGCTGTGGCGCGGGTTACCTCGAGCGCCGCCTTGACCCCGTTCACGACGTCCAATGTCGAGGCATTGCCGTTCTTGATGACGCTGAGCAGCACGCCGCGCTTTCCGTCGGCGCGCACGATGTTTTGCTGCACCGCCGAGCCGTCGCGGACATTGCCGATATCTTTGACAAAGATCGTGGCGCCGTTGGCCACCTTGACCGGAATATTGTTGAGGTCATCGATCGTCGCCGGGGTCGCATTGGTGCGCACCGTGTATTGCTTATCGGCGATCTTGGCGGTGCCGGAGGGCAGTGTCAGGTTCTGAGCGTTGATCGCATTGACGACGTCGATCGGCGTCAGGCCTCGGGCCAAAAGCTTCGCCGGGTCGAGATCAACCATGATCTGGCGATATTTGCCGCCGGCCGGGGTCGGAAAGGTGACGCCGTGGACCGGCGCCAGCTGTTGGCGGAGTTTGTAATACCCGTAATCGTAGAGCTGCTGCTCATTCAGCGTATCCGAACTCAGACTGATTTGCAGCACCGGCACGCTCGAGGCGTTGTATTGCACGACGATCGGCGCCTGGATGCCGGCCGGGAGCAACACGCGGATAAAGTTTGTCGCCGCGACGATCTCGGAGATCGCGAGATCGAGGTTGACGTCGGGCTGGAAGAAAATCTTCTGCACCGAGATGCCATTCAGCGTTTGCGCCTCGATGTCCTTGATGTCGTTGACGCTGGTGCTGATCGCGTACTCGCTGTAGGTAGTGACGCGCTGCTCCATCTCGGTCGTGCTGAGCCCGGTGTACTGCCAGATCACGGTGACGACCGGAATATCGATTACCGGGAAGATGTCCGCAGGCATTACCCGGATCGCAGTGACCCCGAGAAAACAGACCAGAAGCGCCAACACGTAAAAAGTGTATGGCCAGCGCAATGCAAAGCGGACGATTCCCATGTCGATTGCTGGCGTTCAGATCCCGCGATGGAACCGGTCGGTGGAACGAGTACCGATCAGGTCGAGTGGAGCCGATCAGCCTTGAAGTATGTTCCGCAGGTACAGGAGGAATAGTCGCCAATCGGCAGACACTCTTCCGGAAAACGAACGAGTAAGTCTTAGGCCGCCCGACCACATGCATCGCTTCAGATGTGTCCGGAGATTCAGTCATCATGGGTGCTAGAGCCGGGATGCAATTTCATGCGGGCGAGCGCGCCGCTCAGGCCCGTGCCGGAGCGGCACCGCGCACCGCGGCAATCCGTGCCTGGATGCCAGACCAGCACCGCCAGTTCTTTGCAGCGCTGCTCTTTGTGATCGTGGCGACCATCGATAAAGACGGCTGGCCAATTGCGACGATCCTGGCAGGTCCGCCGGGGTTCATCGCGAGCCCAGATGCGCGGACCCTACGCATCGCCGCCTTGCCAGACCGCGATGATCCGGCGGCATCTTGGCTGAACCCTGGAGCGCCGATCGCGCTGTTGGGCATTGACTTCGCCACGCGCCGGCGCAACCGGGCAAACGGCGTGATCGTCGATACGCAATGCGGTCTTGTTGTCGCGGTGCGCGAAAGTTTCGGCAATTGCCCGCAGTACATTCATATCCGCGACATCAACACGAACCGCGCAGTCCCACAAGCGCCCGAACTGATGGACCGGCTCGACCCATCAGGGCGCGACGCAATCGCCGCGGCCGACACGCTGTTTGTCGCCACCTCGGGAGGCGCCGAAGGCGTCGACATCTCCCATCGCGGCGGCAAACCCGGCTTCATCCGCGTCGACCAGGACACGCTCACGATCCCGGACTTTGCTGGCAACCGCTACTTCAACACGCTTGGCAACATGTTGCTCGATCCGCGTGCGGCGTTGCTCTTCCCCGACTTTTCCCGCGGAAACCTGCTTCAGGTGCAAGGACGCACCGAAATCGACTGGGAGGTACCGGAGAATGAGCGCTTAGCTGGCGCAGAGCGACTATGGCGGTTGAACGTCACCCGAGTCTGGCGTCGCCGCGTGACATTACCGTTGCGTGGGTCGCTGCAGATGCTGTCACCGAGCGTTGCGCGAACCGGAAGTTGGTAGCTTTTTTTCACGGCGGCCGCCTACGACGCTTCATTGCTTCTGTGCCTCTGTAAACCGTGTTGCGCGCCGCTCGAGGGGATGTGCTCTTGCATCGCCCGATTGAATGCCTATCGTTCGGTGTTGTGGGATGCGGAGTAATCAATGGACCGCATCGACGCTATGAAGGTCTTCGTCGCGGCGCTCGACGAAGGCAGCCTCGCCGCTGCCGGCCGCAAGCTCGGACGCTCGCCTGCCGCGGTGAGCCGCGCCGTGGCCTTTCTCGAGGGCCATGTCGGCGTACCGCTGCTCCACCGCACGACACGTTTGATCAAGCTTAGCGAAGCCGGCGAGCGCTATGCTGCTGCCTGCAGGCGCATGCTGACCGATCTCGAGGAGGCCGATATTTTGGCGGCAGGCGAGAGATCGGCCCCGCGCGGCACTCTTACCGTCACGGCGCCAGTCACCAGCGGCGAGGAGGTGTTGCGCCCGATCCTGGATGCCTTTCTCGACGCCTATCCGACGGTATCGGCGAAGCTCTATCTGCTCGACCGGCCCGTGAACCTGATCGATGAAGGCATCGATCTTGCGCTGCGTATTGCGCATTTGCCTGACTCATCGATGGTGGCCGTGCGGGTCGGCGAAGTCCGGCGGATCGTCGTCGCTGCGCCTTCTTATCTCGCCAAGCATCCGCGCATCGACGAACCCGGCGATCTCGCGAAGCAGCGGATCATCGCCATGAACAATTCGGGCGTGGGCTCATGGAGCTTTCCACCCGCTGATGGGTCGACGATCCCACGTACCGTGCAGTTCACGCCGCGTCTGCTCGTCAACAGCGTCCGCGCGGCAGTCGCTTCGGCTGTCGACGGGCATGGCGTGACGCGGCCGCTCTCCTATCAGGTCGCCGAGTATGTACGGGATGGCCGGCTGCAGATCGTACTGCGGTCGGACGAGTACGCCCCGCTACCGGTCCATATTGTTGCGCCGGAGGGCCGGCTTTCGGTTCCGAAGGTCCGTGCCTTCGTGGACTTCGCCGTGCCGCGTTTGCGGGCGCAGTTCGCGCACCTTACCGCGGATGCCGGGCCCAACCCTTGCTCGTTCGAATCCCGGAGGAGCCGCGCCGATAGCGAGTAGTTTATGCTGTTGAGAAGCGGTTGTGATGGGCGGACTCCCAGCGAGTCTGTTTTCCGTCGTCATCTACCTTGAGCGGATCTCCCGGATTTGAGATGAAGACGGCAAGCAGCTTTGCCGGTTCCTTTGTGCTGTTGTTTTCCACAAGTAGGTGGTGGGTGCTCGGCTCCTCGAACCAACTCTCGCCTTCGCGACAGGTGCGGGTTGGCTCGTCATTAAGCTTGATGCGGATAGCGCCGGCGAGCATGTAAGCCCAAACGAACGCCGCGCCATGCCGATGTGGCGCAGAACGCGCACTTGGTGGAAATTCGATGATCACCGACGTGAACGTCTTACTCGATGTTTGGAAGCGCCCGTTGAAAGAGCGGCGACCACAGTGGTTTGACGGTTGCAGTTTGCGTTATGGTTGCAGTTGCCATTCTAGTTCTCCTTCACCTCACAAGTACCGAGAGGCTGGCTTGTAGTTATGCTCCGTCAGTACGGAAGCGCATGCTCTCCATCCGGCAGACACTCTTCCGCGACGCGAACGAATGGTTTCTGCGGACCAAACGTTAGAGTGAAGGAGGACCGGCGAGGCTGCGGGTCTGTCACTCACGCATTGCTCGCGCTACTGCCTCCGCCAAACTGAAAGGGATCTACGCGAATGTCCTATCAGCAGGGGGCAGTAACACGCTCAGCAGTCGAAAGCATCGCCACCTTTGCCGCGGCGGCGCGGCCGGAGGACCTGACGCCCAATATCCGGAAGCTGTTCAAACGCAATATTCTGGACAGCCTCGGCTGCGCGATCGCGGCGCTGCCAGGTCCGCCCTTCCAAGCGCTGCGCGAACAGTTCGAGGAATATCGCGCCGCTGGCCGCTGCACATTGATCGGCGGCGGCAAGACCTCGGTGGATCAGGCAGCACTCTTCAATTCCGGCCTCGTGCGCTATGTCGATCTTCTCGACAGCTACATGTCGCCCGGCGGCCTCTGCCATCCGAGCGACAATTTCGGGACCGTCCTCGCCGCGGCGGAGCATGCGGGGGCGTCCGGCGAGGAATTCATGCTGGCGCTCGCCGTCGCGTACGAAATCCAATGCCGGTTCACCGCGGTTGTCCCGGTGATGGCGGAGGGCTTTAACCACGCCACGCAACTCGCGATTTCCGCGGCCGCGAGCGCTGGGAAGCTCTTCGGGCTTTCCGCCACCGAAATCGCGAACGCGATCGCTATCGCCACGGTCGACAATGTCACTCTCGCCTGCGTGCACGCCGAACCGGTGTCTCAGTGGAAGGGCTTCTCACCGGGGATGACGGGGATGCGCGCTGTCTACGCTGCATCCTTGGCCAAGCGCGGCTTTACGGGTCCAACCGGTCTGTTCGAGGGCCCAAACGGGCTGGAGCGTATGTTTGCCCAGCCGATCCTGGTGGATTGGGAAGACCCCTCACTCACCATCGTCACACAGACGGTCATGAAGAAATACTGCTCGCTTATTCATGGGCAGCCCGTGCTGGAAGCGGTGCTGGATATAAAGCGTCGCAACAATCTCGAGGCAGAGGACATCGAGCACGTCCGCTGCGACATCTTCCAGACGGGCTTCGACATCGCTGGCGGTGGCAGTTTTGGTTCGAAGGACCATCCGCAGACCAAAGAGCAGGGAGACTACAATCTAAAATATCTCATCGCAGCGGCATTGCTCGACGATCAGGTCGGGCCCGCCCAACTGGAAGCGGCGCGCATTCGGGCGCCGGATGCGCAGGCGCTGCTCACGCGGGTCGAAGTCCATCCCGACGAGCAATTCACGGCTCGGTATCCCCAAGAGCTCGGTACCCGCATCGCAATTCGCATCAAAGACCAGCGGGTCTTCGTGAAGGAGCAGCGCGGCTACGAGGGAGGACTAGCCAATCCCATGTCGTGGGACCGGACTTTGGAGAAGTTCCACTGGTTGAGCGAAGCCTCCGCGGATCAAGACCTCCGAAGCAGGCTCATCCGGGCTGTGCAGGAGCTTGATACTACGCCGCTCTCGGATCTGATGGACCTGCTCGCCCAGGTTCGACCCACCGCGGTCTTCGCGACCAGTCACCCCGGCATTCGG
>Ga0310914_10000815_pt1 | contig 19253 bp, 25 predicted proteins | sample GREbulkMGAN108_FD_203450 | JGI IMG/M metagenome (GOLD analysis project Ga0310914, IMG submission 203450) | Lab enrichment of tropical soil microbial communities from Luquillo Experimental Forest, Puerto Rico - GRE.bulkMG.AN108 | ecosystem: Environmental > Terrestrial > Soil > Tropical forest >... | reverse complement strand
GCTTGAGCCGATCGGAAACATCCCGCCTGCAGAAGCCGAAGAACGGTATTATGCTGCGCAGGAAAATGCGGCCATGGCCGCATAGCTACGGAACAACGGCCTCCGGCGAACCTGGGGCGGTTCACAATGCTCCGCTCGTCGTTCGACAAATGTACGTCGTCGCGGTTTAAAAGCAGTGTCGGCACCACTTCTTCCCCAGGCGAGATACACGACAAAATCATAAAACGGGCTGGCACGGTCCAATGGGCCGTGTCCACATGGAAAGGAAAGGCGTCCAGGCCGTATTTTCGGCTGAGAGATGCGGGTGGAGCGGCTTCCGGCGCTTTGGGTTTCAGCGCCTCAACAATCTGTCGTGCACGTCCAGGGACTGGTTTGCCGAGATGCTGGGCAAGCGCCAGAGTTCGAGCCGTCAAAGCCGCTTCATCGTGAATATCACTGGGAATTCGCGCCCAGCCACGATCCCCAAGAGATTTAAGAGCGTCTTGTGTGGCGACCATCGTTGGTTTCGTGGCCTTCTGCATCTTCAAGCGGTCAAATTTAACCACTGAAGAGAATACCAAGCAACTCCATCGCCCGCCGACGCGGGCCGCTGCTAAGGGACCGTTGGTCCCTGGCGCGCACAAGGGGCAAGCGCCGGGCTGAAGCCCGTCGTCGGTGGCCGGGATGCCCCAAAAATCTGCAAGCAGATCGCGCGAGCGCGCCTTCGGTTTTGGGCGCTACCCCGCCCGGCCACCAACCCCTTGCACTTGCCTCCCCCGACGCTCGCCGCGTGGCAGGGGTTGATGCGCAAAGCATCAACCCGAGGACCAATGGGGCTATGGCTTGCTCGATGGCAAGCCACCCCGGCAGCGGTGGGAGACGGACATGGCGACATCGGCAATCACCAGGGCTAACAGCCGCCGTGCTGCGCTGCGCCGTCGTCTGGACGCCCGCCATCCCCTGTTTGCTGACCAATTTTATGCCCGTGACATCGCCCAGCACCGGGCCTATTTCAACGGCCAGCAGGTGGCCGCACCGTCGCATCCCCGCCGACGCCGACCGGCCCGCCGTTCCGTGAACAGGACCGCCCAGCAGGCTTTCCGGGTGCGTCAGATGGACTTGCTGACATGGAAGCGCCCCAGCCGGGCCAGGATCATGATGGAGCGCATAGTTGCCGCCATCCGCACCGTCATCCAACGAGTATGGCCTTTTTTTACACCACTTGATTCACTGGCGAGAGTGACTTGCACCGATCCTCCCGGTAACCTGTGTCCTCTTGATGCAGGAAAACCGCCATGGGTCTATACATTCATAACCTGAGCCGTCTCCCGATGGGGGTGGAAAGCGATTATTACCTCTATGTTCTTGATTATGGCTGGCATGAGCCGTTGGGGGAGGCGTTGCACGCCAATTTTAGGCTCATGGCTGATCTGGCGGCAAAAAATAAAGCGGTTGTTCTCGCGGGCACGGATTCCCGCGCGTTTGCGGATGAAATGTTAGCGGTCCATTTTGACGATCCGCAATTTTCCTGGAGCAACATCAACGGTGAAAGTGGCGAGGAAATCTTGCCTGCACTGATGATTTCAACGATCCATCCTCAACGATTTCGTGAGGAAAGCCGTGGGTATCGCCCCCGCATTTCGTCACAGGGCTTAGCCGACGAGAAGCTGATTATTATTCCGTTGCGCGAAGCTTGTAAGAATACAACCGAGGTTGTCGCACTGATCGAGCGAATTTTCCGCGATATAGCCGCGCAGAAGCCGCTGACCGACTTTGCGGTTGCAAAGGAAGTTAAAGCTGGGAAAGGCGGGGCGATTTCGGACGCTCTGATACTCAAGCCATCCTTGTGGGGAATGGGCGTTGATTTGAGAGAGCTTGCGCGGAATTTCAGAGCGAAGCGCACCTGATCCTCGTGCCCGCGTAAGGCTCATTACGGCAGCTTGCGCACCGCCTCCCGCATCATTTCGTCATTGACCTCAATATAGCGTTGCGTGGTGGTCAGGTGCTTGTGCCCCGCCAATGTCATGATGACCTTGGCGGACACGCCGGAATGGGCCAACCGGGTGATGAACCAGCGCCGCCCGCTGTGGCTGCTGGCACCGTCGATATCGGCTACCGAATAGAGGTGGCTGAATAGCTGGCATAGAGTATTGGCGGAAAACGCCGTCCGCTTCTGGGTCACCAAAAAAGGTGCGCTGGCCGGACGTTCCGCCACCCTCAAAGCCACCACATACCGGGCCAGTTCTTTCCTCAGCGTGTCGCTGACAAACACCGTTCGGGCCTCGCCGCTCTTGGTGGTGGACGCCCGGAGCAGGACTTGTTCCTTCACCTCGCCCTTGGCCGTCAACACGTCCCCGACCGTTAAAGCCGCAATCTCGCCCACCCGCATCCCGGCATAATGACTCAGCATCAGCGCCGCCCGGTTCCTGGCCGCGTATTTCATGGTGCCGACCACGGCCAGCACCGCCTTGAACTCCCGTTCCGTCAACACCTTGGCCTGCTTCACGTCCAAAACCTCACGAAATGTGCAAACCGTGACATGCGGCTAGCCCGATTAGGGCTGCATTTTCAAGGCGCTGGCACCGTCTCCGCCTTCCCGCACAGTGAAGCGAAAGGCGACGAACAGAATACACAAAGCCTTGCCAGCCGCAAGATGCAGCATTTATAGAATATAACAAAATGCACAGAATAAAATATTATTCGTTGCCTGGGGAATTGCTTTAGAGAGAGGAAGTAAAATGAAGTTGAAAATGGCCGTATCCATTCTGCCGATCTTTGCTTTGCTTGCGTGCTCGCAACCACAACCGCCGATCAGCCGCATTGATCGCGTGCAGCCCGGCGACAGTGCTTTGACTTGCACTCAATTGGCCGAGCAGGTTGGCGCGATGAACAAAATATTGGGCATCTCGAACGATGCCCAGGGGCAAGCGGTCGATCAAAGCAACACTACCGGGGCCGTCAGTGCTACGGCTGGCATTGGGTCCGCATTGGGCGGCATCCCGTACCTGGGCAGTGCCATCGGCCTTGCCAGCGCCCCCGCGCGCAACCAGCAGGCATCCAACCAGATGCAGGCCGAGCAGGACGCCGCCGACGCTAAAGCCCGCAAGGAAAACCTTGTCGCTCTGGCGAACGCGAAAAATTGCTACGCGGCAGCGGCATCCGATACGCCTGCGGCCACTGCTCCGGGCAAGACCACCAAGAAGAAGTGAGGGGGCTGACCATGGGACCGCTTTCTCCTGGCGTTATCGTATTTCTGGCTATTGGTGCATTCCTTATTATTTTACCGGCCACACCGCACGATCATCTTAGCCGAGACGCGGCTTCAGGCATGTATATTAGCTTTGGCGTTGGGATTGCGCTCTTTGGTGGGGCTTTGCTCGCGGTTAGGGCTAAACGACGCTGCTATCGTGCGAACATAGTCACCCTGGATAAGTTCCTGGATGACAAAGGCGTTGGCAAAGTGAACGAGGTCGATACGCATTACGCTCGCCTTTGGGTGGACACGAATAGGAAGAAAATGGCGATCTTGCTGGCGTCGTCATCCCTTTATGAGCGCCCTGACATTTTTGCGCAGAAGCTTCCAATTATTATCAATTTCCCTGAAATTGATAACTGGCAGCACACTTGGCTTCGGTCGTCTTCCGGGACGTCCAATAACGTCCTGGAAATCCGCACCTACCGGCATGATTTGCCTGTAATCAAGGTCCGTTTCCTCGACCACTCCGAGGCAGATGCATTTTCCCAACGTCTGCGCATCTTCACGACGCCCCAGGCGGCAATGGCATGACCCGCCTATTCGCCTTCGCCATGGTGCTCCTGGCCACTTCACCGGCCCTGGCTGCCGAGATCAGCTACACCCGGCAGGCCACCCCTGCCGAGGTGGCTGCCATCAGGAAGGCCGTGCCCGACCTGATCAAGCAGGCCGAGTCCATGCCACCGTGGACAGCATGGGCCGCAGATGGGCCGGATGGCAAGGTGGCGGTGCGGATCGAGGGTCAAGCGGTGTGCGGCAGCATGGTCGGCTGCCCCGCCTTTGTCATCGTCAAAGGTAAGGTGACGTGGCGTGGGATGCAGGGCGAAACTGCCGACTGGCCGCAGCCTTAGCCGTCCTGGGCGCGGTGTGCTTGCACGTCCGCCAGCCCGTCAAGTCACTGGTTGCAAGTTTCCGCTTTGTTCTCTTAATAAAGCGGGGTCGAGGCCCAAGCGATCCAGGGCGTCATAGAGCGTCGTCCGTCCGATGCCCACGGCCAGCGCCGCCTGCTGTAGAGGCCGACCCGCCCGGATCAAGTCCGCAGCCGCCTCGACCTTGGCCGGATCAACTGATTTCCGCCCTGGGTGGCGGCCCTGGAGGGCAGCATAGGCGCGTCCATCCGCAAGTCGCTGGGCAATAGTCGCCCTCTCCAAATCGGCAAACAAGGCCAGGAGATGCACCAGGGCGAGGGCCATGGGATCGTTGCTATCCGGGGCAATGGTCAGCCCCCCTTGCTTGAGCGCCCGGACGGTGACCCCGCGCCCCCGCAGATCATCCAGCAACGTCAAGATGCGCCCGATGGAGCGCCCCAGCCGATCCAACGCAACCACCATCAGCATGTCGCCGGGCTGGAGATCATCGACCAACGCCGCCAGGACCGGCAATGCCTTTCCGCGTGCTGCGCTGGCCGTCTCCTGCCGCACGGTGCCGCAGCCCGCCGCCATCAGGGCGGCGGTTTGCTCCGCAACGTCCTGGGTCTTGGTGCTAACCCTGGCGTATCCGATGGTGCGTGCCATGGTCAGCACTCCCCCTTGACGTAAACGGCGTGGAACCATCCCTTGAACAGGTTGGCGTACACCGGCCCTTCCCTGTCGGCGAAGCTCCACCAAAGATCACGCTCGATTTCATCCAGCGTCATCCCCGAGGCAACGGCCTTCTCGACGGCACACCGAATATCGCCAAGGTCGTTGGCGAATATCCGCTCCCAATCGGCCTGTTCTTCGGCCTTCTCCGTGCGGAGGATGCGGCGATACGCATCAAGCGCCGACCGGCGAGACCGGCGATCATCGACATAGCGTGCACCCGGAGTGCTCCACTCCGAAACCAAGGTGGCACAGCGACCCACCCCCCGGAACCGATGTTCGCGCCGATCTAGCCGGACGAGACGGTAGTCGTCGCCGGTTCCGGTATGGACGACCGCAAGGCCAGTGGTATCATCTTCGCGGATGATTTCCATCGGCTCCCAACGGGCCTCCTCCCATCTTTCGCGGCTCCATTGCACAAGATCATCCCTGGTCGTCATGGTCAGCCCTCCACCGGCCCGTGCTCATCAAGCCACATCGCCACCGCATCTTGCGCGGTCGCGGCATCCAGCCAATCTGCATCCGCACCCCATGCGACACCGGCAAGGCCGGTGGACGGTACATAGACCATCTCTGCAATCTCGACGGCTTCCGACGATGGCCGGAAGCGGTACATCTCGACTGCAAGCCCTTCGGTGGCGCATTCGTCCACCAGTGCCCGGAGGTCACAGCCCGACACGCTGTCAACACTGACAAGTCCCATGGTCAGCACTCCCCGCCCAGGGCGAACAGATTGTCGGAGAGGGCCTGCCAGCGCCGGAATGCCTGCCCACGCATTGCAAAAAGCACTGCTAGATTGTGTTGCTGGACCTTGGCTTGCGCCAACATCTCATCGACCGAAGGATGTCGATCACCGGCAGAGGCCGCTTTGACCGATATGATCTTATCGAGATGCTGATTGAGCTTGGCGTGTAGCTCATCGGCGGCTTCGTCCGCCCGCTCATAGGTCAGCTTGGCGACCCGTACCGCGTCATACATGGCGGACAATGCCCGCTCGTTGGAAGCAATGACGGACATCTTACGCCACCTCGCGGTATTCGAGGCTATTGGCGAAGCGCCGGACGGCCTCCCCATGCTGGTCCTTGGTCAGGATCAGGCCATCCTCGCCGGAATCGTCGGGCCAGTAGTCGCGCCGCTCGACGCCGACGAGATACCAACCGGCACCACGGCGTTCGATCCGAATCCACGTCGATGCGCGCGGGCTGGCCTTCTTTTTGTAGCTGTTCGGCATGCCGCAGATGCCGCCTTCGCTCCATTCATATAGAGCGCCGGGCCGCAGCGCCTTCGGCAGGCCCAGCTTCTCCAATTGTTTTTCGGCAGAGGCGGCGAAGGCCGCCACGTTGTCGGCATCCAGCAGTCGGGCCGACGCCCGATGCTGCACCTCATCCAACACGACCTTGATACCGGCAGCGTTGTCGGGGGTAATTTTGATTTTGATATCCATGCAAATCTCCAAAAGCAATCGTCCATTACGGACCATATAAGCGGACGCCCGGCAATCCGTCAAGTAAATAATTGCGGTCATGCCCGCAAAACTGAAGATAGCCGGTCACACCTAAAAGTCAATGTTGACAACTGGAGAGCACAAACAGCCTTGTTGACATGTTTACACTGCTGCACAGTTGTCAACATTACTTGGTAACTCAACGGCAGACCCTATCCTGCTAGGGCATAAGCGGTGATGATTGCCGCGATGGCCTCCGCAATGAGGACGCGGACGAGCGCCCCGCGCCGAGAAAGCCTTGAGTCGGCATGTCGCAGGCCGACATAGAGGACCACACCGCCCACGATGGCGGTGATCAATATCCCCACGGCTTGGCCGATGATATCGCCCATCATGCGGCCTCCGCTTCGTCGGCGTCGGCTTGGGCCAGAGGCATCACGCATACGCGCATGATGCCGTCTTCGCCGCCCTCGACCTGACCGACCATGCCCAGGCCCTTCAAACCGACCTCCAATCGGGCGGGATCGGTCATTTTCCAGGGGCCGGTTGCGATCCTGAGATACCGCCCGGCAGTATCCCGTAGACTCTCCCAACCATCCCTTGATGCAATCTCAATGTACATAGCGCACCTCACATATAATGACGATGCAGAGACGCTGCACCAACCTGAGACACTAGTCAATAAAAGAGATTGTCAACATAGCAAGTATAGATGCTGTATATCGTCTGTACTTGCTAGGCAAGGACTGCAGCACTTGACAAGGCTTGTTTTGCTTGCCGCCAAGGACAGTTAATCATCTATCCTTGGTCGGGCGCGAATGTTGACAAGGATTCTATCCTTGCAGCACCGCGAATAGGTCGCATTTGCGGTGCCACAGATCGCCCCTGAGCACCCCCTAGACTCAAGTCTAGGGTGCCGAAATGGCGGCTCGCAGCCACTCCCGGAGCGTCACCATGCGCCGGTGGCGCATCCGTGCCGACCAGACGCCGTGGTGGATCGACCCAACGGTGAAGTAAGCAGCGGCACCCAGGGACAGCGGCTGTAACCAGCCCACCAGGACGCCGACCACGACCAGGACGGCCAGGGCGGCGTTGACGTAGCACCACAGACTCGCCCAGCCCGCCCGCCGGTCGATCTCCGTCTCGGTCAGGCCCAAGCGATGGGCCAGCACCACAAACCGGGCGGCAGGATCAAGGGCCGCCACCTCGGGCGGCAGCAGGCCGCGCCGGTCACGGCGGAAGGCAATGCGGATATCCCGCATCAGGGGCAGGATGCCAAGAGACTCACCACGGTGACGGAGCCAGCCCATGCCGGTCACTCCGACACGCGGCTGATCGAGGCGGCTGCACCACCACGGCCCGCGCCAATTTCGCCGCCGCTGTCATGGTCGCCTCCGTGATCACCACCGGGCCTGTTGCCCAGGCGATGGCCCAGGCCCTCCGCCTTAGAGGCCGCGCCATGGGCACCGCCGACAATGCCGATGGTGTTGCCGCCTTCTTCTCGGCCTTGGTAGGCCGAGGCAGGCAACCCAAACCAGGACGCGATGCGGTCGGGAAGCTGGGCCACCTGCTGGAGAATGAAAGTTGACAGCTTGAATGACAGATAGGTCAACATCGCCAGCCCAACCAGCGTAGTCACCAACCCCGTCAAGTACCCCCCTTGTTGCCCCAGATACGCGGTGCCCCACTCGCGCCGCAGCCAGCCCACGGTGATGGGCAGGACGTAGTACGATGCCTCCAGTGACAGCACGGTCAAGGTGGGCCGCAGTACCAGATTGTAGACGAGGATTGCGCCGGTACGCTGGGGACCGTCGATAAGCTCACTCCCGTCCCATCGGCAAAACATGACCAGCCAGACCGGGACGGCAATCAGCGCCTCGACCACCGACAGGAGCCATCCAACCGCTGCATACAGCATCCAGATAAATGGCAGCGCAGGCAGGATCAGGGCCAGGACGACTCCGCAAGCGAGCATGATGCCGATTGCCGTCCCAGCAGGCCCAGATAGCCAGCCGAAGGCGGTGCCCAGGCCAACCGCGCTACCGGCCATATTTCCGGCCAGCATCGCTACGCCGACGCCGCCAATCACGGTGGCCCAGGCTGCATCAATCAGCCCGTGCCCCAGCGCCATCAACTCTGCGATAGGGTCTTGGGCGTCATCCGTCGAGAGCACCCACCCGGCAACACCCCGCATGAGCGGGCCAAAAATCTGCGCCAGGAGGCCGCTCTTGTCATCGGCGGACGCCAGATCATTCGCCGTGACCTTGGTCGCCTGCCCGGCCTTGGCCTCAACCTCCAGTGACTTGATAGCCTTGTTGTAGGCCATCTCGACCGCCACCGCTGGGCCGTCGCCATAGGTGACCGACTCCAGCGCCTTGGCGTTGACGCCTTGGTCAGTGGGCAGCTTCGACGCTTCCGCCGAGATTGCAGCCGACAGCCCAGACAGTGCCCGCCAGTAAGCCCCCGCCTCGATCCAACCGCCTGCCCGCGATCCATCGCGCAGGCGTTGCCGGTTGTCATGATCGCGGGTGGTGACATAGCTCGACGCCGCCGCCGTAATGGTCTTATCCATACGGCTGGCGATGGAGTCCAGCCAGGGCGCAATGCCGGTTGGCATGGGCGGCTGGTCAGCGTCCGCCGCAGCGGCGGCCACAGAATCCATGATACCGCCGCTGCGTAGCTCGCTGATCGCCTCGCTGATCGCCGCCGCCCGTTGCTGGGCAAATTGCGCCGCCGCTGTGTCATCGCTCGGGATATCAAGCGACATCCGACCGCAGGCCGCACCGTAATCCCATGTGATGGCGTTCCCGCTGGCGATCCCTGCGGCGGGCGGGGGCGTCAACGGCTGGACCGCGCCACCGGCCAGCCGCAGTGTTGTTCCGGCGGGGATGATGTGGGCGACCGAGACCGCACACACCTCATGCTCATACAACCAGCGCACAACCTGACCGGCGGTCGCCACCTTGGGCGAGGGCAAGGTGCCCAGGGTCACTTGCTGTGGCTTGCCATCCACCATCACGGTAACCGTCGCGCCAGAGGCAACCGTGTCCACAAAGCTGGTCCATGTGTAGCTCGCCAGCGCCGACCCGCTCTTGGCGAGAAACAACACCATGTTTTGACCGATGCCCAGGCCGCCGACCGGGGCCAGTGCAAGCAGACCGACCGAGACTCGGATCGGGGCAAAAATCAGGTGGTACTTCTGGCCGAGCACCTTGCCCTCATAAGCAGTGTTGACAATGCCCATGAGCAATCCCCACCCAGACGACGCCGCCCCAACCTGCATCAAGACCGCGCCAAACAAGGCCAGGGCCTGGAGAAAGGCGCTACTGCCGTCCGCCGGGATTAGCTGGGCAAGCCAGCTAATCGCAACGTCGGTAGCCGGGGGTGTGGGAATTTGCCAGAGCAGGGAGTCGGCCATCGTCAGATCAGCCCCAGCAGATGCCCCAGGCCCAGGTACATGACCTTGGCGGGCCACGGCCACGCCCCGAACAAGGCGGCATGCACGGTCAGGGCGGCGAAGCCGAGGATAGGCATGAGCAGCAGCCACGCGGCAAAGCCGACGATCACCGACGCGGCGACCTCGACGGCGCGACGGGCCTGGGCGGCAAAATCGCAGAGTGCAAGATCAGCCATGGTGCCAGCCCTCCCCGCCGAAGGTGCCGGGATCGTGGGCCAGCAGGGCGGCGCGGTCGCGCTCGTTGAGTCCAGCAGCCCGCAACACATCGAGCAGCCACGCCCGCGTTGCAGCGTCATGACGCGCATGGGCAAGCAGCGTGGCACCAACAATGATCTTTGCGCGGCTGTCGGCGCTACGCCGGGCCTTGCCCTCCAATGTGCGCAGCCGAGCGGCTTCAGCTTCAGCCCGCGCCCGTCGCTGTGCTAGCGCATCGACATCGTTAAGCCCCATGTAATCCTCCGCAAGTATCCAAGTGATGCCTCATTAAATACTTGTCGGCGGCGACGAAAAATACAACATAGAAAATAACAACAACCCGAAGGGCGCGGTTATGCGTTGTCTTCGACAACGCCGCGTCCTGCGGAGCTTTAATTTATGGGGACGTCATGACTGACGATTATTATCATCCAGGCCCAGGGCCTGAATATTGGTGTAGCGCCGATGCATTACGCATTTGGCGCGAGCTAGCCGATATCGGCCATGAGATCGGGCAGCAACACTGCCTCGACGGTCGCCCATACGCGGACGCGGTATGGGCGGCAGTACCCGACAAAGCCATAGTTGCCGGAGCCGTCTGGTACGCCGTCGAGGCCGGAGTCCGCCGAGCCTACGGCCTCGACCTGGACTTTGACCCGGACTGGACTCCCGAATGACCCCCGCCGTCCGCGAGGAATACACGGTGGCGGCCCGTGCCTACGGCTACGACACCACCGGCATTGACGAGGAAGGATTGGCGCTGGTCCACACCATCCGCTTCCGGCGGCTGTATTGGTGGATCAGCGACACGGGCGACGCCGAATGCCAACGGCTGTTGGAGCCTGTAGCATCCTTCCAGGCCGCCGAGCAGGCCGGGTTGCTCCGCAAAGGGGCTGGGGCAGCCCTGGACCGTCTGGAGTGGTCGGTGCCCTTCGTGGCGGTGCCGTGGACGGCCCCTTGGTGGGTGGCGTTGTTGCACCCCGCCGCCCCGTGCCCTTTCCAACACCCGGAGAACCGGGCCGGGTGGGAAAATGGCCGGGCTACTACAGAGCGGCAGCCCAAGGCCGCAGCCGCTTTCCGCGAATATCTCACGGCCTGCGGTGCGTACCTTCACCGCATCGGCTTCGACCTGGAGGATATCCCCCAGCCCAGCGACGAGGCCGCCGGATGAACGCCGTCTCGCCGTCGTTGGCGCGCACCCACAGCCCCCATTCGGCCCACTACCGGATGGAGACTCAGCCCATCCGACGCAGTGAGGGCCGCAGCGTGGTTGCCGCCGCCCTCTACCGAGCAGGCGAACGCGGCACCGACCACCGGCTAGGCAAAACCTTCGACTACTCCCGCAAAACCAACATCGCCGCTGCCTTCATCGTCGCCCCGCCCGACGCCCCCGCATGGGCGCTGGATCGGGAAAAGCTGTGGAACGCTGTTGAGGCTGCCGAAAAGCGGGCCGACGCCCAGGTGGGGCGGGAAGTCCTGATCAGTCTGCCCCGCGAGCTTCCCCGTAGCGAGTGGGAGCCACTGATTCGTAAGGCTGTTGAGCAGTATGTGCGGGCGGGCTGTGCGGTGGACTGCGCCATCCACACCCCCACGGCGGCAGACGGCGACGAGCAGCCGCACGCCCACATCCTGATCACACCCCGCGCCCTCAGCCCCGATGGCTTCGCCACCAAGAAGTGCGCCGAGGTCGAGGCCATGTTCGCCAGCGGTGGCCGCTATGGCGGCAAGCGCGGCGATGCCCTGACGGCGGAAAGGGAGCGGTGGGCGGCCCAGATCAACGATGCCCTGCGGCAGGTGGGCAGCACGGCCAGGGCCGACGCCCGATCCCGCCGGGCCAGGGGCGAAATCGACCCCGACCCGGAGCCGAAGTACGGGGAGACGGCAGCCGCACGTTACCGGCGAACCCGCATCCCCAGCAGAAACCAAATCATAGCAGGCTCAACCCGCGCCCGGCGCAGGGCCGAGCAAGCATTAATCGCCACGGAGGTAGAGATGGAGCACACGATACAGCATGCATCAAAAGTGCCGTACCGGCAGGACAAGCAATCCGTCAAAATGGAGTTGCTGCGCGACCGCATCCCAGATTTGGACACCACCGGACTCGACAAGGATGCAATCTACCGAGTTGATATCTCATCCAAAGTAAAAACCGTCGTGCAAATGCGTGATGACAGCATTTGCGAACTCCGGGGCGGGAGGGTCTACGTCTACGGCAGCCAGGGCGGCACCGCTGAGACGCTGGCAGCCGCGATTGCCGAGGCTCAGGGCTGGGCACCCGAGGAGGCTATCACCCGCCTGCCGCCCTCCGTGCGGATGAACGCCCAGGAAGGCCGATACCGGCGCAAGGCGAAGTCCGAAGACGAACTTGAGCGCATCCTGGCGTACTGGCAGAGGGCCGGGTACGTCGATATCAGCACCTGCAAACAGGGCGTCTATATCACCTTGGGCAGCAGTCGCTTGCTTGATAGCGGTGACCGCATGACCCTGAGCGGCCCCATTTCCGACGACGCCATACGAGCCATGGTTGCCAAAGCTAAGGCGGAATGGGGTGGCAAGGCCGAAATCACCGGCAGCGAGGATTTCAAATCGCGCCTGTGGCTCGAAGCCCAGCGCCAGGGCGTGGAAGTGGTCGGGTTCGAGGCCCCGCCACACCTTAAGGCCCAGGCAGAAGCCGAGCGCAAGGCCAGGGACAAGGAGTCCGCCGCCGTTAGCAGCATTTCCAACCACGCCGAGACGGCACGGGACGCCCTGGCGTTCCTGAGGGGCACCAGCAGTGAAGCCCCGACGAAGGAAATCCAAGCGCACCTGGAGTCGCTGCGAAAAAAGGAACTGGCCGCCCTGTCCAGCAAGGAGCCGTGGCAGATCGTCCCTTTGTTGGCAGGTTGGCAAGCCAGCGGCGAGGCGATCTTGCAGCAGGAGGCCGCCGTGCAGGCACCGACGCCCAAACCCGGCCCCGGCAAGGGTAAGAAGGACGACGATGAACCCGACCAGGACGGCCCCAGCGGTCCAGCACCGGGGCGTCGATGATGTGGACCGACGCCCGCAACTGCCGTGCGGCGGAATGGCTGGATATCGGCCATCCCGAGATGACCGAGGCCACTGTGCGCGCCGTGTCCCATCGGCTTGCCCAGGGCCGCCGCCGTCTTCGCCATGATGGCGGGGTGCCCGAGCCGGGCTTGTTCGACGTGGCGGACGCGATCATATGCGCCGCCGCCGCCCACATTCGGGCCGCCCAGCGGGGCGAGCAACCACGTCTCGGCATCCACCGCGACGTGATCCGGGCGTGCCCGGACCTGTCCGCGCTGTTTGCGGCGACGGTCAACTGGGCAGGCATGGCCGCCCAGTTGACCGGCAGCGGCAGCAATGAGCCGCCGCCCGACTTTGAGGGCAACCTGCATCGCTATCCCGGCAGCGATCAGCACCTTGCCGACCCACCGGCAAGAGGGCGGTGGGGGGCTGTCCGTCAATGGCGGCAGCGGGGGGCAACACTGCTAGGCAGCGTCTAAGGCCACACCGCGCCCACCTATCCACCCCGGCCCGCACCACTCCCCACCTGGGGGTGGGGACCGGGTTAGGGGGGGGGCAGGCAGGCTTGCCGGTGCAGCAGATGCGAGGGCAGTCGGACGGGGAACGTCGTTCCCCGCCGTGGCGGGTAGGTGTTCGATTTCATCGAACAGGGAACAAGCCTGTCAAGGAACCGATATCGAAGCCTCCCCAGCTTCATCTATCTTGAAACCGTCCTCAATTGGGTAAAAGCGAGTTGCGATAGAGGAGGCATTCGTTTCCGTCATGGTGTCGAAAACGAATTTGCCTTTGGACACGAAATAAACGCAGGGAAGGCCAGTCTCGTCATAGATTTCCAACTTCGCCAACAGGTCGTCGCCGAAATCTATGTAGACTGGGCAAGTTGCATCCAGCCAAGTACTTCGAGGGCGCACCCAATCATACTGGTGATGCCCCCTATACTCCTGCTCGACCTCAGCCCGAATATCACCCATGCCATGAATTTCGCACAATCCTGCGTGCCGCAAGGTCGCTTTAGTAAAGCCAGGGTTTTCGGACAGACGGAAGAATAACCCACGCCCAGCACCGCCGCGAGTGGAGCGCGTCGCCTTCACCCAAACGAGGTCTTCAGCCAATTTCGACATGGGGCTGGGAAGCATGTGATAGATATCAAAATTCTGGCGGAACGAAGCCCCATCAATCACCCAAACCATGTTTTGGTAAAAGGCTTCGCGCGACGCTCTTTCAGCATCGGTCATCGCTGAATGCTGAATCTCAATGACAATGCCGGTCGGAGTCTTGATGTCCGCCCGGTGAATTTCTCCATCGGGTGCGACATGTGAGACCTCACGGCATTCCTCGGGAAACAGGTTCTTCCAAGCACGGTGCCAGGGCGTTTCGTTTTCCCACCAGGGATCGCAGTTCCGGCGCTGGGCATGTGCCCAGTGGTGCATGACACGGGGGCCGCATTTAGCGACCATTGGCGCGCCGCAGGTGGGGCAGGTGCCCCGTCCGCCAGGGAAGGCTTGTTGGCGTTCATGCCCGACGACCGCATATTGCATCTAGCAGTTCCGAGCTTAAAGGCGGGTGAAATGGGTGAGATAGTTGTCTAGGGAAGTAAATTTAGAGGACGCCTCCCTAAGCTCCCGTGCAGCGTGCCCCCAAAAAATCACTTCGACGCGATACCCTTCTGACCTTAGGTCGTCAATGACCGGCACATAATCGGAATCGCCTGCAACGAGAATTATTTCGTCCTTTTCCTTGTTGATGACGGTGTAAGCGTCCTTTGTGATGCGGGCCGCTATTGCAACATCAACCTTCTTTTCCTTGTTTGCCGCGTTTCGCTCGTAAACCGTTGGATTAAATCCCTTTTGGTCCAACATGTTCCAAAATGAATCTCCTGGAGGAGGAGACCCCCAGAGTCGAGCCACGGCATCATCACCGCAAACGAACTCATAGAGTTTACCGTAATCTAGCTGCCACTGGTGATCAACAACCCGCTTGTCTATGGCTTCATGGATGCTCTGCGCCATGCCTTTCTTCACGGCTGAGACGCGGCATCCTTCGATAAAGAGATTTGAGTTATCAATGTAGGCATATGTCGTCATATCCACCCCCATAAGCTGCAAGCAGATTGTGGCGGTGGAGAAGGGCTATGTCCAGATTTCCGCTGCCTCGCCACCGTGCAAGGCAATGTTGACAACCCCACCGGGCTACTACACACTCCGGACATTGGCAGTGTCAACATGCTGACAATTCTTGGCTTTTTGGACTAGCCACACAAAATCCTAGTCCCCCAGCCAAATGGAAAAAGCCGGCCTTCTTGCAAGGTCGGCTTTTTCTTTGCTTTGACGGAGCGGGCAAATCAGGAGACTGGCGTCAGTATCGGCTGTCCGTCGAAATGGGCCTGCAGATTGGCAAAGGCCAATTGGCTCATGGCCAGGCGGGTTTCATGGGTGGCGCTGGCGATATGCGGGGTCAGAACCACGTTTTCCAGTGACATCAGCTCTGGCGGCACAATCGGTTCATCCTCGAAGACATCCAGGCCGGCGCCGGCGATTTTATGGTCCCGCAGGGCGGCGATCAGGGCTGGCTGATCCACTACGCTGCCGCGGGCGATATTGATCAGGAAGCCGGTCGGCCCCAGCGCCTCTAGAATCCGGGTGTCAACCAGATGGCGGGTGTTTTCGCCGCCGGGCAGGGTAAGCATCAGATAGTCCGAGGCGCGGGCCAGACTCAGCGGATCGGGGTAATAATCGTAGTCCACATCCGCTTTGCGCGACGGGTTGGAATAGGCGATCCGCAGGCCGAAGGCTTCGGCGCGATGGGCGACGGCGCGCCCGATCTGTCCCAGCCCCAGAATGCCGCAGACCTTGCCCCGCAAGCTGGTGGAGAAGGGGAAGCGTTCGCTTTGCCAGCGCCCGGCCCGGAGAAAACGGTCGGCCTCGCAAATCCGTCGCGACGCCGCCAGCAACAAGGCCATGCCGGTGTCGGCCACACAGTCGTTCAACACGCCGGGCGTGGTGGTGACGATGATGCCCCGCGCCTTGGCGCAGGCGATGTCGATCAGGTCTAAGCCGACGCCGAAGCTGGCGATAATCTCCAGATGCGGCAAGGCCTCGATCAGCTCTTGCCCGGCTCCGGCCATGGCGTTGGTGACGATGCCGCGAATCTTGGGCGCGCAGGCGGTCAGGAAGGCCTGGCGATCTTCGGCCAGCCAAAGCTTATGGGTGTGGAAATGGTCCTCGACCAGTGCGGTCAGGGCCGGGGTCTGCGGGGCAGTCATGAGAATGTCGATTTTCATCATGATGCGCAGTCTCCGTCTGATGGTCCTAGCGCCGGCCGAACAGCTTTTCGATATCGGCCAGCTTTAATTCTACATAGGTCGGGCGGCCGTGATTGCACTGGCCGGAATGGGGGGTGGCCTCCATCTGGCGCAGCAGAGCATTCATCTCGGCCCCGTTCAGCTTGCGTCCGGCCCGCACGCTGCCATGACAGGCCATGGTGCCGCAGACATGGGCCAGTTTGTCTTGCAGCGACAGGGTCTCGCCCCATTCCTCCAGTTCGTCAGCCAGATCCTGCACCAGCCCTTTGACGTCGCAATCGCCCAGCAGAGCCGGCACTTCCCGCACCGCTACCGCGCCGGGACCGAAGGGTTCGAGAACCAGCCCCATGGCCTCCAGATCGGTAGAGCGGGCCAGCAGGCGGCCAATGGCGCGTTCGTCCAGTTCCACCACTTCCGGGATCAGCAGGCCCTGGCGGGCGACGCCGCCGGCGGCCATGGCCTCCTTCATGCGTTCATAGACCAGACGCTCATGGGCGGCATGCTGATCGACGATCACCAGGCCATCCTCGGTTTGGGCGATGATATAGGTGTTGTGGACCTGCCCACGGGCGACGCCCAGGGGATAGCTGGGCTCCTCGGGGGCGTCGGGCGGCAGTTCGGCGACCCGGCCCTGGGGGATGAACTCCGACAGGCCCAAAGGTGCCGCAAACGGGGCTTGCGCCACTGCCGCTTGTTCGACTTGGGCATAAGAGGGCCGGGGCGGCGGCGTCCAGCTGGCGAAGCTGGGCTGATGCTGGGTCAGGGGAACCGCGCTTTGCGGGCGGAAGGCGCCGAGGGCTCCCAAGCCGACCGAAGAGGGTTGGGCGGCGCGATGACCGGCATTCGCCAAGGCATGCTTGATGGCGCCGATGATCAGGCCGCGCACCAGTCCGGGATCGCGGAAACGCACCTCGGCCTTGGCCGGATGCACATTCACATCCACCGTGTCCGGCGGCAGGGACAGGAACAGCGCCAGCACCGCATGGCGGTCATGGGCCAGCACATCCTGATAGGCGGCCCGCACCGCGCCGTTCAGCTGGCGGTCACGCACCGGGCGGCCATTGACGAACAGATATTGCCCGACGGCGGTGGCCTTGTTGAAGGTGGGAAGGCCGATCCGGCCCGACAGGCGGATGCCCTCGCGCTCGGCTTCGACGGACAGGCTGGCGGGGCCGAAATCGCGGCCCAGCACGGCGGCCAGACGCTCGATGCGGGCGGTCTCGTCATCGCCGCCGCAGGGCGGGAATTTCAGAATGCTGCGGGCCTCGTCGGCCAGCGAGAAGCCGATGCGCGGATGCGCCATGGCCAGACGCTCCAGCACATCCTTGGCATGGCCCAGCTCGGCCCGCGGGCTCTTCATGAATTTCAGCCGGGCAGGGGTGGCGAAGAACAGGTCGCGCACCTCGACGCGGGTGCCGAAGGGATGGGCGGCAGGTTCCGGCTGGCCCTTGGCTCCGCCCTCGACCAGCAGGGTCCAGGCGCTGTCGGCTCCCTTGGGGCGGCTGGTCAGACGCAGCCGCGCCACCGAGCCGATCGAGGGCAGGGCCTCGCCCCGGAAGCCCAGAGCCTTGATGTCGAACAGATCGTCGTCGGGCAATTTCGAGGTAGCGTGGCGTTCGACCGCCAGTTCCAGCTCGTCGGGGCGCATGCCGCAGCCATCGTCGGTGACCGAGATCAACGCCTGTCCGCCTTCGGCCAGCACCACATCGATACGGCCGGCCCCGGCGTCGATGGCGTTTTCCACCAGTTCTTTCACGGCCGAGGCTGGGCGCTCGACCACCTCGCCGGCGGCGATTTGGTTGACGAGATTGGCAGGAAGCAGGCGGATCGTCATATTTCGTCAGGCCACAAAATGAAGGGGCGCCCCGAAGGACGCCCCTACAACATAGCGGGTTCCAAAGATGCGGAACAAGCCTTACTGCACGATCTTCCAGGAGCCGTCGGGCTGGCGGCAGGCGGTGCCAAAGGCTTGCTGCTGCTGGCCGCCGACCGAAATATTCTGCTGGAATTCGCGGCAATAAGCGCCCGAACCGTCGCGGCCGTCGCGGGTGGCGACGATGGTGCCGGAATTGCCGCTTTCAGGATTGTTCCAGGTGATGGCCTGGCCGATCGGGGCGGTCTGAGCCTGGGTCGAGGCGCGCTGGACATACATCTGGTCGGCGCGGTCAAGGCTGGCGCCGACTTCATGACCGGCGAAGGCGCCGATCAGGGTGCCCAGGGCCACGGCGGCGACCTTGCCGCTGCCATGACCGAACTGAGCGCCGGCCAGAGCGCCGGCAGCGCCGCCGATGACGGTGCCGCCAGTGGTCTTGTTCATGCCGAACTCGCCGGGTTGGGCCTGGCCGCCATTGTTGGTGGCGCAGGCGGACAGCAGCAGTGCGGCGGCGAGGACCGGGGCGACGAGAAGGCGAGACATGGTCGGGCTCCTTGGGCGTGCGACGGGGCGCAGGCGATGTTCAAAATGCCTGAAGGCGGAGAAACTCCCCGCCATCAGGCACAGATTTAATGAGATTTCCGCCGGACGCAAGAGTCATCGTACGGGATTTTGGTAACGCTTGGTAACGAACTGATCACCGCACCGATTTGAAATGGTTGATCAGCCCGTTGGTGCTGGCGTCATGGCTGGCGACCGGCTGGGGCGAGGAAAGCTCGGGCAGGATCGCCTTGGCCAATTGTTTGCCCAGCTCGACGCCCCACTGGTCGAAGCTGTTGACCCCCCAGACGGCGCCCTGAACGAAGATTTTATGCTCATAAAGCGCGATCAAGCGGCCCAGGGTGCGGGGCGTCAGTTCGGCATAAAGGATCGAGGTGGTGGGGCGGTTGCCCTCGAACACCCGATGCGGGATGGCGTCTTCCAGCTCCTGGCCCGACAATCCGGCCTTGGTCAGTTCGGCCCGCACTTCCTCGGCGGTCTTGCCCTTCATCAGCGCCTCGGTCTGGGCGAAGAAGTTGGACAGCAGCAGGGTCTGATGCTCGCCGATGGGGTTCTGGCTCTTGGCGGCGGCGATGAAGTCGGA
>Ga0310914_10000809_pt1 | contig 19276 bp, 22 predicted proteins | sample GREbulkMGAN108_FD_203450 | JGI IMG/M metagenome (GOLD analysis project Ga0310914, IMG submission 203450) | Lab enrichment of tropical soil microbial communities from Luquillo Experimental Forest, Puerto Rico - GRE.bulkMG.AN108 | ecosystem: Environmental > Terrestrial > Soil > Tropical forest >... | reverse complement strand
AGCTGAGCACCCTCCTGACCACCCGCGCGCTGCGCGTGTCATCTGTTTCGGTTGGGATTTCGGTTGGCTGGTCGTCGGGCTGTGTTTTGCGCGCGGCTAGGCCACCACCCGAGGCTGCCATAAGCGCGTTGGCTAGGAGCTGGCCTGCTTTCTTGCACGATTGGCACCGCGTCGCGCGCGCAGACTGTGTCACCCTCGTTCATGGGGCAGTGTGCAACCCACATGCCTGGCGGAATGCCTGGCTTGCTTTGCGCGGAGGCAGCCGGAATCCAGGTCAGGGCAATTCCGGAGGACAGGATGAAAGTGATGAGACGCATGGGGGACCTCGCTTTGGGTAGGGTTGCTGTGCGGCGTTAGTTGCACGCTATGACGCTGCCTGAGGCGTGCGTTATCCGGGCGGATTGGAGGTCGGCGTCTAAAAGTGATCCGACAAAGGTAACGGCCCCCACTCGGCAGCCTCTCGCCGTGGGTCCGTGCAGGAGTGGCCTCTAGGTTGGACTATACGCCTGATCGACAACAATGGTGAGTGTCTTTTTTGGACAACCGAAGCGCGCTGCGATCTGCGCGTTAATGAGTACACGGACCAGCACAGCGATGTAGCTGACCAGCAGAGGGCGCTGCACGCAAGAGGGCGCTGCACGCAGAAGCCCGCCAGTAAGAAAACCCACCCCAGGGCTTTCTAGCCACCCCCTACCCCCATTTCCCCGCACCAGCAGCCTCCCCAAGGGCTAGAAACCACCACATATAGCGGGCCCCATCCCAGAAAACCCCAGATCTAGGGCCCCATTCATGTTGGGCCTATAGTTCCAACATCAAATAACACAGCAATACCAACAGCTTACAGAGCACGAGATCGCGTGCCCCGCTAACCTATTGCCAGAACAGCAGATTCCAGAACGCGCGCTCGCGTACAGCCGTAACCCACTGACACCACACCAGAATCCGACACCCAATTGAAGGACGGCCGAGACTCCGACTCGGCCGCCGCCCCCTATTACGGGGGTGAGGGGGGTATGTACCGGACCCAAAAAGAAAAAAAGAAAATAAAAACAAAGAGATGTTTCTCTTTTCTTTCTTTCTTTCTCTCTTCCTCTTTGTGGATTGAGTTGTGGATACAGACTGAGAAAGAGCTAAAAGCTTAGCAATATCAATGATAGGTGGCGGACATGCCCTCCGCCCAGCACACGCTCAGCCCGCGCTCAGCCACGCCAAAACCAGCAGCAGCCCGATCACCGCAAAAGGCCCGAAAACAGCGAGAAATAAGGGGAAATATACGTTCATGACGAGCTAGGCGCGAGCGACCAGGTCGACTAACTAGTTGCCTATGCGTCCAACGCTTCGTTGTCTGTTGATGTTCATTCCCAGATGTTGGCTGCTCTGGTGCCCAATCGTGACTGGGCGAGCATGAGTTTATCACCGAGGCGCTTGCGCAGGCGTTCTCTGGTGCGTTTGAAGATGCGGGACTTGCTGTCGAGGAATTCGGCGATGCGATTGGCTTGCAGGATTGGGCGGCTTGTTCTGCTGATGGCTTGCGAGGCGAGACGGCCTTTGCAGCAGTAGCGGCATACTAGGCTATTGCGCCAGAAGTAGAGTTTTAAGATGGTTTTGCCGCAGTTACAGACGAAGGCGTATTGGACGCGAAAGCCTGCTTTAATAAGCCGCAGATTGAAACGCTGTACTGGGCCTTCAACGCCGCGATGTAATGATTTGAAGTGGAAATCGACTGACAGCGGGCCGACTTTTACGCCAGCAATATTTGGGATCTTTAATGGTTTGATGGTAGCACGTTTGCCCTGATAAATCGAGCTAATTCGCAACTCGTTTGCGCTAACGGCGGGCAATTGTTCGAGGATTGGACGACGTGATTGACCTTTTGGTGGCCGCTTAGCGCTGGCCAACTGGGGTGGCATTGCCATTTGTGTTTCCTTGAAGCTTTGCCAATTCAACGAGAATTTTGTCACGTATTTCTTTCTGAAGACGACGCTCTCGTTCCTCTTTCTCCCGCTGCCGCCGCTCCTTTTGCTCGGCTGTATACGACGCATTTAATTTCTCCCAAAGGGCAGCCGACTCCTTTCTCTCGTTATCGGAGACAATGCACTCAGCCCGGATCAGATCATCGGTAATTTCAGCCTGAGTAAACCCGACCCACTTAAGCACCTCGATCGCATTCTCTCGTGTCATTGGATCTGCCCCTCAGCGGCGGCCCTAATGGCCTGCAATGTAGCGATGAAATCATTGTTGGCCTTCGATGCCTCTTCGATAGCTTCTTCTGTTAGATCGAATTCATTCGCGCCGACGCTTTTCAGCAATGCAATGGCAATGTCGCGCTTTGACTTGCAGGCTTCAAACCCGTCTGCCTTTGGTTCTGCGGCAGCAATCAGCTTTGCAGCGATCTCGGCGTATTTGCTTGGGTTCTCTTCCCGCATCTTCTCGATAGCCTCTACACCATAGGTTTCGAAATCGTTCTGAAATGCTTTGAGAAAGCTCGCTGAGAGTTTGTCTCGCGGCGACGGCTCGGCAGGCTTTAGCTTTTTAGGTTTCATTATCGTTTCTTTCCGTAAATGGCTTCCATCGTCGCTGCAACCTCGCGGTCTATCTTACGCTTGCCGACTTCATCCCTTGGAATAGCGCGGTCCTGTTGTACCTCTTGGCGCTCCGTATCAAGTTGAACTTCGTAAATTGCCGTCAGGCGCATGGTGCCATCGCTGACATTGAAGCGAGAGGTGTTGCCGCAATCGACAACTCTCCATCCCCATCCCTCGATGACACCGCGCACATCTTGGCAATGCGGTTGCTCGACATGGACTCGCAGATGCGCGCCTGCGGCCAAGGGCATGACATTGACGACATAAGCGCCCTGCATCTGGCCAATAGAGCGCGCCAGATTCTGTGCCAGTTGCTGCCGTTCGCTCAATAGGGCCATTTGCGTGGCTTCTGCTGTTTACCTTTGTGGCCCTCATCATAGGCCGCCACTTTGTGGATGTCGTCGCGATCCCTGTTGATGCGCGGCCCATCATATCCGCCGCCGCGCTGCCTCTCAGCCTGTGGCTTTGCGGGCCGCATAGTCGGCTGTTTCGTTGATTGTCTCGATGTCGCCATCGGATTATCTCGGTGGAAGATAGTCCTTCTTGTCCGTAATGTTCACAATCGCATGCGGACCTTGACGCTCGGTGATCGACACGCGAGCAATTTTCTTGAGCGTGTATTCGTTCACCGTCATGCTCAGCGTGTCGCCCGCTTCTGTCATCGCAAACCGATACTGCACATAGTTGACAGTTTCAAAAAGGTACGGCCCCGCACCGCGCGGTAGAGGCAGCTTGCCGCGAACAGGCTCCGAAAACGGACGATACCAGTCGCGCAAGAAAGGACTGGTGGCAATCCCAAACCAAGCCGCATTACGCTGGAAATGATCGTGCGCATGATAGCGCGGCCGAACCCGAACAGGCTCCGATAATGGCCTGTGCCAATCATCTTGTGTAAAAACTCCAGGCACATTGCGTCACCATTTCTTGGGCGCCCCATCCTTGCCGCGAGAGTCGAAACTCGGCTTGCCTTCAGCGCTCCCGCCAGCACCGCGCAGCCAGTTGTTCGGCGTGTCGTTGCGATACGTAGGATTGTCCTGCAGATTGTTTTTGTCGCCGAGCCGCTGTGGCGCATGCACGTCCTCAGGCGGCGGAAATGTCCGCGTGCCGCCACCGCCATAGTCTTTTGTTCGTTCAAGTGCTTTCGCTTCGCCCCAAGCGTTGCGATTGACGACCTTGCTCAACCCAGGGACACCGGGGATCCCGGTTCGAGTTTTATCGACAAACTCTTTCGCCATAGCTTTCACTCCTGTTTTAGAAGCTGCTGAAGTTTCTCGTTGAACGCATCGACATCGGTTGGCAGATGTTCACGTACCAACGCTTTCATCACAGCACGCGGAACGCCAAGCGGGTTCTCCTTTGGCGGCAAGCGTCGATTCGATGTCCTGAGAAATTGCTTCCGGACTCGCTCCGACATCCTTCCGACTTTGCCGCCCCACGCCATGTCACACGCTCCGCTGCTTTGGCATTTCAGCCCCGCTTCACCGGCAACCATCCCACTGCATCCGGGATCGCCCCGCCCATCATGTAACGTGACGGACCGCCGTGAAAATCCTTGTGAGCTTTGAGTCGTTCGATGTTGCCCCGATGACGAACCGCAAGATGGTTTTCGCCATTGTTTCGGATGGCGTAAAACCAACCATTCTCGGGCGCAGTTGCAATGGGCTGCATCCCTTGCGGGAAACGACCCAAGTTATATTTAGAGCCATCAGCGCTGATGTTGTTCGACTGCGGCGTCTGCGGCGCGTTACTAAGACGTGGGCCTTCGCGAACCTGCACACGATCTGAAAATTTCAACGTCGACATTGGCGTCTCCTATTTAATCGAACGGCGTTATCATCGGCCGTTGATACCCGCGAAACGCGGCAGGCCATCGCGGTGCAAATGGTCCCAATGTTTGCGGCACTGGTGGAGGACGTTGGCCAATATTTTGGAAATCGAGAGCGTTCGCCAGCGGTGTCGGATAATAGCTCTGTACCTGTGGAGCGACATCGTGCGCATACGGACCCCAAATTTGTTTATCGACTTGGCTCGGCACAAATGCTTCCTGCCTGCGGTCCTCGATGTTCACACTTGGCTCGCCATGTAACTCGCGTAGCGGCGCGTCCTCGCTCTGCGAGTCTGTCTCGGCCTCTCCTGTCGTCTCGTAGTCGTCGCCCAAACTCTGCCGCATGCGCAAATATTCCGCCATCCTGCGCTCGCCCTGACGGCCGGGGCCGAAATATACCGCAGCAAATTCTCGCGCCGTTGGCGAAAGCCAAATCTTCGAACCTTCAATTCTGTAAAGCTGGTCGTCGCTCATGGTTGCAGTTGCCCCGCAGCTTTCATGCGTTCCATTTTTTCTTTCTGCTTGGCGTATTCCTCTGTGCTGATGCCAAGAGTCCGGGCGAACTGTGCCTCTTCCTGTGTAAGACGCATGGGCGAGCTAGGCGCTCGGCCTGTCGTCATGCTTAGTGACTCTCGTGACGTCGGTGCAGACACCGGCACAGACATTCGCGGCTGCTGCCGTGGCGGACTTTCACGTTGAGGTGCTGCTGGTGCTGGCGCGCGGCCATTGCTGGGGGTTTCTTGTTTGAGACCGAGCAGAACTTCTAACCGCTGAAAATAAGGTTCGGTGTATTCACTGCCAGATTGATACTCGGCGACGTTATGCATCTTCCGCAGGCGCTCGTTCTTGGCGGGATCCAAGATGAATTCGGGATTTTGCCGCAACCAATTTTTGGCCAAGTCAGGAAGCTCACAGCCTGCAATAATTTCCTCGACCGTTGGCGCTTGCGGCTCTTGTGGCGGCGGCACCTGTGGCGGTTGCTGAGCTTGGCGGCCAAGCGCCTCAGCGTTTTCCATCTTACGGAGTTCGTCGCGGAGACGATTCTTCCCAGCAAGGTCAGCAGGCGATTCCGTTTCAGGCTGTTCGATGGGCTTCGGCTCAACAGGGTCGGGCAGTTTTGCCGCGTCCGTTGGCGGCACCGATACTGGTGCAGCGTCCTGGTGCGGACTCGCCTCGATGCGGTCAACGTGGCGTTTGCGGAGCGAAACCATGTTTACTTTCTCCCCGCTGCTGCTTTGTATTGTTCAAAACTCAAACCAGAAATTTTCGAGGCTTCCTGCGGAGTCAAAAGCTTATCGGAATTCGGGTCATAGCTGAGCCCAAGGTCTTTCGCATACATCTGCAAGAGATTGTCCATTGCATTGAAATATGCTGGCGTCCCTGGCCGCAAACCCATGCCAGTAGCAGCAGGATTATTCGTGTTCGGATTGCGAGGACGAGTCGCATATTGGTGCGCCATATCCATCGCGTTGATAGCGGCTTGCCCGTGACGCTCGACAAAGGGAGTGCGACGGCGCACGAATTCAAGCATGCGAGGATCCTGCTGCGCTTGCGGCGGAACGTATTCGGCCCATTCCTTCTCAAGTTGCTGGCAGTCCTGGTCTCTGAATTCGGCGGTCTCCATATCGTTGTTGGCAATGGCAATATCTCTTTCTCGTGCGGCTTCCGCATGCTCAGTCCGTATCTGTTGCACACGTTAGTTGACTTGCTGCTGCGCTCGTTGCTGACGCCATGCCGCAATCTCTTCCGCATAGGTCGCCATCTCAACCTCCTATTAGACCTTCCAGGGCATCGCGCGCATCGGACGCCGCATCCTCAAAGCCCTTGCGGTCGCGATCCATGAATGCTTGGCACATGTCCTCGAGCGCCGACGTGAACTTTCGCAAGTCGCGCACCGCTGAGGGACCACCCTGATGCAAGTTGCGGACGATGGAGCAAATTGCTTCCGTGGCGATGTCATCATCGCCATTGCCATCACGCTCACGATTCAACGAGTCTTCGTCCTGCCCCTCACCGTGAGGCGAGCCGATTTCGATGGTGAGCTTAGGCATTGGGGCGAGCATCCCCAACGGTGCGATGAGCCTCTTGCCCATTGCTCGGCTTAGGAACTGTCGGCATCGGCAACAGTCTCATTGCCCGCAATCGATCACGCGCCAGGATGTACATGAAGGATGACCGAGTCATTCCGCATTCCTTTGCCGCAAAGTCGAGCAAAGGAATCTCTTCCGGGGGGAAGCAAACCGTGACGAAGGCGTTGCGGGTCTCAGGCATTAGGGTGCAACCGTTGCGTAGCTGTTAGAGCCTGCGGGCGGCACAGGCCGGATGTGACCGGGTATTGCCGGATTAGTGCGCCTGTCCATTTCCTGCTCTCGGATACAGCGATTGGCGCTGGCGCATCGCTTGTAAAGCGGCATAGCGGGCCATGTAGTCCTCGACCGCCCTGCGTAGGTCGCCGTCTTCGATCTTGGCCAAGAGCGCTTCCCGCCTTGCCTCAGGCAGCTTGCCCAGTGCTGCAGTCAGGATCGCGAACGCGCCTTGTGCAAATTCGCCGTCCGGGTCATCGCCTGTGGGTTCGAGGTCGCCGACGGCTTCGAGCATCTGCCGACCTAAGTTCATACCAACGACCCTCTCGCTGTGAGTCGCAGCACGTTACATCATTTCTAGTTTTGCGGACATGGTGCGGACACAAAAATCCGCGCTAGGCGCTTGTGCGGCGCAACACCAGCTAAGTTGTTGATTTTGCTTGGTGGCCGCGACCGGATTCGAACCGATACCCCTTGCGGGTGCAGATTTTAAGTCTGCTGTGTCTACCGTTCCACCACGCGGCCTACGCGCAAGCGCTTCTAGCACGGCAGGCGCACGCACGTCGGGTTCACCCGACGTGCGCTCTTTATAAGCCCGATTTCGTGCGGGAGCGGAAATCGGGTGGGCCGGAGGCGACCGGGGGATGCCGCTTACTGCTTGAGCGCGTGGCCCCAGACGGTTTCCCAGTCCTGCCCGCTGACATCGGTCACGCGGCCGTCGCGCTCGTAGAACTTATTGGGAATCTGAAACATCGCCAGCATCAGCCCGCCCTCGGGCGTCCAGGCGACATGGCGGCTGCCGCTCTCGCGCCAGACGAACTCGCCGGGCTTGACCTCGAGCCCCGCGGCGGGACCTTCCTTGTCCACGAGCTTGCCCTCGAGCACGTAGGTCTGCTCGATCCTCACATGCTCATGGTCGGGAAGAACGGCTCCGGGCGCAAAGCGCATCAGCGCGGTGACGAGCCCGGTCCCCCGGTCGAATAACAGCGTCTTGACCTCGCAGCCGGGGAAGCGGGTCTTCTGCCATTCCATATTGGCGGGCCGCACGACGTGCGAATGCTGGTCGGCGGATTTTTGCGACTTCGGCATGACGGCATCCATGGCAAATCCTCCTCGAGCCGCGATGTCCGGGCGTGATCTCGGCGATCATAGCCGAACGCGACGAGGCGCGCCTCTACATTTCACCGTCCCGGATCGGCGGCTGGAAGGCCAGCCCGGTGTCCCAGGGAAAATAGATCCAAGTGTCCTGCGATACCTCGGTGATGAACGTGTCGACCATGGGTCGGCCCATGGGCTTGGCGTAGACGGTCGCGAAATGCGCCTCGGGCAGCACCTCGCGCACCACCTTTGCGGTTTTGCCGGTATCGACGAGATCATCGACGATCAACACGCCCTTGCCGCGCCCGCCGCCGATGCCGACGATGCTGCGCGCCACGTCCTTGAGCACTTTGAGTTCGCCTTGCGTGATGTGGTTGTAGCTCGAGACGCACACCGTCTCGATCAGCCGGATGCCGAGCTCGCGCGCGACGATCGCGGCGGGCACCAGACCGCCGCGGGTTACGCAGACGATGGCCTGGAACGGGCCCGCGCCGGCGAGCCGCCACGCGAGCGCGCGCGCATCGCGATGGAATTGATCCCACGAGACCGGAAAGGCCTTCTGCGGCTGCGGCTGCGGTTGCTCGAGCGGTTGCGCCATCGTTTTCCCCGACCGGAAAGGGCTGGGGCGTTCTAGTGTGGTGGATTTGAAGTTCCTACGGACATGCAGCGAGCTCGCATAGGAACTTCAAATCCAAAAACCACACTAGAGTCATAAGTTTGCTAGTGTCCCTTTGATTCCAAAGTTCGCACGCAAGTATGCCGCAAGGACTTGCGAACTTCGGAATCGGGACACTAGCGCATGTCGAGCACGAAATCGAACCGCGCGGCGAGGACGCCCTCGGCCTCGGCCATGCGCATCACCAGCTCGCGGCGGAACAGTCCATCGCGGCGGTTCATCGGCTCATCCGGAAAATAGAGTTGAGTGGTGAGCACGCGCTGCTGCGGCGCCTGCACCTTGACATGGTAGTGGCGGGTGCGGCCGGTGTAGAGCGCCGGCAAGATGGTGCGCAAGCGGTAGCGGCCCTCGGCATCGGTGAACAGATGCCCGCGATAGCGAAAGCCGGCGTTGTCGTACTCGCCGCGATCGTCGGCATGCCAGAGGTCGAGGAGCGCCTGCGCGACGGGGCGGCAGGAGCGCGTCAGAACCTGCCCGCTGAGCTCGACCCGGCGCGCCGTGCTGCCAAGCTCGATGAGATCGGCGCGCAGCGGCGAGCTGGGCTTGAAATACGGCCCTTCGGTCTGCCGCACGGTCGGCTCATCGCCGTCGTGGCACTGCGGCGTCGGTGCAAGCGGCTGCGCGAGCGCATCATCGAACGCAAAGCCGGCCGCGGCAAGCGCGCCCAGCACTCCGCGGCGCGTGGGATGAAACGGCATGACGGCCTCCTGGCATTGCGAGCCCGCCCCTTTTTTCGATCTTACCCGCGCTCGCGCGCCAGCGGATATCACGAGCGCGTCAGCGCGGCGTTCACCCGCTCGATTGCGCGCCCCTCACCCGCTGCAGCATATCCTCCACGGCGCGCGTGGCGATCGCAAGCTTTTGCGCGTCGCGGGCGCGCAGGACCACGTTGGTATTGGGCCCGTGCTGCGGATCGAAGAACGGATAGCTGCCGATCGCCACTTCGGGATTGGCCTTGGCAATCTCGCCGAGCTGGGTGCCGATGTCGCCCTCGCGCGCGTCCGCGCGCAGCGTCTGCGACAAAATGCGAACGCCGGTTTTGAGCTTGGGGGCGACCTCGTCGAGCATCGCCTGCATGATGGTCGGCACGCCGGCCATGACGATGACGTTGCCGATCCAAATCCCGGGCGCGCCAGACACCTTGTTGAGCACGAGATCGGCGCCCTTGGGGATGCGCGTCATGCGCAGCCGCGCTTCGTTCATCTCTGCCCCGGTCGCGCGCAGCCGCTCGTGCAGGATGGCGAGCGCGCGCGGATCGACGTCGATCGGCACCCCGAACGCCTTGGCGACGCAATCGGCGGTGATGTCGTCGTGGGTCGGCCCGATGCCGCCGGTGGTGAAGACGTAGGTGTAGCGGTGGCGCAGCGCATTGAGCGCCTCGACGATCGGCCCCTCCTCGTCGCCGACCACGCGGACCTCCCTGAGGTCGATCCCGAGCGCGGTCAGATACTCCGCGATATAGCCGATGTTCTTGTCCTTGGTGCGGCCCGAGAGGATCTCGTCACCAATCACCAGCAGCGCGGCAGTGACGTGCTCCGCAGCCGTGGGTGAATTTGCTGTTGCCATTGACGACCCAAGTGCTCCCGGCCCGACGCAGCAGGCCCATCCCTACCCTGCCATTGTGGGTTATGATGCTTCAAGTCGTCCGCCGGGGGCGCCCGCTCCCGGCTGAGCAAGTCCCCCGATCGCGGCGGGGCGGCCCCCACGCCGGGGGCGGGCGGGGAGGACGCCAAATGCCCGGATCGGCGCGGCTACGCCCGATTGCCTATGCGCGCCCACGCATCGTGTGCGAGCCGGGCCGCAACGGTGCTTTGCACTTCCGCTCGAGCGAGGCCTTGGCGCCCTATGATCCGAGCTTGGCGCGCCTCTTCCGTGCGGCCGCCGAGCGCAATCCGGCGGGCCTGTTCCTGGCCGAGCGCGACGGCGGCGGCGCCTGGCGCAAGTTGACCTATGGGGCGGCGCGCCCGCTCGTCGACGCGCTGGCGCAGGGTCTGATCGAGCGCGGGCTCTCGGCCGAGCGGCCGGTGATGGTTCTGTCCGCCAACGGCATCGATCACGCGCTGCTCACGCTCGCCGGCCACACCGCCGGCATTCCCGTGGCGCCGATTTCGGTCGCCTATTCGCTCCAGAGCCAGGACCACGCCAAGCTAAAGCATATCGCCGCCTTGCTGGCGCCTGGCCTGGTCTACGTCGCGGACACCGGCCCTTTCGCCAAGGCGCTTGCCGCGCTCGAGCTGAAAGCGGAGATCGTGGCGAGCCGTAACGGCGCCAACGTCAAGGGCGTCACTGCCTTCGATCAGTTGGCGCAGGGCCGTCCCGGCCCGGCATTGGGCCAAGCCGCCGCTGCGATTGGCGCCGATACCATTGCCAAGTTCCTGTTCACCTCCGGTTCGACCAGCCTGCCCAAGGGCGTCATCAACACCCACGGCATGCTGACGGCGAACCAGCAGCAGCTCGCGCAGATCTGGCCGTTCCTCGACGAGGCGCCGCTCGTCCTGCTCGATTGGCTGCCGTGGAACCACACCTTCGGTGCCAATCACAATTTCAATCTGGTGCTGCGCCACGCCGGGACGCTCTACATCGACGGCGGCAAGCCGGTGCCCGGTCTCATCGACGAGACCGTGCGCAATCTCGGCGAGGTCTCGCCCACGGTCTATTTCAACGTGCCGGCGGGCTATGCGGCGCTGCTGCCGTTTCTCGAACGGGACGAGGCACTGGCGCGCTCGTTTTTCGGCAAGTTGCGCCTGATCTTCTATGCCGGCGCCGCGTTGCCGCAGGACCTGTGGGAACGGCTCGAAGCCGTGTCGCAACGCGCAACCGGCGAGCGCGTGCCGATGACCTCGTCGTGGGGCACCACCGAGACGTCGCCGCTCTCGACTGCCGCGCATTTCATGATCGAGCGCGCGGGTCCGATCGGCGTGCCCGTCCCCGGCGTCGAACTCAAACTCGTGCCGGTCGGCGACAAGCTCGAAGTGCGCGTGCGCGGCCCGCACGTAACGCCCGGCTACTGGAAACGGCCTGATCTCACGCGCGCGGCGTTCGACGAGGACGGCTTCTACAAGCCGGGTGACGCCGTGCGCTTTGCCGATCCGAGCGAGCCGGCGAAAGGCATCGTGTTCGATGGCCGCCTGGCCGAGGACTTCAAGCTCGCCACCGGCACCTGGGTCGCCGTGGGCACGCTCCGCGTCGCAGCGCTCGCCGCCGCCTCGCCGGTGCTGCAAGACGCCATCATCGCCGGCGAGAACCGCGAATGGATCGGAATGCTGGCGTGGCTCAACGCCGCCGGCTGCCGCAAGCTCATCGGCTGCGAAGCTCCGTTGCCCGAGCTTGCCCGCCATCCTGCCGTGCGCGCGCATGTGGGGCGCGCCATCGCGCGATGGAATGCCGACCACGGCGGCTCCTCGCAGCGGATCGTGCGGGTGCTGCTGCTGGCGGATGCGCCTTCGATCGACGCCAACGAGATCACCGACAAGGGCTACATCAATCAGCGGCTCGCGCTCGAGCGGCGCAAAGCCGATGTCGAGCGCCTGTTCGCGCCGGCGTCTGATGACGACGTGCTGGTCGTGTCGCCGCTTGCATGATGCGCAGGACGGGAGACGGCGGAGTGCCGAAGTCTCTCGGTCTCGTCCCCGGAACAATTTCATCATGTCCGTACTTTTTCGATACAATGACCCCGGAGGCCTGCGATGGGCGACCGCTTCGTGAAGATCGTGGTTGGTGCGCTTTTAGTCGTCCTGGCCGTCTATCTCGCTCAGCCCTACGTCAACCGCTTGCTGTTTTCGGCCTCGACGCCGCGTGCGGTCGAACCGCGCGGCAGCTTGTCCGACATCGAGCGCATGTCGATCGAAATCTTCGAGCGCGTATCTCCTTCCGTCGTACAAGTGGTGGGGCGCGCCGGCGCGCTCGAAGCGCCTCCATCCGAGGGCGAGAACGGTCCGGCGCAATCGGGGACCGGCTTTGTCTGGGACGCGGCCGGCCACATCGTCACCAATGATCACGTGGTCGAGGGGACGGGCAGCCTCGCCGTTCGGTTTGCCTCCGGCCAGGTGTTGCGCGCCCAAATCGTCGGAACCGCGCCCAACTACGACCTCGCGGTCATTCGCGTGGACAACACGCGCGCATTGCCGCCTCCGATTCCGATCGGCACGTCCGACGACCTCAAGGTCGGGCAATGGGTGTTTGCGATCGGCAATCCGTTCGGCCTCGATCAATCCTTGACCACCGGCATCATCAGCGCGCTCAAGCGCCGGCTGCCCACCAGCGGCGGCCGCGAGATCACCAACGTGATTCAGACCGACGCCGCCATCAACCCGGGAAATTCCGGCGGTCCGCTGCTCGACTCGGCAGGACGGGTGATCGGAGTCAACACCGCGATTCTTTCCCCGTCCGGGACCAGCGCGGGCATCGGCTTCGCCATCCCGATCGATTCCGTCAACCGCGTCGTGCCTGAGCTCATCCGCAGGGGCTCCGTGCCGACGCCGGGCATCGGCATCGTTGCCGCCAGCGAGGCCGCGGCGACGCGCGCGGGCGTGCAAGGCGTCGTCATCGTCAGAACCTCCCCGGGCTCGTCCGCCGAGCGCGCCGGCCTGCGCGGCATGGATCCGAATACCGGGAAGCCCGGCGACGTCATCGTCGGAGTCAACGGCAAGCCGGTGCGGGGGCTTGCGGACCTGATCCAGGAGCTTGAGCGCGTCGGGGTGGGAAAGCGGGTCACGGTGAGCGTGCAACGGGAGGGCCGCGAGACCCCGGTCGAGGTCGAGGTGATGGACATCGGGCGCAGGGGATGATCAAAGGGACACTGGCAAACACACGACGCTGGTGAGGTTTTGGATCTGAAGGTCCAATGCGGGCTCGCTGCACGCTCGTAGGAACTTCCAATGCACCGCACCAGTGACGCGCTGTCGACACCGCCCGCCACCTGAATTCTCAGACCAAGTCACACAAAATTGCGAGCACAGGAACCGAAACCGTGATCGATCTCTACACCTGGACCACCCCCAACGGCCGCAAAGCGTCCATCCTGCTCGAGGAGCTGGGACTGCCCTATACCGCGCATGCCGTCGACATCAGCAAGGACGAGCAGTTCAAGCCGGAATTCTTGAAGATCAGCCCGAACAACCGCATCCCCGCCATCGTCGACCGCGACACCGGCATCAGCCTGATGGAATCGGGCGCGCTCATGATCTACCTCGCGGACAAGACCGGAAAGCTCATGCCGAAAGACGGTGAGCCGCGCTACCGCGTGCTCGAATGGCTGATGTGGCAGATGGGAGGGCCCGGCCCCATGTTCGGGCAAGTCCACCATTTCGTGAAATACAACAAGGGCAAGGCGCCTTATGCTGAAGAGCGTTTTCTCAAGGAAGCGCGGCGGCTCTATGGCGTGCTCGACCGCAGGCTCGCGGGACGCGAATTCGTTGCCGACAATTATTCCATCGCCGATATCGCCATCTGGCCGTGGGTCTCGCGCTACGAGTGGCAGACCATCGATCTCAAGGAATATCCCAACGTGACGCGGTGGTACACGACCATTGCCAAACGGCCAGCGGTTCAGAAGGGCTACAAAGTGCCCAAGGACGTCGGCGAGATTCCAATACCAGCGTGATGACCGCGTCAGCTGGCAGCAGAGGCCGTCCGACAATCGTGTCGTGTCATTGCTGCGCAACCCGCCGGCTCGCCCTTTGCCCGCGAGCGGAGCGAGGGAGCACAGCGAGGATGCGTCAACGCCAGCCTGCGGCGACTTTGCGTTGGTTAGTGTCGGCGTACGCTGCCGCGCTTGTGTTGACTTCGACGCAAGCGGCGGCGGCGCAGGACACCATCGACCGGCCGGTGACCATCTATGTGGCCGGCACGGCGGGCGGCGGCATTGATCTTTACGCTCGACTGGTCAGCCGCCACATCGGCCGCCACATTCCCGGCAAACCGACGGTGACGGTGCAGCTAATGCCGGGCGCGGGCGGCATCCGGGCCGCCAACTACCTTGCCGAGCAAGCGCCCCGCGACGGCACCGCGATGACGACGTTCGCCAGCGGGCCGATTCTCGAGCCGCTGATCGGCGCGCGCAATCCCGGCTACGACATGAGCAGCTTCACCTGGATCGGCGCCATCACCAAGGACATCGGCCTGTGCATCTCGTGGGGACCGACGCCGTTCAAGACCATCGACGACGTGAAAAAGCAGCAGATGGTCGTCGCCGGTACCGGCGCGGGTTCGGAAACCGATACCTGGCCCATCGTCCTCAATGACGTGCTGGGGACCAAGTTCAAGCTGGTGACCGGCTATGTCGGCAGCCAGGAAACGATCCTGGCGATCGAGCGCGGCGAGGCGCACGGCCGCTGCGTGTTCAGCCTATCCGCGCTCAAGATTGCCAAGCCCGATTGCTGCGCGACAAGAAGATCAACGTCCTCGTTCTCACCGCGCTCGAAAAGAGCGCGGAGTTTCCCGGGGCACCGGCGGTGGTCGATCTCGTCGCCAAGCAGGAGGACCGCCAGCTGCTCGAACTGTTCGCTGGCATTGATATCACACGACTTTCAGGTGAGTGCGGGACTTGGTGCGGGACTTTGCGACGCGGACCTTGGGAGAATTATCCGGCTCTACTCCATTAACTCCAAGAACACCTTCCACAATGCCCAAACCAGACCAAATGCTCCGAACACAGCGGTGATTGCTCCACCCATCACCAAAGGGAGCAACCATTTTTCGTCTCGCTCGTCAAAGACGATTTTTCCGCACTTCTGACAACGCTTGAATGTGAATACTATAGGAACCATACCCCCCACCCCATCACACCACTTTCAAGCGTGCCGCTGGTTTCTTGCGTCGTGCGGCGACGCGCTCCATGGCTTCGGCAATCTCGGAGTCGAGCACATGGGCATACCTCGTCGTGGTCTTGATCGACGCATGTCCCAGCGCCTTCTGCACCAGCCGCAGGTTGCCGGTCTCACGCAGGAGCTTGGTTGCGAAATCGTGTCTCAGGTCATGGAAGCGCAGGCCGATGACTCCCGAATGCTTGCGCAGCCGCCGCCAGAACGTCTGCACCCCGGCATAGGTGATGGGGTAGCGTTGCCCCTTGCTGCGGCCATGCTCACCGCGCTCGCAGACATAGGTGAAAACAAACTCGGAATGATACCCGCGCAATGGCCGCAGAATGTCTGCGATCTCGGATGTAATCGGCACCGTCACTCGCCTGCCACCCTTGCCGAGTTTCACGATCTGCTTGCTCTCGACCTCGCTCCACTTCAGGAGGCACTCGTTGAGCCGCAGCCCCGAAGCACGGGCAAAGGCAAAGAACGGGGCATAGTCCGCACGCATCACGGCGTCGAGCTTGTCGGCTTCGTCGTCGGACAATTCTCGCACCCGTTCCACCGGCACTTTGAGCAGATGGCGAGTCCATTTCGGCTCATGCTGAAAACGGACACCCCACAATTTTGCTCGCGTGAATAATTTGCGTAGCGTCGTGGCGGTATGGTTCACGGTGAAAGGGGAAACAAGGCCGATATTATCAGCCTTGCTTGCCCGGTGTCCGCGTCGCCATGCCACCAGCTTGGCCACGTCGTCATCAGTGATCTCGGTCAGCAATTTGTCCTTGCCAAAATAGTCCAGCAGCACCCCGATCAACGTCCAGGTGTTGGGTGCGCCCGCCAGATGTTGTGCGTGCTCAGTCCAGTAGCGCGATGCAATGTCTTGCAGGCGCAGCGAGGTCTTGGCTTGCTCGATTTGCGCGATGATGGCTTTGGCCCGATCGCGCTCGGTGTCCTCTATCTTTTGCGCTTCCCGCTTGATGGTGGCCTTCGTGGACCCCTGAAATCGATGACCTCGCCAGTAAAAGTCGAAGTGCCAGTAGGGCGAGCGGTGCTTGCGGTAGAGGGACATGGGGTGTCCTTGCGGGTCTGGTTGGCAACGAACTGATTGAGATCGGCGGCGGTAAAGTACCGGCGCGGGCGCTTGGTGCCGTGGCCAATCACGACATATTTCAAATCGCCATTGGCGGCGTGACCGTTGAGCGTTTTGATCGAGCAGCCGAGCTTGGCAGCGGCCTGGGCTGCGGTCTTGAGTCCGTCGGGCGAGGGGTGGTGCGGCTTGCGCTGCTGGCGGCGGCTAGCCCTTGATCGAAGGGTGGGTGGGGGAGGTGATATAAGCTCGTCGGGAATTTCGCGGTCGGTGAAGAGAAAATCACCGAATCGATCCCAATACTCATGCCTGCCCGCACTGGTCCGACAAACTTCGGTCCAGGAGGCGAGCCAGCGCGATTCTATGCTATTTTGTGGATGGGTCACGGCGCTTTATCACAGCGTTGTCGGCCAAGCCCTGGTGCCGCCTGCATAGCGGCACCAGGGCGACCTATTTCACCGTAATCAATCGCGCTGTCAACCGATCCGGTGTCGGGCTGCGGGGGACGATGCACGGTCCAATTTGTCTGATATCGATATTGGACAAGACAGTAGCCCTTTAATTTGGTTTGAAACTCTATTGGATACAGAGTCCAAAAAATTTAATCTTTGGCTGTTTTTGGCTGTTTTTAGCTTATGATACCAGCAGTTATTAGCTATTAGTTGACATTTCTGTCAATCTTTACAGTGATGCACATTGCTGTTTGTAATCTCCGCCGATAGCCGCAAATGGTTACCGGAGGAAGCATAACGTGAACGAATGGATGAGCGAACAAGAAGCCGCCGCCGAGGCTCACAAGAGCGTGCGGACAATGCGTGAGTGGCGCAAGAAGCGCACTGGTCCACCTTATAGCTTTTTCGGCAGAACAATTCGCTACCACCGCCCAACTTTTATCGAGCATTTCAAGAAAAACCAAATTATGCCGGTTCGCAAATTCCGGCGTGGTGCCTGAAAAAGCGAGCCTGGTCGCTTATGCCGAGCGACCAGGCTCTATGCGCGATCGCGCAATGGAGGCGCGAGAACAATGCCACACTCTCCCATCAAATCGAAACGCGCGCAAGCGCGCTTTAAACTCTTCCTTGAAAAGGCGGCCGAAGTCGAGCGGCTGTACATCCAGAAGTTCGGTCGTGATGCTTATTTAAAGCTATTAGACCAACTGATTGAACTGCACGAACGTGGTGAAGTAGCTGGATGTGCCGACCCCGACCCTGAAGATGTTCTTCAGGTATTGAAGATGTTTGGACTATCCGAATGCAATGACCCCGAAAGCATCCTTCAGGGGCTGAAGAAAAAGCTGATAAACGCAAAATTTTCGTAACGACATGCCCTGCGAACTCTTCGTTCCGTGGAAGCCCCATGCCGCCACGCTCACTGTGGTCGAGCAGGCCAACACCATCATCGACGAATATATTGGCCTAGGCTTCAATTTGACGCTGCGCCAGTTGTTCTACCAGTTCGTGGCACGCGGGTTGTTGAAAAACCTATTCAACGAGTACAAGCGGCTTGGCACCATCGTCCGCAACGCCCGCGACGCCGGTCTGATTGACTGGGCTGCGATCGAGGATCGCACCCGCGAGGTCAATAACCACGCTTTCTGGGACAGCCCCAGCCACATCATCAGCGACGATGCCGAAGCTTATCGCGAGGATCTGTGGGCCGAGCAACATTATCGCCCAGAGTTGTGGATCGAGAAAGACGCTCTGATCGGCGTGATCGAAAGCGTCTGCACGGAGTTGCGGGTGCCGTACTTCGCCCACAGAGGCAACAATTCCCAGACGCTGCAATACCAAGCCGGGAGACGCTTTGCCGGATATTTGGACCAAGGTCTAACTCCGCTGGTCCTGCATCTTGCCGACCACGATCCGAATGGTATCGACATGACCCGCGACAATATCGAGCGGCTTAAGCTCTACGCCCGCGCCGATATCGAGGTTCGCCGCATTGCGCTGAATCTGGATCAAGTGCGGCGCTACGACCCGCCCCCAAGCTTTGTCAAGGAGGGCGACACCCGCACCAGCGGTTACCGCGACCGCTTCGGCACCGACGAATGTTGGGAGTTGGACGCGCTTTCGCCCACCGTGATCTCCGATCTGATCCGCCGCGAGATCGAGGGGTTGATCGATCAGCGGCGCTGGAAGCGCGCCATCGCCAGCGAGAACCGTGGCCGCAAGCTGCTCACCGGAGCGGCCGAGAATTGGACCAAGGTCGAGAAAATGTTGGAACGTCGTCAGGGGGGCAGTCATGCCTAAGATTGGTTGGATATCCGTGGTGACCGCAGGACACGCTACAAGATAGAGCGTGAGATGGGAGTGGCCTAATAGAGCAACGGTCATCGACCTAGGGCATGTGCTCATAAATCGCGATTGGTGACAGCGACCTGATCAATGTCCGCCTTGCCCCACTTTGCGGACTTGCGGACTCAAGTCGGACATCTCCCGAGGTCCGAGAACTGCCATTAGCGGAAGAACAGGGCCGCACTCGCGGTCTTTCTTGACGAGGTTTCGGATGAGAGCTTCAGGTTCGACAGAGCCGATGTCCGCGGCGGGAATGACCCCGCCGCGGAGGTTGAACGGCTTAAATGTCAGTTGGGATTCAGGCTGCCGAACAAACCGTCCGTCTCGCCGTTCGGGCCAGCGGTGAAATAAAGCGTGTTAGCCGCCCCTCCATTGCCGTTGTTGCTGCCGAACCTGATGGTCCACAGCCCGTCGATGAGGATCGCCTGCCCCTTGGGGTCGCGCATCTTGCTAAGAAATCTGCCCGTCTCAGGATCGAAGGCGTTGATAGCACCGTTGCCAAAGTTTCCGATCCACAAGGCGCCACCCAGTTCGCCGAAACCAGTCGGCGCTAGCGCCACGCCCCAGGGCGAGTTGAGCTGGTCGTGCTGGGCGAATCGTTGGCGGAA
>Ga0310914_10000800_pt1 | contig 19343 bp, 14 predicted proteins | sample GREbulkMGAN108_FD_203450 | JGI IMG/M metagenome (GOLD analysis project Ga0310914, IMG submission 203450) | Lab enrichment of tropical soil microbial communities from Luquillo Experimental Forest, Puerto Rico - GRE.bulkMG.AN108 | ecosystem: Environmental > Terrestrial > Soil > Tropical forest >... | reverse complement strand
GTGCGGGGACGACGGCATCAGCGGCTTAGACGGCCCCCTCCTCGTGCAATGCCTTGATCTCGTCCTTACCGAAGCCGAGCCAGCCGAGAATTTCGTCGGTGTGCTCGCCGAGCAGCGGCGAACGCTTCACCTCGACCGGCGAGTCGGACAGTTTGATCGGCGAGCCGACCTGGACATAGCGGCCGCGGGTCGGATGGTCGACCTCGACCAGCATGCCGCGCTCGTAGAGCGACTTGTCCTCGTAGATGTCCTTCAACGACAGAATCGGGCCGCACGGCACGTCGGCCTCGTTCAATGCCGCCATGACCTCGAACTTCGTCTTGGTCATCGTCCACTTCTCAATGATCGAGAAGCACTCGGGGATCTTGGGCAGCCGCGCTTGCGGCGTCGCGAACCCGGGATCGGCGATCAGTTCCTCGCGGCCGCAAAGCTTCATCAGCGGCTCCCAGCAGGGCGGCTGGATGATCACGTAGACATAGTCGTTCGGGCCGCCCGGCGCGCAGCGCAATGCGGCACCCGGTTGTCCGCCGCCCGAAGCATTACCGGCGCGCGGCACCGCATCGCCGAATTCCTTGTTCGGGTACTCGGTCAGCGGCCCGTGCTTTAGGCGCTGCTGGTCGCGCATCTTGACCCGGCACAGATTGAGCACCGCGTCGGTCATCGCGACCTCCACCCGCTGGCCCTTACCGGTGCGCTCGCGCTGGTAGAGTGCGGCGAGGATACCGGCGATTGTGTGTACGCCGGTGCCGCTGTCGCCGATCTGGGCGCCGGTCACGGTCGGCGGACCGTCCTCCCAGCCGGTCGTGCTCGCCGCACCACCCATGCACTGGGCGACGTTCTCATAGGCCTTGCAGTCCGCGTAGGGGCCCGGGCCGAACCCTTTGATCGAGGCATAGATGATCCGCGGATTGAGCTCCTGAAAGCGCTCCCAGGTGAAGCCCTGACGATCGAGCACACCAGGACCGAAATTTTCGATGACTACGTCACTGCGCCGGACCAACGCCTCGATGACCGCCTTGCCCTTGGGCGACTTCAGGTTGACCGTGATGCTGCGTTTGTTCGAGTTCAGCATCGTGAAATAGAGGCTGTCGGCGCCCTTCACATCCTGCAATTGGCCGCGGGTGATGTCGCCGCGGCCGGGCATCTCGACCTTGATCACGTCAGCGCCCATCCACGCCAACAGCTGCGTCCCGGTCGGGCCCGCCTGGACATGGCTCAAATCGAGCACCCTCACACCTTCTAACGCTTTGTCCATCCTCTGCCTCGGCCGCGATTCGTCTCGAGGATCTCGCGCTTGGTCCTGCGCACGACGAAGATGGCGCAGCACAGCACCTCGGGCAACCCGCTTTTGCGCCGTTCCTGTGGGTGAGCGTCGGGCGGTGTAACCCGCCGGAAGGCAACGGACGGCGAGCTACCTCCTCCGGCCTTCGTCGGAGACCACTCGCCTTACGGCGTCTCCTCGCGCTTACTCGGCGGCGGCCAGGTTAGGCGTCACCTCCAGGGGCAAGCCCGGGTGGCCGGTCAGCCTTTCGCCTTCCTCCCACATTTCGAGAGCTCGCTTCTTCATCACTGGCAAGACCGAAGCGATCTTGCCTGTGTCAAGGTCGGCGGCGACACCCGGATAACCGGCTCGCTCGATCATCGCCCGCAATTTCCCGCTCTCGAACTGCTCAAGGGTCCAGGCGAGCGGGTTCTCGACCAACGTCGTGTCCCAATAGATGCGGTGGTTCTTGTTGCGCGGGCCGTAATGGTAATGCGGGCTGTTCCAGAAGTGGTCGAAGGCCAGGAGCTCGGTTTCCTCGGTATAGGCCTTGCCCGGCGTGCCGCCGATATCGGCCAGCACATGGATGGCGAGGCCGCCATCGCCCCCGGCTTGCCGCCGCATTTCGAGGCCGAAGCGAATGTTGCCGGCCTCGAAGATGTCGGTGCCGCGGTTGTGTTTGACCGTGTTGCGCTTGGTTGCGTAGAGCTCGCGGGCGCAGGCCTCGACCTGGGGCAGCAGGCCCCGCACCGCGACGTAATCCACCATCGCGCCGACCGCCGGATACCCCGCACGATCCAGCATCTTGGACAGCTTCGTACCGAGGGTCTTGATCGTCCAACCGATCGGGTTGCCGCAGGCGATCGGGTCCATCTGGTAGTGATTGGTCAGCATCGCGCCGCCGAGCATCTCCGGCCCGGCCATCGCGAACTCCTTGTTCTCCGGGCCGTAATCGTAGCTCTTCTCGATATCGAAACAGTTGAACCGCAACAAGGTGGTGTCCTTGCCGGCGACCTGCGCCTTGACCATGATCGCAACGCCCTGGTCGGCGTGATCCTGGATATTTTCGTCCCACAATTCGTGTTTGACGGCAAACGTCAGCGGGCCTGCCGTAAATGTCTGTGCTGCTTCTGGCATCTCTGGACGCTCCTTTTGATTTGAAATGTTGACGTGAGTGTACAAAACCGCCGCGATTATCGCACGGTTTTCTCTTTGCATATCAGCTAACACGTACGGCGGGTGCGACCCGCCGAACCGGTCATAGCATCGAGCGGACAGGCCCGACCGGTTCGAGGCTGAACTAAGCGCCGCCGGACTAGGGCGAAGCAGGGAGCAGCTGAACCGATTGAGTGCCGACCCTAAAGCTGCTCCACCCTGAAATTCTTGCGCCGCAATTGACTCAGGATGCCTTTGTCGCCGACCAGATGGCCGGCGCCAACGGCGACGAAATAACTTTTGGGGGTTTGCAGAAAGCGCTCGATCTTTGCCGTCATGGCGGTGTTGCGGTCGTCGAACAGCTTGGTCATCAACGGCTTGAGTTCCGGATAATCGCGAACGCTGCCGGTGATCACCTCTTGCAGCGCGGCTGTGTCGCCCGATTGCCAAGCCCGTGTCATCCGATCGAGGCTGTCAGCAAATGTCTCCGTGTCGACCAGGCCGCTCAGCAGCAGACGGTCCTGCAACTCTTCGGACAGGGAGCTGAACAGTTTGAGCTGCAACTCGGCGTCCTCCAGGGCGCCGATGGGCTTGTGCGATTGCCGCGCTTCTTCGAGGAAATGTCGGTCCAACCCGTATGACGGATCGAGCCCCATACGCTTCATTTCGAACAGCTCGAGCAGCATGCTGAGCAGCCACGGCCGCATGTGCGCGACGGCCGACTCGGGCAGACCCCCCTTTTTCACATATGCTGCGAGGTGCGAACGGGTGACCTCACTGAGATGATTGGTAATCGTGTCGCCGTTCGCATAGCCGCCGTCCGCGGTGACCCACTGCTGCATGCGCGCGGTTTCGGCGGGCTCGCTGAGGTCGACTTCCTCGATCAGCCTGTCAGCTTTTTTAAAGCTGTCCTCGATGATCGACGGCAGCGGATAGAAATCGGCCTTGCCGGCGTGGATCGTGCCGAGCAGATAGACCACGCCCTTGGCCCCGGCGACCTTCCACAGGAAATGCTTCGGCTGGCCGTCACTGCCCGCCCGCGGCGTCGCTCCCGCGGACACAAAGCAGCACAAGGCCAGAGCCGCGATCGCGAGCGCCCGTTTCCAAAACGTCATCGATTTGGCCTTGTATTCCGCGTCTGTCGCGTGGTGGAGCTCGTCCAATGGAGAGGTATGCCGGTTAAGATGCGGTGAACCAGCCGTCCGGCCGTAAGATCGGGGCGTGGCAATTCGCGCACCGGCGATAAAGACTGGCGGCTCACCGCATGGCGGTTGACCCGTGCCTAGGTTTGCTGCCCTCCGGCTGCTCTGCGCCGCCTCCCGCTCGTCAGATAGACGTTGGCCCGCGGCTCGAAGAGAGGATCGGCCGAGGCTTCGATGCCGTCCACGCGCGAGATTGGATCGAAGATGGTGTGTTGCTGCTCGCCGGTGTTGTTCGCGGCGATTTCCTGCAAACTGATTTCGCCAAACGCGCGTTGCGGACGTTCCTCGGGCCAGCGAACGGTGGCATCGTCAATCGTGTCACGTTCCTCGGCTAACTGCACGGCTACGCGAAACCTGACGGGTTCCCTTGCAACGCGCTCTCTGATCTCGTCGAACAGAAAGTTCGGACCGCGCGCGGCGACTTCGGCCTCGCCGAGATATTCATTGCCCGCGACCGGCAATACCCGATAGCGCCCATAGCGGCTCAAGCCGTCCGCGTTGGTAAACTTGAATGCCGACACCGCGAAAAACGACTCCCTCGCAAAACTGGTCGGGATCGGTTTCGGGATCTGAACAAACCTCATAGCCGCGGGATGCGCGCTGAGGAACTGCTCGACGGCGTTCGGGTGCGGTGCGGCAGGATCGGTGGCAATCACCGCATTCAGGAACGCCACGAGCCCCTCGGCGGTGCGCACCGGGAAGCTGTCGACCGAATGAGCGATGATGTCGGTATGAACATGCCCGGCGAGATGGAAGCGGATCGCAAAGCCGCGCGGGCTCGCACCCTGCGGGTCGTTGTCGGCAACGGTCGGGATCCCCGCAAAGTCCGAGAAGCGGACCGTCACCGGCGTGGAACGCCGGTTGAGATGCGGCGCCCGCGTCAGCGAGGCGGCTTCCGAGGAAGGCGTAAATGTACCTCTCAGCAGGATGCCCTTCGCATGCGCGGGTCTGAACCCGGGATGAACACCGCCATTCGCTTTGTCGAATACCGCAATGGTTTCGCGGCTGAGCGCCAAGAGTTTTTCGTCCGTGGTCAGCGGCATAGCTCGGTCCTCCGTCCGATGATTCAAGCTTCTACCACTGAAATCGGTCGAGACCACCCGATGCTTGGTTCCCGCGTAAGGTATCTGGCCGGTGCGTCCTCTTTCTCGGCTTTGTTGGTTTGTTGGCGACGAGATTGACGGATCGACGAATCGAAGGTGCGCTTCGTTGAATCGTTCCCTGTGCCTGTTGCCGTAAAGGTTCGTTGAAACGCTTATACGGACAGGGCCATTACCGGAAAGAAGATTGATCCCCAATCATGATGGCGGGCTAAACCGTAAGACCCGATCCAGCACGGCGTTCCCGTATTTGATACGCAGGCGAGAAACGAATGCAGGCTCGTTCGCCAAACAAAAGCCCAACATTCCTTTCAAGTAGTTTAAGTGGTCGGCATCGCTTTCTCCGAGTGAAACTTTGTGTACCATTGCAGAAACGAGCCTCTTACGGTCCCTACCAATGGATACATCGCCGATCGGTGTAATTTTGAGTCCAGTGACCATCCGTTTCTCACCTTTGAGGTATATCCCTCGCTTCTTGTAATTCAAAGTGAGTTTTGGTGACTTCATTGAATCCAAAATTCTGATAAGCCGATTTTCAAATTGGCGTACATCCTCGATGCTTTCTCCTGACACAGTGATATCGTCGGCGTATCTTGTATAGGCGACTTTCGTGGTCGTTGCGGCGCGAGATAATCTCGTGTCTAATGGGAAAAGGACAATGTTTGACAACATTGGTGAGGTGGGGGCGCCAATCGATAAACATTTAGGGACCGGTAATCCCCGTCCCCAAAAGAGAATTTGTCGGTATAACTGAGAGTCATTTCGTTCGATTTCCTCTGGTCGATATCGTGATAACAAAAAATCCCAATCCTCGACCGTGATACTTGGGAAGAAATCTTGAAAATCTAACTTGAGAATGACGCGTGAATGCTTGTGACATTCCGCATTGTAAAGAATATTGCGGTTTTTTACGTAGCCGGTTGCAGTATTATGTATGGGAAACTTGAGTAATTTGGTTGCCATGATATAGCGCTGGAGTTCTTTTAACTCACGCGAAGGCTGGGCTATTGTTCGTACCCCACCGGACCTCTTAGGAATCGTGTATTGTTTGTAACGCTTCGGTGCGGTACGTACAATCCGAAGCAAGTCGGCGCGGCCGATGCGAAAATGGATAGCCATTTCCTCAAGAAGGCTCATTTCGTCCTCGAGCTTCGGCCTTCGTATGCCCGACGCAAAACCTCATCGGGAGTGTCCTCAATAGGCTTCATCGCACGAGTAACATCCGCCTTCCGCCGCGGGGTGTCGCGCACTGGGGTGCCGGTCTTGTATCCGTAGTCGAACGGGTCATCTTCGACAGTTGCGTGGTAGTAATCTTTCCTGGAATAAGGGATTTTCTTGATCCATCGCGCGATGTGAAGCAAACAATATATCTTATTTAGTATGTCCTGACGAGTTGCATCTGGCATCAAAGAGATTATACAATCTACTAGTATTTCTTCTGAAACGGCGAGAAGGATGTGTATAATCCAATAGATAATACAAAATAATTTAAGATCATGAGCTGTGGGCATGATTGCAGATCCTGGTATCGATTTAAGATGACCATTTACAAATCTTAGGACATCTGTATAGTGTGGCGAAATAGACCTAATTACCACCTGCCGTTGACCGTTGGTTCGCCAAGGATAGGGACCGATAAACCCTCGATTGTGGCTCTTGATAATCCGTTGTATTGGGCCGAATCGGATGAACGACTCCTCTTTGTAAAAATCTTCCTGAATTATCACTCGAAGGGCGTGGCAAATTGTATTATTTGTAGCGAATGCGCCAAGCTCGGCAAGAGAACCGGGGCTTTCTGCTATCACAAGGACAATAGAGGAGATCCTTGCAATGTCCTCCTCGAAGGAGATCAGGTCGCCGTATTCCGAATCTCTGTAGAGGGTTGTGGCGGTCTCAGCGAGTATGACCTGGGCATTCAATCGTGTTTGAAAACCCCTGATGCGATATAGATAGTCGCGCAGGCTTAGAGCTTTTTTACTCGTGCGATCCGGGGAAATTGTCCCGCCACACAGAAATATAAATTTGCGTGGGTAGATGAATCTGACTTTTGTTAGGTCGAGGTCTTCGTAAAGAGCAAAAAGTTCTTTGATCAACTAGTGTTCTTTACCTTTGAAGGGAGAAAACGCCGAGAGATGAGCGTCCGTTCCTAACCGAGAGATATGTGTGTCCCTTCGTAGCGGCGAGGCGAAGCCGAGAGCTCAGATCTCGGCGTTTTCTGCCGATAAACGGACACAATACCGTTCCGTCTGGCGAAGCGCCCGACACCTATCAGAGCGAGAGATCCAATCTCACTCTAGACGCGTAAAGAACCGCGTGCGTATAGCGAATCTTGCAACCAGGGTCAACAAGGTGAGTTGCTCGTCCGCGCTGCCAGACCGGATCGGTCCATATTCGATCTAAGCGCTGGGGCGGGGATCGCCAGTTGAATGAGAGTCGGCTCATTGGCCGAGAAGGGGGCGCCCGGACCGTGGTCCTTGACGTGAACGTAAAGAGAACACATAATAGGAGATCCCCTAAAGCTGCCCCACTCGGAACGTCGCCTATGCCGGAAATCGTTACCGATCCACTTTTGCCGTCCGGCTCTCTGCTGCTTTCCGAAAGAGGAATCCTGGGATCTCAATCACTTGGTCCTGATCCCTCTCTGCCTCGCGCGCGCGACGCGCGCGGCCGCTTTGCCAAGGGGAGCTCCGGCAACCCGCATGGCCGGCCGCGCGGCATCCGCAATCCCAAGCAGTGCGTGCCCGATCTCGTGGCCCGGCCGTTGAGCACGGAGGCACTGTCGTATCTGCTCGATCGCAAGCCGCATCTGTTGCGGCCTCTCGCCGTGCAACTTTTGCCGTCGCCCCTCAAACCCATCGACCCGGCGGAGAGGCTCGGGATCGACCTGTCATCGTTGCACACGGTCGAGGATTTTCAGCGGCTGCTGCCCACTGTTCTGGCGGCGATTGCGCGCGGCGAGATTACGCCCTCCGAGGGCGAGCGCGTCGCACGGCGAGTGCGTACCCGGCTGCGGGCTATCCGGCGCCTTGCAAGATTTGAGCGCCGGCTCGGCCGGGGTCAGTGCCGTCGCGGCGGGCGGGCGCCGGTCGTTGAGGAGCTGGCTTGAGCGAGCGAGCCGCATCACCGGCGCTAACGGAAGGTCGTTGACATCATGATGTCTCGATCCTAGCATCAGCGCATGCGGACAACCCTGACCCTGGATGACGACGTCGCGGCCAAGCTCAGGACGGAATCGCAACGTGCCGGCCGGCCCTTCCGCGAGATCGTCAACGAGACACTGCGCCGCGGGCTGGAAAGCCGGCGGGCCACCGCCCAGCGGCGGGCCTTCAAGATAACGGCGCGCGATCTCGGTAATCTCAAACCGGGGCTTTCCCTGGACAATATCGCCGAACTCATCGAGCATGTGGAGGGCTCGCTTCACCGGTGATCCTCGTCGACGCGAACTTGCTGCTCTACGCCTATCATCCGAGGGCGGAGCAGCATGAGGAAAGCCGAGCCTGGCTCGAAGCCGTACTCTCTGGACCTGACCTCGTTCGCTTCGCTTGGCTTACGCTGTGGGCCTTCCTTAGGATTGCAACAAGTCCGCGCGTGTTCGAAAGCCCACTTTCCACCTCCGAAGCCGAAGCGGCGATCTCGTCCTGGCTCGGCCAGCCAGCCGCAGGGATTCTCGACCCGGGCGAACGGCACTGGGACATCCTGCGCGGTCTTGTGCGCGACGGACAAGCTGCCGGCGCGCTCGTCATGGATGCCGTCCTCGCCGCGATCGCCCTCGAACATGGCGCTACGATCTGCACGACAGACCGCGACTTCGCGCGGTTTCCCGGGCTTAAGTGGATGAACCCTCTCGCGGAGAACCGTTGACCGAGCGGCATCTGGACACCGGGGCCAGCTCTCATTAGACCCTGCCCAACTTAAGAACGGTGGACGAGATGAGCGCAGAGGATATGCCTGGGAACATGACGGACGGCTTTCACCTGGTGGTGGAGGCGCTGAAGCTGAACGGGGTCGACACGATCTACGGCGTGGCCGGCATCCCGATCACCGATCTGTTGCGCTTGGCGCAGGCCGAAGGCATCCGCTATCTCGGCTTTCGCCACGAGCAGTCGGCCGGCAACGCCGCCGCAATCGCCGGCTATCTGACGCAAAAGCCGGGTATCTGCATGACCGTTTCGGCGCCCGGCTTCCTCAACGGGATAGTCGCCTTGGCCAACGCCACGACCAACTGTTTCCCGATGATCCTGATCAGCGGGTCGAGCGACCGGGCGATCGTCGATCTCGAGCAAGGCGATTACGAGGAGCTCGACCAGCTCGCCGCCGCCCGGCCCTATGCCAAGGCGGCCTACCGCATCAACCGCCCGCAGGACATCGGCATCGGCATCGCGCGGGCGATCCGTGCCGCCTCCTCAGGCCGCCCGGGCGGGGTCTATCTCGACCTGACGGCCGAGGTGCTGGGCTCCGCACTCGACGTCGAGGCGGCGAAGAAGTCGCTCGTCAAGGTCGTCGACCCCGCGCCGTCGCAGCCTCCGGATATGGAAGCGGTGAGGCGCGCCTTTGAATTGCTGGCAAAGGCCCAGCGCCCACTGGTAATCCTGGGCAAGGGTGCCGCCTATGCGCAGGCGGACAAGTGGATCCGCGAGTTCATCGAGAAAACCGGCATGCCGTTTCTGCCGATGTCGATGGCTAAGGGGATCCTGCCGGACGACCATCCGCAATCGGCCGCCGCTGCCCGCTCCTATGCGATCGGCAACGCCGATGTCGTGCTCTTGGCCGGGGCGCGTCTCAACTGGCTCCTGTCACACGGCCGGCCGCCGCTGTGGTCCGAAGGCACGCGGTTTATCCAGGTGGATATCTCGGCGACCGAGATCGACAGCAACCGGGCGATCGCCGCACCCGTCGTCGGCGACATCAAGTCCGTTTTCTCGGCGCTGAACGCGGCCTTGGCAGTGAGCCTCTCGCAAAAGGCAAAAGAGATTTGGCCGCAGATGGGAGAGATCAAACGGCAGGCGGCGTGGGTGGACGAGATCGGCAAGCGCAAGCAGCAGAACATCGAGCGCATGGCCGCACGCCTCAACGCCGATCCGAGCCCGATGAACTTTTCGAGCGCCTTGCGCGCCGTCCGCAACGCGCTCGCCACCCAGCCCGATGTCTATGTCGTCAACGAGGGCGCCAACACGCTCGATTTTGGCCGCAACATCATCGACATGGATAAGGCGCGCCACCGGCTCGACAGCGGCACCTGGGGTGTGATGGGCATCGGCATGGGCTATGCGATCGGGGCCGCCGCGGTGACCGGCAAGCCGGTCGTCGCGATCGAGGGCGACAGCGCCTTTGGCTTCAGCGGTATGGAGATCGAGACAATCTGCCGCTACGAGCTCCCCATCACGACGGTCGTCTTCAACAACAACGGCGTCTACCGCGGCGATCCGGCCGGCAAGCCTTACACCCCGACCGGCCTGCTGCGCGATGCCCACTATGAAAAGATCATCGAGGCGTTCGGCGGGGCTGGCTACCACGTGACCGACACGCCGAGCCTGACCAAAGCCCTGACCGAGGCGCTCGCGTCAGGCAAGCCGGCGCTGATCAATGCCGTCATCGATCCGACGGCGGGCACCGAGAGCGGCCACATCCAAAGTCTCAATCCCCGGAGCGCCGTCGCCCAGAGGACGTGAGGGGGCAAATCATGGCCACCAGCAGCAACAAAATCCGCGTCGGCATCGTCGGAGCCAATCCGCAGCGGGGATTTGCCTCGGTCGCCCACATCCCGGCCCTGCAGGCCCTTCCGAACTTCGAGATCACCGCGGTTTGCACGAGCCGCCAGGAATCCGCCGAGGCGGCGGCGCGGCATTTGGGGGCTCGGCTGGCGTTCGCCGATTGCGAGAAGCTGGCGCAGCATCCGGATGTCGACCTGGTCACGGTCAGCGTCAAGGTGCCCGACCATTACCGGCCGGTGATGGCCGCGATCGAGGCCGCCAAGCATGTCTATTGCGAATGGCCGCTCGGCCGCGACACCGCCGAGGCCATCCGGCTGCGCGACGCCGCGAACAGCAGCGGGATCCGCCACGCCGTCGGGCTCCAGGGCCAGATGTCGCCGCCGATTAACTACCTGAAGGATTTGATCGCTGATGGTTATGTCGGCCGGGTGCTCTCGGCGACGATGATTGGTTGCGCGCCAAATTGGGGGGCCACGATCGACCGCGCCTATCAGGCCGACCGTGCTAATGGCGCCAATCTACTGACGATCACCGGCGGCCACACAATCGATGCGCTGTGCCATTGCCTCGGCGAATTCCGCGAGCTCTCGGCCTTTGCGGTCAGCCAGCGCGACCGCATCACGCTCGCCGGAACCGGTGAGATGGTGGCCAAGACCGTGCCTGACCAGGTGGCGGTCAGCGGCATTGCCGGCAACGGTGCCGTCGTGTCGTTTCAAGTGCGCGGCGGCGTGGCGCGCGGCACCCACTTCCTGTTCGAGGTCCATGGCGAGGAAGGCGACCTGGTGCTGACCCCGACCACGCGGAATTCGATGCAGCGCCAGACGCTCGTAGTGAAAGGCGCGCGTGGCGCCGGCGCCGCCCTCGCCGAGCTGCCGGTTCCCGACAAATATCGCTGGGTCCCGGAAGGGGTGCCGGCGGAAGACCCCTACAATGTCGCTCAGCTCTACGCGAAGCTCGGTGAAGGGATCCGCGACGGCAAGCTCGTGACCCCCGGCTTTGACGCAGCGGTCACCCGCCACCGCCTGCTCGACATGATCATGCGCGCCTCGGAAACCGGGCAGAAGCAGACCGCGTAGGGTTCGCCCATAGCCCTCGTTGACAAAAACAAGAAGAAGAACAAAAATGGAACATGGTCGAGGAGAGAGCCCGCCTTCCTGAGCTGCGCGAGCGCGTCAAGTGGATCGAGCGGCCGACGGCAGCGATCCATGGGGTCTTGCCTTTCGGCATTGCCGCGATTGATCGAGCCTTGCCGGGCGGCGGGCTCACACGGGGGGCCTTGCACGAGATCCTCGGGATGGGCGGCGACGAAGAGGACGGCGCGCTTGCCGCCGCCTTTGCCGCCGGCATCCTCGGCCGGTTGGCGAGAACGGGGAACGGCACGGTGCTGTGGTGCCTTCCCCGTCCGGATCTTTACGGGCCCGGCCTCGCCGCCCATGGCCTCGATCCCACACACATCGTCCTGGTCCGGGCACCGCGTGACAGCGAGATCCTGTGGGCGATGGAAGAAGGTTTACGGGCTCCCGGCATCGCAGCGGTGGTCGGCGAGGTCGGGTCGCTCCCCGCGGTCGCGAGCCGCCGGCTGCAGCTCGCCGCGGAGCGCTCCGGCATCACCGCCTTTCTGTTGCGGCGCTGGTGCGACGGGGGACAGGCGGCGCGCGAACGCAATCTGCCGAATGCGGCGGTGACCCGATGGCGGATTGCCGCGTTGCCATCGCAGCCCCTGCCGGGAGAACCCGGGGTCGGACGCCCGCGGTGGCGGGTCGAGCTGTTGCGCTGCCGCGGCGGCGAGCCGGCATGCTGGGAAGTGGAGGAGGCCGATGCGACGGCTCATGTATCTCTGGCTGCCGCTTTGGCCGATCGACCGGCGGCGCCTGTCTCGTCGGAAAAATACCGGCGCACCGGCTGAGGAGGCCCCATTCGCGACAGTCGCCGATGCTGCCGGAAAGCGGCTTCTCGCCGCGGTCAATCCGGCAGCGGCGGCTGCCGGCCTGGCACCGGGGATGCCATTGGCGGATGCGCTTTCGTTTTTCCCTGGGCTCGCCACTGCCGCGGCCGAGCCCGCGAAGGATGCCGCCGCACTCCGCAGGTTGGCGGAATGGTGCAGCCGCTACAGCCCGTGGACCGCTCCCGATAGAGTGGATGGGATACGAATCGAGATCACCGGTTCGGCCCATCTTTGGGGAGGGGAGGAGGCGCTTGCCGCCGATCTCGCTACCCGGCTCGATCGCCGGCATATCGCCGGCCGAATCGCCATAGCCGACACGCTCGGGGCCGCCTGGGCGATGGCCCGCTTTGCGGAGGGCAAGAGCCCCGTCATCCTGTTGCCGGGAGATTGTCGCAATCCCCTCATCCCGTTGCCGGTCGAGGCCCTCCGCCTCGACCCGCCCACCACACAGGGTCTGCGGCGGGTCGGCCTGAAGCGGGTCGGCGATCTCTCGGGGATGCCGCGCGACGCGCTGACCCGCCGTTTCGGCGAAATGGTGGTGCGACGGCTGGATCAGGCGCAGGGCGATCTACCGGAACCGCTGTCGCCATTGGGCGAAGCGCCGACCCGGCGGGTGCGGTTGAGCTTCGCCGAGCCGATTGTCGATCCAGCCGATCTGCTGCGCGCGACCGAGAGGCTCGTCGAGGATCTCGTTCCCCGCTTGGCGCAGGAGGGGATCGGAGCGCGACACCTCGATCTCGCCTTTCATCGCGTCGACGGCCGAGTCGAGCGGATCCGCCTCGGCACCGCTCGCCCGAGCCGCGATCCGCGCCACCTCGTGGCGCTCTTCAAGGAGCGGCTTGACACCGTCGATCCGGGGCTCGGCATCGAAGACGTGATCCTCGCCGCCTTTGCGGTCGAGCCTCTGCCTCCAGAGCAGATCGGCCTGGCTGGCCATACCCCTACCAACGAAACGAACGGCATTGCGCCGCTCCTCGACCGGCTCGGCAACCGGCTGGGGTTCGCTGCAGTGTCGCGGCTCGAACCGCGCGAAAGCCATATCCCGGAACGCTCCTCGGTCCGGGTGCCGGTCGCCAGCGCTCACTCTCACGCTTCCGTTGCACCAGCCCCGGACAAACCGCCGCGGCCGATCCGGCTCTTCGAGCCACCGGAGCCGGTCGAGGCGTTCTGGCTCTTGCCTGACGATCCGCCGTTCCGCTTCGCTTGGCGCCGGCGTCGGCACCGGGTCACGCGGGCCGACGGGCCGGAGCGGATCGCCGACGAATGGTGGCGGCCAGAGGGGCCTGGTGCCGGTGATGCAATCCGCGACTATTACCGAGTCGAGGACGAGGAAGGACGGCGCTTCTGGCTGTTCCGGGCGGGTTTGCATGGTGGGGACCAGTCGCTGCGCTGGTTTGTCCATGGCGTCTTTTCCTGAGAACCCACTGTCATTGCGAGCGCAGCGAAGCAATCCCGTCGAGATTGCCGCGGCGCCTCAAGGCACCTTGCAATGACGGGCTTCTACGCCGAGCTGCAGGTCACCACCAATTTCTCGTTTCTGCGCGGGGCTTCGCATCCGGACGAGCTGGTGTTGACCGCGGCCGCTCTCGGTCACAGTGCAATTGCCATCACCGATCGCAACAGCCTCGCCGGTGTCGTGCGCGCCCATCATGCGGCAAAGCAGGTCGGGCTCCGTCTCGTCGTCGGCGGCCGTCTCGATCTGCGCGACGGCACGAGCCTTCTCGTTTTCCCGGAGGATCGCGCCGCTTATGGGCGGCTCGCGCGGCTCTTAACCCTCGGCAAGCGCCGCGCGCCCAAAGGCGAATGCCACCTCGATTACGCCGATGTGGTCGCACACGGCGAGGGCCAGATCGTTGTGGGCTTGCCGTCCGAAGCGAACGGTATGGCGGATTTCGCTTCTCGCGTCGCGACGGGTTTCCAGGGCCGCGCCTATCTCGCCGTCCACCATCTCTACCGAGGTGACGACGCATGCCGTGTCGACCACCTCGCGGCTTTCGGCGAGAGGGCCGGGTTGCCACTCGTCGCAACCAACGACGTGCTCTACCACCTGCCCGAGCGGCGCCCCTTGCAGGATGTGCTGACCTGCATCCGCGAGGGCTGCACGATCAGCGAGGCCGGCTATCGCCTCGCCGCCAACGCCGAGCGGCATCTGAAGCCGCCGCAGGAGATGGCGCGGCTTTTTCGCCGGCACGAGGATGCGGTCGAGCGCAGCCTCGAAATCGTCGAGCGCTGCCGGTTCAGCCTCGACGAGTTGCGCTATGAATATCCCGAGGAGCCGGTTCCTGAAGGTCAGACGCCGCAACAGCGCCTGGTCGAGCTCACTTGGCAAGGAGCTAGGGAACGGTTTTGTTCCGTCACCCCCGCGGATCCCCGGGACGGCCCGCAAGGGCCGGCCGCCCGGGGAGGGGTCCAGGGCCACTGTTCGGACGCTGGTTTCCTGGCTTCCCGCTTTCGCGGGAATGACGAACGAAACGGCGTTCCGGACAAGGTCCGCGGTCTGATCGAGCACGAGCTCCAACTTATCGAGCGGCTCGATTACGCCCGCTATTTCCTGACCGTCCACGACATCGTGCGCTTTGCGAGGGCGCGCGGCATCCTGTGCCAAGGACGCGGGTCGGCCGCCAATTCGGTCGTCTGCTACTGTCTCGGCATCACCGCGGTCGATCCCGCACGGATCGACGTCTTGTTCGAGCGCTTTATCAGCGCCGCCCGCAATGAGCCGCCCGACATCGATGTCGATTTCGAGCACGAGCGGCGTGAGGAGGTGATCCAGTACGTCTACGAAAAATACGGCCGCGACCGGGCCGGTCTGGCTGCTACGGTTATCTGCTACCGGTCGCGTTCGGCGATCCGCGAGGTCGGCAAGGCCCTGGGGCTCAGCGTCGATGTCGTCGCCGCCCTCGCCGGGATCGTCTGGGGCTGGAGCAACGACCCGATCGCCGATCTGAGGGTGCGCGAGGCCGGGCTCGACCCCACCGACCGCACCTTGCGCCTGGCACTCGATCTCGCCGCCGAGCTCGTCGGCTTTCCGCGCCACCTGTCGCAGCATGTCGGCGGTTTTGTCATCACCCGTGGGCCGTTGTCCGAGCTGGTGCCAATCGAGAACGCGGCGATGGAGGACCGCACCGTCATTGAATGGGACAAGGACGACCTCGACACGCTCGGCATTCTCAAGATCGACGTCCTGGCGCTCGGCATGCTGACCTGCATTCGCAAGGCCTTCGCGCTGATCGAACAGCATTACGGCCGCCGGCTCGAGCTTGCCACGGTCCCGGCCGAGGACCCTGCGGTATACGAGATGTTGAGCCGTGCCGATTCGCTCGGCGTCTTCCAGGTCGAAAGCCGCGCCCAGATGACAATGCTGCCGCGGCTCAAGCCGCGCGAGTTCTATGATCTCGTCATCGAGGTCGCGATCGTGCGCCCGGGCCCGATCCAGGGCGACATGGTCCACCCCTATCTGCGCCGCCGCTCTGGGCGCGAGCCGGTTGACTATCCTTCCGAGGCTCTGCGACAGGTCCTCGGCAAAACCATGGGCGTGCCGCTCTTCCAGGAGCAGGCGATGAAGATCGCCATCGTCGGCGCGGGTTTCGCGCCGGAAGAGGCCGACCGGCTGCGCCGCGCGATGGCGACCTTCAAGCGCAATGGCGACATTCACCTGTTCCGCGACAAGTTCGTCGCCGGGATGGTTGCGAACGGCTACGACTGCAATTTCGCGACGCGTTGCTTCAGCCAAATCGAAGGGTTCGGCACCTATGGCTTTCCGGAGAGCCACGCCGCGAGCTTCGCGTTGCTCGTCTATGTCTCGTCTTGGATCAAATGCTTCTATCCCGAGGTTTTTGCCTGCGCGCTGCTGAACAGCCAGCCGATGGGGTTCTACGCCCCGGCGCAGATCGTCCGCGACGCGCGCGAGCACCGTGTCGAGGTGCGCCCCGTCGATATCAACCACAGCTTCTGGGACTGCACACTCGAACCGCTAGTCGTCACCCCCGCACAGGCGGGGGTCCAGGGCCACCGTCCGAGCCTTGGATCTTTGGATTCCCGCTTTCGCGCGAATGACGAAGGCGGCGGAGGCTGGGCACTGCGCCTCGGCCTGCGTCAGATAAAAGGGTTCGCCGAAGCCGCTGCGGAACGGCTCGTGGCCGCTCGCGGCGAAGCGAGTTACCCGGACCCACGCGCGCTGTGGCGGCGCAGCGGGCTCGGCCGCGCCGCACTCGAACGCCTCGCCGAAGCCGACGCCTTTCGCTCGACCGGCCTCGACCGCCGTCGCGCACTATGGGCCTTGAAGGCGCTCGGCGAGCCACCATTGCCGCTCTTCGCCGCCGTAAAGGAGGCCAGAACGGCAGGCGAAGCGCGCGCGATGGCATTGCTGCCCGAGATGCCGCTCGGCGAGCATGTCGTCGAGGACTACGCGAGCCTCAGCCTGACTTTGAAGCGCCACCCGCTCGCCTTTTTGCGCCGGGAGCTCACAAGCGAGGGCCTGGTCACCGCAGCCGAGCTCGTTCATCTGCCGGTCGACCGGCGGCTGGCGATCGCCGGGGTCGTGCTGATCCGCCAGCGCCCGGGCAGCGCCAATGGTGTGGTTTTCATCACGATCGAGGACGAGACTGGGATCGCCAATCTGATCGTCTGGCCGCAAATCCTCGAGCGCTTCCACCGCGCCGCACTGGGTGCCACCCTGCTGCGTTGCACCGGCAAATTGCAACGCGAAGAGAGCGTCATCCATGTCGTCGCCGACCGTCTCGACGACCTGACCCTACGGCTCAACACCTTGCGCGACCGCACCGGAGAAACCGAGCATCGGCCGCTGCGCAAACCGCCTTTCGCGCTGACCGAACGCGTGCCGGGCTACGATGTCCGCGATATCGTTATCACCAGCCGGAACTTCCGCTAAGCTCCAGCGCCGTTCAGATCACCCCGGCGCGGCGAAAGCCGGCGATCTCGTCGGCACTGTAGCCGTGTTCGGCGAGCACCGCGTCGGTGTCCTCGCCCATATCGTGCGGCGGGTGCTCGATCGACGGTCCGCCATGCGCGAACTTGAACGCGGCCAGCGGCACCCCGAGCGGGCCATCGATGCCGGCAACCGCGTCGAATTTATGGAATACGCGGCGCTCGGTGAAATGCGGGTCGGCGAGGGCCTCGGCCATCGTCCGCACCCGCGCCGCCGGCACATGGCGCGCCTGGAAATAGACCTCCCATTCGACGGCGGTCCTGGTCTTGATGATATCGGCGATGATCGCGGCCTCGCGTTTGCGGTCGTCAACCCGCGTCTCGTTGTCGGTCTTGATCATGTCGGCTCGTTCGACCGCGCGCCAGAACCGCGCCTGCTGGCGAATGTTGCTGGCGCCGATCATCACCATGCCCTCCTTGGCGTCGTAGGCGCTGTTGGTGGCGAAAGGCTGCTGGTTGCCGTGCGGTTTCGGCTCGCTGCCATTGCGGAAATAGCCGGTCATCAGCGAGGCCTGCATCATCATCGCGACGCCGAGCATTGCGAGGTCGATGTGCTGACCCTTGCCGGTGCGCTCGCGCTGGAAGAGGGCGCTGGCGAGCGCGAAGGCGCCCATCGTGCCGGTCGCGTAATCGACCGCCGGCGCGCCGATCTTGATCGGGTTGACCTCCTCGGTGCCGGTCGACGCCATAATGCCCGAGGTGGCCTGGATCACGTGGTCGTAGGCGGTCTGCTCGCGCCGCAGGCCGTCCTGGCCGAACGCCGAGATCGAACAGTAAATCAGGCGCGGATTGATCTTCGAGAGTGCTTCGTAGCCGAGCCCCAGCGCCTCGAACGCTCCTGGCCGGTAGTTTTCCACCAGCGCGTCGGCGCGGGCTACCAGCTTCTTCAGGATTTCGCAGCCCGCCTCGGTCTTGAGGTCGAGGGTGATCGACTTCTTGTTCGACCCCTGGGTCAGGAACGAGGTCCCCATGTTTTGCCGGTTGAGCGTGCGGTCCGTACCGGTCTCGCGGCTTTGGTCGGGTTCGTCCGGGTGCTCGACCTTGATCACGTCGGCACCGAGCACGGCGAGCTGATAGGCGGCGAACGGACCGGCCAGCACATGAGTAATGTCGATGATCCGGATGCCTTCGAACGGTCGCGTCATACCGCGTACTCCTCGGTCGGAATCAACCGCTGGGCTTGTCAGCGGAGTCACCGCAGGTATAGTCGCGCGCAACCATTTCGACGAGGGCGCTTATGCCGCTTTGTTCGCCCGCCGCTCGGATAGCGCTTCTCCTCGTTGCGCTCTTCGCGGCACCCGGCCGTGCTGCCGACTTCGTCGATTCCGCGGAGCGGTATGTCGTATTACCCAATCAGATCAGCCGGGTAATGCCGGCAAACCAGTCGGCCGCGGTTCTCGTCTTTGTCTTGGCTCCCGAGAAGCTCGTCGGTTGGAGCCGGCCATTGACGCGCGAGCAGCGGGCCTACCTTCCGGCGAAGTTCGCGCGTCTCCCCGTCGTCGGCCAGCTGAGCGGCCCGACCCCGACCGCGTCGGTTGACACCGTCGCCCGGCTGCGTTCCGACCTGATCATCGATACGGGCATCGTGTCGCCGGAGGCGGCGGCACGGGCGGATGCGATCCAGCAACAGACCGGGATACCCTACATTCTGCTCGACGGCAGCATCCAGCAGACTCCTGACACATTGGCCGGCATCGGCGCGATGCTCGGAGCCGCGCAGCGTGGTCAAGACCTCGCCGATTACGCGCGAACCGCGATCGACAATCTGCGCGGTAGGCTGTTGATCACCGAGTCGACATCGCGACCCCTGGCCTACTACGGGCTAGGGCCGGACGGGCTCGAAACCGGGCTCGCCGGCTCGTTAGCGATGTCGACCATCGATCAAGCAGGCATAATCAACGTCGCCGCGCGCCTCGGTACTGGCGAGCTGACGCGGGTCACCCGCGAGCAGATTTTCGGGTGGAATCCGACGATCATCATTGCCCAGCAACGCAGCTTTTATAATGCGCTGCAGCGCAGCCG
>Ga0310914_10000796_pt1 | contig 19368 bp, 19 predicted proteins | sample GREbulkMGAN108_FD_203450 | JGI IMG/M metagenome (GOLD analysis project Ga0310914, IMG submission 203450) | Lab enrichment of tropical soil microbial communities from Luquillo Experimental Forest, Puerto Rico - GRE.bulkMG.AN108 | ecosystem: Environmental > Terrestrial > Soil > Tropical forest >... | reverse complement strand
AAGACCGAGCTGCGGCTGAAAGCCGAGGCGCCAGGCAGTCCATTGCGTTGCGAGCCACATCGCCGCGAGCACAATCGCAAAGACGACGACGATCTGGCCCCAGAGGATTTTGGTGGCGGTCACTCGGTCCTCCGCTGAACTCAGCAGCGGTGATTAAAAAGGCCACGACTCGAATCTGCGCAACCGGGGAATGGTGGGCATCGTAGTTTTGGATAGAGCGGCGCGCAGAAACTGGTGGAAGCGGAAATGAGTTAGAAGCAAACCGCCGTGAAATATTGCTGCGCAATTATTCTCACTGCGAAAGGAACGGCTTTACTGCTCTTGCAACGTCATCGGGAAATTCTTCGTGGACCGATAGCTTGCCGCGCGGCAGGAGCGAGGTCTTGATACCCGGAAGTGCGGCGAGTGCCTCGATTTCCCCTCGGGAGCGTGCGGGCGTTTCTGCCCCATAGATCACCGTTATTGGAATGGCGGCGCGCGCGGCCAGCGCCAAAAATTCTGCTCGGCTCGCAACAGGATCCAACGCGCCGGTCACAAAAGCAGCCGAGGCAAAGCGGGCTCCTGCGGCATCGATGACCCGACGCTTTTGCGCCAGATGCTCACCAGTCAACCAGTTGGCATCGCTATAAACGTGGCCGGCTACCATTTTGCGGACAACGAATGGATTGACATTAAGCCGGTAGAGAAGCGGGCCGACATACGGCATTTCGACCGCACGTCGTATTGCCGCAAAGAGCGGCCGCTGGGCGCCGCCGATGGTCGGCAACGGTCCGCGCCATGTCGGAGCGATCAGAGCTGCTCGCGCGATATTCCCAGGGTGATGTGCGGCATGATGCAGAACGTAGGTCGCCGCGTGCCCCGCGGCCACAACGCCGTGCGGTCCAGAAACGATGTCATGCAACAGGTGATCCAGGAACGACGAGAGGGCGTCGGGGGTCCATGTCACTTCGGGGCGGGACAGCGTGCCGAAGCCTGGCCAATCGATGGTCATTGTATGGAACTGCGAGGCCAGCCGTTCCATGAGCGGATGCATTTCCCCACGCGTGGAAATCGAGCTCAAGGCAGGAAGAAGGAGAACAAGAGGTCCCCTCCCCGTCTCGTCGAGACCGAGCACAATGTCCTGTTCTTGCCACGACCAGTTTAGTTCGCGGGTGTTGATCATGAGCACGGGCTACAGGCGTGGTGGTGCTAATCATAACGCGCTTTCGAATACCCAGCCCTCAGTTTTTTCGATCGCAGTCAGAAACGCACACCGACACGGCTGAGAACCGATGCAGTCAAAACGGAACTGAGATCCGAAAAGCACCAGGACCGAGCATAGCTTGGGCAATTTGCGCGCACGCCCACAGAAGCGGAAGTTCGATACCTCCGCTCGAGAAATAAAATCCATTCCTGCGATAGATCCACATTGATGCGAAAAGAATGGGCAGGCTGATCAAGCACAGGAGCGGCACAAAGATGCCGAGCACGAGGCAGACCGCCACAACAACCTCGAAGCTGATATCGAACCATGCCAGCCAAACAGGCAGGCCCTGTTGCAAGAAGAACGCTTGCGTTGCCGACATTCCGCGATATCCCACCTTGTACCACCAGTGAGCGATCCAGAAGCCAGCTAGGATGAAGCGTAACAAAAGCCGCACCAAGGCCACTCAAATCAAAATCTTGCAGCACCATTGATCCGTCGCAGAGGCTTTGATTGATTTGATGCCGGCAGATTGACCGCGGACATTTTTCGGCAGCGTGCCAAGCCCGGCAAAGTACGAGCTACCCCCGAGAGAGCTCGGACAATGCAATGCGAACGCGATCGATGAAAGATGAAAAGTGAGATCGTCGTAGGCGCGGGTATGGGTGGCAAGACAAAGGACGGTCGTTTTAAGGCGGCAGGACATCTGAGGCGAAGATTCTTAGGCCAAAGGTCCCACAACACCCGTTGTGGGAAGCGCGTCTGAACCGCAGAAGCATTCCCACCCCGTCTCGGTATCGCCCGGCTCAATGTTTCGCGTGAAGGTGCAGCGACTAAAGGCTCGGACCACGTGCCCTTCCGAAGCTCCATTCAATTCTGCCGATCCGAGCAATCCCCGAAACATGACGGTCGAGGTGTTGTTCGAGCGAGGGGCTCCACGGCACCAAAGTGAATCCCAGACCATCGTCGATCATGGCGAAGCGGCCGGACGCCAGGTCCAGGCGCTGCCGATAGGTGCCCGCGATCGACTCACCTTCCGTTGTGGGATGGAAAAGTGCCCCAGTGGCTCCGATGATGCGCTCCGCTTCTGCTTCGATTTCTTGGCGCCGCAAGGTGTCGAGGAGGTTGCGCACGAAGGTCACGCGCTGGCCCTGTCGTTTGGCGAGCCCATCCCCGATAAGGTGCTCTATGCGAGCGGCCATCGCGTCGCGGACCTCGCGACCGAAGCCGCCGGAACTCAAGGATGCCGGCTCGCGAGCGACGAGCTGGCGATCGAGCCAAGTTGCGCCGCTCGCGTGAACCTGCGCCTCGATCGGCAAGTCGGACCGCACGGCGAGCGCGACGCGTTGTCGCCCGGCAGCGTCGTCGAAGCGGCGGAGCTCGACGATGCTACCCGGCGCCGCATCAGTTGCTCCATCCAAATTGGCCAAGCGGATATGATGAGCGCGACCGTCGAGGCCGTCGATCACAGCGTACGCCGTCCCCTTGAGCTCGTCGTCAAGACCGCGGGCGACAAGCCGACCGATGACCGGCTGCGCTGTGCTCTCACTATCGAGCGCGAAGTCCACGACGCTCCGTTCGATTCGCTGCTCGGCAAATCCGCGATGGATACGCTTGATGATGTCGCCGCGCTGACCCAGTGTGCGCAACAGCGGCTCCGCATTCTCCGACAATTGCCATCGTGCGGGACCAAGCCGCTCGGCAAGGCCGAGGCGCTCCAACTTTTGCATGCGGCCAACCATTGCAGATCGAAAGAGCTTGTTCGCCTTGGCGGTCGCGTCGGGTCGAAGGTCGATGACGCCGTCGTTTTGCGCCGCCTCGCGGGCGAGCACCCGATCAAGACTGGTCCAACGATCGGCGTCGATTTGCGCCTCGAGATCGCGACGGATCTCGCGGTCGGTTCGCGGCCCGAGTTCGAGTGTGGCGAGGTGGGCTGCCCGAGCCCGCATTCCCTGGCTGATGTAGTCCCGAGCGATCACCAGGTCGCGGCCATCGTCGCCTTTGCCACGGACAATGACATGGACATGGGGATTGTTAGTGTTCCAGTGATCGACGCCGATCCAATCGAGCCTCGTGCCGAGATCACGTTCAGCCTGCCTCATCAGCTCCCGCGTGAATGACTTCAAATCGGACAGCTGTTCTGCGTCTTCGGGCGACACGATGAACCGGAAGTGATGCCGATCGCCGTCGCAGCGTTCCGCGAACGCGCGATGATCGGCGTCATCGCGCTCGGCGTTGAACATGCGACCCGCGACGCCGTCCCTGGTCACGCCATCCCGCCGCAGATAGGCCAAATGGGTACGCAGCGGCGCGCCCCTCGCCCTGTGCCGAACGACGCGCGCCTTGACGGTGACGTGCCGCGCCCGGTCCGAAATTAATTGGCTTGCTGCAACACTCGCCGCACCGCCTCGACCGAACGCAGTCCTGCGGGAGTTGCGTCCGGATCGGCGGTGAAGGCCTCCGGCCTTCTCCGTCGCAATCAGCGCCTGGGCAATGAACGGCTTGACGCGCCGGCCGCTGCCTCTGCCCCCATCCCGGACGCGGCCGAGCCGGACGTAGAGATCATCGTCGCGGGTCATGACGCCGGCGCACGCGAGGTGCGCGTTGTTGCGAAGTCGCAATGAGTTGTGCAGATCAGGAGGCTGTGAGGCCCACGCGCGCCTCGCCTGAGGTCCTTGATGCATCTCAACTCTTCCGCCACCCGACCGCGCCGCACCTTGCGGCTTTTATCTTGCCATCGCGCGGTCGGCTGGCTTTCTCCCTCTGGCCTCACGCCCAAACGTGCGACAACGTTCGACATTCCACGAAGGAGGGTCAAAGCAGGCATCACGGCTTTGGCTCAGATAATCGACGCACAAAAAGGTTATCGCCGGGCGCCGTGTCTGCCGGCGCATGGGGTGGAGCGCCAATTGACTGCGATTGTTCGGCAGCATGATCGCGGTTCGGGACTTCCGACGACGGAGTGTCCGTTTTCATTGTCTTTCCAGGAAACAGCGCACTCGACCAGCCGCGCTCGCGATCGTCGATCGTCAGGACCGGCGTAGTGAGTGCTGCGCGTTGATGAGCTGGCGTTGCGTCGGCAGCAACGTCATCGGCGTCGAGATATGCATCTTTTGGCATGTCGAAGTTGGGCGCGTTGCCTTTCTTGATCGTCGCCAGGACAGCGTCCGCGAACCGGGTCTCAGGGCGGTCCCAGGAGCCGTGATAGGCCGCTACGGCGCAATAGATCGGATCGGGCTTCGACGTCGCCTTGCAACGCTCGACGAGTTGGACGATCTGATGTGCAGCAAGCGTGATGTTCGGGCATGGCGCGAACATCAACGCGGTGACCGACTGCGGTTCGGTCGCCAGGCCCGCGAGTCCAACGTGGATTTTGCCGCGGTCCAATCGGACAGCTCGGGCTTCGCGGATTGCGTCTTTGAGTGTTGGCAGCACGCGCGCAAGGGCCTCCCCCCGCACTGAAAACGACCAAGGCTCGCCGCCTGACTGCTCAAAGATCAACGCGTGCATGACGCTGCGGTCGAGGCCCGAAGGCGGGCTGGTGGGCTTAGCGCTGAGCGCGCATGCGGCTATCAGGGTCACGAGATCCATTGAGGTTCACTACGAATCAATGCGATTGCTATTGGCTGGGAGGAGGATTGGGTCGGCGGCAATGGGAGTGCGATCGACAGTCTCGTCCCTTTCGGCTGTTGGTTTCGAGACCGCATCGAACAGCCCGCGAATCCGGAGCGTCGAGGCGAATGCATGATCATTGGTGGCCCAACACCCACAGCGGGAGGGCTCGGCCGACAATCGCGGTAACGGGAATCGGGCCGAAGTAGCGGCCGTCGAGCGACGCCGCTTCATCCCTGTTCATGAGGAAAACTTGGTCACGCGCGATAAGGCGACAGCCTTGCCAAACGGGGAGCGCACGGCCACGCGAATCCTGCGCGAGCGCAGTGCCCACCGCTTTGCCGTCGACCGTGATGAGCAATGCAGTGCGGCAAACGGATTGCCCCTGAAGAGCGAGGATTCGTTTGATCAGCGGCAGCCCGAGCGGCAGGTAACCGCGTTCAGCAAAGACGGTCGCGAGCCGTTGGGGCGCTGCGGCGACCACAAGATCGGCAACCGCGAGTTTGCTGGCCGGCTCGACACCATAGAGTCCGATCGGGACGCTCGCCGACGCGTTCCATAGCAGGCGCGGCATCGGGTTCGTCGTCACGGTGAAGGTCATGAACGCTACGCCCACGATCATGATGGCAAGCGCGACCGCGCGGCGGGTCATGGCGCGGTCTTCCGTCTGTGGAGCCAGGCCCGATGCCGGCTGGGCGTATAGGGCCGGGGCCGCTCGCCGACCGACAAGCGGTTGTGAACGTGGCGCCAATGCTCGGGCGCAGCTTCGGCCGGATCGATGCCGAGCGCCTCGACGATATCGATCGCCTGCAGGACCTTCTCGACCTTCGGCCAGCCGGCGAGACGCAGCAAGCTTTCTCCGCCTGGGCGCACGAAGGGCACGGTCGAGTAACGCTCGCCGGACCGAACGGCGCGCAGAATGTCGATCCGCGAGATCACAGTGCCGTAGTCGTTGGCTGTACAACGAACGACGGCAAAGATGCTGCCCGGCGTGAAGGAGACGACGCGTCGTTGCCGATCGATGACGCGTTCATCTGCAATTCGACCGAAGCGGATCCAGTTCTGGACGCGCTTCTCGAGGAACGTCAGCTCGACATGAGTGAATTCATCATGCGTCTCCTCCGATGCAGGAGACGAGTCACTCAGCAGGCCCGATGAGGCCTGAGCTCGGTGCGTTTTAGTGGGGCGAAGGAACGGGTCAGTCACAGGGAATCCCCTTTCGTCGCGTCGTACGGTTTGGATCAACGGCGGGACGGCTGGCTCGAGGCCACGCCAGCGACACGCTTGGCCGGAAAGACGGTCCCGGTCCCCGGATCGGACGTTGACGTCTTGGCGCCGAGATCGGCCCAGGCCTTGAGGTCATCGAGCGCATAGACCACACGGCCACCGATCTTCCGGTATTTCGGTCCAGTGCCGTAGGTGCGGTGCTTCTCCAGCGTGCGGCCGGAAAGGCCGAGAAAGCGCGCAGCTTCGGGCGTGCGCAGAAAGCGTGGCGGCAAGCCGGCCAGCGGGTCGGGCATGAGCGAACCTCCGGGTGCTACAGATGCCGCCGACGTTCGGCGGCGAGTCGCCGAACACTCTGGCGGAGCATGACGGTGAAGGGGGATGGTGAAGACGGTGACGATGAATTCGCCACCGTGGGGCGCTGGCTGCAGTCGGCCTGAGCGGTTTTGCGATTGAAGATCAATGGCCGCGCAGCAGCTTGCGGTAGCCGGCGCGCATCAAGTCAACGCCGCCTCTGACCAGTCGAATGGTTCGGTCGCGCAACGAAGAGGTTTTCCAGGTCTCGCGCTCGATCCGGCGAGTGCCGAACAAAACTTCGGCAATTTTCACGATAGGAGGCTTCGGCAAGATGGCCATCGAGCGCGCGCACCATCAGAACTAGGCGATCGCGGCGTTGTCGGGTAAGCGCTAGCGGTTGTTCTTGCTGGTTTCGCCGCTCAGCCATTCGCGCCCATAGCCGCAGAGCTGCGGTGGCGCGGATCGGCAGATCATCATCAAGAGGCAGGATAACGGCTAGCGGGTGGTCTGGCGGGCCAGCCAGCAAAAGACGCAGATCGCCGCTGTCCAACCGAACGATGACGTGGCGTCCGTCGGCGCCGACGCGTTCCACAACGACACCGCCAAGCTCGCTCACTGCGAGTGGGCGCGCGCCCTCGATGCTCGTTGGAACGAACGGAATAACCGTGGGCAGAACGTCCGGGCGCCAGAATACTTGCGCCTGCACAGCAGTGAGCCGCGGATCGATCGCGAAAGGAAAGCCCCCAGCGCCGACCAAGGCTCTCGGTCGAGCGGGCCTCAGAGTTGGCGTCGGAAGCTGCCTCGCGCGCGAATGTGTTGTAATCTTCCTGATAAGCTACGTTGCGGCGCAGGAACTCCCAGCCGAAACCGGACCGGTCGAGTCGCGTCAGGTACTGATACTGTGTGAGAGACCGCCAGTCCGTTGTCGATGGCATCATAAAAACTCCGAGGCACGCCCACACGTGGCAGAGGTCTTCGCCTTACAGAAACAAATTTGTATCGAATCGGCGATAGCAAGCTGTCTTGTGTGCGTCTTGTGTGCGCAGCGTCTCATGCACTGTGGGCATCGCAACTAAAATCACGCGGCGGCGTTGTCTCGACCGCGAGTCGAAGTTTTGTGAACGTTTTGCGAATGTCGAAATTGCTCCGAAAACTGCAACCGGCGTGAAATCTGGATTTTATCGGCCGGCGTTTAAAGTGGCAGTGCATTGCCTAAATCTGCGGCGGCGATACTCCAAGATGCATGGCGGCCATGCGGCGGCCCGAGATGCAGCGCAGTTCAGTGCGGTGCTGGCGAATCTTCCTCAGTTGGAAACGTCACCACGCAAGAGGTGCCGATAGCCGTGTTCGGTCATCCATTTGGCGCGTGCCAAGTGACTTTCCCAAGCTCGGTGGGCGCGCACTGGCTCTATCGCGGGATCGATGTGCAACACCAGCCTGGTGACCTCGTTCCAATCGGCGCCTTCGGCCTCGGCGTCAAGGAGCCGTACATAGGTGACGAGGTGTTCTTGGTCGTAGGGGGTCAGGCTCTCGGCGTCAGGAGCGACATCGGCCACCGGCGGATCAAGCGGAGGTTGGGCCATGTGGCTTACTGCGTGCCGAGCGAATGACCGAGTGATCAGCGAGGGAAGCGACGGCGCGATAGCGATGCACATCTGGCGCGGAGCCACAATATCCTAGTGGTTCAGGCCATCATCCCGCTAGGAGGGAAAAGGCACGACTCGACACCAAGTCTTGGAACGGGCGTCAGCATCATCATCGTGGACCTTATCGATTGTCGAGGATACTCCGTGGTGAAATGCACGACAAGACGCTGGCCTTTCGTGCATGCAGATTCGAGAGGTCTTCGCCCGCAATCTGCGGAAGGCTCGGCACGAAAAAGGATTGTCTCAGGAGGCGCTTGCCTACGAGGCAGAGGTCGATCGCACTTACATCAGCGCCCTGGAACGAGGCGTGTACGGCGCGACGATCGACATGGTCGACAAGCTTGCAGCGGTTTTGAATGTCGAAGCGAGTGCGCTGCTTCAGCGGCCGCCAAGGCAGCGGCCGCGCCGATCTTAGTTTTATTTGTTTCCGCAGTGGTTCAGCGTTGGCGGGACAGAGCACAAAAAGTCCCCGCCCGGATCGACCGGGCGGGGACTTGCCGCTCGCTTCGGCTCAGTCGCCGTTCTGCTTGCGGCTGCGGGACCAGATCAGTGTGAACGCCTCGCCGTCCTCGACCAGATTGGCGTAGATCGGAGCGGTGAAGCTCGGGTCGTCGAGTTTGACCGAGAGGTAGTCGCGTCCTTCGTTGGAGCGCTTCGACCAGGCGGCGCCGATCTCGGCGCGACCGACATAGACCCGATGGCTGGGAGCGTTGTCGCTCGCCCGGTTGGCATCGGGGACGATGCGGACGCCCTTGCTCTGCAGGCTCAGGGTGACGATTTCGCCCTGGAACTCGTGGCCGGACTTCTTGAAGGTGCCGATATTTGCCATGTCACTTCTCCTTGGCTGTTCGAGCCCGCGACCATCGCGGCCTCGATGGCGATCTGCAGGCCGAAGGCGATCGACGACGCACCCTCCTCGGGCCGGAGCGTAGCGGAGGATGGCGGCTGAGAGACTTTCTTGCCTCGCGAGGAATGGGCGTAGCCCAGGGGAAGAAAGTCTCGCCACCGCCATTGCGGCACAGGCGATCGAGGCGCAGCCATCCTTCGGCCAGATCGAGCCATCGGGGGCAGCGTGGTTCGCCAGGTCCGACAGCTACTCAAGGAGAACACGTGGCGGATATCGAGCGATCCGCACAAGAGGTCGCGTTCATCGGGCGAAGAAAAAGAAACCCTTGCGTAGAGATGGGCGGCTCTCTTGTTGCCGTCCAAACGGGCGACAGCGCGCCCGCATCATGGTTGGTATCGGGTCAACCGAGGTCGCGGCTTGGCTCGCCGTGAAGGGCTGCACCAAAGCGCGACGGATCAGGATTCAACGACCGGATTCGCTTCAGGTCACTCGCAGCAAATATGGCGCCGCAATCCCCCTGGTCCGCGCCGTCAGCGAGGTGAGCGGCCTCACGCGAGCGGCAATGCCCGGCCCGCATCGTTCGGGGCAGACAAAGTTATGCGTGCCCACGCGATCGTCGCGACCATGATCGCGCCGGTGATTCCTACGGTTTCCCGCCAACCTTCAATGGGTACGACGGCATCGGCGAGCCCATGTGCGGCATGATAGCCCGCGATGGCGGCCGGCACCGCAAACAAGAGCGCGATTGCTGCGCGAACGGGCGTAGACCGCGACGTTCTAAAGGAGAGCTGTCCGGCAAACAGGACGATGACGCTGACAATTGCAGCGATTGCAACCGCTGCGATTGTCCCAGAATTGCTGTGATAGGCGGCGAGTCCTGCGGTGACGCCGGCGAACAATGGAAGTGCGTTGACGGCCAGCGCGAAGACGAGCCAGCAGAGATAGCCGAGGCCGATAAAGCTGAGAACAATGCCGATGATGATCATGGTGGTGGGTCTCCGCACACAGGTTGACGGCTTGCGCCTCCGACCACCACCACGGCGCAACACAACAATAGCAGGTGTCGCTGGTCTTAGGAATCGGTGATTGGCGAGGCGTTCTTGAGGGGCGCTTTCGGCCAGGGCATCAAACCAACTCAGCACCTATTCAGACGAAATTCCGACCGGTTGTGGCTGCCCGCGATAGCTGGGTAGCGCAGCCCATTTTCGCGACGGCGGCGGGGTTGTTCTTGGCAATTTGCCGACCATATGATAGGCATATTGCCGATGGCTTTTAGGGAGCTTAGTGGTGACATCCCCGACTCCGCAGCCAGTGATCGAACGGGTCTTCCGCAAGCTTGGCGGCTATCGGGCTCTGGGCTCAGACGTGGCGTCGGAGGCCGACCTCGCCCGTATCGTTGACCGCGGCATTCGCCTGGTTGTTCTCGGCTATGTTCAAAAGGCGGGATTCTCGAAGCAGGAGATCGAACGCTTGATCATTCCGGCCCGTACATGGCGACACCGTAAGGTCAAGGGGGAGCCTCTCTCGACGGAAGAATCGGATCGAGTCGTAAGACTGACACGCATCCAGGCTCTGGCGGAGGACGTCTTCGGAGATGCCGATAAAGCGAACCGATGGCTGCGCGAAGAATTGGGAATTCTCGCTGGCAAATCGCCGCTGGAAACTGCGCGGACCGAGGCGGGCGCCCGTCTGGTCGAGCAGCTCCTTGCGAAGCTCGACTGGGGCGCAGCCGCGTGAATGCGTTTGTGGCGGCTATCGAGCGAGCGGCGCGCACGCGATTTCGACGGAGGCTATGGCCTTTGGAACGACGGTCGCTGGAATAGTCGCGGTCGTCCAGTAACCTATTGCTCGACCGTAGTGTCGCTCACCGCTCTGGAGAAGCGGGTCCATGTGAGCGATCCGGCTCTGCTGCCGCCACAGGCGCTCGTCGCCTATGAAGTGCCGGATGGCGTTTCCAGGCGGACAATCGCGATTGATGATTTGCCGCTGGATTGGACTTTGCGTGAGACCCACACCCAGACCATCGGCGACCAATGGCTCGATTCGCAGACGGAGGTGTTGCTTTTCGTTCCCTCTGTCATCGTGCCCATCGCAAACGTCCCTGATCGCAACGTGCTCATCAATCATCGCGCCGCAGAGGCGGCTGCAATCCACATCGCTCAAGTCATCCCGTTCGCCTTCGATCCGCGATTATTCGCTCCTTGATGTCGTAGGCGCCGCTTTGCAAGTGCTGCCGCTCACCAAAGAGCAACGACGCCATTGAGCGCAATGTTGTCAACCGCCTCCGAAAAAGCGGCGACCGCACGTCGCGCATTTTGCGAAATCCAGCGGCGCCCTAGGCGCCGCCGAACTTCCAGACCGGGATGCCGAATCTTTTGGCCTTGTCGGCGAGATTCGCCGAGATGCCGGACCCCGGGAAAACGATGACGCCGATTGGAAACACGTCGAGGATCTGGTCGTTGCGCTTGAACGGCGCCGCCTTGGCGTAGCGCGCCCAATCAGGCTTGAAGGCGATTTGCGGGACCTTGCGGTTGTTGGCCCAGCAGGCGGCGATGCGTTCAGCACCTTTTGGGCTGCCGCCGTGCAGCAGCACCATGCCGGAGTGCTTGGCGCGGACTTTGTCGAGCGTGTCCCAGATGGCGCGATGATCGTTGAATTCAAGGCCGCCGGTGAAGGCAATCTTGGCGCCGGCAGGCAGCAAGACCTCGGTCTCGGAACGGCGCTTCGCGGCGAGAAAATCGCGGCTGTCGATCATCGCCGCGGTCATGGTGCGATGATTGACCATGGACCCAGAGCGTGGCCGCCAGCACGAGCCAGTGTGGCGTTCAAAGTGATCGGCAGCCTGGTCGCGAAACAGTTCCATGCTGTTGCGACGCTCGATGAGGGTGAGACCTTCGGCGATGAGCCGTTCCAACTCAACCGAGCGGATCTCCGAACCATCCTGCTGCTTCTGGCAGCGCTTCTGCACGAGCTCATTGTCGTCGAGCTCGCGTTGCACGCGGTCGGCAGCTCGGTGGAAGAGATTGACCGTCGACCAGAGCAGATCATCGAGATCTGGCTCGAGGCGCGTCTCAGAGAGCGTGGCGATCAGCGCATCGAAGATGTCGGCTATGGCGCCTGCGATAGTGTTCGCTTCCGGCAGCGGCCGCGGGTCAGGCTCGTCCTGGAATGGGCGATGGCCATGCAGCTGCAACTCAGTGAGGATGCGGTCGGTCGGCGATGACGCGTGTAGCGATGAGAATTCGAGTTCGTCGCGATCGGTCGTCATGATGATGCTCCTTCTCGGGGTCGGCCACGCGCAACAGCGGCCTTCACGGCGATCGCCAGACGGCAGGCGGACCGGGCCTGCACCGCCGAGTTTTTGCGATAGCGGCCGGAGCGCAGCGGAGGACGGCGGGCGGCGGCTATTTTGCTTCGCGCTGCAAAGCCGGAGATCTGCTTGTCGGGCTGCGTGGACAGAGTCGCTCTCCGGCGGCGGAAAATAGCCGCCGCTCGCCGTTGCGGGCTCGGTCCGCTTGCCGTCCGATCGCCCTCTTGAAGGTCGCGTCGCGCTGCTTTTCGAGAAGAGAGGATCACCGGGAACCGGTCGCGACGTCGAGGGCCGGATCGCATGCGTCATGCCGGCCCGGCGGCGTGCATGGCATGCAGGAAGCGCAGGACGTCTTCCGGGGCAAGCTGGACCCGCAAGGCGGCGCGAAGTTCATCGACGCCCAGGTGGCGCAAATCTTCGTTGAAGTCACCGAGCGCCGGCGACAAAGTGATTGGCTCGATGCCGGCCGTGCGTACCCGCGCGGTCAAGGCCGTCACCGCAACGTCGCCAGCACGATCGCGGTCGCGAGCGACGTAGAGCCGTCGCAGCGTTGCCGGGAACAGGATGGTAGCGAGGTGATTAGCGGAAAGCGCCGCGAGCATGGGCAGGCGCGGCAGGACGCTGCGGAGCGACAGCATGGTCTCGATGCCTTCGCCGGCGGCCATAACGTCAGCTGCGGTGCCAAAACGAACGCCGTGACCAAGCAGATGGCCCATGGCGCGCCGCGGCGTATCGACCGGCGCCTTGTCGCCGCCGGACGGATCGAGCCAGGTGCGATGGGCGCCGGTGATCGTGCCAGAGAGGTCGGTGACAGCAGCGATCAGCGCCGGCCAGGCCTCAGTCGGCGCATCGGCGTCGGGCCGATAGTAGCAGCGCGGGTGGAAGCGTAGCGCCGCCGTTTCGTCGAAAGCTGTAATGCCGCGGTTGCGCAAATAGGCTTCCGCAATGGTGCTTGAGATCGACCGCGACGCCGCGAATAGGCGGCGCGCCGATTCCGGCGATCCAATCGGAGCCGGTGTATGTGGTGTGCGGCAATCAGATGGCGGTGGGACGCGCGGCAGGCTGAGGAACGCGCGCGCCTCATCGAGCACATCACTGAAGCGATCAAGCCCCATGCTGAGTGCAATTAGATCGAGCAGGTCGCCGTGCTCGCCGGTGGCGGCGTCGGTCCATTTGCCGGCGCCGCCCTTGCCGCTCTCCGGACCGGTGAGGCGGACGAAGAGGCTGCGGCCCGGTGTGTTGGCGACGTCGCCGACCACCCAGTAGCGACCTTGGCGGCGACCGTTGGAGAGGTAGCGGCGGCACACCGCCTCGGCATCACGCGCGAGGCGACGTGCCAGTTCGGCAGCTTGCGAGCCCATGGCGCCCACCTCACGCGGCCGTCTTGTCGGCGAGGCGAACGAGCGAATAGCGCTCCATGAGGTGAGCGAGAATTGCCGCGCCGGCCGTGCCGGTCGGCACGAACAGGCGAAGCTTCCAGGAGATGATCTCCGACATGAGACCGATGGCTTTCAGGCGCTCGACCATGCCGTCCGAGAACCCGGACAGCTCGATGCGGAATTCGCCCATGACCTTGACGCGGCGGAGCTCCAGTCCGTCCTGGAGCTGCAAGATGGTCCGTCCATCGAGCACGGCCGCGAACGCGTCAGGGGGAGCAAGCGTCAGCGGATCGGCCTCGACCGCTTCGGCCAGCCAAGCTGGCGAGACCAGCCGCCCGATGATGCGCTCACCGTCATCGGTCTGCAGCCGATAGACGCGCATCGAGTCATTCGGCAGCCGTTTCCAGATCGGCAGCAGGAGCCCGGTGACAATATGGAGGCTGCTGTCGGTGAACTCGGGCACCGCTGCGATCTCAACCTCCCAGGCGTGAGTAAATTCAGCGCGATCGGCCTCACGCCAATGGCTGTGCGCCAGATCGTCGACCGGAATGGCCGGACGCTCCATCGGTCGAAGCAGACGCACCCGGCGTTCAACAGTGCCGTCATCGCGCATCAGGCTCGGTGCTGGCACCTGCACGGCGGCACGTCTGGACTGGTCGTTGACCAGGAGTTTGGCGTGCCGATCACGTGCGCGCTTCAGAGCCTCGGCAAGGGTGAACGGCCGATTGCGATCCCGGCGGGTGATGGTGAAGATGCTGGTCTCGGCGCCGCTCTGCGGATGGGTGTAGAGCGTGCGGCGATCGGTGACGAGGAGGCTCTCGACGATGATGGTCTCGACGCCGATGTCGTAGGTGCCCGACGCCATGGCGCCCTCGACCTTGGCCCGCAGCACATCATCGAACACGCCGAACAGGGTGTTCTGCAGATCAATGGTGAGCGCCAGCAGCCGATTGAGGAAGGTGGTGATCGGCGGTAGATCCTCGCGCAAGCTGCCGTCGTTATCGGTCAGGCGCAGGCTTGTCGCCTCCTCAAACATTTGCAGCGTGCAGCCCTCGACCTTGCCGGTGAAGATGAGGAGATAGAGCTGGCGCAGCGCCGCCCGCGCGTACACCGATTCGAGATTGTCATCGGCGCGGAACAAACCCTGGCCGCCTGTCTGCCGCTGGCCTTTGGTGATGGCGCCGAGCGTGTCAAGCCGCCGGGCGATGGTGGACAGAAACCGCTTCTCGGCTTTCACGTCGGTGGCGATTGGCCGGAACAGCGGCGGTTGCGCTTGGTTGGTGCGGTTCGAGCGGCCGAGGCCCTGGATCGCGGTGTCGGCTTTCCAGCCGGCCTCCAGAAGGTAGTGCACGCGCAGGCGCTGGTTCTTGGCGGCGAGATCGGCGTGGTAGGAACGGCCGGTGCCGCGGGCGTCGGAGAAGACGAGAATGCGCTTCTTGTCATCCATGAAGGCCTGCGCCTCGGCGAGATTGGCGGAAGCCGCCCGTGCCTCGACGGCAAAGCGGTCGAGACCTCCTGCCATGGTCTTGCGCACGATGCGCCGCGAGCGACCGGTAATCTCCGCGACATTGCCGGCGCCAAAGCGCTGGACGATCTGATCGAGTGCGCCTTGCACCGGAGGCAGTGACGCCAGCCGCTCGATCATGCGGTCACGGCGCTCGAGCGCCTCGCGGCACTGCAGGCTCCCCGTCGCGATAGACCGGCCGAGACGAGAGATTGCCCTCGCCGTCGGTGAACGGCTCATAGAGCTGGGTCGGAAAGCCGTGCGCCAGATAGTCGAGGACGTATTCGCGCGGTGTGATGTCGACCTGGACGTCGCCCCACTCCTCGGTCGGAATCTCGGCGAGCCGGCGCTCCACCAGCGCCTCGCCCGTGGAGACGATCTGGATGACGGCGGCGTGCCCGAGCGCAAGATCGCGCTCCACGGCGGCGATCAGGGTCGGCGTCTTCATCGCCGTGATCAGATGATTGAAGAAGCGCTGCTTGGCGCTCTCGAAGGCCGAGCGCGCGGCCGACTTGGCCTGGCTGTTGAGCGTGCCGCTCTCGCCAGTGACGTTGGCGGCCTGCAGCGCCGCATTGAGATTGTTATGGATGACCTGGAAGGCGCCCGCATAGGCATCGTAGATGCGGGCCTGCTTGTCCGAGAGCTGGTGCTCGACGAGCTCGTACTCGATGCCCTCGAAGGAGAGCGAGCGGGCGGCATAGAGACCGAGTACCTTGAGGTCGCGGGCCATCACTTCCATGGCGACTTCCATGGCGGCGACGCCGCCGGCTTCGATTGCCTCAACGAACTCGGCGCGGGTGGCGAAGGGGAAGTCGGCTCCGCCCCAGAGCCCGAGGCGTTGGGCATAGGCGAGATTGTGGACTGTGGTGGCGCCAGTTGCCGACACGTAGAGCACACGCGCGTTCGGCAAGGCGTGCTGCAGCAGGCCCGCCCTCCCCTGTAGCGACGGCGCGCGCTCGCCGCGTTCGGATTTTTCGCCGGCCGCGTTCTGCATGGCGTGGCTCTCGTCAAAGACGACGACTCCATCGAAGTCGCGGCCCAACCAATCGACGATCTGTTGCACGCGCGAAAGCTTTTCCTCGCGGGCGTCGGACCGTAGCGTGGCGTAGGTTGTAAAAAGGATGCCTTGCTCCAGTCGGATCGGTGCGCCCGGGCGGAAGCGCGACAGCGGCGTGATGAGCAGCCGCTCCTGGCCCAGCGCCGACCAGTCGCGTTGTGCATCGTCGATCAGCTTGTCGGATTTTGAGATCCAGACAGCGCGGCGGCGGCCTTTGAGCCAGTTGTCGAGCAGAATGCCTGCGACCTGACGGCCCTTACCGGCGCCAGTGCCGTCGCCGAGAAACCAGCCGCGGCGGAAGCGGACGGCATTGTCGGTGTCGTCCGCTGCAGCGGAGACGACGTCGAAAGTCTCGTCGACCGTCCACGCGCCGGCAAGATATCCGGTATGCGCGTCGCCCGCATAGATGACGCTCTCGAGCTGCGCATCGGACACCAAGCCATCCGCGATAACCGCCGGCGGAAGATGCGGCCGATAGCTGGGCTTTGGTGGCGCGACCGATGCCATGGCGGCTGATTGCACGAGCCGTGTCGGATGTGCCTGCGCTCCAGGAATACGGATCGATTGAAGCGCGTATTCTTCGTAGAGCGCATCGGTGATCTGGCCGTCCGACTGCGGCGCCCAGTCGATGGTTTCGTAGGTGAGTTCGACGGCAGCCGGCTCAGCTGCCGCCACAGAATACTTAGTCGGGGAAGGGAGAATACGCTGCGCGGGGCGTCTTCGCCGAGCAATCCGCTGCATCCTCGCCGCGATGGCAGCTGCTGCCGTCGCGGCGGGGCGCGGCGGAACGAGCGCTGTCACCCAGTCGAGCAGCACTCCCGCGTCGGATGCCATTCCTGGCGAAGCGGAAAATGCTGTCGGATCGTCAGCCGGTACGCGGTCGATGACGGTCAGACGCGTCTCAGTGGTGGTGCCATGACGGGCATAGACGTGACCGTCGATCGATGCTGAGAACACCAGTCGGCTGCGTTCCTGCAGCTGGACGAAACCATCGCGCCATGCCGGATTGTCGGGAGAAAGGCTGGCGCCCGTGATGGCGACCAGGCGGGCACCGTCGGCTAGACGCGTCAGCGCCGACATGATGTGCCGGAACGCGGCATCGGCGACCCGGCCCTCAACATGCACTGCCACCGAGAACGGCGGATTCATCAGCACAATGGTCGGACAGATGGCGGCATCGAGATGATCGTGGATGTGAGCAGCGTCATACCGGGTGACGTTAATGGCGCCGAACAACTCATCGAGCAGGCAGGCACGTGCGTCAGCGAGCTCGTTGAGATGCAGCTGCGCACCGGCGACCTCGGCATGAATCGCAAGGAGCCCCGTGCCAGCCGAAGGTTCGAGCACGAGATCGTCTGACGTGATCGCCGCCGCCACGCTGACGGCGAAACCAAGCTCGATCGGTGTAGAGAACTGCTGGAGTGCTTCGCTCTCCTCCGAGCGGCGTGTATGCGAAGGAACGAGCGCCGCGAGTTTTTTCAGCATCGCGAGGAATACGCAGCGCGATACTGCGCGCTTGCGCATCGCTGGCCCGAACTTGCGCAAGAACAGAATCTGCGCCACCTCGCAGGCGTCGTAGGCGGTCTTCCAGTTCCACGCGCCTTCCGCGTCCGAGCCGCCGACTGCGATGCTCATCGAATTGCGCAGCGTCTGCGCATCGACTGCGCGTCCGCGTTCAAGATCGGCGAGGAGCAACCTGGCCGCGGCGAGAAGTGCTGCGCCGGTATTGGATGACGAAGCTGGAGGTGCGGCAGAGCTATCCGCCGCCAGCGCGGCCGGCGAGAGAAGCATGGAATTCATGGGAGAGAATCCAGGAGAGCGAGGATGGGATGAGCCGCCGAGCGCTCTCTCGACCTCAGCCGGCTCAAACCCGTTCCGGCCGTCCTCTCACTCTCGGCGCAGCAAGCTCGCTCGCCGTCTGCTGCGCCGGCACGAAAAAAGCCCGGCGTAAGAGCCGGGCTCCGGAGGTTGGAAGAATGCGGGGCGGCTAGCGCGCCCCGCTGCGATGAGTCATTCCGCCGCGACGGCGTGAGGCGGCTCCTCGGCATCGGTCGGATCCTCCGGACCGCCGTCTTCCGCGTCGGCGAGGAATGCGGGCAGAGCGTCCGTTGAGGCTTCCGATTCGGCACTGCCGCCGCCGATCTGGGCATCCGTCGTGCGCAACGGCTTCGGCAGCCAGCCGGTATCCGCCAACAGCCGCTCGGATTCTTTGGCCATCTCCGGCTTTTTGAGACGATCGATGAGCTGCGCAGAGGCCTCGCCCCTCGCTTCGCGCGCTGCGTCGAGAATGCGCGCCTTCGGGACACGGCGGAGATAATTGTCGACGGTCGGCTTCCAGCCGGCTGCCGTCATGTCGAGGTTCACGGCGCGAGCGAGCAAGTCGGCATGGGCAAGTCGTTGCGGGTTGCGGTTCCACGGCTCATGCACCGCATTGATGCTGAGCGCGGCGCAGTGCGCGAACAGGGCCGCTTGGCTGTCGCGGTCCAACGCGACCAGCGTCGGCCAGAGATCATCGTCGTCTTGTGGCAGCTGCTTCGCCCATTGCTGGTGGCGCGCTTCGATTGCCTTGGCAGAGGCGCTGTCGGCGAGCCCCGGCGGCTGGGCATTGAAGCTTGCGCTCTTGGTGGAGATTTCCAGGCAGGTAGCCGACGACATCCGATAAGTGGCCAGGCAGAGCGCATGCAGCACTGCGGCAAACGCGACGCTCGGATCATTGGCCAGCGCTTGGCGCAGCGCCAGCGTCCGGTGCGCCGTCAGTTCGGTGATGAGCCGTTCCGACAGCGGCTTGAGGCCGTCGTCGTCATCGGGTTCACATTGCGGCTCCGACACTCCGTTGGTGTGCACGGTGATGACTGGTCGCCGGGCAATGGCTGGTTCGGCGGCCGCAGAGTCGTGTCCATCGGTGTCGGTCGGCTGCGCCGGCGGCTCGTCCTCCGGGTTGACGTAGCCGCGGTCGATGCGGAGCTTGCCTTCGCTGTCGATGCTGACGAACGCGCCGGCGCGTGCGATATCCGCCGGGTCGTAGATGACCGGACGCTCCTCAAACGCGATGAGCGCCGTCTCGATCTCGTCGAGCCGCTGGTCCACATCGTCCGGGAGCTCGTCGGCATCAGCGTATTCCGCCTCGAGGCGGTCGAGCTCAGCCCGCAAGGTCTCGCGGGTCGCGCGCTCCTCGTCGGTCAGATCGACCATCCTCCCGTCAAGCCGGCGCAGACCAGCGGTGTGGCCGTACGGGAACTCGGTCGCGACCGCGATCCATTTCCAACCCTCGGTGCGAAGCGTCTCCGCTTCGGCTTTGAGCTTCTCCAT
>Ga0310914_10000795_pt1 | contig 19376 bp, 16 predicted proteins | sample GREbulkMGAN108_FD_203450 | JGI IMG/M metagenome (GOLD analysis project Ga0310914, IMG submission 203450) | Lab enrichment of tropical soil microbial communities from Luquillo Experimental Forest, Puerto Rico - GRE.bulkMG.AN108 | ecosystem: Environmental > Terrestrial > Soil > Tropical forest >... | reverse complement strand
TCACCTTCACCTCGCTCGTCCCCACGCACTACACGATGATGCTCGGGCTGCCGGCCGCGGTGCGCGAGGCGCGGGATCTCCGCCACGTCTCGAAGCTCCTCATCTCTTCCGCCCCCGCCAACCGGGACACGAAGCTCTCCATCATGGAGTGCTTCCCCAGCTCCCGGCTCTTCGAGGCGTACGGCTCGACGGAGGCCGGGCTCGTCACGCTGCTCCGCCCCGAGCAGCAGTTCCAGAAGCTCGGCTCGATCGGCCGCGAGATCGTCGGGACGGGGCGCATTCGACTCCTCGACGGCGAGGGACTCGAGGTGCGCGACGGCGAGGTCGGCGAGCTGTTCGCGCGGACCCCGACCTCCTTCGACGGCTACTGGAACCAGCCGCAGGCGACCGAGCGCGCCTTCCGGGACGGCTACTGCAGCGCGGGCGACCTCGCCCGGCGCGACGAGGACGGCTTCTACACGCTCGTCGATCGCAAGAGCAACATGATCATCTCCGGCGGCGAGAAGGTCTACCCGTCGGAGGTCGAGCAGGTGCTCGCCGCCCATCCCGAGGTCGGCGAGGTGGTGGTGGTCGGGGTGCCGGACGCGAAGTGGGGTGAGGCCGTGGCCGCCGTGGTCGTCCCCCGCCCGGGCGCGACCCCGGCCGCCTCCGCCCTCGTCGACTTCGCGCGCGGGCAGCTCGCCGGCTACAAGTGCCCACGCCAGGTGATGTTCGTACGCGAGGACGAGCTGCCGCGCACGGCCACCGGCAAGGTCCTGCACCGCGTCCTGCGCGAGCGCTTCGCGGCCGCGGCGGCGGTGAAGCGCGACGCCGCCGCGAGCTGACGTCGAAGCCCTCCGGGTCCGGCCCTGCCACGGCGGATGCGCCGCGCGCGAGCCCTCGCTCAGGCGCGGCGCAGATCGACGACCCGGCCCTTCGCCGCGACGTCGTCCATCGTGGTCTTCTGGACGAGCTTGACCTCGAGGGTCACCCCGAGCTCGGCCGCGAGGCGACGCTTCACCGTCTCCCGGAACTCCGCCTGGAGCCTCACCTCGTCGAAGAACACCGACTGCGAGACCTCGACGAGGACGGTGGCGTCGTCGAGCGCGTGGCGGCGCTCGATCACGAGCTGGTGTCGCGGCGCCGTCTCCCCATCGATCTCCCGGAGCACCGCCTCGATCTGGGAGGGGAAGATGTTCACCCCCTTCACGATGAGCATGTCGTCGGTCCGGGCCTCGATGCCACGCACGCGCACCGAGGTCCGCCCGCAGGGACACGGCGCGAAGTCGAGCGAGGTGAGGTCGCGCGTGCGGAAGCGCACGATGGGGAACGCCTCCTTGGTGAGCGTGGTGATCACGAGCTCACCCCGCCCGCCCGGCGGGACGGGCTCGAGCGTGCGGGGATCGAGCACCTCGACGAGGAAGTGATCCTCGTTCACGTGCAGCCCTTGGCGCTCGAGGCACTCGGCGGCGACGCCGGGCCCCATGAGCTCGCTCACCGCGTAGTTGTCGGTCGCGGTGACGGCGAGCTCCGCCTGGATCCGCCGCCGCGTCTCGGACGACCAGGGCTCCCCGCCCACGAGCACGCGCCGCAGCGAGAGCGCGTTCGGGTTCACCCCCATCGCCCCCATCGTCTCCGCGAGGTGCAGCGCATAGCTCGGCGTCGCGACGAGTGCGGTCGTCTTGTAGTCCTGCATGATCTTGATCTGGCGCTTGCTGTTCCCGCTCGAGCTCGGGATCACCGAAGCGCCCAGCCGCTCGGCGCCGAAGTGCACGCCGAACGCGCCGGTGAGGAGCCCGTAGTCGAAGGTGATCTGCACGACGTCGTCCTTGGTCACGCCCCCGGCGACGAGGGTCCGCGCGGTCAGGTTGGACCAGGTCTTGATGTCGTTGCGCGTGTAGCCCATCACGATGGCGTTGCTGCCCGAGCCGCCCGTGCCGTGGAGCCGGACCACCTCCCGCAGCGGTACCGCGAGCAGGCCGTACGGGTAGGCGTCGATCAGGTGGCGCTTCTCGGTGAGGGGGAGCCGGCGCAGGTCGTCCACCGAGCGCAGGTCGTCCGGGTCGAACCCGATCTCGTCGAAGCGGGTCCGGTAGAACGGCACGTTGCGCGCGACGCGGCTCAGGGTCGACTGGAGCCGCTCGAGCTGGAGCTGAGCGAGCTCCTCCCGGTCCATGCACTCACCGTCTGGTTGCCAGTACGTCGCGGGCGCCGCGGTCGTCGTCATGAGGGCCGCCTCTCCATCTCCGCGCCAGGGTCCCTGCCCAGGTAGGCGCGCTGCATGTCCTGGTTCGCGAGCAGCTCCTCCGACGTGCCCTGCAGCACGATCCGGCCGGTCTCGAGCACGTAGCCGCGGTGGGCGATCTTGAGCGCGGCGCGCGCGTTCTGCTCGACGAGGAGCACGGTGCTGCCCGCCCGGCTGATCCGGACGATGGCGTCGAAGACGTCCTTCACGACGAGGGGGGCGAGCCCCATCGACGGCTCGTCCAGCATGAGCAGCGCCGGCCGGGCCATGAGCGCGCGGCCCATGGCGAGCATCTGCTGCTCGCCGCCGGAGAGCGTGCCGGCGAGCTGACGCTCGCGTCGCTCGAGCACCGGAAACATCGCGAAGAGCCGGGCGAGGTCCTCGCGGACCTCGTCGCGCCGGCCGCGCCGGAGCTGCACATGGGCGCCGAGGAGCAGGTTCTCGCGGACGGTCATGTCGCCGAACACCTGCCGCCCCTCGGGCACGAGCGAGCAGCCGAGCGCCACGGTCCGCTCCGTGCCGGCGCGAAGGATGGACCGGCCGTCGAGGAGGACGTCCCCGCCTCGCGGGCGGACGAGCCCGGTGATCGCCTTGAGGAGCGTGGTCTTTCCGGCGCCGTTCGCGCCGACGAGGGCCACGATCTGCCCGGCGTTCACGTGGAGCGAGACGCGCCGCAGCACGGTCACCGCCCCGTAGGCCACGTCGAGGTTGCGGATCGTCAGCACCCTTCCTCCCCGAGGTAGATCCGCACCACCTGCGGGTCCTGCTGCACCGCGCGCGCCTCCGCGTCCGCGATCTTCTCGCCATAGCTCAGCACGAGCACCTCGTCGCAGATGTCCATCACGAGCGACATGTCGTGCTCGACGAGGAGGACCGTGATCCCCCGGGCGCGCACGCGGGTGATGAGCCGGGCGAGGTCGCGGGTCTCGCGCATGTTGAGCCCCGCGGCCGGCTCGTCGAGGAGCAGCAGCTCGGGGTCCGAGGCGAGCGCACGGGCGAGCTCGACCGCGCGTTGCTGCCCGTAGGCGAGGCGCGTCGCGTCGGCGTCGGCGAGCGCCGCGATCCCGAGGAACTCCATGACCTCGAGCGCCCGTGTCCGAACCTCCCGGTCCTCCCGTCGCGCCCTCCCGAGGCCGAGCATCCCGGCGAGGAAGCCGGAGCGAGCGCGCAGGTGCCGTCCCACCATGACGTTCTCGAGCGCCGACATCTGCGCGAAGAGCCGGATGTTCTGGAAGGTCCGGGAGACGCCCCGCGCCGCCACGCGATGCGGAGGTTGGCCGTGAATCGGGTGCCCATCGAGGCGGATGGTCCCGGTGTCGGGCGCGACGAAGCCCGACACCATGTTGAAGAGCGTGGTCTTTCCCGCGCCGTTCGGGCCGATGACCGCCTTGATCATCCCCCGCTCGACGCGGAAGCTCACGTCGTTCACGGCCTGGACACCGCCAAAGCGCTTCGAGACGCCGGCGACCTCGACCAGCGGCATCAGCGGCCCTCCTCGCCCGGTCGCTGGCCGGCGAGCGCGACCGGGAGCTCGTACCCGCCGTCCCCCTCCGGCGCCGGCGCGGCGCGCGTCCGGCGCGAGCGAGAGGCGGCGGCGCGTGCCGGCAGCAGCGTCAGGACACCGTCCGGGGCGAACAGCATGACCGCGACGAGGATGAGGCCGAACACCGCGTCGTCGAAGGCGCCGAACCAGCCGCGCAACGAGAAGAAGCTCAGGGCGAGGCTCGTCCCGAGCGTACCCCACAGGCTCCCCATCCCACCGACGGCCACGATGGCCACGTACTTCACCGACTTCATGATCGAGGCCTCCGAGGGCCCGATCCCGCCGTTCAGGTGCGTGAGGAACACGCCCGCCACCGCCGCGAGCGCCGCGCTGAGCACGAAGGTTCTCAGCTTCAGGCTCGCGACGTCGATCCCCATCGCGCTCGCCGCGTCCTCGGCGCCGTGGATGGCGCGCAGCGCCCTTCCCGTGCGCGACTGCACGAGGTTCAGGAGGAGCAGCATGCCGAGCGCGAGCAGGCCGAACGCGACGTAGTAGTTCGCGACGCGCTCGCTCGCGCCGCCGGCGACGCCCAGGTTCCGCAGCAGCGGAAAGGCCGGGACTCCCGAGATGCCATCCGCCGCCCCGAGCCAGGTGGTGCCGAGGGCGACGCTGAAGATGATCGTGCCGACGCCGAGCGTCGCCATCGCGAGGTAGTGCCCCTTCAGCTTCATGACCGGGATCCCGACCGCGAAGGCGAGCGTCACCGAGAGCGCGACCGCGCAGAGGAAGGCGACCCACGGGTGGACGACCAGGACCTGCCCTCCGTACAGCTCGGCCCGCTCGACGAGGACCCCGACCCGGGCGAGGACCCCGACGATCTCCTCGTTGCGCCGGGGGGAGAGATCGAGCGTGGTGAGCACCGCCGAGGTGTAGCCTCCCACCGCGAAGAAGCCGGCGTGGCCGAGGGAGATCTGCCCCGCGTGGCCCATGAGGAGAGAGAGCGCGATCACCGCCAGGGTGTAGTAGGCGGACATCGTGAGCTGCGTGAGCAGGAAGGCCTTCCCGGAGTAGACGGCGAGCAGCTGCGCCGCCACGGCGACGGCCATGAAGGCCCCGACCTGCACGTGGCGGTGAGAACGCACCGGGAGTCTCCCTACGGCCGGTATGCGACCCGCGCGGCGAAGAAGCCGGTGGGCCGGACGAAGAGGATCGCGAGGAGGACCGCGATCGAGACCGAGTCCTTGTACGCGCTCGGCAGGAGCGACACGCTGAAGGCCTCGAGCTGGCCGAGCACGAGCCCCGCCGCCACGGCGGCGAGGCTGCTGCCGAGCCCGCCCAGGATCGCGACGGTGAAGCCTTTGATCGCGAGGCCGGTGCCGACGTTGTACTGCGTGTACGTGATCGGCGAGACGACGCAGCCGGCGAGCGCCCCCATCCCAGCGCTGAGCACGAACGAGAGGGTGACGAGGTTCCGGGTCGGCAGCCCGCAGAGCGAGGCCGCGACGCGGTTGGAGGCGCAGGCGCGCATCTGCTTCCCGGCCGTCGTCCAGCGGAAGAAGCCCGTGACCAGGACGACCATCGCGCCGCACGTCCCGACCGTCCACAGCACCTGCGGGGACATCCGCGCGCCGCCGATGGACAGCGAGGCGACCTCGTCCCCGGTGAAGTACGGGAGGGCTCGGACCTGCTGCCCCCACACGAGCAGAGCGGCCTCACGGATCAGGATCGAGAGGCCGATGGTGATCACGATCATGCGCAGGACGGAGGGGCCGGAGAGCCAGCGGAAGAAGGCGATCTCGATGAGCGCGCCGATCGCCATCGTGGCGAGGACCGCCCCCGCGATGGCGACCGGCAGCGGAACGGCGCCGACGAGGCTGACCGCGATCATCCCCCCCAGCATCGCGAACTCGCCCTGGGCGAAGTTGATGACGCCGGTGGCGTTGTAGATGATGTTGAAGCCAATCCCGACGACGGCGTAGATCATGCCGTACGTCAGACCCGCCATCAGATACTGGAAGAAGAGCTCGGACACCCGTCACCGCGAGAGCGGAACGAACCGCCCGTTCTTGACGGTGAGCAGCTCGAAGGCATCGAGGCCGAGGCCGTTGTGGTCCGCCGGGGAGAAGTTGAAGACCCCGGACGCCCCGACGAACCCCTTCATGTTCTCGATCGCCGCGCGGACCCGCTCGCGATCGGGCCCGCCAGCCTGCTCGATCGCGGCGGCGAGGATCCGGAACGCGTCGTGGGCGTACCCGCCGAACCCGCTCGCGTCCTCCGAGAACCTCGACTCGTAGCCGGTGCGGTAGGCGACGAGCACGGCCCGCTGCGGGTTCGTCTTCGGGAGAAGATCGGCGACGTGCAGGCGGCCCGCCGGGAAGATCACGCCCTCCGCCGCCGCGCCCGCGGCCTTCGCGTACTCGACGTTCCCGAAGCCGTGGCTCTGGAAGACCGGGATCGTGAGCCCGAGCTGCCGGATGTTCTTGATGGCGATCGCCTGCGCCGGCTCGATCGACCAGTTGACGATCGCCTCGACCTTGGCGGCCTTCATCTTGGTGACCTCGGCGGTGAGGTCGGTGGCGGCCTTGTCGTAGACCTCGCTCGCGACGATCCGGATGCCGTAGTCGGGGGCGAGCTTCTCGATCTGCTCCTTGCCCGCCTTGCCGAAGCCGGTGTTGCTGGTCAGCAGCCCGACGCGGGAGATCTTCATCTCCCGCATCTGCTGGAAGATCTTGATCGCGGCGTGGCTGTCCTTCTGCGCCGTCTTGAAGACGTGGGGCGCGACCGGCTGGACGATCACCTCCGCCGCCGCGCACGAGAGCATGATCGTCTTCCCCTCCTCCACCAGCCTCTTGATGGCCATGGTCTCGCCGCTCGTGGCGGGGCCGATGATGGCGAAGACCTTCTCCTCCTCGATGAGCTGCTTCGCGAAGGAGATCGCCTTCTCCGGGCTCGCGCCCGTGTCCTTCAGGACGAGCTGGACCTTGCGCCCCTGGATCCCGCCGCGAGCGTTGGTCTCGTCCACGAGCATCTGGAGCGTGCGGGCCTCGGGGGCGCCGAGGAACGCGGCGGGTCCGCTCACCGCGAGCAGGGCGCCGATCTTGATGGGCTCCTCGGCGAGCGCGCGCGGGGCGGCGATCATCGCCGCGGCCAGGGCAAGCACCCGGAACGTCTTCATGTGCATGGCTCCCTCCGTGGACGTCGTGTCACTCCGTGCGTCACATCGTCTCGAAGCGATCGAGCACCTTGAGTCCAGCGCCGCGCAGCACGTCGATCGCGCGCGCGACCTCGTCGAAGCGGAAGATGATGATGGCGCTCTCGCCGCTCCGCCTCGCCGCCGAGTACATGTACTCGACGTTGATCTCGCTCCGCTTGAGCGCCTGGAGCGTGTCTCGGAGCCCACCGGCCCGATCGGGCACCTCGACCGCGACCACGCGCGTCTTGTCGACGGTGAAGCCGGCCTCCTTGAGGACGGCCCGCGTCAGATCCGGATCGTCCACGATGAGCCGCAAGATGCCGAAGTCCGCCATGTCGGCGAGCGTGATCGCCTTGATGGAGATGCCCTGCCGCGCGAGCGCGTCGGCGACGTCGGCGAGCCCGCCCGAGCGGTTCTCCAGGAAAATCGAGATCTGCGCGACCTCCATGTGCTCTCCCTTCCGGCCGGGACGCGCGGCGCGGTAGGCGCCGCGCGCGGCCCTAGATCTTGCGCTTGTCCGTGACCCGCTTGGCCTTGCCCTCGCTCCGCGCGAGCGTCCGGGGCTCGACGAGCGTCACCTCCGCCCGGATGCCGAGGATCTGCTCGATCTCGTGCTCGATCTCGGCGTGCAGGGACTCGAGCGCGCGGATCTTGTCGGAGAAGACCTCGGGCGTGACCTCGACCTGGACCTCCATGTTGTCGAGCCCGTGCTCGCGGGTGAGGACGATGTGGTAGTGCGGCAGCGTCCCCTTGAGCCGGAGCAGGGCCGCCTCGACCTGCGAGGGGAAGACGTTCACGCCGCGGATGATGAACATGTCGTCCGAGCGCCGCTCGATGCGCCGGATTCGGCGCAGGGTGCGGCCGCAGGCGCACGTCGCGCTCGCGAGCGTCGTCACGTCGCGGGTGCGGTAGCGGATCATCGGCATCGCCTGCTTCGAGAGCGTGGTGAGGACGAGCTCGCCCTCGGCACCTTCCGGCAACACCTCGCCGGAGTCCGGGTCGATGATCTCCGGGTAGAAGTGGTCCTCGAAGACGTGGAGCCCGTCCTGGTGGGTGCACTCGGCGGCGATCCCGGGGCCGATGATCTCGGAGAGCCCGTAGATGTCGTAGCCGCGGATGCCGGTGTCCTCCTGGATGCGCTGGCGCATCGCCTCGCTCCAGGGCTCCGCCCCGAAGACGCCGACGCGCATCTTCGAGAAATCGACCTTCATCTCCTTGCCGCGCTCGACGAGGTGCAAGAAGTAGGAGGGCGTGCAGCAGATCGCGGTGGCCCCGAAGTCCTGCATCACCATGAGCTGCCGCTCGGTGTTGCCACCGCTGATGGGGATGACGGTCGCCCCGAGCGCCTCCGCGCCGTAGTGGGCGCCGAGCCCGCCGGTGAAGAGGCCGTACCCGTAGGCGTTCTGGATGACGTCGCCGCGGTGGAGCCCGTAGCACGCGAAGGCGCGCACCATCACCTGCTTCCAGACCTCGATGTCGGCCTGGGTGTACGCGACGACGATGGGCTTGCCGGTCGTGCCGGAGGAGGCGTGGAGCCGGACGATCTCCTCCATCGGGCTCGCGAACAGTCCGAAGGGGTACGTGTCGCGCAGATCGGCCTTGGCCGTGAAGGGCAGCTTCCCGAGGTCCTCGAGCCTCGTGATGGACTCGGGGGTGAGGCCGCGCACCTCCATCCGGTGGCGGAAGAACGCCACGCGCGCGTACGCCCGCTCGACGATCGAGCGCAGCCGCTTGAGCTGGAGCTCCGCGAGCTGCTTGCGGGGCAGGTAGTCGGGAGCACTCGCGGGGTGGAACCCGCCCGTCGGATCGTTCCAGGTGTTCAAGGCCGACCTCCTCGCTCGGGCACCGGGGGCGCCCGCCGTGACCGCGTTCAGGAGCTCTCCACTACCTCGCCCGGCCGCACCGCCCTCTCCGCTAGACCGCCGCGCCGCTCGGCCTCGCGGAGGCGCTCGCCGAGCGCGCACGGCCCGTCGCGAACGCCTGCTCGTTGACGGCGTGGAGCCGCTCCGGCAGCGCGGCCCTCACCGCCTCGAGGAACGCCGCCTCCGGGATCGCGAGGTGATGGCTCAGCGCGCCGAGCAGCGCGACGTTGAGGCTGCGGCGGTTCGCCAGGTCCTCCTCGCGCACGAAGTCGGGGGCGATGAGCACGCCGGCGGGGCGGAGCAGCGGCCGCGTCACCTCGACCTCCGAGGGTGCGAGCACGAGCAGGAAGTCCGCCGCGCCGCGCGGCACCATCGGCGACAGCACCTTCTCCCCGAACCGCACGTCCGAGGTGACCGAGCCGCCGCGCTGGCTCATCCCGTGGACCTCGGCCTTCTTCACGTCGAAGCCGGCGCGCACGGCCGCGTCGCACAGGATCTCGGCCGCCTTGATGACCCCCTGCCCGCCGAGGCCCGCCAGGACGACGTTCGTCACGTGCCCGCTCATGTGCCCACCTCCAGCCCACAGCCGCCGCAGCCCGCCGCCATGCGCCCGGCGTTCTCCTTGTCCCACTTGCGGATGTCCGCCGCCGCGAGCACGCAGGGGCGCCGCGACACGATGACCGAGAGCTGGGGCTTGGAGAGCTTCTCGACGAGGAGCTTCTCGAACCCGGCGGGATCGGCGAAGGCGTCCATCACCACCGCGTCGACCCCCATCGCCCGGACGAGACCCTCGATCGAGACGTGGCCGGCCGGGCCGTGCTCCAGGGAGCGCCCGGTGGCGGGGTGCTCTTGCTGGCCGGTCATGGCGGTGATCCCGTTGTCGAGCACGATGACGACGTGCCCGAGCGGCGGCGGGTTGTAGACCATCTCCATCACGCCCGAGACTCCGGAGTGGATGAAGGTCGAGTCCCCGATGATCGAGACGACCCGCTTCGCCTGCTCGGGCGGGAGCACGTGGCGCAGGCCCAGCCCCACGCCGAGGGAGGCGCCCATCGCGACGCAGGTGTCCATCGCCCGGTAGGGCTCCATCACGCCGAGCGTGTAGCAGCCGATGTCTCCCGCCACGATGCAGTCGAGCTTGTGCAAGGTGGCGTAGACGGGGTGGTACGGGCACGACGGGCAGAGCTCGGGCGGCTTGCCCTTCGGCGGCGGAGGCTCCGGCGAGACATCGCGCGCCAGGATCCGCTTCACGCGGTTCACGTCCAGCTCGCCGAAGCGGTACATCTCGGGCTTCGACTCGACGGCGATGCCGGCGGCCCGGAGGGCCTCGGCGATGACGGGATCGCCCTCCTCGACGACGACGCAGCGCTCCACCCGCGCCGCGAAGGCGCGGAGGCGCTCGATCGGCAGCGGGTGAACGAGGCCGAGCTTGAAGTAGCTCGCCGCCGGAGCCACCTCGCAGGCGTGGAGGTAGGAGACGCCGTCGGTGATGATCCCGAGGGCGGGGTCACCGTCGGTGACGACGTTCAGATCCGACGTCTCCGCGAAGGCCGCGATCTCGGCGAGCTTCGCGCGCAGCCTGCGGTGGGCGGGCCGCGCGAACGCCGGGACCATCACGCGCCCAGGGATGTCGCGCTCGAAGAACGGCCGCGGCGCCGGCAGGGGGCTCGCGCGCCGATGGACGAGCGACTTCGAGTGACACACGCGCGTCGTCATCCGGAACAGCACCGGGAGCTTCCAGCGCTCGGACAGCTCGACCGCGTCGAAGAAGAGGTCGTAGGCCTCCTGCGCGTCGGCCGGCGAGATCATCGGGATGCCGGCGGCAACCGCGTAGCGGCGGTTGTCCTGCTCGTTCTGCGAGGACGCCATGCCGGGATCATCGGCCGTCACCACGACGAGCGCGCCCGAGACGCCGGTGTAGGCCGCGGTGAAGAGCGGATCGGCGGCGACGTTCAGCCCGACGTGCTTCATCGTGACGAGCGCGCGTGCGTTGCCGTACGCCGCGCCGAGCGCGACCTCGAGCGCGACCTTCTCGTTCGGCGCCCAGCGCGCGTTTCCGCCCAGCGCGCCGAGCGCCTCGAGGATCTCGGTCGAGGGCGTACCGGGGTATCCGGTGCCGAGCGCGATGCCGGAGTCACGCGCGGCGAGGGCGACCGCCTCATCTCCGGACAGAAGCTTCTTCTCGATCGCGTTCATCGCATTCGGCTCCGGCGTGAGAGGTACGTCGGCATTCTGGTACGCATTTACTTGTATGTCTAGTCGCACCCCAAAGGAGGTGACTCTGGGGCCTGCAGCGCGATTCTCGCGAGCGGGGCGCTACGCCTTCGCGGCCCGGTTCCGCGCCCGAGCTACTCCACGTCAGCGTCGCGCGCGCGACGTCCGCTCTGCCCTGGGTGAACGGGAAGGAGCGGTCCCGGGAGTGGGAGCTCGGAGGGCCTCGCCCATGCGCGCGATGCCGACGCGGATGGCGTCCGCGCTCGCGGCCGCGTAGCTCAGGCGAAAGAACCCGCGCTCCGCCTCGGCCGGAAACCACGCGCGACCCGGGTTCACCTGGACCGAGCGCTCCATGCAGGCTCGCGCGAACGCGACCTCGTCCACCCCCTCGGGCAACCTGAGCCAGAGGACGAATCCACCCTTGGGGATGACGTCGAGCCTGACCTGCGGCAGGTGATCTCGCACCGCTTGCACGGCGGCGTCTCGCCGCGCTCGCAGGACGCTCCGCAGCGCCTTGAGGTGACGAGCCCACGCCGGAGAGCTGACCAGCTCGAGGGCCGTCTCCTGCATGGGCCCAGCGACGAACAGGTCGCCCACCACGGCCTCCGTCCGAAGCCTCACGCTCGCGGGCCCCCGGGCGCGCACGGCGGCGACGCGCAGCCCCGAAGCCGCGGGCTTCGTCAGCGATCGCACGTACACCACGTGCCCCTCGTCGGCGGCGGCGAGCGGCGGCGGCGCGGTCCCCTCGATGGCGAGGTCCCGCGCGGCGTCGTCCTCCACGATGAACGCACCGACGCGTTGGGCGACCTCGAGCACGGCAGCCCGTCGATCCGCTGGCAGCGTCGCTCCAGTCGGGTTGGCGTAGGTCGGCTGGCACGCGAACACGCGCGCGCCGGAAGCCTTGAACGCGGCCTCGAGCAGATCGGGCCGAACCCCGTCCGCGTCCGTCGGCACCGGCACGGCCCTCAGCCCCAGGGCGCGCAACGCGGCCAGCGTGCCGAGATGCGCGGGCGACTCGACGAGCACCGGCGCGCCCGGCGCCGCCAGCGAGCGAAAGATCGTCGACAGCGCCGCCTGTCCGCCCGGCACGATCAGGATGTCCTCCGCGCTCGCGTCGCCGAGCTGCCGGGCGAACCAGACGCGGAGCGCTTCGATGCCCTCGGTCGGCACGCGGTCCCAGGCGCCGGGCCGGCGGGCCGCGCGCGCCATGGCGCTCGCCAGGGCGCCGAAGGGCTGCGCCTCCATGTCGAGGTAGCCGCTGCCGAGGGGAACCACGCCGGGGCGCGGCGGCGCGAACAGGTCGTGAAACTCGTCGAGCACGGGCGGGCTCGGCCCGAGCACCACCGCCTGCCAGCCGTGATCGACGCTGGCCGGTCTCGCGCGGCGCTCCGCCACGAACGCGCCGTGGCCGGGCCGCGTGAAGACGAGGCCCTCCTGCGTGAGCCGGGTGAGCGCATGCTGCACGGTGATGGGGCTCACCTGGTAGCTCGTGACCAGGCTGCGCGTGGTAGGCAGCCGATCGCCTGGTCGCAGCTCCGCCGTGATTATTCGCTTGAGGTCGGCGTACACCCGTTCGGTCGACGACGCCGCTTTCGCCCGGCCCGGCATTGCGCTATCGCCCTGCATGAGAGCGTACGATAGCGCTACTGTCGGCACCACGCGAGGCGACCGTCACGGCTGCAGGATCGCCGTGCGCCAGGCCTCGCCGGACGCGATTCGCTCGTAGCGAACCCGCTCGTGGAGGCGGTCGGGCCGGCTCTCCCAGAACTCCATCACCTCGGGGAGGACCCGGTAGCCGCCCCAGGTCGGCGGCCTCGGAACGTCGCGGCCGCGGCACTCGCGCTCGAGCTGCTCCACCCTCGCCAGCAGCGTCGCGCGGGCGTCGAGCGCGGCGCTCTGCTGCGACGCCGCGGCCGCGAGCTGCGAGCCGCGCGGCCGCGACCGCCAGTAGGCGTCGCTCTCCTCGGCGGAGATCCGCTCGACCGCGCCTTCGACCCGCACCTGGCGCGGGGGCCAGGGCCAGTAGAAGAGGAGCGCGGCGCGAGGGTTCGCCTCCAGCTCGGAGGCCTTCCGGCTCAGGTAGCTCGTGAAGAACACGAAGCCCTGTTCCGAGGCGCTCTTCACGAGCACGGTCCGGGCGGAGGGGCGCCCGTCGTGGGTGGCGGTCGCGAGCGTGGCGGCGTTCGCCTCCGGGAGCTCGCCGCCCGCGGCCCAGGCCACCACCCTCCAGAGGGCGCCCCGCAGGCGAGACATCCGCTGCCGGTCGGTCGATCCCGCCGGGACGCCGGAGCGGTGGGCCTCGTGCTGCCATCGCCTGAAGAGCTCGATCGGATCGCGATCCACGGATGAACTCTATGTCACGACACACCGGCGCGGGCTCTTCTATCGCGCGCATCCGTGCCCGTCCTCGTTCGCGAAACGCTCGGGCAGGCCCCTGTCGCCGGGACATGAGGCGCTCGTGTCGCAGCCGGGGCGCAGATTGACGCCGCCGCGCCGCCGCGCCCGTGCTAAGAGCGACGCGGCCCCATGGGAACGACGAACGACTGGCCGTCGCGCGTCCTCGCCCGCGTCGTGCGGCTGCGGGTGCTCATGCTCGTGGCGTACGCCGCCCTCGTCCCGGTGGCGGCGTTCCTCGCGACGCGCATCCCGAGCGAGGGGGCCATCGACCGGCTGATGGTGCCGAGCGACCCCGACTACGCGGCGACCCGGGCCTTCCAGCACATCTTCCCCGAATCGCAGCTCGTGCTCCTCGTCTTCGAGGCGGCCGATCCGTTCTCTCCGGCGTCGATCGCGCGGGTGGAGCGCGCCAAGGCTGCGCTCCGCGACGTGCCGCACGTGAGCGGCTTCTCGATCCTCGACGCGCTCCGCCGCGCGAGGCCCGGCGCGAGCCCGGCCGAGCTCCGCGACCTGGCGCTCGGGACGCGCTTCTTCCGGGGTCAGGGCCTCGTCGGCGACGGGTTCCTCACGCTGATCGTCTCGCTCGACGTGCGCGGGCCGGCCGAGCGCGACGCGGCGCTCGCCGCGGTCGACGCCGCCCTGGCGCGCAGCGACGTCGGTCCGGTCCGCAAGGTGGGGGCCCCGTACGTCACCTCGTGGCTGGAGCGGCAGTCGTCGTCGGCGTCGGCGCGCGCGTTCCCGGTGTTCGCCGTCCTGCTCGTGGCGATCACCCTCTTCCTGTACCGCTCGTGGCGCGCGCTCGTCGCGATCGTCCTCGCGCTCGGCGCGGCGGTGGCGCTCGGCGTCGGGGCCGGCGCGCTCCTCGGCTTCAGCTTCACCGTCGTCTCGGCCCTCGTGCCGCTCACGATCCTCGTCACGACGCTGGCGATGCTCGTCTACCTGCACTCGCGCTACGTGGATCGCCCCGCCGGCGTCCCGCTCGAGGAGCACCACGTGGCGGCGCTGCGGAACAAGCTCCTCCCGGTGACGGCCTCGGCGGTCGCGGCGGCGGTGGGGTTCGCCGCGCTGGCGGTCTCGCGCATCCGGCCCATCCGCGAGATGGGCATCTGGACGGCGCTCGGCGTGATGATCGCGTGGGTCGTCGCGTTCACCCTCTTCCCCGCGCTGCAGCGCGTCCTGCGGACGCCCACGCGCGGCACCGCCGCGGGCCACGGTGCGCTGCAGGCGTGGCTCGCGCGGACGATCCCGCCCTTCAGCTACCGCCATCGCTGGCCACTGGTCGGAGCGGTGGGCGCCCTCTGCGCCGCGGGCGTGGTGGCCGTGTTCGGGCTGCCGGGGGTGATCCGCGGCATGTCGGTCCGCGTCGACAGCCTCGACTACCTCGATCCGTCCACGCCGCTGTACCGGGACCTGGCGTGGTTCCGCGAGCACGTCACCGACCTGAACATCGCGCGCGTCTGGATCCACCTTCCGCAGCCGACGGCGGCCGATCCCGAGGTGCTGCAGGGGATCGACCGCTTCCAGGACGCGCTGGAGGCCGCGCCCGACGTCACGGGGGTGAGCGGGCCCGCGACGCCGCTGCGGCTCCGCCGGTACCTGAGCGGCCAGGGCGAGGCGCTCCCGCGCGACCGGGCGGGCTTCGCGCGCGCCGCCGCCGACGTCGAGCAGCTCCTCCTCACCGAGCCCGACCTGCGGACCTTCATCGACGTGAACGGCCTGTCCGACCTGCAGATCACCGTGCTCTTCCGGCACGGCGACGCGGCGGGCTACGCCGCGATGGCCGGCCGCATCCGGGCCGCGTGGGACTCGGTGCGCGCCTCCTCGCCCGCGCTCCGCGGCGCCGAGCTGCGCGTGGTGGGCGAGGCGCTCCTCCAGCAGAAGCTCGGCGAGAGCCTGGTGCCCACGCTCGCCGAGAGCTTCGTGCTCACGGTCGTGCTCATCTTCAGCGTCTTCCTGCTGCTGTTCCGCAGCGGGGTGGAGCGTCTGCTCGCGCTCATCCCGTCGCTGTTCGCGCTGCTCGCGACGTTCCTCGGGATGCGCGTGCTCGCCGTCCCGCTGAACGTCGCCACCATCATCATCGCGACGACCGTCCTCGGCACGACGGAGAACGACCAGATTCACTTCTTCCACCACATGCACGAGCGCGCCGGCGCGGGCATCGAGGAGCGCATCCGCCACGCGCTGCGGGTGTCGGGCCAGGCCATCGTGTTCGCCACCCTCATCAACGTGGCCGGGTTCCTCGGCCTGGCGCTCTCGACCTTCCCGCCGCTGCGCCAGTTCGGGACCATGACGGCGGCCGCGTTCCTGCTCGCGCTCGTCGCCGACTTCACCGCGCTGCCTGCGGCGCTGTGGATCGCGTCGGGCGAGCGCCCGGCGGATCCGCCCCCCGCGGGCTGACGCGACGCGACAGCGGACCGCGCCGGTCACTCCTTCGGCGAGCCCCCGAGTATCCGCGCCCCCGCGCGTCGCCACTGCACATCGTCATGGGATGCCTGCGCCCGCGGGCCGGACATGGACGAGCCTGCGCCTGCTCGCCGCGGTCGCCGTGCTCGGGGTTTGCCTCTACTACCTCGCGCGGCGGATCGAGCCGGCCCTGCTCGGGCGGGCGCTCGCGAGGGCGGACTACCACCTCGTGCTCGTCATGACCTCGGCGCACCTCGCCCTGTTCCTCTCGATCAAGACGTGGCGATGGCAGATCATGCTGGCGCCGATCCGGCATCTCCCGCTCACGAGGCTCTACCAGTACTGCCTCGCCGGCTGCGCCATCACGAACCTGTTCCCGGCGCGCGCCGGCCAGGCGGTGCGGGTCGTCCTCCTGCGACGCGATGCGGTGCCGGTGACGAGCTCGATCGGCGTCCTCGCGCTCGAGGAGATCAGCAACGCGGCCGTCCTCGGGCTGCTGTGCCTGCCGCTCCCGTTCCTGCTCTCGTTGCCGGTGCGCGTCCACTTCACGCTGGGCTTCGTGACAGGGGGCGCGGCCGTCGCGCTCGGCGTCCTGGTGTGGCTCGCTCTCGCTGGCCGCGCCCGCCCGGGCGGACTGCTCCGCCGCATCTCCGAGGGCCTGGCCGTCCTCGGCCGGGGGCGCGCGGCCCTCGCCGTGCTGGGGCTGACCGTCGCGATGTGGCTCGTCGACCTCGGCCAGATCGCGCTCGCCATGTGGGCGGTCGGGGTGCCGCCCTCGTACGCCGGAGTCGCGCTGGTGCTCCTGCTCGTGAACGTCACCAACGCGCTCCCCGTCACGCCCGGCCAGGTGGGCCTGTTCGAGGCGGGCGCCACCGCCGCCTGCGTCGCCATCGGTGCCACGCCGGAGCAGGGCCTGGCGGTGGGCGTGCTCTACCACTTCACGCAGCTCATCCCGGAGACGGTCATCGGCCTCTCGGTGCTCGGCCGCGGCGCCCTCGGCCGGACGTGGCGCGCGGCGCGCGTCGAGGCCGCGTCCGAGAGTTGAGAGCCCATGAAGGCCATGGAAGTGAACGTCCCAGCCCCGTCGCAGCACGCTCCCCTCGTGGCGCCGCCCTCCGCGCCACCGCTGCCGCGCGCCGCCTGGCTCCGGCACGGGCCGTTCCTGGCGCACCTCGTGGTCACCCGGCGTTGCAACCTGTCCTGCGCCTACTGCAACGAGTACGACCGCACGTCGTCGCCGGTGCCGCGGGAGGCGCTCGAGCAGCGGCTCGCGAAGCTGCGTCAGCTCAGGACCTGGATGGTGTGCCTCACCGGCGGCGAGCCGACCCTGCACCCGGACCTCGTGCGCCTGGTCGCCCGGATGAAGGAGCTCGGGATCCGCCGCCGGCAGATGATCACGAACGGCTACCGGATGACCCGGCGCCTCGTCGAGGAGCTCAACGGCGCCGGGCTCACCGACCTGCAGATCAGCGTCGATGGCGTGCGCCCGAACTCGACGACGGTCAAGGTGCTCGACCGGCTGCGCGGCCGGCTCGAGCTGCTGGCCGCCGCGGCCCGCTTTCGAGTCGTGGTGAGCGCCGTCGTCGGCAGCGCTCCTCCCTCGGAGGCGCTGGAGGTGGTCAGGTTCACTCAGCGCGTGGGGCTCACGCCGCGCATCATCCTGCTCCACGACGGGTCGGGGCAGCTCCGGCTCGGGCCGGACGAGCTCGCCGCGTTCGCCGAGGTGAAGCGCCTGCTCGGGCGCCGCGGTCGTGAGTCCGCCGACTACCGGCAGCGGCTGATCGATGGCGGAGCGGCCCCGTTCCGGTGCCGGGCGGGCGCGCGGTACCTCTACGTCGACGAGCGGGGGGACGTCCGCTGGTGCAGCCAGACCCCCGCGCTGTTCTCGAAGCCGCTCGCCGAGTACGGGCTCGACGACCTCACCCGGCAGTTCGACACGCCGAAGCCGTGCGCGGTCGGGTGCACGGTCGGGTGCGCGCGGAGCGCCTCCGCGTACGACGGGTGGCGGCCCCAGGGGTCTCGGCAGGCGACCACGCCGGACCGAGGGTAGAGCCTGCCGCCGCATGAGTACCGAGGCGCTGGGCGGAGGCGACGCCGGCCTGCGTAGCCCACACGCGCGTACCCCGGCCGCCCTGTCCTGCTTCCGTTTGCGGACGATTTCGCTATCGTCCACGCACCGTCACACCACGAGGCAGCTCGCACGGGAGAAACGGCATGCTCTTCGTCTTCGGGACGCGCGGAACGACGTTCGCTGGGCCGCGGAAGAAGGGGATCCCTTGCCGCGTCTGCGGTCAGGACGAGCACGTGACGTCGGGTGCGCTCCGCTACTTCCACGTGTTCTTCGTCCCGATCTTCCCGACCAAGAAGCAGCTGGCCATGCAGTGCGTGCACTGCAAGAAGGCGCTCGTCGGCGACGAGATCCCGGAGCGGACCCGCCACGAGATCGCGGCGCTCGTCTTCCCGAGGCGGCGCACGGCCCCCATGTTCAGTGGGACGATCGCCGCGGCGCTCCTGGTCCTCTTCGTCGCGACCGTCGGCAAGGCGGAGTCGGACCGCCAGGCGTCGTATCTCCGCAGCCCGGCTGCCGGCGACTGCTACGTGGTGACGCTGGCCGGGATCGGGCGGAGCACCGACGCGGCGCACCCATACGGCATCCTGCAGGCGGCGAGCGTGACGGACGGCCAGGTGCGGCTCCGCGTGGCGAGCCACGCCTTCGCTTCTGGGACCGGGGCGCTGAAGGCGCTCCGCAACGGAGCGACCGCGGAGGGGGCCTTTTTCGCCCCAGCCACCCTCGCGCTCTCCGTCGAGGAATTGCAGCGCCTCAAGTCGAGCGGCGCGATCTACTCCGTGAAGCGGCCTTGAGCTGGCGCCGCGCGCGGTGCTACGGCGCCGCGGCGGAGACCTTCAGCTCCGCGATCCGCTCCTCGAGCCAGGATCGCGCCGGGCCCGCGTCGACGCCGAAGGACTCCAGCCCCGGGAACACCACCTCCTCGAGCGCGTGCGTGAAGACCTCGCGCTTCAAGGCGTGGGGGAGGACGCCGTGCTCCAGGAGCGCCGCGTCCTCACGCTCGTCCGGAGCAGGCCGGAACAGGCCCCGCTCCATGCTCCCCCGGAGCATCGCGGGGACGAGCGGTGACAAGAAGGAGGTGACGCCCTGCCGGTACTCGCTCGCGAGGTGCGCCCACCCGAGACGGCTGTGGTGCACCTCGTCGGCAGCGAGCTCCTGCAGCGTGCGGCGCATCCGGCCGCGCGGAGCCGCGTCGAGGAGCGTCGTGAGGACGGCCATGCTCTCGGTCTCGGTGATGCAGCACGCCGCGACGAGCTCGTAGAGCACTCGCCCCCGGAGGGAAAGCCCGGCCGGCGCGATCTCGGCGGCGGCCAGCGGAGCGGGAGCCGGATCGTGTTCCCCGTACTCGCGTGCCCACTCCGCGCAGCGCTCGGCGTGACGGGCCTCGTCGCGGGCGCTGCGGGCGGCGAGCGCGACGATGTCCGGCGCCGCGCCGACGGCGGCGAGCTGCTCCTCGAGCCGCCTGAAGCGCGCGTGCGCCTCGAGCTCGACCCGCCGCCGGAACCGCCAGGCGTCCCCGGCGATGCGTCTCA
>Ga0310914_10000792_pt1 | contig 19393 bp, 14 predicted proteins | sample GREbulkMGAN108_FD_203450 | JGI IMG/M metagenome (GOLD analysis project Ga0310914, IMG submission 203450) | Lab enrichment of tropical soil microbial communities from Luquillo Experimental Forest, Puerto Rico - GRE.bulkMG.AN108 | ecosystem: Environmental > Terrestrial > Soil > Tropical forest >... | reverse complement strand
CGTTGTCATCACCGCGTGGGCTTCCGTCGTAGGCAGCGCGCTGCAGGTCGGGGTCCAGCTTCCGGTGGTTCTACGGCTGCTCGGCGGCTTAAAGCTTTCTCTTGCGCACCAGGCCGAACACGTCCGCGCCGTGATTCACAATTTCTTTCCCGTCTTCGTCAGCCGCGGTGTCGTCCAGATCAGCGGATACATTGACGCCTTTCTCGCCAGTTGGCTGCCGACCGGCGCGGTCGCGGCGCTCGCCTATGCACAGACGCTTTACACTCTGCCCGTGAGTCTCTTCGGCATGTCTGTGTCCGCTGCGGAATTGCCGGTGATGAGCGGAGCCATCGGCGAAGCCGAGCCCAAGGGTGAATCCAGTGAAGTTGCAAGCATTTTGCGCACGCGCTTGAACGCGGGCCTGCGCCAGATCACCTTTCTCGTGGTTCCTTCGGTTGTAGCTTTCCTCGCCCTTGGCGATGTGATCGTTGCCGCCATTTATCAGTCGGGGCGCTTCACCCGCGCGGATGTGATGTATGTTTGGGGGATTCTCGCTGGTTCCACCGTGGGCTTGCTCGCATCCACGCTGGGCCGGTTGTACGCTTCCAGCTACTACGCGCTGCGCGATACGCGTACGCCATTGCGGTTCGCCGTGGTGCGCGTTTTTCTCACTACGATTCTCGGTTACTTGAGCGCGCTGCCCTTACCGCGTCTTCTCGGCGTCGAGCCGCGCTGGGGAGTTGCCGGTCTGACCATCTCCGCCGGCATTGCCTCGTGGGTGGAATTCATGTTACTCCAGCGCGGTATCCGCAGCCGCGTCGGACACGTCGGCGTGCCGATTGGCCTCCTCTCCCAGGTCTGGTTTGCGGCTCTGATTGCTGCGGCCGCCGCCCGCGGCGTATTGATGGCCATGGGTCCACACGGACCGATCCTTCTTGCGGTGGTCGTCTTATCGGTTTACGGCGCGCTCTTCTTTGGTGTATGTACCGCCATGAAGCTGCCCGAAGCGCAGTCCATGTTGGACATGCTCCGCCGACGCGCCGGCATTAAAGAATAGACACCGCTACCATCGCAGCGCATGGTAAGAAGAATCCACATGATCACCGTGTATTTGGCTCTGGGAAGCAACGTTGGCGAGCGGGAAGAGAATTTGCGCGAAGCGATTCGCTTCCTCGGCGATGTCGGGGTGCGTGTGGCGCGAATCTCCCGTTTCTATGAAACGGAACCCGTAGACTATCTCGATCAGGAATGGTTTCTCAACGCCGCGCTCGAGGCTCAGACCGAGCTCGACGCCACCGAGCTTCTCCGCGCCTTACGTTCCGTCGAAGCGCAAATGGGCAGCAAGAAAGCCTTCCCCAAAGGTCCCCGCCTCATCGATCTGGACATTCTGCTTTATGGCGACGAGACCATCGACGCACCGGAATTGCATGTGCCCCATCCGCGCATGCTCTCGCGGCGATTTGTGCTTGTTCCTCTTGCGGAGATCGCTCCAAACTTGCGACATCCCTCCTGGCCCGCAACTGCCGCCGAGATGTTGCGACGAACCACCGATCGCAGCGCAGTGCGAATCCATTCACCCGGTTCCTAGGGGGTCGGAGCTTTAGCTCCAACATTCGCCCCTGGCAAGTAGGGGGCTTCAGCCCCTGAGGAAACTCCGCTCTTAAGTCGTCCTCCGAACTACCAGCCGGTGCAGCGTGATGCTCTTCGGCTGCAAGGCCTCAAGTTCAATCTGCGACAACGCGCCGTCATTGATCTCGCGCCACACATAAACACCAGGCTCCGTCTCCGCGGTTTCCCTGCCGTTCAACCGCCGCAGGAATTCCATCGCGTCATTGACGGAAACCTTCTCCCGCAATGTCGGCCGCGCGATCGCCTCCACGGCATAACTGCGCAGCAGCTTGTTCCAGTAATTGTCAAAGAGCTCGGCGGAAGCGAAAATGTCGCTCCACGCAACTTCTCCGCCGTAAGCAACCACCACGCCCACAACCCGCTCGGCCTTCAGTCCGGACGTCTCTTTGCGAAACCGCCGTTGAATCTCCGCTACCACCGCATCCACGGAAGAGCCCACGCGCCGCGACCCGTAGATCTTGGAGTAGGACTGCGTCGGCGCTTCATCCCGAATCGTGATCTCCAGATCGCTGCGGCTCACCCGCGGTGCAACCACTTCCGCCGAAGCCGACGGCGGTGCCGCAACCGTGCCGCCTTCTACTGCGCCCCAGACGTCGGTTTGGCTCTGTTTCAGCGCGGCCTGCTCGCGAACACTCGGATGCACGATGGTCTTGGCCTCGTTGAATTGCGATCCGGACGACCAGCGGCCGTGCTCCACGCAGAAAACATCGAGTGGTAGCGGCTCTCCAAAAGGGGGAACAATCCGGTCCTTGGCAATAATACGGTCCTGCTTTCCTCCGCTAACAAGCTCCCCTGCCAACAGCAAGAGTGGTCGCTTGCCATGATTGACGAGCACAAGCTGATTGACGGACGGGCCGCTATAGTGCGGGATGGGTCGGCCGTTGCCCCGGTTGCGGACCAGCGTTTCCGCCCCTTGCTCGCGAACGGTAATTTCCCCGCTCGATAATCCTTCTTCGAGCGTCAGAAACATGCTCGTATCCCGTTCCGAGGAACTCACCACGGGAAACAACGTGAGGTTTTCGTAGGTAATCGGTTCTAGAAGGTGCCAATCCCCTGAAGGTTGAGGCAACGGTGGGGTAAGCTCCGGCGGTGACCACAAAAAACCGAGGGTTACGAATCCCAGCGTAGCCGTGATGCCGAGCAAACTGCTGCCGAACAGACTGAAAAGCGAACGATCCATATCATCCTCCTGGACGTGCCGCGAGAGCACGGTCTGGAGTTAGAACGGACCTGCAGAATTTTCTTGCAAGGCAAGCTGACCGCAAATCATGGGTGGGGAGTAATACGAGTTACTCAGGAAGGGAGAAATACCAGCTACCCGTCATTCCGAGCGAAGCGAGGAGCCTCTCTTCGTTCCAATCCTTCCGGGCTATTCCTATCCTAGCTTCGCGGATCGCCCAGGTTCGTCCGCAGCTTTGTCCGGCGATTCTTCGAGGATTCCGCCTCTTGCTTTTCGTATTCCGCGATCTCCTCTTCCGTATAGGAGTAGGAATCGCGCGACGCAAACATGGAGGTGGTCCGGCTGGCCTGCTGCTTCTTCTTCTTGCGCGCCGCCCCAAATTCATACCGCGTCATGCGGATCGGGCCTTCAATGGCCTTCACCTCAACGAGCAAGTCGCTGACTTTCTCGAGGAAATCGTGCAGGTGAAAAGGCCGCACCACATAGGGAAGGTGCGAGACTTCCAGGTCCCCGATGAACTGGGTGCCGGTAAGCTCCGGCACCACGAACAGGATGCGGAGCCGGCCCCCTTCTTCCAGCGGCACATTGGCTAGCTCTCGCAAAACCTGAAAAGTCGTGGATTCCACCCCGAGCAAGGCAACATTGGCAATCAGCAGCGAATACTCCGCCGTTTTCAGCTCCACATGGAGCATCGGCACATCCTCAATAATGCGAACGCGCCAGCCCTCGGAATCGAGGATTTGCTTCAACGCCGTGGAGTTTCCGGGGTCGTTTTCGAGCACAAGGATGCCGACTTGCTTTGGTACCGTGGTGGGAAGGGACGCCATTGAGAAAGTATAGAGCGCGGGACAGCAATAGGCGCCGCGTGGCAGGGTGCGGAGTCGTAAACGGCACCTGTCCCGAAGTACGGGGCTCTTCTCGTCCCTGTTACCGTCATTTCTAACGAAGCGAGAAATTCCACTTCAAGGATGGCTGTTGACGGGCGTGCTGACGGGCTTCACCACAACCTCGATGTGCGACGGATTGCCCTGCGTGAGCACGCGATAAGACTGGTCATTAATAAAGCGCAATTGGCCGTCCACCAGGATCCATGCATTGACAGAATAAGTATGCTTGGGGTCAATCTTGGCCGGATCGTACTTCAGTTCGAAGGGAACGGGCACCTGGCGCTGGCCGAGCGTGATCTTCTCTTCGGCAATGGTCGTCGCCGGAGCATCGGAGAGTGAAACGTCCTGCAACCGGACCTGAATGACCGCCTCAGACGGCAAGGCCATGCGCACTAGATAGCTCACCGTGCCCTTGACCGAATGGGAGGCAGCGCCGGCATTCATCGACTGGTTCAATTCGCAGTCCTTTACGATCATCTTGCCATCGCCGTCGGGTGCATCTTCCTGCAGAAACCCGCCTTCGCCTTTGCTCCACCACACCACCTTGCCGTCAGAGTAACGCGTGCCGGAACCGGAGATCACCTGTTTCATCAAATACACTTTGTTCTGGAAAGACACCTTGACCATCTCGTTTCGCAGATAAACCGTAAGCTTTGCTTCACCCTCGCAAGTGTAGTCAAGCCGCTTCCACTCGATGGCCCGCCTCACATTCGACGCTGGCTTGCTAGCCTGTTTGGGTGCTTCAGTTGGTGCAGCGGCCGTCCCCGCCGGCGACTCCTGCCCGCAAACGCACCCCGACGCCATCAGCGCCAGTCCCAGCACCAGACCACCTCGCCGCCTCACGCTACCCCACATATCCTTCACCTCACCGGATCGATTCTACCGTCCTTCTCCCATCTCCTCCCGCTCTCTAGCCTGCCCTGAGCGAAGTCGAAGCTCTGCGCGAGGCCGGGTGGCACAGCCTTAAATTCCGAAAAGCTTTGGGTGATGGGGAATTCTTCTCTTCCTCTTGGGGGTGACCCTAGCGCTGTGTTCGAAAATAGGAGCCCCCAAAACTGCACAAAATAAGGGAACAATCAAAAATGTCGGCGCGCCGACTTTTCTTAGGTATGCAAGGAGGTAGAACCAGAAAGGGAGTTTCGCTCTTCCAGAAGCGTTCCGAAATGAAACGCTTATTCGAATAGATTCCGCTTTTTCCCTCTAAGTCTAAGATAACATAATAGTTGTATAACTAAGAATTACTGCAGGTGACGGCGCGCCGACATTCTTCAATTTCCTTCCGGCGCTCAACCTTTTACGCTTTTGGAGGTTTTACGTTACGTCCCTACTCGCCACTCGCCACTTCTTCCTCTATTTCCCAATAACCAAATCGCTGCCGGCTTCCGAGCGCTTCAACCCGGACCCGTCCCAGAAGATGCGCCACGTAACCAGCGGCCCTTTTCCAGGAACGCCTCGCGTGAAAAAGATCTGCAGCCCTTCGCGCGACCATTCCGCGAATCGCGCGTAGTTGTCCGTCGGACCGAGCACCACGCGGCGCTTGGACTTCACTTCATACAGAAAAAATGAAGAGTTTAACCCCGCCGCATCGGTCGGCGCGCCCGTAGGAACGTTGCTGTGAAAAGCGGAAACCAGCAGCAGGTCCGGATTCACCGGATTCACGCGAATCGTGTCCCTGCTCATGATTTGAAACCCATCGCCGTAAATGTCCTTCAACGGAACGGTTTGCTCGATCTTTCCATCCTCACCGATCCAGTAAGCGTTCTGCGCATCGACAGCAAGCACGGTGTCGGGAGAGGTCCAACCGTGCAGCGATAACATCTGCTCGGGATACCCGACGGCAGCTTTCTCCGGAGCACCCGCCGGAAGCGTCCACACCTGCCATTTCTGCCCATCAAACTTCAGGAACGCCACGCGGGAATCATCCGGGGACCAAAATGCCTGCCGGACAGTGCCGCTCAAGAGATCCTTGGGCTTTCCTGTATCCGCGTCATAGAGAACGATGCTCCGCTCGGGTCCGGTTTTGGAATCCGATTGTGTGTAGAGAAGCTTCTTGCCGTCGTGAGAGAGCGCAAGTTCCGTGCCCGCGATCGCGACAGCTTTCTTGACCTCGCCGCGGCTGAGGACGACCCTGCCCGCCGCATCGAGATAAGCCGTGGCCACCGGCGGCTTGAAGTTGGTGATCGGGTCAAGGACCGTCTTCTTGTCCTTGTCATCCGCGGCTGCATTTTCGTCCGGGTCCAACTGATTCTTTTTGCGGAACTCCGGGAACTTGTCGGGCTCGCTTTGCCCGCAGCCATTCAGTGTGCCAATCTGCGCGTCTTCCACAGCAACGCGAAACGTGTACTTCGTGTCCGACATAGTGTCGGAGCAAGGCTCGCGCGTAAGTTTTACCGCAACGTCCGCGCCAGTTGCCGTGTCCTTCGCTTTGTAGGTCCAGGCCTTGCCCGGTTCGGCCGTGGTGATTTCGCCTGGCTCCAAAACGATGGCAGGATATCTGACCCGGTCGAGCCGTTCCGGTCCCTTCATGCCAAGGCGCAAGCTCCAGAAAGGCTCGTTTCCATGAGCGATCACCAGGATGGGGTAGTGTTTGGAAACGGGCGAAGGCACCGGCGCTTCGCCCGGTTTCGCCGCTGTCTTGGGAGAAGCCTTGGGAGCCGGCTGCGTGGGAGCCTGTCCTTTCAATACCGCGGGAATGGCGGCGCAGCAGGCGAGAATGATCAGTGGGAATCGCACAAGGTTCCTTTGGGTTCTCCCGAGGATGAGGCCGCGAGACTCGGCGCCGTGGCAGAAACGAAGCAGGCTTCCACGGCCACAAAATTAGAACAGAGCGCGGACGCCCGGTGCAAGCGAAAGTGACGCTGCATGAGGCCCGGAGTCGGCTAGCGAACAAAAAGAGAAAACTATTGACACGGCGAACGAAAAGCGAAATACTGGTCTCGCTTCGAGGTGAGCCATGTCCCCAGTTCTTCCCCTTACGACGGCGCGTCTTCCGATGCGTCGCCGCCCCGTTCTACGCCCCGTTGTTTCCTTCCTGCCTTTTTGCCCTGAGCCTGACCCAAAGCCAGAGGCTGGCACCCGTGCCCCGGGTGAAGCCGGCTGGTGCAAGGGAAATCTGGAAAGCCCCTCGGCGGATTGCCCCCCGCCACAACTCCAGATTTCCCCTGCACCACTGGTGGGCATAGCTCGCCTCGCCGCCCAATCACCGGCGGCGGAAACGAAGCGGCAGTCGGCGGAAAAGCCGGAGTATTTCCTGCTTCCCGTGAAGTCCATCCTGAATCGCTGCGACTCGAACCGCGTGCCGTTTGAGTGGACTATCAATCCCTATCGCGGATGCGAATTCGCTTGCAAGTACTGTTATGCGCGATACACGCACGAGTACATGGAAATTGACGGCGGGGAATTCGAGAAGAAAATCTTCGTAAAACAAGACGCAGCGGCGCTGCTAGCGCGCGATGTCTCGCAGAAATATTCCTATGAATCGAAAGCTTCGGGCTACACGCAGGCGGAGCACATCGCCATCGGCACGGCGACGGATCCGTACCAGCCCGCGGAACGGGAATATGGCGTCACTCGCGCGTGCCTCGAGGAACTGGCCAAGCGCGAAGGCTTGAGCGTTTCCATCATCACGAAGTCGAACCAGATTGTGCGGGACATTGACATCCTGAAAGTGATCACGGAGAAGTCCGCACTGACCCTCAATATCACTGTGACGACCCTCAAACCGCGTCTTGCGCGATTGCTGGAACCGCGTGCTCCTCGACCGGACTTGCGACTGCATGCTGTAAAGGAATTGCGCGATGCCGGGCTGCATGTTGGGGTGTCTGCCTCACCCTTACTGCCTGGAATCACGGACCAGGACGGAGAGTTGGAAGCCGTGGCGGAAGCCGCCAAAAAAGCAGGCGCGGAATGGTTTTTCTCCGGCGTGCTTTTCCTGATGCCCTCCTCGGCAAGACAGTTTTTACCTTTCATCCGAGAAAAATTCCCGCGCCTGGCGAAACAGTATCAGGAGTGGTACCCAAAAAATGGGTACGCCCCGGAAGAATACTGCCGGAAGGTTTCCGACCGCGTACGCTGCATCCGGGAAAAATTCGGCTTTGCCGCGCGGCCCTGGGAAGGAATACGGCCGACCGCAGGTCGCGCTCAGCTGAGTCTGGGATGGGCGGAGGATGGAAGATAAGAAATTGAAATTGGGAAATGGAAAATTGCGGAAGACGGAAATAGGGTGCCAAGTCAGGAGAGATTTCTTGCACAGGCGTCCACATATTTCCACAGTATTTTTGTGAAGTAACACTTGCCAATGTTTTTTCGCGCTCGTAGGATACTCCCAGATTGATCGGGAAGAACAACTTCACGAGTCAATTCAAAGGATGAGGGAAGGGTAAAACCGAGCCTCTTCCTAGCGAGTTGAACAGAGAAGCGCAAGCTCTGACGGCGATGCAGCGAGCGGTGAGGGTAAAACCGAGCCAGCGAATTGCATTCAATTGAGGAGCGAGCTTTGCGGTTGAGGTTCATGGAGACGCGGGTTAAACCGAGTTGCAAGTGGACCGAAGCGGAGGCAAAACGCTTCGCGGTGCAGCGAAAGTTACGGTGCGGGTCAAACCGAACCGTGATCGTAACTGAACCAGGAAGTAGAGCTTCGTGGCTCAATCTACGGAGGTGGCAAGGGTAAAACCAAGCCATTCTCGCAGTAAATTGGATCGGGAAGCGGAAAACTTGCCATTCAATCAAAAGAGGGCGACGCGGGTTAAACCGAGTCGCCCTTATTTTTTGGCCGGGGTGGAGCGCCGGGGATGAACGGCCATCCCATTGTGCTCACACTTCATTCGCGAGCATGAAAGGATGCGGTCAGTGGAGTTTCTTTGGAGGAACCTCCTACCAGGACTTTGTATTCGCCGGGAAGAAGAGACCAGCTGTCTTTTTCCACGTTAAAGATGGACAAGTAGAGCGGCGTCAAAGGCAGGGTGATGGTTTTTGTTTCGCCGGGAGCGAGGCGCACTTTCTGCCAGGCCACCAAGCGCTCGAAAGGTTCGCCCGCGTTGGCCGGCAGTTGGACGTAGACCTGAGCGACTTCCTCACCCTCGCGCGTGCCAGTATTTTTGACGGAAAAGGTAACCTGGCGCTGTTTTTCGTTCACCTTGGCATCGGAATAACCGTAGGTGGTGTAAGAGAGCCCGAAACCAAAGGGGAAGAGGGGCTGCTTGTTTTCCGCCTCAAACCATTTGTAGCCGACCTTCACTCCCTCCGGGTAAGGAACATCAAACGGGGGTAAGGGCTGCTTTGTAGAACGTGCTTGCATCTCCAAATCCATTCCCGGAACTTGAGGATGCGGCAAGTCAGCATCCGATTTGGCGAAGGTGATGGGGAGTCTGCCGGAAGGATTGACTTCGCCAAAGAGGACATTGGAAATGGCCTGAGCGCCGGCGATCCCGGGATACCAAGCGGCCAGTACACCTTTCACATTTTGCAACCAGGGCATGGAAACGGCGTTGCCCGTTACCAGTACAACGATCGTGCGCGGGTTTGCGGCCGCGACCGCTTGCACTAGGGCATCCTGGTTGTCGGGAAGAGAGAGTGTTTCGGTATCGCGGCCTTCGCTCATGTATTGGCTTGCGAAGACAATCGCGACATCCGAGGATTTCGCGAGATCCGCGGCCGCAACGGGATCCTTGCCGTTGTTATATTCCACCTTGGCATTCGGGGCTTTTTTCCGGATGTACTTCAAAGGCGCCGAGGGAAAGTAAACGGGCTCTTGCCATGGCGAACTACCCGGCTTGGGGTCGATGGCATTGCCGCCCGGCGCGTCGACTTGCGCCGATCCGCCTCCCGAAAGAAGACCTATGTCCGCATGCGACCCGATCACCGCAATGGATTTGATGTGAGCCGGGAACAATGGCAAGAGGCCATCTGCGTTTTTCAGAAGCACGATGCTTTCTTCGGCAATTTGCTGCGAGTCTTCGAAGCCACGAAACGGATCGACGACACGGCGCGCCATCGGAGGGTTGTCAATGACACCGGTGGCAAACATGCTGCGCAAGATGCGATGCACCATGTCGTTCAAGCGAGCGGTGGGAACTTCGCCGTTCTCGACCGCTTTTTTCAGGGCTGGACCGAAGTAGGTGTCGCCTGGCATTTCCATGTCGAGCCCGTTGTTCGCGGCTTTGACGGTGCTATGCGTCCCTTCCCAGTCTGAAAGCACCCAGCCCTTGAAACCGAAATCCTTCTTGAGGACTTGATTCAGGAGGTAATCGTTTTCACAGGAGTAATCGCCATTGACCTTGTTATAGGCGCACATGACACCGGCGGGCTCGGCAATACCGATGGCGATTTGAAAGGCGAGGAGATCGCTTTCCCGAAGAGAGCGTTTATCGAGAACGGCGTTGAGAATATTTCTGCCGGTCTCTTGGTCGTTTACGGCGTAATGCTTGATATCGCCCATGACCTGCTGCGACTGAACACCTTTCGCGAGGTTGCCAACAATGGTGCCGGCCAGGATGGGGTCTTCGCCGGCATATTCGAACGCTCGGCCGTTGCGCGGTTCGCGTACCAGATCCACGCCGCCGCCGATGGACATATTGAAACCCTGGTCCCGCAATTCTCTGCCGATGACGGAACCATACAACAAGGCGGATTGGGGATTCCACGTCGCAGCCAAACCCAGGCTCGAAGGCAAGAGAGTGGCATAGCGACTTTGCAATGCGGCCATCCTGACGCCGACGGCGGAATCGGCCAAGTTGATGTCCGGAATTCCCAAGCGGTCAATTCCCGGGACGTAGCCGGCTCCCAGATTTGAGCGTGGCGGGACTGGATCTCCCTCCCGCAAGACACCCCATCCGGTGCCGTGGACGAGTTGGATTTTTTCGTCGAGGTTCATCTGCTGGAGCACCAGATCCGCCCGCTGATCGGGGGGCAGAGTCTTATTCATCCACGGGAAAGAAGAGGTTTGCGCCCGGCCCGGGGATTGTGAAGCCGCCGGTAGAACCGCGATAGTCAGTAACACGGCTACACCCAAAACCACGAGCAAGTGTCTGGCTAGTTTGGCAGCCCTCATGACGCTCCTCTTCCCGAGTGAATCAAGATTCCTGTTTATTAAAAACAAGGTGCTTTGAACCCATTCGATCGCGCCTCGGGAGGAATTACCGAGGACAAGCCACCGCAAGAGTCCCTTGGGATGCAAATGGGCATCTTGACGAAATACTATAGTCAGATTTGTGAACTTTGTCAGTGGAAGAAGGAGCGGTTTCCGAGAGGGGGCCTCACGGGACGAAGATGCGGGACCCTTCACGCTTGAGCTCGGGGGCCCCGAGGAACTGTCCCCGGAGAAACTCGATGAAGCGGCGAGAACGAGACACGAACGAATCCCCTGGAGTGCAAGGACAGACAGAGTATCACGCCATGATAACTTTGTTCTGGAAGCGGCGCGCGGCACTGACCAACAGAATCGTGCCGATCAGGAAAAGCGCGAGGGCATCGGTCCAGAGATGGGCCCACCCGGCCCCACGAAGGATGATGCCGCGGGTGATGTTGATAAAATACGTGGCGGGAACGAAGTAGCTAAGGACGTAGAAGAATTTCGGCATGGTTTCGCGCGGGAAAATGTAACCCGAGAAAAAGATGCTCGGGAGGATCGTAAGGAAGGCGAGCTGCATCGCTTGGGCCTGCGTGCCGGCCTTGCTGGAAATCAGAATGCCGAGGGAAAGCGAAACGAAGATATACGGCAGCGAGAGGAAAGCCAGCAACAGAACGCTGCCGTGAATGGGAACACGAAAGACCCAGCGCATGAAAGTGAGAATCATGCATAGCTCGAAAAAACCGATCCCCAAATACGGAAGGAGTTTACCCAGCAGCAGTCCCATGGGGCGAACTGGGGTGACGAAAAGCTGCTCGAGGGTGCCGCGCTCCTTTTCGCGCACAATCGAGAATGCGGTGAGGAACGTGGTGACGTTGAGAAGGAGGATGGCGGTCAAACCGGGAAGAAAGAAATTCGGGGAACGGGAATCCGGATTGAAGAGGATTTTAGGGCGCATCTCGACGGCGAACGCGACGTTGCTGTCCGCGAGCGCGCGCCGCAGGGACTCATCGAGGCCGATGGCCGTCGTGACGTTGATAGCCTGGCCGGCAACAGAGGAATCGGACCCGTCGATGAGAACCAGAACCTGCGCGCCCATCTGGTGCAGTAGGCGATCGGAGTAATCGACGGGGATTTTGATGCCCACGCGGCAATTACCGGAAACGATGGTGTCATTGAGGTCGTGGTCGTTGTTGACATAACGTGCGACGTGAAAAGTGTCCGAATTCCTTAGGCGGTCCAGCAGTTCGCGGCTTTCGCGGCGACCGTCGGCGTTGTAAACGACGGTGTTAATCTGGCGGACGTTGGTGTCAATGCCAAACCCCAGCAGGAACATCTGCAATAGAGGAATGATGAGCGAAAAGAAAAGTGTCGCGAAATCGCGGCGCACGTGCAGCGCTTCCTTATAAAAGACCGCACTGAAGCCACGAAATGGATTAAGCACCCGCGGCCTCCTGCTCGGCCTGACGCCTGTAAGTCAATTCGACGAAGACATCCTCGAGGCTGGGGGCAAGGGGGCGAATTTCCCCGACGACTACGCCATTCTTCACCAGTTGTGCGCGAAGGTCATCGAGATCGAGGTGATCATCAATGAGCGCGTGGATAGACTGTCCAAAGATGGTGGCGCTGCGAATGCCCGGAATCGTGCGGGCAATGCGCAAGGCGCGTGTCACTTCGAGTGTGGTGATTTCGACGCGATAGGTGCCAACGGGCTGAACGTCGGGAAGTTCACGAAGCGAATTGGGCGTGCCGTCGGCGATGAGTTTCCCAAAATAAATATAGGCGACGTGGCTGCAGCGCTCGGCTTCATCCATGTAATGGGTCGTGACAAAAAACGTGATGCCATGTGCCGAGAGTTCAAAAAGCAAATCCCATAGCTGGCGCCGGGCGACGGGGTCGATGCCTGCGGTGGGTTCATCGAGAAAAACCAGTTTCGGCTCATGAAGCATGGCGCAGCCCAGAGCGAGCCGTTGTTTCCAGCCGCCCGATAGCTGCGCGGAGAGGCGATTGACGTACGGGCCGAGACCATTCAACTGAATGATTTCATCCATCCGTGCGCGCAGGCGCTCGGGAGAGAGGCCGTAGATGCGGCCGTAGAAGGTGAGATTCTCGAAAACCGTAAGGTCCGTGTACAGGCTGAAATTCTGTGACATGTAGCCGATGTTTTCGCGGACGGATTCGGCGTCTTTGCTGACGTCGAGACCCTGCACAGTAGCGTGGCCGCCCGTCAACGGCAGCAAGCCCGTAAGCATTTTGATAACGGTGGTTTTTCCGCTGCCGTTAGGGCCCAGAAAGCCGAAGATCTCCCTCTTTTGAACCTGAAAACTGACATCGTTCACCGCGATAAAGTTGCCAAAGCGGCGAACGAGATGTTCGGCGGAAATCGCGAGTTGTGCGTTGTCGGCCACAGGTTAACTCGCTGGAGCCAGTTTGACGTCGGCGGCCATGCCAGCGCGAACGCGATGAGAAGGATCATTAATGCGGACCTTTACGCCGAAAACCTGGTGGGTGCGCTCTTCGACGGTCTGCACGTTGCGCGGCAGAAATTCGGCTTGCTGGTTGATTTGCTCGACAGTGCCGTTGAACGCTAGCCTGGGAAACGAATCCACGTGAATTTCGGCCTTCTGTCCAAGCTGGACGTGACCGATCTGGGTCTCAGGGATATAGATGCGGACGTAAATCTGGTCGCGTTCGAGGAGCGTGGCCACGGGCGTGTTTGGCGCGATCAAGTCGCCCGGGCGGACGTCCAGCACCTCAACCGAAGCAGCGGAGGGCGCAACTACCTCGCGCTCGCGGTAGCGCGCTTCGTCATAGGCTAGGGAAGCGCTGGCCGCTTCCACATCTTCTTTGCGATTGCCACGTTCCATTTTTTCCAGTGTGGCGACGGCCTGCTCATAATGTGCCTTGGCGGAGGCAATTTCCTCAGGACGGTAGCCACGCCGCAGTTCATCCAATTTGTGCTGGGCGTTCTGCATTTGAGCGAAGGCCATTTTCCAGTTGGCCTCGGCGGTATCGCGCTGCTGTTTGGAGACGAGGTCCTTTTGCGCAAGCGCGTCATAGCGTTGGAAATCCAGATGAGCACGAGTTTCGTCGGCGGTCGCGCGGTCTAGATCGGCCTGAGCGGCAGCAATGTCTTCCTTTCGATACCCGTTCAGCCGAAGCTCGTAGTCTGCCTTGGCTTGCGCGGCTGCGGCTAGCGCTTCGGCGATTTCTTCCGGCCGGAAACCACGGCGGGCTTTTTCATCGTTCGCGCGGGCTTGCTGGAGGGAAGCCGCGAGCTCCTTGTCGTCAAAAGTGATCAGGACCTGGCCCGCTTCCACGGAGTCGCCTTCGCGCACCAAGACCTTGTCAATGCGGCCGCCGACCTTGGAGCCGACGCGGATATTGCGCGCCTCGACGGTCCCCGAGCCCTGGAGATACATATCGTGGCGAAACCATCCCATGGAATAGACCCCAACGGCGAGTACAGCTGCGGCAACGAGAATGACGATCAAACGCTTGCGATTCATGCCATCAATCTCCACTTGTCGTGAATGGCGTTACGTTGGGCGCCAGGGGAGAGTTACGCGGGGCGAGGCCCGACCAGATCACCTCAAACGCGGCCTCCATGCGGGCGTACAATGAAGCATCCCCATAGAGAGACCAGATCAAGAGCGTCCCAAAAATCGTTTGCCGAAAAACCTGGGCAATCTCGACGGCGGGCAAATCGTCGCGGATCTCTCCGCGTTGCTGTCCAAGCCGGACCATCTGGGTGTGCAGTTCGAGGACGCGCTTTTGCAGCGCGAGCATGGTTTCCCTTACCGGAGAGTTGGAAAGGAAGCCTTGAAGGATCGTGCGAATGATCGCCGGATTGCGTGTGGGTTCTTGTGTCATGCGTTCCCCGAGCGAACGAAGAAAGACGTGCATAGGCTCATTGGTCCGGCGAGCTTCTTCGATGGCGTTTTGCAACTTTTCAAGCTGCATTTCTCCAAAGGCGAGGAGGATGTGCTCCTTGCTGGGAAAATAATTGAAGAAGGTGCCCTTGCCGACGTCCGCGGCGTTGGTGATGTCTTCCACCGTCGTTTCGGAGAACCCTTTTTTCGCAAAAAGATCGAGTGCGGCGCGGAAGAGGCGTTCGCGGAGTTCGACGCTGCGTCGTTCGCGGCGATTCGAGGTCGAGATGGAAGGAACAGAAGACATAGTGACCTGAATTCATATATGACTATAGGTCATCGATGGGCCACTGTCAAATGCAAAGGCCCCGGTTTTGGACCGTGACCCTGCGTAAAGCTGTGAATTATATAGCGGTTAGATCTCCTTGCCAGAGGAAAGGTTCTTCGGGGACTTTTTGTTGAGATAGGAAATCATCTTTTGCGCCGAGGGAGGCACGGGGACGGCGCCCTTGAAGACAATGTCCTGAGAGCTGATCTTCTTGTGATAGATATTCTCGTTCGCACCGTTATCGGGGCGAACCGTGGAACCCGCGAGGGACACGCCGGCGAAGAGGCCACGTGCACGGGAGTAGGAAAGGATTTCCGCGCGCATGGTAACGTCCGTCGAAGCCTCGGCCGTACGGCCCTTTGGCCCCGCAGCCGCGGAGGCATCGGCGCCGAGCTTAACCTTGCTGCTCAGAATGGCCTTGGCGCCGCGCTCGTTCATGACAAGAAGAACGAAGTCCGTCGCCTGTCCGCCGATTTGAAAGCCAAAACTGCCGCCTTCGAGCGCCATCATGGTCGGGGCGCTCCACGGGCCTCTGAAATTCTCACCGGTGCGGCACGTCATGGCTCCGCGGCCGTAGCTCCCGCCAAAAACGAACGCGGCTTTTACGACCGATGGATAAACAATTACACAGTCCGCCTTGTCGATCAGATCCTGCGGAATATCGTCGGGAATATCCAAGATCTCCTGAATGACCATGCCGCAATTTTCGAGGCGTGGTTTTTCCTTCTTGTCGTCGGCCAGGAGAGGAGGAGCTATCAAGGATAGAGCCAGGACGAAGGGGAAGATCTTTTTCATGCGCGTTTCACCTTTTCAATTTACAACCCTTAAGTAAAGACGGACGGGGCGGCGGATCGGACGGGAAGAGGTCAGCCTTTTGAGCAGCCGGGCTCTTGCTCCCATGTCCGCAATGAAGCCGAGGGGAACACCCGCAACTTTCGAATATACTTTCAGACGATGGGTTTTGCCAATAGAGGAATTATGGGAACGAGAATCGGAGTCTTGGGGCGATGCGCACAGTGCCTCCTGGTCATTGCCGTCGGCGCAGGCGGCCAGGAGGCCAAACGGCTCCAGACGGCGAACCATTTTGCGGAGCGCGTCGAAGTTTCGCTAAATGCAACGCCCGTGGGCAAAGGTGAGTGGGGAATCTTGATCGTGGATGCAGTGACCGGAGAGACGCTGTACGAGAAAAATGCAGACCGGTATTTTGAGCCGGCCTCGAATTTGAAGCTGCTGACAACGGCTCTGGCCCTCGACAAGCTTGGACCTGACTATCGCTTTCGCACTACCGTAGAGACGAACGGAGCGATTTCCGCGGATGGCCAGCTTTCGGGCGACTTGATTCTCGTGGGACGCGGCGATCCGAATCTTTCCAATCGTAAGTTTCCCTTCGATACGAAAGAGGAGTTTGATGGGCCGCCCGAAAAAGTACTTGCAGAGCTGGCCGACGCGATCGCCGCACGCGGAGTGAAGGTGATTAGGGGGGATATCGTAGGTGACGACAGTTATTTCCCACGTGAACGTTACCCGGACGGCTGGGAAATTGACGACATGGTGTGGGAGTACGGAGCGGCAATCTCCGCGATTGTGGTGGACGACAACACGGTGACGCTGACGTTGATTCCCGGGGAGAAGGCCGGAGACCGTGTGGAAGCGCTGGTTGAGCCCGCGACGCTGGAATTCAAAGTGAAAAACGAAGTGATCACTTCGGGTAAGGAAGAAAAGGCCGACTTGCGGCTGACGCGCGAGCCCGGGGGCGATACCGTGGTGATCAGCGGGACGCTGCCGGCGAAAAGCGCGCCGCGAAAACTGGTGCTGGCGATCCAGGAGCCGGCGTTGCAGGCGGCCGAAATGCTGGCGCGGCTCCTGGAACAGCGCGGAGGGAAGCTTGGCGGAAAGATTCGCGCGAACCATGAACCCGATCCAGGAGAAGCGAAGCGTACCGTATTGGCCGAACATGTTTCGCTGCCGCTGAGCGACACCGTGAAGCTGGTCAACAAAATCAGCCAGAACCTGCACACGGAAGTCTTGTTGCGGACGGCAGCGCGGCAACAAGGGCGGTGGGCGACACCCGAGGACCTGCAGAAATTTCCCGAGGAGTTTTACGCGAAGGCGGGAATTGCTCCGGGAGACGTCGCGCAGGTGGATGGTTCGGGATTATCACGGCACGACCTGGTGACACCGCGGGCGTTTGTGGCGCTCCTGCAGTATGCGCAGAAGCAGACCTGGTTTCCGGTTTATTATGCATCGTTGCCGGTGGCGGGGATGGATGGGACGCTGAGCGATCGCATGAAGAAAGCGGATGTCGCGGGGCGGATCCACGCCAAGACCGGATCCGTGACACACGTGCGGACACTCAGCGGGTATGCCGATACCGCTGGGGGGAGACGGCTGATCTTTTCCTTCCTGACCAACAATCAGAGCGGAAAGAATCACGAAGTCCACGACGCACTGGACGGATTGTGCGTGGCGATGTTGGAGGAGTTTGAAGAGAAGAAGGAAACAACGAAGTAAAGAAGCAAGGATGCGTCGCGGAGAAGAGAGCCCCATGATCGACGAGAAAATTGTAGCGGTGTTCGGGAGTTCGCGGCCGCTGGAACGCGACGCGGATTATGCGGAGGCGCGCGAACTGGGGCGACAGCTGGCGGAGCGCGGCTTTGCGGTGTGCAGCGGAGGATATGGCGGCGTGATGGAAGCGGCTTCGCGAGGCGCGAAGGAGGCAGGCGGCAAGACGTACGGAGTAACGGCAGAATTTTTCGCGCGCGGAGCTAACGAGTGGATTGACGTTGAGGTGCGCAAGAAGACCTGGGAGGAACGGCTGTTTGCGTTGATTCACCTGGCGGATGGATTTGTGGCCTGCAAGGGCGGGACGGGAACGCTGGTGGAGCTTGCGGTCGTTTGGGAGATGCTGAACAAGTCGGTGATGACGGGAAAACCTTGTGCCGTCTTGGGCGATTTCTGGCAACCGATTCTGGATCGCGTCCGGGAAGTGGAGCAGGGGCCACGCGGTTCTTCGGAGAGCTGGGTCTGGGGCGAAGCGAACGGGAACCTGATCCATCGTGCCGAAACGCCGGAAGCGGCGGCGTCGTATCTGGCCGAGAAATTGAAAGTAGGGAAGGTAGAAAAGGGAAATTAGAGGGGATGTCTCGCTCCGCACAAGAAGTTCTGGAATTCGACAAGCTGCGCGAGTTGCTGCGGCTGAGGACGACGTGCGCGCCGGGGCGGAAATTCATCCATGGGCTGGAGCCGGGTACGGATCGCGCGGCGCTCAAGAGCGCGTTCGCCTTGATTCGTGAAGCGCGCGAGTGGCTTCGCGCGGCTCGCGAACTGGGATTCGGTGCGCTGGCCGACCCCGAGCAATGGCTGGCGCGCCTGGAAGGGCCGGGGGTGGTTCTGGAGGCTGCGGAATTCCTGGATGCCGGATCACTGCTGGAGACGGCAACGTGGCTCAAGCAGCAGTTCCGGGAAGAGGCGGCGAAGTTTCCGTTGCTCGCAGCGCGCTCCGCGAGGCTGGCGGATTTTCGCGAATTGCAAGCCGCCATCAAGCGATGCGTGCTGCCGAACGGCGAAATCAGCGATGACGCTTCAAGCGCGCTGCGACGAATTCGAGCGAGCATCCTGCAGACACGTGAGTTAATCCAGAAAGTGCTGAAGCAAATTCAGCGCACGCGGCAGGCGGAGGCCGGAGAAGATTACGTTACCTTGCGGAACGACCGCTTCGTGATTCCCGTGCGGTCGGAGAATCGCCGGAGCGTTCCGGGCGTCGTGCACGGAGCAAGCGGAACGGGGCAAACGGTGTTCATCGAGCCGTTTGAAACCGTGGAGACGAACAACCAACTGGTGCAATTGGCGGAAGATGAAGCCACTGAGATTTTCCGCATCCTGAAAGAATTGACCGACCGTCTGCGCGGCATGCTGGGGTCGCTAGTGGCGGCTGCGGAGACGATCGCGGAACTCGACAGTGTTTTTGCGCGGGCGCGGTTCGCGCGGGATTTTGACGCTTGCGTGCCGGAGTTTTCGGAAGCGGCAGAACTGCGTCTGGACGCTGCGCGGCACTCGGTGCTGGAAGACAAGCTGCGGAAGGAAAACCGCGCGATTGTGCCGATGTCGCTGGCACTAAGCGGCGAAGAGCGGTTGCTGGTGATCAGCGGCCCGAACACCGGCGGGAAAACCGTGGCGTTGAAAACGACTGGCATGGCGGCACTGGCGGCACAATCGGCAATTCCGGTGACCGCGCAGCGAGCGGTTCTGCCGCTCTTTGACCGCTTGCTGGTGGATATCGGCGACGAGCAATCGATCGCTGCGGATCTTTCCACGTTTTCGGCGCACATGCTGAATCTGAAAGCAATGTTGGAGGAAGCTACCCCTAAGTCGCTGGTGCTGGTGGATGAAATGGGCACCGGCACAGCGCCGGAAGAAGGCGCCGCGTTGGCCGTGGCGCTGCTCGACGAATTT